>JAEEGJ010002609.1_pt1 | contig 86801 bp, 69 predicted proteins | sample 8958761 | NCBI WGS metagenome assembly JAEEGJ01 (sample SAMN16246546, study PRJNA631951) | gut metagenome | biome: gut microbiome; feature: rumen; material: RS-attached | host: Bos | place: Iran: Karaj | collected 2018-10
GTTGTATGAAAATACCTGAATGATTATATCTCCAGTAACGAGCATTCTCATATGATAGTCGAGAAGCCGGTGAAGAGGATGTTTTGATAGTTTACAAGACAAATAAGTTATATGAATAAGAGAATTGCTTTTATCCAGATGGCAGCGCTTTTACTTTGTGGTTGCCAGGTCAAAGATGTAAGCGATGGTCTCTCCGAATTAATGCCTGAACATGATGTAAAGGTTTTCACTGCCGTCATTGATGACAATACTTCTGTGGGGACCAAGACATCGCTGGATAATGAAGGTAATGTACTATGGAAGCAAGGAGACCAGGTGAGCATATTTGCCGGAAGTACTATCAATGAGCAGTATCAGGTTACCGACGAATCGGATGGGGAGACTTCCGCATCGTTGTATCAGGTTACTAGTCCTGGTTTTGTTGCGGGTACTGATATCAACAACAATGTCGCTTTCTATCCGTATGCAGCTGCTACCACAATTTCCAAGAGCGGCAACGCATACACCATAAAGAAAGTCAACCTGCCTGCAATACAGAACTATGTAGAGGCGAGCTTTGGCAACGGAGCGTTCCCTATGGCCGCTGTGACGACTTCTACCACGGACATGAAACTCAAATTCAAGAATGTCCTCGGAGGCTTAAAACTGCAACTCAAGGGAACAGCCACCATTGCGTCTATCAGCATAACCGGCAATAATAATGAGATTCTCTGTGGAGCGGCGGAAGTGACGGCTTCGAATACATCCACTCCTACTATTAGTTTGACCGACGCTACAGCCAAGACTGTAACTCTGGATTGTGGTAATGGTGTACAACTGAATCTTGAAACGCCTACTTTTTTCATCATAGCACTGCCCCCTATGACGATGGAAGGAGGCTTTACCGTAATAGTCACCGACACCGAGAACAAGCAGATGGAGATCAAGACCACGAAGTCCCAGACCATCACGCGCTCCTATCTGCTTAAGATGCCAGCAGTGACATATGAGGGGACACCAGCTGTTGAGCATCAATTTGTAGATCTTGGGCTCCCGTCTGGCCTAAAGTGGGCAACATGCAATGTTGGCGCAGATAATCCCGAGGATTACGGTGATTACTTCGCCTGGGGTGAAACAGAGCCGCATTACAACTGTTTGGATCCATTGACTTGGAAAGAAGGTAAAGAGGCTGGTTATGCATGGCAAATATATCAGTGGTGCGAAGGCTCGCTAAAGGCTCTATACAAATATTGCACAAATAGTTTCTACGGAACAGTCGACAATAGGGCAATCCTCGAGTTGGGCGACGATGCTGCTCGAGATAATTGGAGTGGGACGTGGCGATTGCCGACTGATGAAGAATGGACTGAACTTCGCGAGAACTGTACGTGGACTTGGACAACACGGAACGGAGTTGACGGATACCTGGTTACTGGTTCAAACAATAACAGAATGTTCCTTCCCGCCGCTGGCAGTTGGAGCGGCGTGTCTTTCAGTGCTGCCGGGTCCTGCGGCTGGTACTGGTCTTCTTCCACCAATCCGGACCGCCCGGCTTGCGCATACAGCGTCTTCTTCGATTCGGGTTATGTTCGTCGCAACTACGACGACCGCGACCACGGGTTCTCGGTTCGTCCCGTTACAGATGATGGTGTTCGAGTACCGATTACCAGCATAAGCCTTGATTATAGTTCCATATCATTAACAACAGGGGAGTCGGCAACCATAGTTGCAACCGTTCTTCCGGCAAATGCAACACAGCCGTCAGTTATATGGTCATCAAGCAATACCAATGTCGCTAGCGTTGATTATGCCGGTGTGGTTAAGGCGATTTGGGCTGGTACAACAACAATTACAGCAGCAACCTATGATGGCAGTCTTACTGCAACTTGCACAGTAACCGTTTCTGGACAAACATACACATGGCCCACGGTAACAGGTACAATTTACGGTCATGATTGGGTGGATTTAGGCCTGCCGTCTGGCTTGAAGTGGGCAACCAGCAATGTTGGTGCAAGCCGAACGGAGGAATACGGAGATTATTTCGCGTGGGGAGAAACGGAACCTTATTACAACAGTAGAACTCCTTTGGTATGGAAAGAAGGCAAAGAGGCTGGTTACTCCTGGGAGTCATACAGGTTCGCACAGGGAACTAATATTTTGGGGACTTACTCCAAATATGTTACAAATGTTCCTGGAGATCATTCTTTTGGCACAGTAGATAATAATACCGTACTTGATTCCGAAGATGACGCTGCCAGTGCTAATTGGGGTGGAAATTGGCGAATGCCCACGGATGCAGAGTGGGGTGAACTTATTGATGAATGCACGTGGACTTGGACAACACAGAACGGAGTTAACGGATACCTGGTTACGGGTTCAAACAATAACAGAATGTTCCTTCCCGCCGCTGGTGAGCGGCTTGTCACGGGTCTCTACGGTACTAGGTCCACAGGCTATTATTGGTCTTCTTCCCTCTATATGGACTACCCGTCCCACGCGAGGTGCGCCCGCCTCAATCCAGACAGAGTCTTCTTTATCGAAGACGACCGTTGTGGCGGGAACACGGTTCGTCCCGTCATAGATGAGTTGGTTACCAGCATAAGTCTTGACCATAGTTCCATATCATTAACAACAGGGGAGTCGGCAACAATAGTTGCAACCGTTCTTCCGGCAAATGTAACACAGTTGTCAGTTATATGGTCATCAAGCAATACAAATGTCGCTAGCGTTGACTGTTCCGGTGTGGTAACGGCCATTGGAACTGGTACAGCGACCATTACTGCTACGACCTATAATAGCTGTCTAACGGCGACTTGCGATGTAACCGTTTCTGATTTTAATGGTCATGATTGGGTGGATTTAGGCCTACCGTCGGGCTTGAAATGGGCAACCTGCAATGTTGGCGCAGATAATCCGGAAGATTATGGCGACTATTTCGCGTGGGGAGAAACGGAACCACATTACACTGAAGGGCATTCACGAGATACACCCTGCAGTAACTGGAAGGAAGGTAAAACCGGTTACTTTTGGTCTTCATACAAGTGGTTAGAGAGTGAAACAAACAGACTAACTAAGTACAACACAATAAGTTCGTACGGAACTGTTGACAATAATACGACATTGGAGTTGGCTGATGATGCAGCTCGAGAGAACTGGGGTGGATCATGGCGTATTCCAACAATAGAGGAAATAGATGAGCTAACCGACGCAAGCAACTGTATATGGACATGGACAACACAAAATGGGGTTAAAGGATGTATGGTGACGAGCAAGACAAACGGGAATTATATATTCTTTCCAGCATCTGGAAAGAGAGATGCAATCAATATTGGCTTCTATTCCGACTGGGGAATCTATATGTCTTCTAGTCTCGACACGGATAATCCGTCCTATCTGCATACCATGTTCTTTACTCAGGAAAAATATAACTCCTTAGACGAGAGTGGGCGCTACCAGGGGATACCTATCCGACCCGTTGCAAAATAACGTCGGTATGGCGAGAAGAACCAGATAGGTAATGACCGATTCAATCGAACAAACGATGAATTGAATAATAATACCTGTATCGTTAAATCATTTGACACATTATAACGTACTTATGAATCCACATCGCCTTTATCGCGATTTTATCGCGGAACTTCAAAACAGGACACATTATCTGACCGAGGATAGCATTCGATATTACTTTTTTGCCTGTATGTTTAAACAAGACCCGACTTTAGATAATTACATAATGGAGTTACCATATACATCATTTGTATCTGGCAGTCCTTACCATATTTATGTCAATAGTGGTCTTGCATCGCCTATCAGCACAACGCATAGTCCTCAACAAGAGTTAGATATGTATTATTATGATAATGCAAACAAGGGATCTTATTATATCGAGTTCAAGTTCCATAGAAATCCTGCGGGAAAAACATATGCGCATACAGATGCAGCGGGCAGAATTATTAATGACATAAAAAGGTTACACTTGATTCAACCTAAACCAGGGCAAACAATTCGTCGGTTGCTTGTATATGTAACAGATGACGAGATGAATAATTATCTCAATGCAGCAACTCGAATATATATGAATTCCATATTTCGTGGCATCTTAAAGAGTTTTTATAATAGCCCACTCAATTCCCCGCAACAGTTTATTTTTGATAGCACCCAAATAGCCATTCCTAATACTTTTATAAGTTGCGCCAACGCTTCTTTTAATAAGCCTTATGTCAGTCCTATAACAATTGATGTAAAGAAAGTAGTTGATCAGGCTTTTTTTACAACCTGCCCTTCATTCCAGAAGGATAGTACAGGGAATAGGGCCTGCCATATTTTGATTTATGAGGTGTTTTAAACCAAAGGCATACTTCAAGGCATAGTATACTTAAATGTCGTTTATTGGCAGATAAGGTAGTACAGACATAAGGCTAAAGCCAGCCAGTACTCTGGCGGCCAAATCGCTGATAGGATGGCGTTTACGCAAATCAACGGTACCCTCTCAAGGTGCCGTTGGCTGTTGTAAAGCATTGAGTGTAAGCAAGATTACTGCCAGTGTTTTTTAAGCTGTTCGGTTTTTTTGTTGAACTAGTTGCAGTGTGGCTGAACTCTACTGCTTGCAGAAGGAATGTGAGGTGCGGGGGATATTGTGCTTTTTAGCTGCGCGTAAGCTTCTGAACTCCGGTTAGAGGCGGGAGCGAAGCGACCGACTCTAATTGAGCTCGTCAACGACGTTACAGGTGCCGGACAGGCATCTGTAAAAGGAGGCGTCGCAGCGAAAAGGAGTCAAGAAGCGTTAAACGCGCAGCGTTAAGAAAAGCACCTTCCCCCGCCCCCCTCATTCCTTCTGCATAAATCAAAGTTATTCTATAGTATTTTTGGCAAGGTTATTGCCGGAAATACTATCTTTGTATAGTGACAATAGATAAAGGTTGTATTATGAAAAAGTTTTTTGCCATAGCGGCTACAGTTGTATTGCTGGCGCTCACAAGCGCCTGCAGCGTGCCGTGCCGTCTCAATAATTTTGTGAATCGTACCGAGAGGAATTCCTACAGATATTCTTTGCGGGACTGGCACCGCTCTCTGGACAGGTACGAACGGCTGGTGACACAGTATGTGCAGAATTATACTCGTTATACAACTGGTCAGAAGCGTGTTGCAATGAGGGCTATGGGGCGCTACCACGCAATGCTGGTTCAGGCCGGCATACGCGAGAGTGCGAATCTGCTGTATGAACTCCGCGAATACGCAGGTGTACTGCAGGATATTTTCACGCAGGATGAATGGGCTTTCATAGATTTCCTGCGCGACGTGCTGGGCTATCGCGACGACAGGATTATCCGTCTGCGGGATATGCTCAGGGCAGATGAATGGTCAAATGAATAACAATATGGAAAACAAAGGTAATTTCATGGCCGGTCTGGCTATTATGGTCGGCCTGATTTGTGTGGCGCTCAGCATCCCCAGGGCTGTGAGCGTGTTGAATTCGTCAAAGCGCAGCGTGAGCGTGCGCGGCCTCTGCGAGCGTGAGGTGCCCGCCGACAAGGTAATCTGGCCCCTCTCTTACAACATTGCCGGGGACGACCTCTCCGAGCTTTATCGTCAGCTGGAGGCCAACAACGCCACCATCAAGGCGTTTGTGAAGAAGGGAGGAATTGAGGATTCAGAAATCTCCACTTCCACTCCCAGCATCTCCGACGTATTCACCCAGGAATATGGCGGCAACAACCGCCGCTTCCGCTATGTGGTGAAGTCGACAACTACCGTGAGCACCGGCAAGGTGGACAACGTTCTGGCACTGATGAACGACCAGAGCGAGCTGATCCGCAAGGGCATCACCCTCTCCAGCGACTGGGACAGCCGTCCTACATTCAGTTTCGAAGGCCTGAACGAAATCAAGCCCGAGATGATTGAGGAGGCTACCAAGAACGCCCGCGCCACAGCTCAGAAGTTTGCAGATGACTCCGGCAGCCGTCTGGGCAAGATCCGCAACGCCACCCAGGGCTATTTTACGATTGACGACCGCGACAGCAACACCCCTCAGATTAAGAGGGTCCGCGTGGTCACCAATGTGGATTATTCACTGAAGAACTAACCGCTGTCCCGTCAGATTAAAAAGCCGCTCCGAAAGGGCGGCTTTTTTGTTGAAATTGTAAGAAAAAATGCGTACTTTGCACCGTTTTTCTAATATATTTTTCAGATATGCAAAACAAATTGCAAGAACTCACCGACAAGCTTTATAATGAGGGGCTTGCGAAGGGAAAACAAGATGCCGAAGATTTGCTGGCAAAAGCCCGCGAAGAGGCTGCCAGGATAGTGGAGGATGCAAAGGTGCAGGCGGCCGGAATTATTTCCGATGCACAGAAGGCGGCCGAGGAGTTGAAGACCCGCACCGACGGCGATATCAAGATGGCGTCGACTCAGACTCTGGCGGTGCTCCGTCAGCAGATAAGCCAGATGGTAGAGGCGCGGGTAATCGGTTCCAAGGTAGATGACGCCCTTGCCGACAAGGCGTTTGTGGGCAAACTCATCGCCACCGTGGCCGGCGCATTCAAAGCCGACGGCGCAGCGGCTGCCCTGGAGGTGATTCTTCCCGAAGATATGAAAGCCAAATTGCAGGAGTTCCTTGCAAACAATATCGACAAGGAGCTGTCAAAATCGCTCAGCTTCGGCTTCAGCGACAGCTTTGCAGGAGGCTTCCGCATCGCACCCAAGGATGGCGGCTATTATCTCGACTTCACCGACGAGAGCTTCCGCGACCTGCTGGGTGAATATCTTCGTCCCGCAACCAACAAGATACTCTTTGGTTAACGGCAACGGCTCAGATGGATAACTATCCGTATATAATCGCGAGCCTTCCAGACCTGGTACTCGATTTTGAAAAACACGATTTCGATTACCAGTTCATCAGGGAGAATATCTTCTTCTCGCTGAGTCAGGAGGACCGCAGGCTCGTGGAGTGGCTGGAGCAGGGTTTTGTGGATGAAAACCTTAACGAGGATTTCTACCGCCAGTGCCGCCGCTGCGGCAACCGCTTCATCCGCGAATACTTTGCCTTTGACTGGCTGCTTCGCACGGAGAAGGTCGCCTACCTGGAGCGACGGGAGAGCGGCGAGGATTTCGAAGAGAAGGAGGCGCTGCTCAAGGCATTCGTCACACCCGACATACTCAAGCGGGAGCAGGCGGTGTGCAATGTGGTCTGGAATAAGATAGAGGATATGGTGGTGATGGACGTTTTCAATATCAACGTCATCCTGGCCTTCCTGGCCAAGTTCCACATCATAGCCCGCTGGAACCATCTGGACCGCGTTACCGGTCGCAAACTGTTCGATGATTTTGTGCAGGAGATAGATGACACATACAATAGAAACAAAATAGAATTCTGACATATATGAAGACAACCGGCGTTGTAACGGGCATTATTTCCAACCTCGTGACCATCCAGTTCGACGGACACGTGGCTGAGAACGAGATCTGTTACATAGATTTGAACGGCGTCAAGCTGATGGCCGAGGTCATCAAGGTTAACGGCAAGAACGCCTTCGCACAGGTTTACGAGAGCACCCGCGGCTTGCGTCAGGGCGACAAGGTGGAGTTTGACGGCCACATGCTGGAGGCCACTCTTGGCCCCGGCCTGCTTTCCAGCAGCTACGACGGCCTGCAGAACAACCTGGCCACCATGAAGGATGTATTCCTCAAGCGCGGCGAGTACACCGCCCCCCTGGATCACGACAAGATATGGGACTTTACCCCCATCGCCAAATCGGGCGACAAGGTCGAGGCCGCATCTTGGCTGGGAGAGGTCAAAGAAGGTTGGCTGCCTCACAAAATCATGGTACCGTTTGCCTTCAAGGGCGTTTTCACAGTGAAGAGCGTGGCTCCCGCCGGTCAGTATAAGATAGACGACACTATAGCCGTCCTGACCGATGCCAAGGGCAATGAGGTCAAGGTCACGATGGTTCAGAAGTGGCCCGTGAAGGTGGCTATCGGTGGATACAAAGAGAAGCCGCGTCCCTACAGGATTATGGAGACTCACCTGCGCACCATCGATACCTACAATCCCATCGCAGAAGGCGGTACGGGCTTCATCCCGGGCCCGTTCGGCTGTGGCAAGACGGTGCTTCAGCATGCCATCGCCCGTCAGTGCGACGCCGAGGTTATCGTTATGGCAGCCTGCGGCGAGCGTGCGAACGAGGTGGTGGAGATCTTCAAGGAATTCCCTGAACTGATTGATCCCAACACCGGCCGCAAGCTGATAGAGCGTACCACCATCATCTGCAACACCTCCAACATGCCGGTGGCAGCCCGCGAGGCCTCCGTTTACACGGCTATGACCATCTGCGAATACTATCGCGCCATGGGTCTGAAGGTGCTGCTGCTTGCCGACTCCACTTCCCGCTGGGCACAGGCGCTGCGTGAGATGAGTAACCGTATGGAAGAGTTGCCGGGCGCCGATGCGTTCCCGGTGGACCTTTCGTCTATCATATCCAACTTCTACGCCCGCGCCGGCATAGTGAAGCTGAACAACGGCGAGACAGGTTCGGTGACATTCATCGGTACCGTATCGCCCGCCGGCGGTAACCTCAAGGAGCCTGTGACCGAATCTACAAAGAAGGCTGCCCGCTGCTTCTACGCACTGGAGCAGGCCCGCGCCGATTCCAAACGTTATCCGGCCGTCAACCCGCTGGATTCTTACTCCAAGTATCTGGAATATCCCGAGATTGTGGAATATCTGGACAAGAAGGTCCGTCCCGGATGGGTAAGCGATGTGCTCCGCGCCAAGGTCATCGTGCGCCGAGGCAAGGAGATGGCGGAACAGATCAACATCCTTGGCGACGACGGCGTCCCTTTGAGCTATCACGAGACCTTCTGGAAATCGGAACTCATCGACTACGTGATTCTTCAGCAGGACGCTTTCGACCCTGTTGACAGCCAGTGCCTGCTTGAGCGTCAGGATTATATGCTCACTGAGGTGCTCAAGGTGTGCGACAGCAAGTTCGACTTCGAGACATTCGAGGAGTGCGGCCACTTCTTCAAGGAACTCATAAACGTCTTCCGCCAGATGAACTACTCTCCCTGGAAGAGTGAGCAGTTCTACAAGTATTCAGAAAAACTAAACAATATCCTTTCCAATGGCAACAACTAACGCATTTGCAAGGACATATATACAACTGGATTCCATCACCAAGGCGACGGTTTCGCTGCGCGCAGAGGGCATCAGCAACGACGAGCTGGCCAGCGTGGCGGGACGTCTGGCTCAGGTGGTGAAGATCAAGGGCGACCAGGTCACCCTGCAGGTTTTTGCAGGGACCGAAGGCATCCCCACCAACGCCGAGGTCAAGTTTTTCGGCGAAGCCCCTTCGCTCAAGGTCAGCGACGAGCTTTCCGGCCGGTTCTTTGACGCCTATGGCAATCCGCTGGACGGAGGCCCCAGGGTAGAGGGTGAGAAACGCTATATCGGCGGCCCTTCCGTGAATCCTTACAAGAGGGAGCAGCCTTCGCAGCTGATTCCGACCGGCATCGCCGGCATCGACCTGAACAATACGCTGGTGTCGGGCCAGAAAATACCGTTCTTTGCCGACCCCGACCAGCCGTACAACCAGGTTATGGCGCAGGTGGCGCTCCGTGCCGATGTGGACAAGATCATCCTGGGCGGTATGGGCCTGAGCAACGACGATTACCTCTACTTCAAGCAGGCATTCGAAGCGGCGGGCGCGCTGAACAAAATCATCAGTTTCGTGAATACCACCGACCAGCCGCCGGTAGAGCGTTTGCTGATTCCCGACATGGTGCTCACCGCAGCCGAATATTTTGCAGTTGACAAGCACGAGAAGGTGCTGGTGCTTCTGACTGACATGACTCTGTATGCCGACGCGCTTTGCATCGTATCCAACCGTATGGATCAGATTCCTTCCAAGGATTCGATGCCGGGCTCGCTCTATTCCGACCTTGCGAAGATATACGAGAAGGCGGTGCAGCTGCCCGACGGCGGCTCCATCACCATCATCGCCGTCACCACCCTGAACGACGGTGACATCACCCACGCCATCCCCGACAACACCGGTTACATCACCGAAGGCCAGCTGTTCCTGCGTATGGACACCGACACCGGAAAGGTCATCATCGATCCGTTCCGCAGCCTGTCCCGTCTGAAACAACTCGTGCAGGGCAAGAAGACCCGCGAGGACCACAGCGCCGTGATGAATACGTCGGTACGCCTGTATGCCGATGCCGCCAACGCCAAGACCAAACTGGAGAACGGATTCGACCTCTCCGACTACGACAAGCGCTGCCTGGAGTATGCAAAGGAATATTCGGTAAAACTGCTCGCCATAGATGTCAATCTCACCATAGAAGAGATGCTGGACACCGCCTGGGGGCTGTTCCGCAAATATTTCTCCAAGACCGAAACCGGTATCAAGGAGGCCCTTACAGAAAAGTATTGGAAAGAATAACGGCAGATGGCCATCAAATATCAATATAACAAGACGTCGCTTACGGAGCTCGGCCGCCAGCTGAAGATTCGCACCCGTGCGCTGCCTACCCTGAAAAACAAGGAGAGTGCGTTGCGTGCAGAGGTGAAGCACGCCAAGGAGCGGGCGGAGGAGCTTTCGCAGGAATATCAGAAGGCCCTTGGCAGCTACGATTATATGGCCTCACTGTGGAACGAGTTCGAACCCGGCCTGATAACCATCGACGGAGTGGATCTGGATGTGGTTAAGGTTGCCGGAGTAAAGACGCCCCATCTGAAACAGATCAACTACAGCGTTAAGCCTTTCGACGCCTTTGCAAAGCCGATGTGGTATACCGACGGCGTGGAGATTCTCAAGAACCTGGCCGAGATAGGCATCGAGTCGATGATTTTGCTGGAGAAGGCCCGCATCCTGGACTACCAGCGCAAGAAGACCACCCAGAAGGTGAACCTGTACGAGAAGGTGCAGATTCCCGGCTACCAGGAGGCTATGCGCAAGATCAAGAGATTCATGGAGGATGAGGAGAATATCTCCAAGGCCTCCCAGAAGATAGTAAAGACCCGCCACGCGGCGGAAGAAGAGGAGGAGCAGGTATGATAGAGAAAATGACCAAATATTCCTTTGTCCTGCTCTCTTCCGACAAGGAAAAGTTCATTGCCGACCTTACGGAACTCGGGGTGATGGACATTACCCGCTCCACCAAGCCGGTGGATGCCGCTTCCGGCGCAATCCTGGCAGAGGCCGCTTCTCTCAAGAAGCAGATGGCCGCCCTGGAGGCCGAGACCAGTGACGAGCTGGTCAAGATTCGCGAGAATCTTGCCGCAGAGCGTAAGAAATACGCTGCGGCGCTGCCGTGGGGCGATTTCTCTTCCAAAGCGATAGATGAGTTGAAGGGGCGCGGCCTGGATATCCATTTCCACCAGATTTCAACCAAGCGCTTCAATCCCGAATGGGAAAACGAGGTGCCGCTGCAGGTAATCTGCCAGGAGAAGAACACGACGTATTTCACCACCATTCTCGAGGGTGATGCAAAGATGCCGGCACAGCTCGCGGTATGCGAGATTCCGGCGCCCGAGGCACGTGCAGAAGAATTGCAGGCTCGTGTAAAGGGCCTGGAAGAAGAGGCGGCGCAGTGCCTGGATGAAATCCGGCAGGCAAAGGAGAACGATATGCCGATGCTCCAGAAAGAGTACGACAAGGTGATGGGACGTCTGGACAACTACCTAGCGACGGTCGCCGCCGACAATGCCGCAGAGGATACCCTCTCTGTATATGTCGGCTTTGCCCCCTCTACAGAAGACGAGCGGCTGGAGAAAGAGCTGGCCAAACTTGACGCCTTCTGCATAAAGGAGACGACAAAACCGGAGGACAATCCTCCCATCAAACTCAAGAACAACAAGTTTGCCCGTGAGTTCGAACGCATCACCGGAATGTACGGCCTGCCCGTATATGACGAAGCCGACCCGACTCCGATGATTTCGATATTCTTCCTGCTGTTCTTTGCCATGTGCATGGGCGACGCCGGCTACGGCATCGTGCTGATACTGGCAGGCATAGCCATCGGCAAGAACTGGCTCAAGATAGGGATGTTCAAAGGTATGGGCACCCTTATCACCATCCTGGGTGTGGCTACGACCATCGTAGGACTGGTGCTGGGTACCGCATTCGGCGTGGACCTGCGCACCGCCGCCTGGGTTCCTGAAGGGCTCCACAAGGTTATGCTGCCGGCCAAGTTCCCAGGCACAACATACGACTACGGTATGGTGCTCTCCATAATCATCGGTATCCTGCACCTCTGCCTTGCAATGACATTCAAGGCGGTGGTCTATACCAAGCGCTTCGGCTTCAAGGAGTCCGTGAGCGCCTGGGGCTGGCTGATACTGATACTGGGCGGCATCGTCATAGCTTTATGCACTCTGGGCGGCGTATTCTCGCCCGATGTGACCCGAATGGCGATAATCGTTGTGGGGGCACTTTCTTTCCTGGGAATATTCCTGTTCAACAAGCCCGGCCGCAACCCACTAATCAACATCGGCGCAGGTCTTTGGGACACCTATCAGACTGCGACCGGCCTGCTGGGCGATATCCTCAGTTACATCCGACTATACGCCCTTGGCCTTGCCGGCGGTATGCTTGGTGGCGCATTCAATACCCTGGGAGGTATGGTGCTGGGCGATGGCGGCGTGGGTCGCTGGATAGCATTCGTTTTGATACTGTTGATAGGACATACCTTGAACCTGCTGATGTGCTGCCTGGGCGCCTTCGTGCACCCGTTGCGACTCAATTTCCTGGAGTATTTCAAAAACAGCGGTTACGAAGGTATGGGCGCAAAATACAACCCGTTGAAAAATAATAACTAAAAAATACAATTATGATCAATTTAATTCTCGGTTATCTCGGATTCGGCCTGATGCTTGGTCTGGCCGGTATCGGAAGTGCCATCGGTACCACAATCGCCGGCAATGCGGCAGAAGGAGCCCTTAAAAAAGCTCCTGAGAAATCATCTACCTATATGATTCTCTCTGCTCTGCCCGCAACGCAGGGTATCTACGGTTTCGTGGGCTTTCTGATGTGGATGGGCAAAGACTTCGCTTCCCAGGGTCCGCTGCTGTTCGGCGTCGGCCTTGCTGTAGGTGCTGTCTGCCTGCTTTCTGCTATCCGTCAGGGACAGGTTTGCGCCAACGGTATCATCGGCGTAAGCCAGGGCCACAATGTAATGACCAATACCCTGATCTACGCAGCTCTTCCCGAGTTCTACGCAATCCTTGCGCTTGTAGCAGCCCTGATGATCTAATTACCGCTCCGGGTGGTATTTAAGGATTGATTCCTGCCACTTGGCGGAGTCGATGTGGGTGTAGATTTCTGTGGTCAGGATGGACTCGTGGCCCAGCATCTGCTGGACTACGCGCAGGTCAGCACCGTTCTCTACCAGGTGGGTGGCGAAGGAGTGACGGAAGGTGTGGGGTGAGATGTCCTTGCTGACGCCCGCCTTGGCGGCGTGGTCGGTGACTATCTTGAACACCATCTGGCGGGTGAGGGGGTTGCCCCGATTGTTCAGGAACAGGTAATCCTCTTTGCCTTTCGCTACCGGCAGCGTGCGCCGCTGGTCCAGATACAGATTGACGGCACTTATGGCATATTCCCCCACGGGAATGAGCCGTTGTTTGCTCCCTTTGCCCAGCACCCGGATAAAACCTTCGTCAAAGAAGAGGTTGGATATCTTGAGGTTGATGAGTTCGCTCACGCGCAGCCCGCAACTGTAGAGCATCTCCAGCATCGCCTTGTTGCGGTGCCCGTCGGGGCGGGAGAGGTCCACAGAATCGATAATTGAAGCGACTTCTTCCACACTCAGCACCACCGGCAGGTAGCGCTGCATCTTGGGAGAATCAAGCGCGTCACAGGGCGAGTGTCCGATGCGACCTTCGCGGTCCAGGAAGTCATATAAAGATTTGATGGAGCTGATGGCCCGTGCCTGGCTGCGCTTTGAAACAGCGCGGTCGGCCAGATCGCCGACATACCGGCACAGGTCGTCGCTGGTGGCATCTTCCGGCCGTGTTACGCCGTTTTCTTTCAGCCAGCCGAACAAAGCCTTGACGTCCCTCGAGTAGCTCTCGACGGTGTTGGGCGACATGCTCCGCTCGAAGCGTAGCCAGGAACGGTAGTCGGCAAGGATGTCGGAAAAACTATCTTGTGCCATTTTTTTTCTTGTATTCGGAACAGAAGGGCTTGAGTCCGCATTCGCCGCACAGGGGCTTGATGGCCTTGCACACGTATCGGCCGTGCAGTATGAGCCAGTGGTGGGCGATGGGGCGCTTCTCCTCAGGAATATTGGCCGTAAGGTCTTTCTCCACCGCCAGCGGCGTGGTGCCATTGGAGAGGCCCAGGCGGTGCGATACTCTGAAAACGTGTGTGTCCACCGCAATTACGGGGTTGTCCCATAGCACGCTGGTAACTACGTTGGCGGTCTTGCGTCCCACGCCGGGAAGTTTTTGCAACTCGTCCCGGTCGTCGGGGATCTGTCCGCCATAATCGTTTACTATCATACGGGCCGCGTCCAGCAGATGCTGCGCCTTGCTGTTGGGGTAGGAGACCGACTTGACGAAAGGAATGACATCTTCGAAAGATGCCGCAGCCATCGCTGCCGGCGTCGGGAAGGCCTCGAAAAGGGCGGGGGTGACCATATTGACCCGCTTGTCGGTGCACTGGGCAGAGAGCATCACCGCCACCAGCAGTTGCCAGGGGTTGTCAAAATGCAACTCGGGTAGCGCTACGGGCATATTCTGCTCGAACCACCCGATGATATCGGCATAGTGTTTTTTCATAACAGAGGTCTAGAAATCAAGGTCGATGATTTCCTGTTCGCCGGCAATCTCGCGGCAGCTGCAGTCCTTGCAGACAAACACGCGGCCGGGATATTTACTCAGCAGGGCGGTGTTGTGGGTAACTGTGACAATAGCCGTTCCTTCTTCCCTGTTGATTTTTGTCAGAAGGTCCATGATGCCGGCAGCGGTTTCATTATCCAGGTTGCCGGTGGGCTCGTCGGCCAGGATTACCGCTGGATTGTTGAGCAGGCTGCGGGCAATGGCCACGCGCTGCTGCTCGCCGCCGGAGAGCTGGTGGGGCATCTTATGGGCCTTGCTGGTAAGGCCGACCTGCTCCAGCACCTCGCCGATGCGCTCTTCAATGGCGCGCTTGTCCTTCCAGTCGGTACTGCGAAGCACGAACTCCAGATTGTCGTGTACGCTGCGGTCCATGAGCAGCTGGAAGTCCTGGAACACCACCCCCAGGGAGCGCCTTAGGTATGGAATTTGCTTGCGTTTAATGCCAATGAGATTGAAATCGCCCACCCGGGCGGTGCCGTTATGGACTTTGTTCTCTGCGGTGAAGGACCTCAGAATGGAGGTCTTGCCGCTGCCGACCTTGCCGGTGAGATAGACAAAATCGCCCTTGTTAAGGATAAAGTCCAGGTCGGCGATGACCAGACTGTCGCCGTTGTTTATATCGACGTGGGAGAATTCAATCAGGGGTGTGCTGGTTTCCATACCCCAAATTTAGAAAAAATAGCTTAAATTTGACCTTATAAATTCGAGCGGAAAATAATGCGCAAAAGGATATTATACATAGCGGCCGCGGTGGCTCTGCTGCTGGCCGCAACCCCCGCCGAGGCACAGGAGCTGGGCAGCGATTCGTACGCCGTCCGGCTGGAACAGGCCAAGGAGTTGTACAACAGCGGGATGTATGTCTCGGCAGAGGAGGCGCTGGACGCCCTGGCCAAGGATCTGCCCGACAAACGCTCCCTGATTTATTCGGAGGTGATGGCAAACAAGATCATGTGCGCCATTGCCCTGGGCCGCCAGGATGTAGACGGCCTGGTCAAGAACCTGGAGGTCGATTTCCCCAACGACCCGCAGCTGGCGGTGCTCAAACTCAATCTGGCCGACGTCAAGTTTGACAGTCAGGAATATACCGACGCGCTGCTGATGTACGAGGGCATCCAGCCCCGCAACCTATATCGCAGCGCCCACATCCCGTTCTTTTTCAAGAAATCTTACTGCAGTATATATGCAGGCAAGTACGACGATGCGCTGGAGGGCTTCCAGAAGGTGATCGCGCAGCCGCAGTCGCAGTATACTTATCCGTCCATCTACTATTCCGGCTATGTAAAATACCTCCAGAAGAAGTTCGACGAGGCCTACGCCTACTTTGAAAAGGCAAAGGAAGATTCGAGATTCTCGCTGCTGGCTGAGTACTACATGGTGGAGTGCAAGTTCATGATGAAGGACTACGACTACACCATAGAAAACGGACCAAAACTCTATTCCCGCGTAAACAAGCAGCAGAAGGCCGACCTGAGCCGGATGGTGGCGGAGTCCTATTTTGGCCGCGGTGACAATGAGGATGCGATGAGCCACTTGCGCAAGTATCTCGACTCCGGAGTGACGCCGACCCGCAAGGATCAGTATTTCTACGGCGTGTTGGCCTATTCGCTGGGCGATGTGGACGGCGCCGTGCAGTCGCTCGGCAAGGTGGCCGGCAGCGAAGACGCTATCGGCCAGAGCTCATACTACTATCTGGGCAACTGCTTCCTGCAGAAGCGCAACAAGATGGCGGCGCTGCAGTCTTTCAAGGAGGCTGCGGCACTCACCTTTGACCCGATGGTGAGCGAGGATGCGATGTTCAACTACGCCAAGCTGAGCTACGACGTGAACAGCGACATGTCGGTGTTCCGCAAGTTCGTGCAACAGTATCCCGACAGCGGCAAGGACGACGTGATTGACTCTTACGTAGCCGCTTCTTCGCTGGCGAACAAGGATTACGTCGGGGCTATCGAGGCGCTGCACCGCATTGGCGAGCCCACCGCCGGTGATGTTGCCAACCTTCAGAAGGCGCTGCTGTTGCGCTCCGTGGAGTTGATAAACAACGGCGGCTACCGGTCTGCGGCGCCGTTGCTGGAAGAGGCCGTGGGATTGGACGCCAACGATATGGTGACCAACGTCTCCAAGTTCTATCTGGCCGACTGCCGCTTTAACGACGGCAACTACAAGGGTGCACTTTCGCAGCAGAACCAGCTGCTCATGACTCCGTCGTTCATGAAGACCGATCTGGGCAGGGAACTTAACTACAATGTAGCCTATACCCACTTCAAGATGAACGATTTTGCATCGGCGGCCAATTATTTCGAGAGGTATCTCGAATCGTCCGGCTCCCGTTCTTCAAAGGACAAGGACGCCGGCGTCCGCTTGGGCGATTCTTACTTCATGCGTAGTCAGTATGCCGATGCCGCCGCGCAGTACGAGAAAGTGGCAAACAAGTATAAGGACGGCGATCTGTACCCCTGGTATCAGGCTTCGCTGGCCTACGGCCTGTCGGGCAACGAGTCCAAGAAACAGTCGGTACTGGAGTCGGCGGTGGCCAGCAATACCGACTCGCCGCTGTATATGACTTCTCTCTACGAGTTGGGTCGCTCTTATGTGAATACCGGCAAGAAGCCCAATGCCCGCAAGGCATTCAATGAGATAATAAGCTCCCGCGATTCCCTTTATTATGGCCGTGCGCTGCTGGAAATGGCAATGATGAGCGCCGGAGAGGGCGATTACAAGCAGGCCATAAGCTATTATGACAAGGTGGTGCGCCAGCTGCCCGGCTCAACCGACGCCCGCAATGCGCTGGCCGGTATGGAGAGCGTTTATCAGCTCCAGAACAAGCCTTCCGAATATCTGGCATATCTGGACAAGGTCGGCATGTCGGGCATAAAGACAGATAGCGAGAAGGAGAATATGATATTCGATGCGGCAGAGCAGATATATTTCTCCGGCAACTATTCAAACGCCCTGCGTGCCCTCCGCTCCTATGTCGACAGCTATCCTGGCGGAGAAAAGATTGGTCTGGCATATTTCTATATGGGTGAATCCTACCGCAAACAGGGCCGCAAGGAGTTTGCCGTTGATGCCTACGAAAAGGCTATGGAGACACTTACGGGAGAGTCTGCCGAGACGGCCACCCTCAATTATGCCGATCTGGCCTACAACCTTGGCCAGTACGACAAGGCGGCCGAGGCTTATGAAAAGCTTATCGGCATCACCTCCAGCGATGCTGTCCGCGACAAGGCGCGTCTGGGCGTCCTTCTCTCCGAATACGGCGGCCGTCATTACATGAGGGCCATCGGAGAGGCGGAGAAGCTGCGCGCATCGTCTACCGACGAGGCGACGCTGCGCCGCGCCGACTATATCGCCGCCAAATCTTACATCGTGCTGGGCAACCGCGAGGCGGCCAAGCCCATCCTTACGCAGCTGGCAGAAGATGTTTCCGACGCCATCGGTGCCGAGAGCGCCTACATCCTGATAGACGATACCTACAATTCGGGCGATTACGAGGCATTGGAGACTATGGTATACGAGTTTGCCGACAAGAATACCGACCAGGTCTACTGGCTGGCCAAGAGCTTCATAGCACTGGGCGATTCGTTTGCCGACCGCGCCGATTGGGAGCAGGCCAAGGCGACCTGGCAGAGCATCGCCGACAACTACAAGTCCTCCGGCAAGCAGGATGACGTTCCGGAGCAGGTTCAGATGAGACTAATGAAGATTAAATCGAAGACAAAATAGATGAAGAGGATATTGACAATAGCGGCCACAATTCTGTTTTGTGGCAGTGTGTACGCCCAGATCGACCCCACGGTTGAGGTCAGCCGGCAGTACAAGGTCAACATTGCGGACATAGACCGCCCGATGACCGACGACCACAGCGTGGCCGACTCGCTTCAGCGGTTTGACGTCGATTTTGACTATTCGATTTTCAACAGGCCCTATACCGACCTCTACGAATTCACTCCGTATCAGACCGACAGCATAAGCAAGGTGACCCGCCGCCGTCCGCCGTACCTGATGGCGCAGGTAGGCAGCCAGATACCTTTCTCTGCCGATATGATGCTCCGTTCGCAGCTGGTGGCCAAGCCAAGGCTGAACATTGGCGTGGATGCCGACCTCAATGGCACCGTTGCCAATCTGGATTACCTTGGAGAGGATAAGGCACTGGGCGTGGTCCGCGTGAACGGCGGCGTGAACGCCAACCTGAGAACCGCTTGGAAGAAGGGCGAACTGACGGCTGTGGTTGGTTACAAGAACAGTGATTTTCAGGATAAATGCAACGATAATCCGCTGGCTCACTACGTGAATTCCCTGGCCGTGGACCTCAATCTGGTATCGGCCGACCCGCAGGACAACAGCGTGTATTATAACGTCGATTTCAATTATGTCGCAGCCGCCAAAAAGCTGACTGGACTGCCCGCCATGGACACAACTTACCACAACTCCAAGATGTCTATCAAGGGTACTTTGGGCTCGTCTTTCGATATTCACCGCGTGTATGTGAACATGATATACCAGATGGCGGTTGCCGGCAGGGGGGACGAGAAGCTGAACGTCGGACTGCTGGAGTTTATGCCGGTGTATGAGTATTATCAGGGACCGTTCAAGATGCGTGTCGGAGCGCGCTTCGGCAATACCTATATCGGCGCCGATGCCAATACGACCATCCATCCCGAGGCTGATTTAAAGTTTGAAGTTCTCAAGAATACCATTTGGCTGCGCGGCGTGGTCTCCGGCGGCAACGAACTCAATTCGCTTGTAGACTATATGCACGATGCTCCTTGGCTTTGCAACGCCCTCAAGGGATTTACAAATACGGCCGAGGAGGTTCTGGGAGTGCGCAATCTGGAAAGCAAGTTATCCATAGAAAGCATAATTGCCGGCCGGTTCGCCCTATCGCCGTACATTGCCTATAACAGCTACAGCAACCGTCTGCAACTGCGCACAGAATTCGTTCCTACCGGATTGCCGATACTGCTGCCCATGTATTCCGATTATGCTGTGACGCAGATTGGCGTGGAAACTTCCTGGAAATCGAAGAACCTTACGATAACCGGTAATTTGAAGCATAACAACGCCTTTACCAAGACGGAGGAACCGGTGTATATGGTGGCCGACTGGATGGCCGACGCGTCGCTGGAATACAACCTCAAAAGGCGTTTCTTCATCAACGCCGCATATACCTATCAGAGCACCCGGAAGGCGTGGGGCGGAGACATCCCTCCGTATTCCGATCTGACCGTCGTACTGACGGGCGTGATTAACCGTCATTTCTCGGTTTACGTCAAGGGTGGCAACCTTCTTAACAACGTGAATTACAGGTATTTCGCAATACCGGAACTGCCGCTCAACATAGGCGGTGGAGTACGCTTAAATTTTTAGCTATTATTTGAGTTTTTAGTACCCCGGAAAGCAAGGTTTTTCGGGGTTTTTTTCGTATCTTCGCAAGGATATTTTTGAAGATATGACAGCACAAGAAGAAGCTATTAAGCATCAGGAAGCAGAGAACTATTCGGCCGACAGTATACAGGTCCTTGAGGGTCTGGAAGCGGTCCGCAAACGCCCGTCAATGTATATCGGCGACGTATCTGCAAGAGGATTTCATCATTTGGTGTACGAGGTGGTGGACAACTCCATAGACGAAGCCCTTGCCGGCTTCTGTACAGATGTAGAGGTGTCCATTCTGGAAGGCAATTCGATAAGGGTTTCAGATAACGGCCGCGGTATTCCCGTAGGTATGCATGAGAAGGAGAAACGCTCCGCATTGGAGGTCGTGCTCACCGTGCTCCACGCCGGCGGCAAGTTCAACAAGGGCAGCTATAAGGTTTCCGGCGGTTTGCACGGCGTGGGTGTATCCTGCGTGAACGCTCTTTCCGACCATCTCACCGCAGAGGTTCACCGCGAAGGCAAGGCTTACCGCCAGGAATATTCCAAGGGCAAGCCGCTGTACGATGTCAAAGAGGTTGGCCCCGCGTCCGACACCGGTACCATCATCACTTTCCATCCCGATCCAGAGATATTCACCGTATCGGTATACGACTATAACACTATTGCCGACCGTCTGCGTGAACTCGCATTCCTCAACAGGGGAGTGAAGCTGATCCTTCGCGACGAGCGCAAGCGCACCGACGAAGAGGGTAATGTTGTGGCCGAGCCCCGCACAGATGTCTTCTATTCAGAGAAGGGTCTGGTGGAGTTCATCGACTATCTGGACAGCACCCGCGAGAAACTCTGCGAGAGCGCCATCCACCTGGAGACCGACAAGGTCATCCCCATTGAGGTGGCAATGCAGTACAACACCGGTTTCACGGAGAATGTCCACTCTTACGTAAACAACATCAACACCATAGAGGGCGGTACCCACCTGAGCGGTTTCCGACGCGGTCTTACCACCACCCTCAAGAACTATGCTGACAAGAACGGTTTCCTCTCCAAGCTCAAATTCGACCTGGATCCGAGCGACTTCCGTGAGGGTCTGACGGCCGTTATCTCCGTGAAGGTTGCCGAGCCGCAGTTCGAGGGCCAGACCAAGACCAAGCTGGGTAACAGCGAGGTGATGGGCTTGGTTTCCACCGCCGTGAGCCAGGCGCTGGACGCATATCTGGAGGAGCATCCCAAGGATGCCCGCATGATTGTGGAGAAGGTGATTCTGGCCGCCACCGCACGCTATGCAGCACGCAAGGCGCGTGAGACCGTGCAGCGCAAGACGGTGATGTCGGGCGCTGGCCTGCCGGGCAAGCTGGCCGATTGCAGCAACCGCAATCCCGAAGTTTGCGAAATCTTCCTGGTAGAGGGTGACTCTGCGGGCGGTACAGCCAAAGTCGGCCGTGACCGTAATTTCCAGGCCATCCTGCCGCTTCGCGGTAAGATCCTGAACGTGGAGAAGGCTATGGAACACCGCGCATTCGAGAGCGAGGAAATCCGCAACATCTACACCGCCCTGGGCGTGAGCGTAGGTACTCCTGAAGACCCCAAGGCGCTTAATATCAGCAAGCTGCGCTACCACAAGATAGTGCTTATGACCGATGCCGATGTCGACGGCCGACACATCAATACCCTTATTTTGACATTCTTCTTCCGCTATATGCCCGATCTGATTTACAACGGCTATGTCTATCTGGCAACCCCGCCGCTCTATCAGGTCAAGAAAGGCAAGGATATGGTCTACTGCTGGAGCGACGAAGAGCGCAGCGCAGCCGTAGAACGCATGTCGGGCGGCAAGGGAGAGAGCGGTGTAAAGGTACAGCGTTACAAAGGTCTTGGTGAGATGAGCGCAGAGCAGCTCTGGGAGACCACCATGAATCCCGCCAACCGCAAAATGAAGAAGGTGCATGTAGAGAACGCCGCCGAGGCCGACCGCATCTTCTCCATGCTGATGGGCGACGACGTGCCGCCTCGCCGCGAATTCATAGAGCAGAACGCAAAATACGCCAACATCGACGCCTAGCGCGCCGGTGTTGGCAGGTTTTGCCGGTCAAATCCCTAAACTACGTCGGAAGAACCTTCCAGGTTCTGGAATCCTTCGCCAAGAATTTCGGCGGAGTCGATAACGTTTACAAAGGCTGTGGGGTCCACTTTGGAGACCTCTTCTTTGAGACGGATCATCTCCCGCAGTTCCACCACTACATAGATAATGTCGCGGCTTGCGCCGGAATACATTCCCTTCCCAGGAATTAGTGTGGCGCCACGTCCCATGTCCTTGATTATGAAGTCTCGGATATCTTCACTCCTGGAGGTGATAATCATCATGGTCTTGGCGCGTTTTGGACCTTCCAGGATAAGGTCTATCACACGGCTGCTCACAAAGATTATGATCCACGAGTACATAGGCAGTTTCCAGTCGCCGAAGGCTATGACGGTGCTCAGGGTGATGAGGCCGTCCACGATGATGTTGCAGACGCCCATCGACAGATGGGTGTACTTGCGCATAATCATCGATATGATGTCGCTGCCGCCGGTCGTGGCACGGGAGCGGTATACCAGGCCGAGACCGACGCCGTAAACCACGCCGCCGAATATGGAGGCGATAATCTGGTGCTGGAACAACCCGTCGACCACGCCCGGCTCTATGAGGGAGGCATAGCCGTAGATCCGGTGCATGAACTGCATGAAAACAGGGAGCAGCAGGGTGCTGACGATGGTCTTGATACCGAAGCGGTTGCCCAGGAATATGAAGCCGATGATAAGCAGCGGAATATCCATGCACAGGGCGTAATACTCGGTTTCCCACCCCCACAGGTGATGGAATACCATGCCCAGACCGTAGGTTCCGCCGGGGGCAAATTTATAGGGCTCCACCAGCATCACGGCGCCGGCGGCGTAGATAAATGAGCCCAGAACGAGCATCACATACTCCTTGATCCCTTTTTTTACACTGTCCTTCATAAGAAAAAGAGCTGACCAATATATTCGTCAGCTCCGATAATTTGAGGTACCAAGCAGAATCGAACTGCTGTCCCAGGTTTTGCAGACCTGTGCCTAACCACTCGGCCATGGTACCTTTTGCGAAAGGGACTGCTAAGGTATGCTAATTTTCGCAAATTACCAAGAATTGTTTACCTTTGGTTATTATGAAGAAGCTCCGCATACCCGTATTGTTCCTGGCAGTCATTGTCCTGATGCTGGTTCTTTTCACCGACCGCAACAACTTCAGATACCGCTATCAGGTGGGCAGTCCGTGGAATTATGAGACACTGAAGGCGACCTTTGATTTCCCCGTCCTCAAGAGCGACGAGCAGCTGCTGCAGGAGAAGGAGCAGAAATCGGCCCAGCTGATGGACTGCTACCGGTACGACGGCAATGTAATCAACCAGGTCATTGCGGCGTTCGCATCGTTCGGCGCCGATTCGCTGCAGCAGGCGGCGGTCCGTTCGCTGCGTCACATATACAACAGCGGAGTCGTCTCTTCCCTAAACGGTCCGGGCGATATGATAAGCGTCCGTCGCGGCAAACGGATAGAGCAGAAGCCCGCCAGCGATGTCTACACCACTGCCGACGCGTGCGCCAAGTTTGCCGAAGATATCCGTTCGGCGGCGGTGCACCTGAATGTGGACAGCCTTCTGACCAGCAACAAGCTTTCCGAGGTCATCGTGCCAAATATGTATTTCGATGCACAGACCACCGCCACTCTGGCGCGTATGGCGCTGGAGCATATCTCCCCGACTTCGGGCATGGTTTATGCCGGACAGACGATAGTTTCCCGCGGCGAAACCGTCACCAGTGACATCGCCCGCAAGCTGGATTCCTACAAGGCTGAGTTCATCCAGGCATACGGCGGCCATACCCACTCCGATTTCAAGCAGGTAATGAGCCACCTGTTTATGGTGCTGATTCTGCTGGCGATTTACGCCCTGATGATATTCACCACAGACCACACGCTGTACAGGGACTTTAATCGCATCGCATTCCTGATGCTGCTCTACGCCCTGATGTACATTGGTGCGGCGGTGTTCCCAGCCTCCAACGAGACCATCCTATATCTGATACCGTTCTCGCTGTTCATCCTTTTCCTGAGGGAGTTTTTCCGCAACCGGGTGTGTTTGGCGCTATATCTGGCGGCTCTGCTGCCTCTGCTGGCGCTCCGCGACAACGGCGTGGAACTCTATCTGATGAACGCCCTGGCTGGCGCCGTGCTGCTTGTCAGCTATAAATATTTCAACCGCGGCTTCCGTCAGTTTGCCAATTCGCTATTCATTTTCATGGCGCTGATGTTCGTTTACGGTACGTTCCGGTTGCTCACTGGCACTATGATAGAGCAGAGGGCGGTGGTGTATCTGGTGTTGAACGCGATTCTGGCGGTGATTGGCTTCCCGTTCGTCTTCCTTTTTGAGAGGTTGTTCTCCCTGGTGTCACAGATGCGCCTGTGGGACCTGTCGGACACCAACAATCCGCTCCTTCTGGAGCTTTCGCGCAAGGCGCCCGGCAGTTTCCAGCATTCGTTGAATGTAGCTAACCTGGCGGAGGCGGCTTGCCGGGCAGTGGGTGGAAATACCCGTCTGGCACGCGTCGGCGCCCTGTATCACGATATAGGCAAGATAGAGAATCCGCTCTGCTTCTCTGAAAACCAGGCTGCCGGGGATAATTATCATAAGAATCTCTCGGCAGAGCAGAGTGCCAGGGATATCATCCGCCATGTGGACGACGGCCTGACGCTGGCAAAGCGCAACAAACTGCCCGAGGCGGTCACCGATATGATTGCCAGTCATCACGGCACCACAAAGGCCATGTACTTCTATACCAAGTACTGCAACGAGGGTGGCGATGCCGCCAATGTGGAGCCGTTTACCTATAAGGGCAAGCTTCCGGTAGCAAAGGAAGAGGTGATTCTGATGTTTGCCGACAGCGTAGAGGCTACTTCACGATCTTTGCAGGACTATTCTCCGGAAAGCATAGCAGCTATGGTGAACCGCATCGTCGACGGTAAGATTGCCGAAGGGCAGGTGGCCAAGGGCGATATCACCATGGGCGAAATCGACACTGCCAAGCAGGTCTTCATAGAAAACCTGCAGCAGATGTACCACGGCCGGATTGCCTATCCCGACCCAGTTAAGAGGGATTAGATTTCTTTTTCAGGGCATTGGCCGCCAGTTCTATGGCGACTATCAGCGCGGCGCCGACCAGCGCCCAGATTATTGCGCCCGCGATGTGCGGTTCGCCATTAAACTGTGCCGGCAGAACCGGGCGGTCCACACCGCTTTCAAGTGCCACTTTCCACGGCCACACCTTTACCAGTGAACCCAGCATCAGGCCGGAGAGGAACATCATAGTGCCGTTGTAGGCCTTTTTCAGCAGCCACGAAAAGGCGTGCGAGAAGGCCAGTATGCCGATTATCGCACCTACGGCGAATACTATGAGTATCACCCATTTGAGGTTGCTGACGGCATCCATCATAAAGGCGTATTTACCCAGCAGCACCAGTATAAAGCTGCCCGAGATGCCCGGCAGGATCATTGTGCACATTGCTATGGCGCCGCAGATGAAAATGAACGGCAGGCTGTCGCTGGTGTGGCTGGGGGAGACCAGGCACAAGATTGCTCCGCAGGCTGCGCCTACCAGAAGCGAGAGCCAATGTTGAAGTTTGAGGTCCTTCAGACCCCGGATCATATACACGGTGGATACCAGCACCAGGCCAAAGAAGAAGGCCCAGGTCTGGAGCGGGTAGTGTTCCAGCAGCCAGGTCATCGCCTTTGCCAGAGAGAAGATGCTCACTACGATGCCGACGGCCACCGCCAGCAGAAAATTGCCGTTTATGGCTTTCCAGAAATCTGCGATTTTTCCTCGGAAAAGCAGGCCGAGATTCTTGCCGTTGATGCTTTTGATGGATTCTATCAGCTCCTGATAAATGCCGGTGAGCAGGGCTATGGTGCCGCCGCTTACGCCTGGAACTACATTTGCGGCCCCCATCAGAGCACCTTTAATTGCCACCAGGATATATGACGATAATTTGCGCATAATAAAAAATGTAGAGACCGGTTAGGGTGCCGGTCTCTACAAATATCAGAGTTAATGATTATTATTTGTCATTCTTGATAGCTGCCTGAGCTGCTGCCAGACGTGCGATGGGAACGCGGAAAGGAGAGCAGGATACGTAGTTGAGGCCAATCTTGTGGCAGAATTCTACGGATGCGGGGTCGCCGCCGTGCTCGCCGCAGATACCCACCTTGAGGTTCTCGCGGGTGCTGCGTCCGCCCTTGACACCTACTTCGATGAGCTTGCCGACGGACTCGGTGTCGATGCTCTGGAACGGGTCAAACGGGAGGATCTTGTTGTCCAGGTAGTCCTTCATGAAGCTGCCGATGTCGTCGCGGCTGAAGCCGTAGGTCATCTGGGTAAGGTCGTTGGTACCAAAGCTGAAGAACTGGGCGGTGCGTGCCATGCGGTCTGCAAGGATGGCTGCGCGAGGAATCTCGATCATAGTACCGAACAGGAACGGGATATCCATGTCGAATTTCTCTTCAACCTCTTTGTGGACGCGGTCGCAGATACGCTTCTGGAAGTTAAGCTCGTTTACAGATACGGTTACGGGGATCATGATCTCCGGACGCGGCTGGAAGCCCTCTGCGTAGAGCTCTGCAGCAGCGGTGAAGATAGCGCGGAACTGCATCTCGCTCAGGCTCGGGTAGCTGATACCCAGACGTACGCCGCGGTGACCCATCATGGGGTTGACCTCGTGAAGGGCTTCACCGCGCTTGCGGATTTCTTCTACAGTGATGTGCAGCTCTTTTGCAAGCTCTTCCTGCTTGTCAAGAGTCTGGGGAACGAACTCATGGAGAGGCGGGTCAAGCAGACGGAAGGTGACGGGCTTGCCGTTCATAACCTTCATGGTAGCCTTGGTGGCCTCCTTTACGTACGGCTCCAGCTCATTGATAGCCTGCAGACGCTCCTCGGAGGTAGCGGTGTGGATCACCTTGCGGAGTTTTGCAAGGGGAGCCTCGCTGTTCTTGCCGTAGAACATGTGCTCGATACGGAACAGACCGATACCCTCGGCGCCGAACTCGATAGCCTTGGCGGCATCGTCGGGGTTATCTGCATTGGTGCGGACACCAAGCTTGCGATATTTGTCTACCAGGCTCATGAACTTGACGAAGCGGGGATTCTCGCTTGCATCCATGGTGCCGACCTTCTCTGCATAGACGTAGCCCTTGCTGCCGTTCAGTGAGAAGATGTCGCCCTCTTTGTATTCCTTGCCGGCGATGAAGAGCTTGCGGCTTCCGTCGGCCTGCTCCTCAAACTTAACAGCGTCGCAACCTACGATGCAGCACTTGCCCCAACCGCGGGCAACCAGAGCAGCGTGGCTGGTCATACCGCCGCGGGCGGTCAGCAGACCGTCGGCAGCGCGCATACCCTCAACGTCCTCGGGGTTGGTTTCGTCGCGAACCAGAATGGCTTTCTCTTTCTTCTGTGCAGCCTCAACAGCCTTTGCAGAAGTGAAGACGATTTTACCTACGGCACCGCCGGGGCCTGCGGGCAGACCCTTTGCGATAACGGTGGCCTTCTTCTCAGAAGCGGGGTCGAGCACGGGGTGGAGGAGTTCATCGAGCTGAGTGGGGCTAACGCGCATAACGGCGGTCTTCTCGTCGATGAGGCCTTCGTCCAGCATATCCATTGCCATGTTGAGGGCTGCGATACCGGTACGCTTGCCCACGCGGCACTGGAGCATCCAGAGTTTACCCTCCTGGATGGTGAACTCTATGTCCTGCATATCGTTGTAGTGCTTCTCGAGGTTGCAGCGGATGGTGTCAAGCTCTTTGTAAACCTCGGGCATAGCCTTCTCCAGTGAAGGGAGAGCCTTGTTGTGCTCTGTCTTGGTGGCCTCGTTCAGAGGGTTGGGGGTACGGATACCTGCAACCACGTCCTCGCCCTGGGCGTTGATGAGCCACTCGCCGTAGAACTTGTTGTCACCGGTAGCGGGGTTGCGGCTGAATGCAACGCCGGTAGCGGAAGTCTCGCCCATGTTGCCGAATACCATCGACATTACGGTCACAGCTGTGCCCCAGTCATCGGGAATACCCTCGATGCGGCGGTAAGCGATGGCGCGCTTGCCGTTCCATGATTTGAACACGGCGCCGATACCGCCCCAAAGCTGGGCGCGTGCATCGTCGGGGAACTCTTTACCCAGAACCTCTTTAACTCTCTTCTTGAAAGCGTCGCAAAGAGCAATCAGGTCCTGCTCTGTGAGTTCGGTGTCAAGCTTGTACCCCTTCTTCTCCTTGACTTCGGCCATCATGTTGTCCAGCTGGACGCGGATGCCCTTGCCATCTTCGGGCTCGATGCCCTCTGCCTTCTCCATAACGACGTCGGAGTACATCATGATAAGGCGACGGTATGCATCATATACAAAGCGGGGGTTGTTGGTCTTGGCGATAAGGCCGGGGATTGTTGTGCTGCAAAGACCGATATTGAGCACGGTCTCCATCATACCGGGCATGGAGCTGCGGGCACCAGAACGGCAGGATACCAGGAGGGGATCCTTGGCGTCGCCGAATTTACGGCCCATTACAGCCTCGGTAGCTGCGAGAGCTGCATTTACTTCGCTCTCAAGCTCTGCGGGGAACTGACCGCCCAGATTGAAATACTCTGTGCAGCATTCGGTGGTGATTGTGAAGCCGGCGGGAACAGGCATTCCCAGAAGACACATTTCGGCAAGGTTTGCACCCTTGCCACCCAGCAATTCACGCATCTGGCCATTGCCTTCTGCGCTCTTGCCGCCAAAACGATAAACTCTTTTTGCCATAAAAATTGATTTAATATTTATTAGTTGTTAAATTCGTGCACTATAAACACGCAAAAATAATAATAATTGTCATAAATTATGTCAAAGTCGCTCAAAGTCGTTAAGAATTCTCTCCCGAAGGGAGCGAAAATGGAAGATGTAATCAAGTATTTCAAGCGCCGCAGCGTGGCTACACATAAAGTGGACTGCGTAAACTGGCCTGAATATCCCTACAAACCCCGCGTCAGCTTCAAGATTGCCCACAACGGGGATGAGATTTTCCTGCAGTTCAAGGTTGTAGAGCGCGGCGTGCGCGGCACTTTTGAGTATGATTACGGATCGGAGCCCTGGAAGGATTCTTGCGTGGAATTCTTTATGATTCCAAACCTTGCAAAGCCCGACTACTATAACATCGAGATGACCTGCATCGGCCACGGCACATTCGCCTGCGGTCCCGACCGCGACCATCGGCACAATTTTGACGATTCGGTAATCAGCCGCATCCGTCGCGTGGCTTCGCTTGGCTCAAAGCGGGTTGTGAAAGAAAAAGGCCGTCAGTGCTGGTCTTTGACCATGGCCATTCCGTTTGACATTTACGGCCTGGACGGCGCTGCCGTATCGGGCAAGGCGATGCTCGCCAACTTCTACAAATGCGGCGACGACATGCCCGTCCCGCACTATGTAACATGGAATCCCATCGGCTGCCCCAATCCCGACTATCACCGCCCCGAATACTTCGGCGAGATAGTTTTCGAATAGCAGTGCGGAGTTGATTTAATTATTTTGTTTATTTCCTGACAATATGAGAGTTAGATCATCTATACTCGCGATTTGCATATTAGCTGCTCTGATAACCTTCGCGGGTGGTTGCAAAAAGATAAAGCCGGAACAGGACAATCCCGGAGGCCAGGACAATCCCGAAAATCCCGTGACTCCGGATAATCCACCTGTCGGCGATTATTTCAGCTTGGTGTCCATATATGATTCCAGCAAGGAAGCGGATACTTTTTATATCAGCGGCTATGAGGCCGGCCATCATTCAATCCTGGTTAAGACCAATATGCAGGCAGACCGGATTGTGCTCACGAGCGATGCCTCCTGGTGTACTCCTACATACGACGGGGATATGCTCAGGATTAATTTCGAGCAGTTTGGCGAGAAGTACGAGATTCTCCAGCCGCGTGTATGTACGGTAGACGTAAAAGCACAGGAGGTCTATCACAATACCATAACCTTGGTTCAGCAGAGCCACCACCTCAAACTTGGAACATTCAACTATCAGAACAATTTTTACCTTCCCGCCAGCGGGGATGCTATAGATATCAAAATCGACACCAATCTGTGGGACTGGCAGATAGAAAATTCGACAGGCTGGATTACAGCCGAACATATAGATCGCAATACGCTGAGAGTGGCCGCCACGCCCAAAACCGGCGGCTCGTCAGAGAAACGAAGCGGCATGATATATCTTTATAGCATCACCGAAAAGGTGTTTGATACCTACACCGAGGGAAGTGCGTACCGGTTGTATTTATATGATGCAGATCCTCAGATTTCCGGTGATGGCTATGGCTATGGAGATCATATTGATTGGGACTAACGGTGAAAATGCTTATGAAAAGGGTTTTATTTAATATACTTACAGCGGTATTGTCAATAACCGCTATTTCCTGCGCAAGACAGTTTGACGATGAGGGTGGGCAGACGCAAGGCGCCATCCGTGCGACAATAGTTGCAGACTCATATCTTACAAAAACGATTGTGATTGATACTCCCGGCAAAAGTGTTGATACGTACTGGAAAGATGGCGACCGGATGGGAATCTTCGGCGGCAGTGCTTCAAACCTGGAGTTCAGTTTATCGCCTGCAGATATATCGGAAGATGGCAAGAGTGCCGTCTTCCGCTCGGAGTCATCAGTTCCCAAGGGCAGTATCACCGCATATGTCCCGTTCAGTGCTTCTGCTTCGACCATTGGAGAGGAGTTGGTTCTGGAGATGCCGGCCGTGCAGCACCCGGTTTTTGCAAAGGGCAAGATACAGCCCGATCCTCGGAGCAACCTGATGGTGGCAACCGGCAGCAGCGATTCCGGCCTGACTTTCCACAATGTACTTTCCATACTTAAAATAGGGCAGGTTTTTGAAACCGATGTCCGACTGGTAAAAGTGGAATTCCGGGACCTTGACAACAAGCCTGTTTGCGGAGCCATGAGGATTAAGGCAGACATAATCCCATCTGCAGTAATAACGGGAGAAGGAAAGGTGCTTACCCTGGATCTGGGCTCAGGAATAAGGATAGCGGCTGGCGAAGTTTATCCCCTGTTTATGTATGTGCCATCGCGCAGTTATCCAAAGGGTTTTGAATTGACATTTATTACCGACGACGGCAGCCGAATTGTCCATACCGCCGGCAGTAAATCCGGGAAGACTCTGGAGCGGAGTATTATTTATACCATAGGTGATATTCCTGCGCTGGATTATGTTCCGGGTGCCAAAGCTGTTCTTGCTCCCGGGGTTACGGTCATGACAGAAGAAAAACTGGAAATGATTACAATTCTCAGCGATTCGGAGCGTGCCGTCCTCAAGGATAAGGAGGGTAACGTATGCTATGACAAGAATGAAGCGGCTATGTACAGGCCCGTCTTCGATATGCTTGTCAGCGAAGAGCTTGCGCCGGAAACGGGCAAATTGTTGCTGTTCGAGGGCGGAGCACAAAAACTCCCTTATGGCGGAGTTTACCGCATTACAGAATGCACCCGCAGCGGGGATGGCTATTTCCGCGTGAAGGCTTACCCCGAGGCCGACATAGCGCAGGCCTACGAAGAGGTTAGCGCTGGTACTCCTATTTTCGACGAAGATGGCAATGAGATAGAGGGAGGTGGCATAGCTTTGGATTTATCAAGGAATGTGCAGTCCATACTCAACGAGCGTGGGCAGGAGGTGCCGTTTTCGATAGATGGCGATGGCAATATCGTGATAAGCGAAGAAGATGTGGCCGATATGTTGGGCATGTCCACCAAGGCTTTCAGTGAAACCTACACTCTTCCGAAACTGAGCTTGAACCTCAAGCGTCCGCACGGTGAGGCGGTGCTCGGCGCACAGATGTCCATCGCGTCCAAGTTTGCCGTGGGCTTCATAGCCGGAGAGTTCCAGTATGTTCATTGTACTTTCTCTCCTAAGGTGACATTGTCTGCCGATTTTGTCCTCAAGTCGGAATTCTCCATCAGTCACAGTATGCACCTGTTTACAATCATGGTGACACCGATTCCCATCGTGCCGGGGCTGTTCCTTTGCCCTGAAATTGAGTTTAGCGCTTCTGCAGGTGTTGGCGGTGATCTTAAATTTTCGGCGTCCGTCAAGTATGTTTATGACATGGGTATGTATGGTTTTTCGTACAATAAGGGCGATGGATTCACTTTCCGGCACAGGGTCAATGAACCTGCTAAAGACGATGGCTTTAGGCCTGAGCTAGGAGGAGTGTCAGGCAGCCTCTACGCCTTCGGTGCTATAACCGCCACACCATATATGTCCCTTACGGGACTTTTTGGTGCCGGGTTGAATTGCACCACGACCCTCAAGTTCGGCACCACATGGACTTCGACCAGTACAAAACTGGCTCTAACGCCCGAAATAGAGATGTATCCTATGACTGCCTCTCTGGGCGGCCTTTTCTCGAAGAGTTGGAAGAATCTGACAACAAAGTTCGAGTTTGACCCGATCTGGGAGATGGAGCTCACTCCACAGATGGAAGTGAGCAGAAGTCCGTTCCAGGAAGAAATGACGGAAGATCGATATACCATCCCGCTCAGGGCATTGGATCCGTTGCACCTGCTCAGTGCCTGGTGGCCATGCGGCCTGTCGCTGCCCTATTCGGTCAAACTCAAAGAAAAATATTTCATGCCCTTACAAATCGCTCTTGATATCTACGAGGGTGACATTCATTACTATCCGTATAAATGGCCGTCTTTGACCGATTCTTTCGCAATCAACAGGTTTGATGTATGTGAGGCGGCTGGAGTTCCAACCATGGCCTATGTAGAGCTGGGTCTCGATAATCCAAGACGCGTTTCTAGGGAGATAATCGGTTCGTTCCCTTCGGGTGAAACCGGAACGATTACCGGTACGAAAACCGGTTTCTCTTCCGGAGTGGGTTACGGTTATCGAATAGTGGTAATTTATCCCGACGGTACCGAAACGGTAATGACGGGTGGAGACGGTACCAGTGCGGTGCAATTGACCGAGGACTCTCCAAGTAAATGGATGACAATTCCGGGATCAGGATTACATCCGGCAATTTTCTTCTGGCCGACCAGGGCAAACGGTGGCGGCTACTACAGGAGCCACAAGGAAGCCGAAGAGGGGATTTGATACAAAATGATTGCTAACTATTAAAATGATATCACTATGAAAAGGTTTTTTATGTTATTTGCTTTAATACCATTGTTCGCATCGTGTGACATCGATGGTATGTTTGATGATATGACCAGGTTGTCGCCGACCATCAAAGGGTATTCGTACAGCAGCGATGGACAGATCTCCCTGGGTAATGACGATGCAAATAAAGCATTCACTGCATTCATCGTGGCCAAGAGCAAGTGGGTTGGGAAGAAGGGCGATAAAGTTGACTGCCAAGTGCAGGTTATGGGCGACAAGTGGGGCGGAGACCCCGACAAGTTGGAGATTTATTATTTCCAGAAAGGTAAACTGACATACAAAAGTGCCACTTCCTGCACCATCAAGATAGACGGCAAATACAATTTCCTGGACGGAGACTGGGATTTTGTGCTTTCTGAGGATGGTGACAAAATAACCCTTACCAGTGGCTCTAAAACCTTGAAGCTCAAGTTCTGGCACGAAACTGAATAAGTATGGTACGGGTGGTGGCCGGGTTAGGCTATTGTCCGCCTACTGTTTACAGCAGCCATACTACCGCGTCGCTGACGGTGAAGTTGCTGCCGCCGATGAAGATCAGATCATTCGGGGTGGCGGCGGCTTTTGCCGCGGCGATGGCAGATGCGACGGTGGTTGAGGTCATTCCGGAGATGCCGTAGGCGGACAGACGGGCAGAAAGTTCAGCTGCCGGCATCGCCCGTTGCGTGGAGGGCTGGGTAAAGATGTATGACACCCGGTCACTGGGCTTTATCATCAGCGGCGCTATGGCATCGACATCCTTGTCGCTGGCTACGCCAAATACAATGTAGACGTGATGATATTTGGGCGCGACAGCCCGAAGCTGGTCAAATACCTGTCTGAGACCGTGGGCATTGTGGCCGATGTCGCAGATGATGTCTGGTGTGGCGGATACCTTTTCCCAGCGGCCCCGAAGGCCGGTGAGGGTGGCGGCACGGCCGATGCGGGAGTCATCACAGTCGATGCCGTATTTAGAATGCAGTATCTCCAGCGCTGCCGCAACTGTGGCTAGATTCTGCCGCTGATACCCGCCCGTCAAGTCCATATCGCCGCAGTTCAGATCAAACTTCCGCTCAGGTGCAAACACCAGTTCGCATCCTCTTTCGGCCGCCGCTTTCTCGAATACCGGCCGGGTGGCAGGATTGATTTCGCCGATTACCGCCGGCACGCCGGGTTTGATGATACCCGCCTTCTCGAAAGCAATCTTTTCCAAAGTATCGCCCAGATAGAATGTATGTTCCAGGCCGATGTTGGTGATGATGCCCAGCAGCGGAGTGATTATGTTTGTGGAGTCGAGGCGCCCGCCCAGGCCGCACTCTATCACCGCCAGGTCAACTCCGGCCGCCGCAAAGAAATCAAACGCCATGGCGGTGGTGATTTCGAAGAAAGAGGGCCCTTTGCTCTCCATAAACCCTTCGTACCGGTCCAGAAATGCTTCCACAGCCTCGCGCGGAATCATCGCGAAGCCATCTTCGGAAACGATTTTGATCCTTTCGCGGAAATCGGTCAGATGGGGCGATGTGTAGAGGCCGATGCGCCGCCCGCCGCCGCCAAGTGCCGCCGCCAGCATGGAGCTTACCGACCCCTTGCCGTTGGTGCCGGCGATGTGGATGCAACGCAACTGCCGGTGCGGATGCCCCAACAAATCGTCAAAGGCCAGCATCGTTTCCAGCCCCGGCTTGTAGGCCCTTCCGCCCACCGTCTGATAGGAGGGAAAACGGTTGAAAAGTTTCTCTATTTTTTCTTCGTAAGTCACAGCGCGAAATTACACAATTTGCTAAATTTGCAGCTACAAAACCTCTCAAATGAAAGTATTGTTTTTCCGTTCTGACGCAGGCAGCGTCATCGCAGTTCAGACAGAGCAGACACAGCCACAAGAGGCAATTGACGCCTTGGAGTGGCTTTTTTCTTGCGCCAAAAAGACCGACAGCGAAGCCATCGACGGCTGGTTCGTAGGTCCCCGCCGCGAAATGATCACCCCCTGGAGCACCACCGCCGTGGAGATTGCCCAGAACATGAACATCGCGGGCTTGAAGCGCATAGAGGAATTCTTTCCCGTGAAGGGCGAAGACGCAACCTACGACAAGATGCTGCAGCGGCTCTATCACGGACTGGACCAGAATGTCTTCAAGGTAGACCACAAGCCCGACCCGATAGAGTACATCACCGATTTCGAGGAGTACAACCGCCGCGAGGGCCTGGCACTGTCGGCAGATGAAATCAAGTATCTTCAGGACCTTTCGGCAAAGCTTGGCCGCAGCCTTACCGACAGCGAGGTGTTCGGCTTCAGCCAGGTCAACAGCGAGCACTGCCGTCACAAAATCTTCAACGGAACTTTCATAATCGACGGCGAGGAGATGCCCTCTTCGCTGTTCAAACTGATAAAGAAGACAACCCAGACCAACCCCAACCGGGTGGTATCGGCATACAAAGACAACTGCGCCTTTATCGAGGGCCCGACGCTGGAGATGTTCCACCCCAAGGACGGGTCGCGCCCTTCGCAGTTCATTATGGACGAGGCCGAGACGGTGATTTCCCTCAAGGCTGAAACGCACAACTTCCCCACCACCGTGGAGCCGTTCAACGGCGCTGCGACCGGTACCGGCGGCGAGATCCGCGACCGTATGGCGGGCGGCAAGGGCTCCTTCCCGATTGCAGGCACCGCCGTGTATATGACCAGCTACCCTCGCTTCGAGGAGGGGCGCCGCGCCTGGGAGGCATTCCAGGAGCGCAAGTGGCTCTACCAGACTCCGCAGGAGATTCTTATAAAGGCCAGCAACGGCGCCAGCGACTTCGGCAACAAGTTCGGTCAGCCAATAATCTGCGGTTCCCTGCTCACATTCGAGTATGGCGACCAGCGCGGAATGTACGGCTACGACAAGGTGATAATGCAGGCCGGAGGCGTGGGATATGCCCGCAAGCGCGACTCCATAAAGGAGACTCCGAGGGCAGGCGACGCCGTGGTGCTGCTGGGCGGTGACAACTACCGTATCGGAATGGGCGGCGGCGCGGTGAGCTCGGTTGCCACCGGCGAATATGCCAATGCAATAGAACTCAACGCAGTGCAGCGTTCCAACCCCGAGATGCAGAAGCGCGCCTACAACGCAATCCGCGCTATTGCGGAAGAGAAGCGCAACTCCATCATATCGGTTCATGACCACGGCGCCGGCGGCCATCTCAACTGCCTCTCCGAGTTGGTGGAGGAGGTGGGCGGCACCATCGATATCAGCAAGCTGCCCATCGGCGATCCGACCCTTTCTTACAAGGAAATAATCGGCAACGAGAGCCAGGAGCGTATGGGTCTGGTGATGAAAGAGAGCGATGCCGACCATTTGCAGGCCATCGCGGAGCGCGAGCGCGCTCCGTTCTACAAGATTGGCACAACGACCGGTGAGCACAACTTCACCCTGAAGGACAGCGCCACCGGCGTGGCTCCGATAGATTTGGCGATTGGCGATATGATGGGCTCCACCCCCAAGACGGTGATGACCGGCACGACTGTAAAGAAAGAATATCCCGATGTCAAGCCGGTCGGCAGTTATTCGCCGGAAGAACTGGAAAAGATTATCGCCGACGTGCTCTCGCTGGAGTCTGTGGCCTGCAAGGATTGGCTTACCAACAAGGTGGACCGCTCCGTGACGGGCTTGATTGCCTGCCAGCAGACCGCAGGCGAGATACAGTTGCCTTTGAATGACGTGGCTGTGACCGCCATCGGTTACGACGACAACCGCGGTATCGCCACCTCTATAGGTCACGCGCCGGCAGTCGGCCTGATCAATCCGGCGGCGGGCAGCCGAATGACCATCGCCGAGGCCCTTACAAACATGGTCTGGGCAGTGATAGACGGCGGTCTGAAGGGCGTTTCGCTCTCCGCCAACTGGATGTGGCCCACCCGCAACGAGGGCGAGGACGCCCGTCTGTACAAGGCGGTCAAAGGCGCATCCGACTTCGCCATCGCCCTGGGCATCAATATCCCCACCGGCAAGGACTCGATGTCGATGACGCAGAAATATCCTTCCGGAGAGAAGGTGATTTCTCCCGGCACCCTGATAGTTTCTACAGTAGGGCAGGTGAGTGACATCACCAAGACGGTTCACGCCGCTTTCGAAAGCGTGCCTTCCAAGGTCATTTATATCCCGTTCGACCGCAAACCCGCCTTCAACCTGGGCGGTAGCGCCTATGCACAGGTATGCTCTGCAGTTGGTCTGCAGTGCCCTGACATAGCCGACCCGTCGTACTTCGCAAAGTGCTTCGAGGCGGTACAGAGTCTGGTCTCCATGGAATTGATTCTCGCGGGCCACGACGTCTCCGCAGGCGGCCTTGTTACGGCCCTGCTGGAGAGTATGTTTGCTGGTGCAAAGGGCGGTCTGGAAATCGATTTGGGCAGCCTGGACGCAAACGTGCTGCTCAGCGAGCTGCCGGGCGTGATTGTGCAGAGCGCGACTCCGTTCGTAGAGGATTATCTGAGCATGAACGGCATCGCCTTCTACAATATCGGCAACTGGCAGAGCGCCCGCAAACTGGATGTCAAGTACTCCGGCGGCGAACTGCACCTCGATATAGATGAGATGCGCGACAAGTGGTTCTACACCTCGTATCTGCTGGACAAGCGGCAGGTAGCCGACGACAGCGCCGACAAGCGTTTTGCCAACTACAAGAACCAGCCGCTGCGCTACAAGTTCCCGGAAAAGAGGGTGGCCAGAAAAGAGACCGGCCGCAAACCGGTGGCCGCCATCATCCGTGAGAAAGGTTCCAACGGCGACCGCGAAATGGCCTGGGCGCTATATATGGCCGGCTTCGAAGTCCGCGACGTTCACACTACCGACCTTACCAGCGGCCGTGAGGACCTCACCGGAGTTCAGATGATAGTGTTCGTGGGCGGCTTCTCCAACGCCGACACTCTGGGCAGTGCCAAAGGCTGGGCCGGCGCGCTGATGTACAACGACAAGGCCCGCGCCGCCATCGACGCCTTCTATGCCCGCAAGGACACCCTGAGCCTGGGCATCTGCAATGGCTGCCAGCTGATGGCGGAACTGGGCGTGGTTACTCCCGACGACCGCGAGCACGCCCCCAAGATGGTGCACAACGACTCCCACAAGTTCGAAAGCTGCTTTGTGGGTGTAACCATAGAAGATTCTCCCGCGGTAATGCTGCAGTCCCTCAAGGGGTGCAAGATGGGCATCTGGGTGGCCCACGGAGAGGGCAAGTTCTCTTTCCCCGCCGGCCGCAACGTCAAGGTCGCCGTCCGTTACAACTACAATGACTATCCCGGCAATCCCAACGGCTCTCCGGAGGGAATCGCCGGCGTCTGCAGCCCAGACGGCCGTCATCTGGCCATGATGCCCCACCCGGAGCGCTGCCTGCGTCCCTGGAACTGGCCCTGGTATCCGCGCGAAAAGCGTCACGATGTTGACACGCCCTGGCTGGATATGTTTATAAACGCTTACAATTGGCTCTCGCAGCGATAGATATGGAACAGGTTATCTCCTTTCTGACCGAGCTCGCGCAGCACAACTACAAGGAGTGGTTCGATGTTCACAAGGGCGAGTATCTTCAGGCCAAGAACACCGTGGCCGCAGTTGCGGCGGAACTGATATCCCGCATCGCAGCCTTCGACCCGCGAATGAAAGGGCTCCGGGTGGAGGATTGCACCTACCGTATCTACCGCGACATCCGCTTTTCGCCCGACAAGACTCCGTACAAGATCCACATGGGCATATACGTGTGCGCCGGCGGCAAGAAGAGCGGCCGCGCCGGCTACTATCTGCACATAGAACCTGCCACCAACACATATTTCATCTGCTCCGGCCTCTACAATCCTACAAAAGAGATGATCAAGAGCGTCCGGGAGGAGATAATGCTCTCCGGCGCGAAGTTCGATGCTGCACTCAAGGCCGCGAAGGGCTTTGAAGTTGATTGGGAGGGGGCGCTTACACGGCTGCCGCTGGGCTGGAAAGAAGGACCTTACAGCGACTATTACCGGCTAAAGTCGTATATCATTATCAAATCGGTGTCGCGAAGCTACATTACCGCCTCCAACCTGGCGCAGCGCGTGGCCCGCGACCTCAAGCCCACCCAGCCGTTCTGTGAAATAATGAACCGCTGCGTGGATTATGTGCTTGAAGGGGCATAGTATCAGTATTTCCGTTATGAAAAGAAGACAGTTTATAAAAGGCACGGCCCTGACCGCTGCGGCAGCTGCTCTGGCACCGGCATTGAATGCCTGCAAGTGTGAAGATCAGTCTAAGGGAGCTTTGGCCGTTGCGGCCAATTTGAAGTATCGCCCCGACGGTACATTTACCGTGTTGCAGTTCACAGATACTCACTACATAGCGGGGGATTCACGCTCCGTACGGGCCCTTGAGTGCGTAAAGGAGGCGGTGGAGGCAGTTAAGCCGGATCTTATTATCCATACCGGAGATATTGTTTTCGGCAGCCCGGATCTGGAGTCTGCCAGGGAGATACTCGCCCCGATATCGGAGAGCGGGATCCCATTTGCGGTGGCTTTGGGTAACCACGATGCGGAATTCGGTTCTACTCGCGAAGAGATTTTCTCGTGTATCTGTAGCATCAAAGGCTGTGTTAATCTTCCCCCGAAGGAAGGCGTTTACGGCTGTTCCAACGATGTTATAACACTGAGCGGGGCATCCGGCGTGGACAGGGCGTTATATATCTTTGACTCCATGAGGGAAGCCAAGATCAAAGGGGAGGAGGGACGCTATTCTTACGACTATATCCGTCACAGTCAGATAAGTTGGTATCGAAACCATAGTGAGAAACTGGCGGCTGCAAACGGAGGTAATCCCGTGCCGGCCCTTGCATTCTTCCATGTCCCTCTCCGGGAACTGGGGGAAGGTCTTATGGCAGAGGGCCACGAACTGATTGGCAACAATTACGAATCCCCGTGTCCGTCCAGGTTGAACAGTGGCCTGCTGGCGCAATTCCTGGAGATGGGCGATGTAGAGGCCGTTGTAAACGGACACGACCATAATTGCGATTATGTGCTGCATTCCGGCCCGATGTTCTACATCTACGGCCGTTACAGCGGCTGTGACACTGTGTACAACGACCTTGGCAGAGAGGGCGTGAGTGCCGAAAAGGTTTCCGGAACACGCATTTTCTCCTTTAAGGAGGGCGAGTCGGGCTTCCACACCTGGGTACGCCTGCTGGGCGGCGAAATCCAGCAGAAGATTTACTGTCACGACAACTCAATCACGATGGAATAAAAGAAAACAGGCACCTCTTTCGGGGTGCCTGTTTCGTTAAAGCACAATTGCTATAATCTCCAGCCGAACCTGAAAGCTATGGTAGGCAGCAGCCAGTCGTATGTCTTGGAGGTGGCAGTGCCGTTGTAGCCATTCTCGTCAATCTCTGACAGTTCATTTACCACGGTGCGGTTGAATACGCAGCGCTGGAAGGTGGGGCCTATTGCAAAGTACAGCGAGCGGCTCTTTTCCACCCCTTTCAGTTTGAAATTGTAGCCGAACGATGGCTCTACGTACATACCGTGCTTGCGGGTTGTCTTGTCAAACAGCTTCTGGTCCCAGTCAAAGCGGAACACGGCAAATTCGTAGCCCACATCCAGGCGGACGAAAGGCTGGCGAATCTTGTCCTTGCTCAGATAGTACTGGAACGACCCGTATACCGGAACGAAAAAGTTCAGCGGTTCGCGTTTTTTGTCGATATCGATTGACCCGTCCAGATAGTTGACTCTCCTGAAGTCGGTCAGGTAAGAGGTGGTCACCATTCCGCTGCCGACACCCGCAAACAGTCCGTTGCCCCACGGAATCCTGTATCCGTTCAGGATATTGATTCCGAAGTAATTATTGCTGCAACGAATAGGCCCCACGGAGCCCATACCCTCAATGGATAGTTCATAACCCTGGGCAAACGCGCCAAGGGAAAGCCCAAGAAGGCAAGCGAGAGTCAGCAGTAGTTTTTTCATTGTGCTTTGATTTGTGTCAGATTATTTCTTAAGACTGTCGCGGATTTCGCGCAGGAGCTGGATATCCTCGGGAGTTGCCGGCGGTTCGGGTGCGGGTTCCTCTTTGGGTTTCTTGGCTTTGTTGATGGCCTTTACAACCAGGAAGATGCACCATGCGATGATCAGGAAGTCAAAGATGACCTGGATGAAATTGCCGTATGTCAGGGCAACTTCTGCCTTGCCTGCGGCCTCATTTGCCTCTGCAAGAACCCATTTCCACTGGGTGAAATCAACGCCACCGACCAGAAGGCCGATGAGCGGCATAATGATGTCAGCCACGAAAGAACTTACGATTTTGCCGAATGCAGCGCCCAGAACAACGCCGATGGCCATATCCATCACGTTACCCTTGATGGCGAAGTCCTTGAATTCGTTAATAAGTTTTCCCATTGTCTTTAAGTTTTATCAGTTAATAATGTTGACTGAAAACAAATGTAGGTAAAAAATCGGAACATCAGAAAGATTCTTCCGGTGGCGGGGCCAGTTCCGACTCCAGCAGCCGCTTGTACATAACCAGGCATATCCAGGCGTCGGTGGCGGCGTAAAGCTGCTGGGGATAGGAGAGGGTGCCTGCCTCCCAGTTGGAGCATTGCTGCGCTTTGGAAACGCGGCGGCCAAGAATGATGGCGGAGAGTTTCTTGACGCTCTTGTCCTTGATGCCGTAGAGTTCTGCAAACCGCTGCAAATCCATGAAACGGGCCGCAGTAAACGGGATGTAATGCTGCAGGCCACGTACGTCATCTGCCACTGCAGCACCTACTTTGGTGATGGTTTTGCTGGCCAGGATGTCGGCCAGAGATTGCGGCAGACCCAGGGAATGGAGCCTGAAAAGATAGGAGTTGTCTTCGCTTGAGAGCTGCAAAAGAGCGGTAGCACTGCGAGGAGCATGAGGCTGGAACACCGGCTTGGTCTCGGTGTCGAAACCTATCATCCGCTGCGATGCCAGATCGCGGACCGCGGCGTCGAACTCCGGTCCCTCGTGAGTGATGATGTGAATTTCTCCCGGGAAGGAGATCAGATCCAGGCCCTCTATTTCTTCCGGCGTTATGCTCTCTTTGAATCTCATATTTACATTGGCAGGTCCGTATAGTGGATAACCTGTTGCTCGTCTATGCGAAGGGCCAGATTATTGTCGCCGCGAAGAACTCTGTAGCACTCCTTTGCGGCACACTGCGACGGGTCGATATATATCAATTTGTCGCTTATCACGGATCTGTAGGGGTAGTTTCCGTTCAGTCTTTTAGAACGATAGTTGTTTATTATGTCCTGCAGGGCAGCCTTCTGCTGATCGTCAATCTCGATATCGGCAATCAAGGCGCAGATGGGCGCCATTCCGCCGGCTGCGTAGTGCTCTTCTATCATCCTTGCGAAGGCCTCTTCAAATGCCCTGGCGGGGATGGTGTCGGCGGCATTGATTCTCTGGCAGACGACGGGCAGGGTGGTTTTGAGACTGCGTTCCGCCATCACATCCTTGAGCGTCTGCTGATAGGCCTCGGAGGCGATGGTGAGGCTGTCGGCAATCAAGCCGATGGAATAGTTGATCATAGGGCTGTCGGCCAGCTCATCCAGCAGACCTTTGACGCCTTCTTCCACTACACCAATTACTTTCACGCCGCTGCCGCTGGCATCCAGCATGGCGCGGATGTCGTCAAGACCTGTCTCGCGGGTGATATTGCCGCCGGCAATCACGATTTTTGCCCGCTCCTTCTCTCCCTGGGCGCATTTGTCGCCCACCAGGAAAAGGGTGTGCTTGATGGCGGCGTCGTGGATGTCCATCAGGCCGTCGGCATCATAGATGTCGTCGGCATCGCTGAGGGCGGTGTAATAGATGAAATGTTCACCCGCCAGATCTTTGATGCTGTCGGGGTTTTCACCGCCGGTGATATTGTCGAAACTGTCCAGAGTCACGGCGCAGTCCAGGGCGTGCGTGCCTGCGGCGCCGAGGTTGAAGATGCCGATGGGCAGGTCGGCGATATTCTTGGGATACTTTGAAAAATCGGTATAATAGCTGGATGTGGTGTCGTAAAGCGCCTGGTGTACCAGCGGGTCCAGATCCACCACCTCTACGGGCGCGCTTTTGCAGCCCGGCAGGCGGAAGGTGGCGAGCAATACCAGCAATATTGTGAGAGCCTTTTGCATTATTTCATGTATTTGAAGGTTCCGTAGCTTGTCTTAAGTTCCACCTCGGGGGCGGGCGCTGCCTCTGCGCGGCCTATTATGCGGGCATCCACGCCAAAGCTGCGGCTGATGTCGATAATCTGCGCGGCGGCGGCCTCGGTGGTGTAAATCTCCATCCGGTGGCCCATGTTGAACACCTTGTACATCTCGCTCCACGGGGTCTTGCTCTCTTCCTGGATGGTCCGGAACAGCGGCGGGGTGGGGAACAGGTTGTCCTTGATTATGCGCAGGTTGCCGATGAAGCCCAAAACCTTGGTCTGGGCGCCGCCGGTGCAGTGTATCATGCCGTGGATGTCTTTGCGGCAGGCCTCCAGAACGGCTTTTATTACCGGGGCGTAGGTCCGGGTGGGGGAGAGCACCAGCTTGCCGTATGTCAGGCCCGTTTCAGGTTCGATGTCGGCGAGGCGCTTGCTGCCGGTGTAGACGAATTCGCTGCTGATGCCGCTCTCGTAAGTTTCCGGATATTTCTCTGCGATTTCTTTGGAGAAGACATCGTGGCGGGCGCTGGTAAGGCCGTTGGATCCCATGCCGCCGTTGTATTCGTCTTCATATTCAGCCTTCCCGAAGGAGGCCAGGCCAACTATCACGTCGCCTGCGGCAATGTTCTTGTTGTCGATGATGTCGCTTTTGAGGGCGCGGGCGCATACGGTGCTGTCCACTATTATCGTGCGCACCAGATCGCCGACGTCGGCCGTTTCGCCGCCCGTCAGGGTGATGTCGATGCCGTACTTGCGCATCTTCTCCACAAACATCTGCGAGCCTTGTATCACGGCGGCGATAACTTCGCCCGGGACCCGCATCTTGTTGCGGCCGATGGTAGAGGAGAGCATCATTCCGCCGGTTATGCCGACGCACAGCAGGTCGTCGGTGTTCATCACAATGGCGTCCTGGGCTATTCCGTGCCATACTGAGAGGTCGCCCGTCTCTCGCCAATAGGCGTAGGCCAGGCTGCTCTTGGTACCGGCGCCGTCGGCGTGCATTGCCAGACAGTAATCGCTGCCCGCTCCTTCAAAATCGGGGACAATCTTGCAGAAAGCGTTGGGGAAAAGCCCCTTGTCCATGTTTGCTATAGCTTTGTGGACCTCTGACTTGGACGACGATACGCCGCGTGCGGCATACCTGCTGGCTTCTCTGTTTTCCATCTGAAAAAGTGAAGTATTGATTTGCAAAGATAGCAAAATTGAATTTTTTCAAATAAAGTGAGTATATTTCTACGTAATCGTACTCTTAATGAACAGTTAGGCGATCGATCAAAACTGGACGGGATGAAGGATGTCCTTCAGGGCATATATAATGAGTATGCGAAAGACCTCTTTCGCTATGGGCTATCTATTTGCCAGGACAAAAGCATCGTAGAAGATGCCATTCAGGACTTATTCCTTTATCTGCATAACCACTACGCTACATTCGCCAAGGCAGAGGACACTAAAAAATACCTGTTTGCTTCATTGAGAAACAGGGTATTCAAGGCCATGAAGAAGAAACCGGTCTTCTTTAACATTCCTCCGGCAACAGCTTCTACGGTAGAGACTGCCGAGGAGAAAATGATTATCGATGAACGGACAAGACGCGAGAAGGTTATGGTCAAGGAAATGCTTTCTAACCTGAGTCCCCGTCAGAGAGAAGTGATATATCTCCGATTCTCAGAGCAGATGAGCTACAAAGAGATCGCCTCTTTTTTGTCAATCGAACCCCAGTCCGCACAGAACCTGTTCGGCAGGGCGATAGATAAACTGAGATCGAAACTGTTATTAATGAGAAATATAAACGATTACCTATAATGGCTAGTGTAAAGGATTATAAAAAATACACATTTACAGATTTCCTTTCTGACGAGGATTTTGTCCAATCGATAGTATCCCCTACGGAAGAGTCACGGACAAAGTGGAAAACGTTGATTGATGCCGGTGAGGTGAATATCGACGAATACACAGATGCGGTCTTGATTCTTATGGGTTGGAAGGATACTCAGGACGCCCCCACGAACGCTGATCTGGATGCCTTGTGGAACAGGATTGAAACGGCAATCATTTCTTCAGAAGAGAAGGCCACCGGCAGAAAACATTTATGGGTGCGGGCAGCTGCCGTCACTTCGGCCATCGCGGCAGCCATCGCCATTGTTCTTATGCTGCTGCCCCGCGAGCAAGGTACCGGTCAAAAAACTCTGAATATTGCACCCGGGTATCTTGTAAGGACCATGGAGCAAAGTGACGACAAAGTCGTGATCACTACCGATAAGATGGAAATGTATCTGGAAGGGAGTAATCCGGATATAAGTTATGATCCCAATGGAGTGTTGAGTGTGAACAATATTGTCGCTGAATCTTTAAGCGAAACCGAAGGAGTTGCTGAAACCGACTGGAGCGAGGAAATGTTGACCTCAGAGACTGCCGAACAACTGTGCAACATAATAGTTCCGTACGGCAAGACGGCTTCCTTGACACTGTCCGACGGGAGTTTTCTGCGCATCAACGCCGGGACGACAGTCAGGTTCCCTTCGTCTTTCCTTACTGACAAACGCAAGATATATGTGGATGGAGAAATCTATTTAGAGGTCGTACACGACAACCGTCCTTTTATTGTCCAGGCGAAAGGTATGGAAGTACTTGTGAAAGGAACTTGTTTCGATGTCTGCTCATATGATAACGATGACTATTCGAATGTCGTACTGGTAAACGGACGAGTCGATGTTTCATATAAGGGTAGCAATATTACTTTGACTCCGCGACAAGGATTCTTTGCAACTGCTGAAGGGACTTCCGTCAAAGTGGTCGACACCGACTTTTATACGTCTTGGATAAATGGTATCTACAAGTTCAAGAACGAATCCATAGAAAAAGTCCTGGTCAAGTTGGCCCGCTTTTACAACGTAACCCTTGTGCTTCCACAAGAGGAATCGGGAATAACCTGCTACGGCAGCCTGGAACTCAAGAACGACCTGTCCACCATCCTTACAGGTTTGATGCAGATAGCGTCTTTCAATTTTGCAGTTAAAGATGGCGCATATTTCATTCAGTGGAATGAAAGAAGTAGTAATTCCTAGAGGACGATAATCCAATAACCAAATCATACTATTTATTAATCTCTTATCAATCAAATCCCTTATGATTCCTAAACATCCATTGAGGGTTCTGATGCTCTCTTCTGTGCTGTTTGTGCTGTTGTCGGCATTTCTGCCCGCTACGGCCTTTGCCCAGGACCAGAAGAACCGCCTCGTAACCCTGAACGTGAGGGAGAAGACTGTGGGTGAGGTTCTCGATATAATCGAAGCTTCTACCGATTATGTTTTCTTCTACAACACGGCGGACGTGGACAAGAAAAGAACCGTCTCTCTTGCATTCGAAAAGGCGGATATCACTTCTGTCCTGACCAAACTGTTTGAAGGACAAAACAACGCCTTCAAGATTGACGGCCGTCAGGTGTATATCACCAGGAATAAGGCCGCCGATCAGATTTCTACCCCAAAAAACGTTACTCCAGGCCGATTGACGGGTCGCGTCACCGACTCAAACGGAGAGCCGCTCCCAGGAGTAACTATTGTCGTTAAAGACGGCAAGCGCGGCGTTTTGACCGATGAGAACGGTGAATTTACCATTGACAATCTGAAAAAAGGGACAGTGCTCGTTGCAAGTTCCCTGGGTATGAACGATCTGTCGTTCGAATACACCGGGCAGGATGAATTGAGCATAATCCTCAAACAGCAGACAAACGCCCTTGACGAAGTGACCGTGGTAGCCTTCGGCACCCAAAAGAAAGAGAGTGTCATCGGTGCTATCACCACAATCGATCCAGGTAAGCTGAAAATCCCTTCCAGTAACCTTACTACAGCGTTGGCAGGTAACCTTGCCGGTATCATCTCTTATCAGAGAAGCGGTGAGCCCGGTCAGGACAATGCAGACTTCTTTGTTCGTGGCATCACCACTTTCGGCGCCAATACAAACCCGCTGATTCTGATTGACAACATTGAACTTACAACAACCGACCTTGCCCGTTTGCAGCCGGATGATATCGCATCATTCTCTATTATGAAAGATGCAACAGCCACCGCCCTTTATGGTGCACGCGGCGCGAACGGAGTCATTCTGGTAACGACTAAAAGAGGAACAGAGGGTCCTGCAAAGGTTTTCGTAAGACTGGAAACTTCCATTTCCGAACCGACAAGCACCATCGAACTTGCCGATCCTGTCACTTATATGAAAATGGCCAACGAAGCGGTTTTGACACGCAATCCTTTGGGGAATCTGCCGTATAGCCAGGACAAAATTGATAACACCGGCAAGCCCGGCGCAAATCCGTACATTTATCCTTCAAACGACTGGTATGATATGCTCTTCAATAAAAGAGCCACAAGCCAGCGTGCAACAGTCAGCGTGACCGGCGGCGGTAAGGTATCCCAGTACTACGTCTCTGCTTCTGCGACCCGCGACAACGGTATCCTGAAGGTGGATAAGCGCAACAGTTTCAACAATAACATCGATTTCCGCAACTACACGGTACGTGCCAACATAGACATCAACCTGACTCCTACCACCAGGATGGGTGTCAGGATGACCGGCAACTTTGATGATTACACTGGTCCGTTGTCTTCCGGAGATGAGGTGTACAGCATGGTCGTCCACTCAAATCCCGTGCTTTTCCCTGCCTATTACGAACCGGACGAAAGCCATAAGTATACAAAACACATCCTCTTCGGAAATTATGACAACGGCCAGTACATCAATCCCTACGCCCAGATGGTTCGCGGATACAAGGACCGTAACCGTTCGCAGATGCTCTGCGTTATTGACGCCAGCCAGGACCTGGGTTTCATAACTCCCGGTCTCAATTTGAGCGCAATGGTCAATATCTCCCGTCTCTCCGAATTCAGCATTATGCGTGCGTACAATCCGTACTTCTATAAAATTTCACAGTATGACTCCTTTACCGGAGAATACTTGCTCAAGGAAATCAATGAGAAGTCCGGAACAGAATATCTGGGCTATGATGAGAGTTCCAAGGATGTACAATCGACCCTATATACTGAATCCAGGCTCAACTACAATCGGGAATTCGGCAATCACGCAGTGAGCGGATTGCTGGTGTTCACGACACGTGAACTGCTAAGTGCAAATATGGGTAGCCTGCAGATGTCACTTCCTTTCCGAAATGCCGGTTTGGCAGGGCGTTTCACCTACGCATATGGAGGAAGATATTTCACCGAATTCAACTTTGGCTACAATGGGTCCGAGCGATTCTCAAAGCATCATCGTTGGGGTTTCTTCCCCTCGGCCGGCGTGGCATGGCTGGTTTCCAATGAAGATTTCTGGGAGCCGGTTAAACCGGTCGTCAGCAACCTCAAACTCAGATACTCTTATGGCCTTGTGGGTAATGACCAGATCGGTTCCGCATACGACCGCTTCTATTATCTGTCCAATGTCAATATGAACAGTTCGGCTCATGCCGCATACTTTGGACAGACCTCCTCGGTGGGAGGGCCCGGCGTACTCGTGAGCCGCTATGCTAATGATGACATAACTTGGGAGACTTCTTATAAACACAACTTCGCAGTAGAACTTGGTCTCTTCAACAAATTGAATATCATTGCTGAATATTTCTCCGAACACCGAAAGAATATCTTGATGGACCGTGCATCGATACCCTCTACAATGGGTCTGACTGCGTCTGTCAGGGCAAATGTCGGTGAAGCAAGGGCACACGGTATCGATATCCAGTCCGATTATCAGCAGGTTTGGAACCGTTACTTCTGGACTTCGGCCAGAGCTAACTTTACCTGGGCTGTCAGCAGATACGAGGTTTTCGAGGAGCCCGAATACGCTGAATACTGGCGCAGCCACGTGGGCCAATCCATCGGACAGAACTGGGGTTATATAGCAGAACGTCTTTTCGTGGACGACGAGGAGGCAGCCAATTCTCCTTCCCAGTTGTTCGGCAGCCTTTATGGCGGTGGAGACATCAAGTACACCGACGTCAATCGGGATGGCAAAATTACTCCTGCCGATATGGTACCTATCGGAAACCCGGTATCTCCTGAGATCGTTTATGGTTTCGGCTTCTCTGCAGGGTACAGGGGGTTTGATGCTTCAGTATTCTTCCAGGGACTTGCAAACGAAAGCTTCTGGATCAATGCCTCAGGAACATCTCCGTTCCAGGGTCAGACACAGTTGTTGAAAGTATACGCCGACAGCCACTGGTCAGAAGACAATCAGAATTTGTATGCCCTCTGGCCTCGCCTGAGTTCTGAAATCAACAATAATAATGTCCAAACCAGTACCTGGTTTATGAGGGACGGTTCGTTCCTTCGTCTCAAGCAGGTTGAATTCGGATATACACTTCCTTCGAAACTTACTCAGAATACGCATGTGGACAACTTGAGGTTCTACCTCAGTGCATCGAATCTCTTTACGTGGAGCAAGTTCCGTCTCTGGGACGTGGAGATGGCCGGCAATGGTCTTGGCTATCCTCTTCAAAGGGTTCTCAATATAGGTCTTAACGTGACTTTTAAATAGTGGAGGATCAATATTATGAAACATTCAATTAAATATTACTTCTTCCTGATTGTTTGTGCAGTTGCCCTGACTGCCGGTTTCGCCTCCTGCAACAAATATCTCGATGTTGTGCCGGATGACGGCATTGCGACGGAAGATATGGTTTTCGATATGCGTGCGAGTGCCATCAAGTGGCTGTACTCCTGCTACTCATATATGACACAGGAAGGAAACTATGATGGTGATCCTGCGTTACTCGGTGGAGATGAACTATGGACCAATGAATGGATACAGCCTTACGACTGGACTCCTTATCTGTTCTACATCGCCCTTGGAAGGCAGAGTGCCTCTAATCCGATAAACTATGACTGGGCTTCGTTCTATCAGGGGATCCGCTATTGCAATACTCTGATCAAGCGCGCTCCCGAAGTACCCGACCTGAAGCGACAGGAGCTTGAGCAGTGGATTGCCGAGGCAAAGGTCTTGAAAGCCTACTATCACTTCTGCCTTATCCGTAAGTGGGGTCCCATTCCGATTATCCGTGAAAGCCTCCCTATCAGTGCCGGCGTAGACGAGGTGAAGGTTTGGCGTGAACCGATAGACGATTGTTTTGACTATGTATTCGAATTGCTCGATGAGGCCATACCTTATCTCCCCGAGCGAAACAGGACCAGGGACGAGTGGGGAAGAATCAACCGTCCGATTGCGGCGGCATTGAAAGCCAAAGTTGCCGTCACTGCCGCAAGCCCGTTGTTCAACGGCAACAAAGACCAGCAGACCCTGATTGACAGCAGAGGAGTTAGGTTATTCCCCGACAAGACCGATGAGCAAATCAAGGCAAGATGGGAATATGCCGTAAAAGCCTGTGAGGAGGCAATTACAATCTGCCACGACGCAAGCCATACATTGTATTATTACCAGGGCAACCTGAGGGTAGATGATGTGATAATGAAGGAACTTGATATCAGGGATGCCATTTGCGACGATTGGAACGACGAACAGATTTGGGTCAACACCAAAACATATGGCTCGTGTGGCCATAATCAGTTTATTACCACTCCAAATCTCGATCCTGTAAACTATCCGGACCTGTACATCCGTGGAGACTATGTAAACGTGCCTTTGAAGATAGCCGATCAATTCTATACCAAACACGGCATTCCAGTCGCAAACGATAAGGAAAGAGCAGATATCAATCCCCTTGACTTACGCGAAGTGACTTCGGAATACAAGTGGAATATGAAGGAAGGCGCGACAACCGTCGAATTCAATTTCGATCGCGAACCCCGTTTCTATGCAGATCTCGGCTTCAAATACGGCCTTTGGTTTGGCCCGACCCAGAACAACGTTACCCCGTCGCAGATTTATGCTCCAAACTGTGGAGGGTCCACCGGGTTCCATGTAAAGAAAATTATCCCTCACGAGTTCAGGGTCACCAGCAGGAATGGTTACTCCACAAAGAGTTACGAGTGGTGTATGTTCCGTCTGGCCGATCTTTATCTTCTCTATGCAGAAGCTATCAACGAGGCAGAAGGCCCTGATGGTGAACACAGTGGCGACTTGTATCGTTATCTCGATGCCGTCAGGGAAAGGGCCGGTATCCCAGATGTCAAAACCGCTTGGGATACATACTCCAATGCTCCCGGCTATTACAAGACCCAGACTGGAATGAGGGACATCATCCATCGTGAGCGGTTGATAGAACTGGCTTTCGAGGGTCATCGATTCTGGGACCTTCGTCGCTGGAAGACTGCTCCGGCTGAGTATGCAAAGGGAATTTACGGTTGGGCGCAGAAATCCGGCGGTCTCCAGAATTACTACAGGATGGTCGAAGTCTACAAACAACCTACATTCACTCAGAAAGACTATTTCTGGCCAATTGCTACAAGCGACATTGACCAGAATATGCACCTTGTTCAGAACCTTGGTTGGTAAACCGTCAAAAACAAGATTATGAAACCACATAATTATATCATCGCATTTATCATATTGGTTTTTGCTTTCCTCTTCGTGAGTTGTGAAGAAGAGGGAAGAATTGACCAGATTGACCAGACAGTGCCGGCGCCGCAGCAGGCTGCCGTAAGGTCTGTCACTCCCAGGCCGGGCGGGGCTGTCATACACTACGACATCCCTGACGACGACAACATTATTGGTGTCAAAGCTGTATACGAGCGCAATGGAGAAACCTGTGAAAGTATGGCGTCCCGCTTTGTGGATTCCCTTAAGGTAGAAGGTTTCGGTGACACCAGCACACGCCAGGGTACCCTGTACAGCGTAGGTACCAACGGCTTGCTTTCAGAAGGGGTCCCGTTCACGGTGACTCCCGAGATGCCTCCCGTACTCACGGCCAAATACGATCTTGAAGCTACTTTTGGCGGGGTGGCAGTACGCCTGGCCGATAACCCTTCAAACGCCGATCTTTCCGTGGTGCTTCTGGTGGATACGCTCCTCACAGACAGTGGGAAGGCTGCCAAAGATATCGACTGGGAAGAGTTGTATACTTTCCACACTTCCTCCTCCCGCATAGTCTTGACACGTCGTGGTCTGGAGTCAGAAACCAGACTGTACGGAGTTTATTTACGGGACCGGTGGAACAATACTTCAGAGATAATGTACAAGGAGATTACTCCTCTCGAAGAGATCAAACTCCCTACGAGTACCTGGACAAACGCCGCTCTTCCCACAGACGAGTACCAGTCCTGGCAGAACGACCCCAACTTTGACCTTAGTCATTTGTGGGACGGTAACTATCACGACTGGGTTTGGGCCTCCACTTGGGGACACAAAATCCGTTGGATTACCATCTCATTGGGTTATACGGCTATTGTCAATCGGTTCATCTTGTATCATAGATATTCGGAAGAATATGCCAGTGCAGCAGAAAGGCGAATACAACTATGGGGAAGCATGGACCCGAATATGGACGGTAGCTGGGATGACAGTTGGTATCTGCTCGGAGATTTCGAACACTTCAAGCCTTCCGGCTACAACGATGACGGAACTGTCGGTACCATCACCGATGAGGATCTTGATTACTGGAGAAACCGGAACGAGCACGAGATGGAGTATACAGACGAAGTCGAGAATCCCTACCGGGAATTCAGGTATCTTCGCATCAAGTTCCTGGGCACTTATGCCAACTATCTTGATGAAGAAGCAAACTCGCCGAACGGAACAATGTATGTTGTCGGTGAACTGGTTATGTATGGCCAGATGCCGAATCAAGAAGAGAAAGACAAATATTACAACCCGTAAAACCTGTTGAAGATGAAAAAGTCATTATTCATACGAATAGCATTCGTCGTCATATTGCTGGTGAGCATGTTATCTTGCTCTAAGCAGGACGAAGTCTATAAGGGATTCGTCGTCCCCGGAGGACTTAAATATCCTCAAAAAGCAGACTCTCTTCTTGTACAGGCCGGTTACAACAGATTGCTGGTTTCATGGCTGGCACCAATCGATCCAAGCGTGACAAAGGCAAAGGTATTCTGGAACAGCGGGCTTGACTCCCTTGAAGTCAACCTTGCAGGAGCCGCCGACAGGGTGGAGGTCATATTGGACAACTTGGAAGAAGACACCTATTCCGTAACGGTCTATACTTACGATGCCAAAGGGAATAAAAGTGTACCTGTCGAGGGATCAGGCACTGTGTATGGACCTTCATACACCAACAGCCGCTCCGATCGTGAGGTTACTTCTGCTGCAGTCGTAGTAGATAAACTCGCTTTGGTCAAGTGGGGTGCAAAAACCGCCGATCTCGTTAAAACCGAAATACGGTATAAAACGGTTTCGGGAGAATATCGGACAGTAGAAGTACCGATTCGTGAGTCGCAGACATGGCTTGAAGACTTCGACAACAGCGAACCGATAAGTTATCGCTCTGTTTTCCAACCGAAGGAAGGAGTAGACGAAGCTCCGTCTATGTGGACCACAATGGATGATTCTCTTCCTGAAGAAGTACTGACTCTTCCGAAGGGCACCTGGAGTGTCCTCCCGCTGCCGACGGATTCCTATTGGTCGTCTTATGGAACATCGATAGTAGCTCTATGGAACAATAATACCGGTGATATCTGGGCTACTCCATTTGACTGCCCGAAAACAATCTGGTTCACCGTTGATCTTGGCTATCATGTAAGTCTGAAAACCATCCAATGGCATCACAGGGTGCCGTACGAGACATTCGCGGGTTCGGGAATACGCCACTTCCAAGTTTGGGGAAGCGAAGCCCCTGCCGAAGACGGCTCCTGGGACAGCTGGACCCTGTTAGGTGATTTCGAGGCTTTCAAGCCTTCCGGTTACAACGCTGACGGTACTGTCGGGACGATTACGGCAGATGATGAATATCATTGGATATACGAGAACATCTATACGTTCACGCCGACGGAAAGCGCCCCTGACGCTAATAAGGTTGTCCGATATGTCCGTGTCAAACTGCTGGATTCTTTCGACACTTGGGGAAAGGATCCCTTCGGATACATTTATGTAATCGCAGAAATGACATTTACAGGCACCTTTGGCTCATTGGAAGAGAGAAACTTGTACGTTAATTAGTAATATGGTTGGTAAAATGATTTATTTGTGGGTATTAAGCCAGTTGGTGTTATTATCATGTGCTGGGGGCGAAAGCCTCCAGCCGCATGATGATAACAAGCTGGAAGCTTTGGCAGTGAACCGGAGTGAGATTGTCCTGGAGGTTGGAGAGTACTGCTCCCTTGATGTGGCGCCACTTCCTTCTTCTGCCGATCTCGAGAAATTGACCTGGAGTACTGGCGACCCTTCTGTTGCAACAGTATCGGGTGGTTTTGTGAGAGCTGTCGGTGAGGGGAAGACTGTTATTAGTCTGACCTGTGGGGAGATTTCAAAACAAATACCCGTTAGGGTTTTTGATGACAAAGTCGCAGGTGCCGCCTTGCTTTATTCATCAAAGTTGGACTATGACCACCAGCCTGGAGAAATGCTGGTGGGTCGTGCAGGGTCATATATGGATGACGGATTAAAACTTGCTTCTAACGGTGAGGAAATCCTGTTGCTCAATATGTATGCCCTTGGGCAGCGAATGGTGAGATATCGAATCAAGGCATCTGCAGACGCTTTGATTAATTTCAAGAGCAAATCAGGCGATTTCAGTGCCTGGCTTGACATTCCAGGCAAATGTATCCGTTTCCAAACCAATCCGATAGTATCACAAAATGCCGATTTCCTGACAGGTGAAAAAGAATATATGGTGGATATCATCCACTCATACCGCGAACAACAAATGCGGGTTACAGACTTATTGTCAGGAGAGACTGTGTCTTTGTCGGCCTCCAATGACGGACGTGGCGGCACGGGGAAAGGTGTTACAAACGCTACACCTTTCATGGTCGGAACACAAAAAGACCATTACTGTGTCCGTTTCCCAAAGGGGACATACTGTTATATCAAGAAAATCAGTGTCTATTGCCTCAAGGAATACGTAAAAATGCTCATTTACGGGGATTCGATTACCCAGCCGGAAGATTACTATCCTGCCAAGGATTTTGACGAATCTTACACACAGTTGATTATCAGCGGTATGAAGGGCAATGCAATGTCCAGTAGCAGAAGCGGAGCCCAGTTGCCAGATGTAATGCAGTTTCTCCCCAACGAAGTCCCTATCCTGAGACCCGAGTTCGTAATGATAACTATAGGGACGAACGGCGGCCTCACGGCAGAGAATCTCTCAGCAATGATAGAATTCATTCTCGCTCAAGGATGTACACCCATTTTGAACAATATCCCATGTAATGAGAGAGGAACACAAATATCCACCAATCAGTTGATCGAATCCATCAGGCAGAAGTACGGCCTGAAAGGCTGCAAGTTCGATCTTGCCACTTCTCTTGCGGGAGACGGCATGGAAGTGGATAAGTCACTGATGTTCTGGGAAGATTATGAAGGAGATCCATACTATAACGGTATTCAGGTCTGGCATCATCCAAATGCCTTGGGTGGCCGGCGTATGTACGAACGCGCTCTGATAGATCTCCCTGAATTGTTTCAATAGATTCTGATATATGAGGCGATTGCTCTTGATTATCCTACCTGCTCTGTTGTCGTTGACTATGCATGGACACACCATCAAGGCAATCGACCTGAAATCAGAATACCAGGCAAACCCCATCGGAATAGATTATGCACCCCAGTTAAGTTGGAGGCTGACCGGTTCTGATTACGGAATACTACAGACTCACTATCGGGTACTTGTAGCCAGCAGTGAAGAGATTCTTTCGCAAGATAAAGGAGATATCTGGGACAGCGGTAAAGTCTCTTCCAAGGAGTCGTCATCCATTTCCACCTCCCATCTGACACTTGAAAGCAGGCAACGGTACTTCTGGAAGGTAAAAGTATGGCAGTATGAGAATGAGTCAGAATGGTCTGATTCCTCATGGTGGGAAATGGGTTTGACACGTCAGACAGACTGGCAGGGCGGATGGATTGGATACGCCCCCGGGATGAGCGGACGGGTTCTCTACTTCAAGGGATTATACTGGTCCGAAACGGGAAAGACTATTGCCCGTGCAAGGGCATATGTGGCAGGAATCGGATTCCACACCTTCTATGTCAACGGAGAAAAGGTGTCGGACGCTGTTCTGGCTCCTGCCCAGAGTACCTACAGCAAGCGGATTTATTACGAAACCTACGACCTTGACAAGCTGATTCGTCCTGGAGCAAACAGTTTTGTAATACCGGTCGCTCCTGGATGGTTTGGCGCCCAGCGACTACGCATTCAGGTGGAAATTACATACACCGACGGAACATTCATCCTACTGAATACAGACAACTTCAGGCATGTTACAACCGGGCCGATCGTACAGGCATCTGTGTTTGACGGCGAAACTTATGATGCACGGGAAGCCCGGGAATCCATTTGGCGGCCCGACACTCCGGTGGGGTTAATTGACAAGGAATGGGCATGGGCCCACAACACCGATGATCCCACCGGTGAACTTCATTCCGAAAGAGTGGAACCGATACGGGTCGTTGAGACTGTTAAACCGGCCATGGTTGCCAGGCCTTTAGACGGCATCTATGTTTTTGACGCTGGCAGAAATCTTGCCGGCTGGGTCTCATTAAGAGTTAACTGTGAGAGAGGCGTTACTATCCGGCTGCTTTTTTCGGAAACACTACGGGAAGACGGAACAGTAAACCAAGACAACCTGCGCAATGCAAAAGCTTGCGACAGCTACACTTGTTCCGGCTCCGGCGAAGAGAGGTGGGAGCCGTCGTTCACATATCACGGATTTCGTTATTTTCAAGTTGAGGGCTTGCCGTACGAGCCTTCTGCCGAAGACTTCGAGGTTAAAGTGATACGGACCGATGTGCATACCACAGGCGGTTTCTCCTGCTCCGATGAATTGGCTAACAGCATACATATGATGGCGGTCAATACAGAAGCGAGCAACCTTCATAGCGTGCCTACCGACTGCCCCCAGAGAGACGAGCGTATGGGGTGGCTCAATGATCTTACCGTCAGCCATGAGATTGCCATGTTCAATTTTGACATGGCACGCTTCTTCCCAAAATTCGCACAAGACATAACTGACACACAGGACGACAAAGGACGTATCACCTGTGTGGCTCCTTTCCGCTTCGGTATGCGGCCAGCCGACCCGGTATGTGCAAGCTACCTGCTTCTGCCGGCTATGGCGTATGTACTATATGGCAATCGTCAGGCAATAGAAGATCAATTCGAAGGAATGAAGGCTTGGACAGATTACCTTAGGAGCAGAACAGTTGACGGGCTAGTCGATTATAGCTACTATGGTGACTGGTGTCCGCCCTGGGAATTCCTCGCAAATCCGGGGACCGGTGTTTCACGGGACACTCCCGGGTTGATGATTTCAACAGGATATCTGTATTACTGTGAAAAACTCATAGCCGATATGGCCAACGTCCTTGGACGGACCGATATGGCCGAGGAATACAGAGAATATGCAAGCCAGACACGTCTGGCATTCAATCGCGCTTATTGGAACGAAGAGAAAGGAGGCTATGCCTCAAACAATCAGGCATCAAATGCATTTGCCGTATATCTTGGCCTTGCAGATGACAGGCAGGCCGCACTTGCTATGGAGAATATTGTAACTGATATCCGTAAAAGAGGTTGGCATCTGACTACCGGCAACTTGTGCACAAAGTATTTACTCGACGTCCTTGCAGACGGAGGATATGTAGATGATGCCTGGGAATTGGTTACCCAAACCACATATCCCAGTTGGGGATATATGCTCAGCAAAGGCGCGACCACGGTGTGGGAACGGTGGGAATATCTTACCGGAGATGCGATGAATTCCCATAATCACCCTATGCTGGCCACGGTTGATGCATGGTTCTATCGTCATATCCTCGGTATCAATCCATCTTTTGACAATCCTGGTTTCTGCCGCTTCTCTCTTAAGCCTTGCATTCCAAAATCTTTGGAGTGGGCAGATGGTTCGCTTGATACGGTAAAAGGAACAATCCGGAGCTCATGGAAGAAAAAGGGACATAATCTGATATGGAGTGTTGACATTCCTGCCGGGACTATCGCTGATTTGAGCATTCCATCTGCAAACGGCAGATTCGTTCTCTGCAATGGGAAACGTGTAAAGACGCCAGGCAGCAATGGTCGCGCGTTTCTTTCACTGGAATCAGGACATTACGAGATAAAGAGTAGAATATAATCGATAATGAAGCGGTTTCTGCAAATAATTCTGTCATCATTTCTGGTAGTGTTTTCATTGCAGGTCGGAGCACAAACCCAAATTGTGCCAATTGCTCCTGATATAGAAACACTTACACGCCCATTTTCTCCAGATGACGAGGATTCGTTCAGGGAGCCGGATAAGGTCTTTTCCCCTGAGATATGGTTCTATTTTATCGGCGGTAATATATCAAAAGAGGGAATCGATGCCGACTTGAAAGCCATTTCCGATGCAGGCTTTTCCGGTATTCAATGGTTCCATGGAGATGGAGGTGTCTGGCCTGCGACAGAACGGCAGATAAGGGCATTGTCTCCTGAATGGGAAGATATCGTCGGATACCTCGGGCAAAAGGCAGACAGCCTCGGCCTGCGTTTTGCGCTCCAGACTTGCCCTGGCTGGTCGATGGCCGGCGGCCCTTGGATCAAACCGGAAAAAGCAATGAGACAACTGGTCTGGTCCAGGACGGATGTCGATTGCGGACATAAACCAAACATATCCATACCCAGGGGAGAACCTTCTGTCGAAGAGTGGAGAGACTACCGTGACATTTGCGTTCTGGCATTTCCGACACCGCTTGGGGATACGGGCGAAAGACTTAAGCCAACAGTCCTGGAGGCCTGTGATGACCAGTGGAAGGCTATGATAGAGGGTTCGAATGGTGGCGTCATCTTGAACGCCGGTTTTACTAATGTGGTAAGGTTTTCCCTTAAAGAGGGAGAAGTAATCCGAACGATTCATCTTCCGCCTATCAACAGCATTTCTGATGCCTGGTGCTATGACCCAGGAATACGTATCAAACTCACGGCTACAGTTGCAGACAAGGAGCATATACTGGCGGACGCCGATTTACCGATGAGTAATTGGCAGGATGGTGTCCCGATTGACTTTGAATTGGCGTGCAACGAGATCGAGAATGCCGATTATTATACCTTCACTGTGATTAATGCTCATCCAGGCATCCTGTCCTTCGTGGAATTCATGTCGGCTGCTCACAAAAATTGTTGGCAGGGCGAGGCAGGATGGACTTTGCTCGCCAAAGAACCCTGTCAGGAGCATACGTGTCAGAACCCTTTGGCATTCATCAATTCCGGGGAGATTCTGGACGTCACGGACAAAATGGATGCGAACGGAAAGCTCGATTGGACAGCCCCGGAAGGAAATTATCCTGAAGGGAAGTGGACGATACTGAGATTCGGACATGTGAACTCGGGCAGGAAAAACGGACCAACGACGCCAGAAGCTACCGGCTGGGAATGCAACAAATTTGACGCAGAGGCTGCAGAAATACAGTTCATTAACTATGTCGGCAGGTTGCAGGACGGCCCTTTGAACGGAAAGGCAAAAGGGATGTTGATGGACAGCTGGGAATGCCGAACCCAGACCTGGACGTCGAATATGGAGGAGATGTTTCAATCATCCGTCGGGTATTCATTGAAAGACAGACTGCCCGCAATCATAGGTTATGTTGTTGACAGCCAAGAAGAGACGAGCAGGCTCCTGATTGACTGGAGAAGATTCGTGGATGGATTGTACCGCGAAAACTTTTTCAAGAAGATGACGGATCTCGCACACGAAAAGGGTCTGGGAGTACAATACGAAACCGCAGGGGCGGATGTCGTTACGATGGATCCCCTTGCATACTTCCAATACGCGGATGTCCCTATGTGTGAATTCTTCCAGCCCATTGCGGTGGGTTATGTCGGTGATCTGGATTTCAAACCCATAAAACCAACTGCTTCCGCTGCACACATCTACGGAAAGCCAAGGGTTGCGGCAGAAAGCTTTACAAGTTTCAATCTTTCCTGGGATGAGCACTGGCAGGTTCTGAAAGAGGTGGCGAACCTCAATATGTCGGAGGGTGTTACTCATAATGTGTTCGCAGAATACACCCATAATCCCCAAATCGGCTTTCTCCCACCCGGAACCACATTCGGCAGTGCAATCGGCACACCATTCCTCAGGGGACAGACATGGTGGAAATATATGCCCTGGTTTACGCAATACCTCGCCAGGACAAGTTATATGCTGGAGAGAGGCCGGCCTGTTTCAGATGTATTGTGGTATCTTGGTGATGAAGTGGGTCATAAACCTTTCCAACATACGGGCAATGGCGGTCGCCAGAGTGGGAGTATCCGTTTCCCGGACGGATTCAAATATGATTACTGCAATCCGGATGCACTGCTCAGAAGACTGGGTGTAGAAAACGGGAAGATTTGCACTCCGGAAGGTGTTTCTTATGAGGTGCTATGGATTCCCGAAAACGAGAGAATGCTGCCCGAGACAGTTAGGAAAATTGAAGAGTTGGTTCGAAACGGTGCAAAAGTCATAGCAAACGCCCCTATATCTCCTGCAACTTTGAAAGATGATGCTGACAAACTATTGGAAAGTGCAGTGTCCGACCTGTGGGGTGCAACCGTAGAGGGGGTTAACAAGGTGGGTAAGGGTTATCTGGTTGTCGGAATGAAGTTGGCCGATGCTTTGAAGGCATTAGGACTCAAGCCGCATTTCTGGGATAATGGAGCCAGTGTCCTTTGGTCAGAAAGAACCATAGACGGAGCGCGCTGGTATTACCTCGCCGCTCCGGTTGGTGGTGGTTTCCACGGCCCGGTCCGCCTGGAAGGTAAGGGCAGGGCCGAATGGTGGAATCCCGTAGATGGCACCATCAAGTCTCTTAGAACCAAAGGATGGGGACGAATGAAAACAATCACCCTTGATCTGGAACGAGCAGAAAGCGGTTTTGTCGTTTTCCGGGGACGATCTTCCAGGCCTGTGGCCTCTCGGACAAGGGCTTTCGAAGAAAAACGGCGTCTGACAAGCATCAAACTGGAAGACTGGCGTGTAAGTTTTCCGGAAGGATGGGGAATTATTGGTGGTCCGATTACTCTTGATGACCTGAGGCCGTGGAAGGATCTTGACCTTGGAGACGAGGGCAAAGCCTTCTCCGGGACTGCTACCTACGAGACTCGCTTTGAAGTAAATAAAGATCTGATTGGGAAAGAAATGGTATTGAATCTCGGTAACGTAGAAATGATTGCGGATGTGATAGTAAACGGGAAGAGTGCCGGCGTCCGCTGGACACCCCCTTACCGGATGGATATCAGCTATTTGATTACCGAAGGAAAGAATACCCTGACTGTTTATGTGACAAGCACCTGGTACAACCGTCTGGCCTACGATGCGTCCCAACCGGAACCACTCAGGAAGACTTGGACAATCGCCGGACCTGAAGCCGGCAGTCCATTACACGATTCAGGCCTTCTCGGCCCCGTGTCCATTGACGTGTTTAATTGATTTTAATCCAGCCGAATTCCCACCCGCCCAGAGAGGGAATATCCAAAATGACATCAGTGCCTTCGAATTTGGCCTTGAGCCAGATGTCGCGTTTCCCCGGTCGCTTCCATATATACTTCTTCGGTAGGCGATCATCATACGTCCCGAGGGGGCGTATGCGAAGTTTCAAGTGCTCCTCTTCTGCGAGGGAACAAGACAGTAGCGATACGGAGCGAAGCCGTCCCTGTGTGTCCGACCGTGGAACTATTGCAACTTGGGCAACACTTTCCAAAACTGCTTGAAGGGTGTTCCCGGAGGCCCAGTCAAATACCTGCGACAGTACAAGTTGCTCGGCACCGTTAATGTCGGAAATGAACGACGGTACTACGGCAATTCTCCTTCCGCTTCCGGATATTTTCAGGGCGATTTGATTCCACGCTCTCTGTAGCCTTGCGCCATCTATCGTTACATCATCAATTATTGGCGGGGACACATCCAGATATCCTTCCAGTAGACCACGCTGCGCCCATTGACTCCATGTATGCGCATCGGTAACAATATTCTTCCGAGTTAGCAGTTCGGAAGTCTCCTGATCGTTCATACCTGCGGCACATTCGTTATCGACCATCAATACAGGACTGTGAGGATCTTCCGGCGCAAAAGGAAGCCCCAGATGCGCAATCCCGAAAGCGGTATTGCCAGCGTTGGTATATGTCCAAGCCCATGGACGTTCTTCTGGCCGGACATTTCGTACGCACAAGTTGGGGCTCATATAAGGATCGATTCCGGTCGGCATTGCATTCAAGTTGAAGTCGGCATAATCCTTGGCAAAGGGTTTCAGCTCAGCAAGCGACTTAAAATAATGGCTTGCGTACCAATCCATAGGTTCTTCTGCTGAACAAATAATGGCATAACTCATCTGTGTCGCACCCATTGCAAGGTAATAAAGTGTCTCCAGACAGACTCCTTGTGCGGACTTCCCGGTCGCCTTGTGCAAGTATCCTTCAACCTCAGGCGCGATTTCTACGACATCATCCGGCAGCCGCCGTATTTCACGGGCTATCTCCAAGCCTTTTTTTAATATGCCTCTTGGTGATGCATCGCTGTAGAACAATTCTCCCGGCCGGACAGGAGGAACGAGACCGGTTTCTTCTTCCATCGCCTTCAGCATAGGAATCCAGTCCCATCCCTCAAGCATATTGTGATGGAAATAGTTGTGTTGAAGCCCGACCCTGGTCCCCGGAGATACTTTGTGAACACTTAGGGCAATTACTCTTGCCAAATTGGCCAGGCTTTCCTGTCCAAAGGCAATCCACTGGCGTCGCAGAGTTCCTTCTCCGTCATTTCGGTCCAATGCTTCAACAAGTGCCTCCCTGTTAAAATCATATCCGTATTCATTGTTGAAAAGAGAGATGCACGTTTCGCAGAAGCATCCCTCCATTGCCGGTGGATGCTGCGACATCCTCATATCATCATCCAGATACAAGCTGTATGGTTGGCAAGCCTTTGCATATGGGACGAATGCCTTTTCCATAAAGGCCAAATATGCCTCCTGCCGTGGGCAGTTGACCGACATAGTCTTTTCTCCGTTTGCCCCCACCATTGTTCCCCAATGGATGGTGGAATCTTTTTGATAGCCATCTGGACTAAATACAGTTGCGCTGTCGCCGTGGCCAATCACAACTACTTGAAGGGATGGGATGATGCCAATTCTGCGAAGACGGTCTGCTATAATACCCATCTGGGTAGCCGATGAATCGTGAAATGAAAGACATCTGGTTGCGGGAAGACTTCCGCAGAACCACACTTCGTCACAGAAATCATATTGAAGCAATGCGTCAATCAGTTGCTGCGAGAGTTCCGGATCCATATGATGCTCCGGCCATAATCTTATCATCATACGAAACAAAGAGGTGTCTCTATGATTATGTCCGGCAGCATATCCATTGACAGTCATTGTCAATGCGATAAATACAAGGATGCCAATGCGTAAAGGTCTTCGGACAAGCATATTCATAGTTATTTCACTTCAAAGATATCGCAGTTGCCGGGAGTGAGAATAAACAACTGGTCATAGGCTTGGGCAGGAACGCTTGTGCCGTCGAGCCGCACCAATTGCACACAGTCGTCGGTTTGGATTTGCACGCGCCACTCTTCTGCAGGACTGGTGTTGACAAACATTACAAAGTGACGATTCCCGTTTTTGATTTCAGAGACCAATCCGCATCCTTTCTCGCTTTGTATCTTGGTAAAATGTGAAGGGAGTTGCGTTAAGGGGTGGGTGCCAACGGGGACGGTTTCGGCTATGTGACTGACTCGCTTTACGGTGCAACCATCCCATACGAAGGCACGCTTCTGAATCTCTTCGTTCATCTGACGTACCAGTTCATAAACAGGGGAACGATGGCCGTCGATTGTGATGGGCGCCTGATGAAAATCCCATTGCTCAGTACCTGGATTCCAATAGGTGAAGTATTGAAGCAGTTGTGCACCATATGCCAAGTTGCTGTACATCTGCAATCGCAAATGGTCGATAGTGGGGATAGGGTAAGGACCATGGGCAGTGGCTAAGGCAAACGCCCAGAAGGGCTTACCTGTACGTCTGCATTCGGCACTGATTAGTTCCAAATTGTCATACCAAGAAGGACTGAGTAAACAATGATCGGGGCCAATGTGAACCGGGTAATAGTCGAAGGATAATTGCGGAAGATTCACTTTCTTATTAAACAGCTCTAAGTGCTCTACATATGCGTCATGCCCGAAAGCATGTACGGGCAATAAGTTCAAATAACAAGGATGTATGCTATCAACACTATAGATGCGGCTAGCCCATTCGCCAATAGCATCCAGCGAATCGTTGCCGGGCTCGTCACAGAGAAAATAGCCGCCCAATCCCGGATGATTCATTACTTTTTCGACTGTCTCTTCAGGTGCTGTCTTCAACTCGGGGCACATGAAAATTGATTTCATACCCACTTGGGCACAAAGATCAAGTGCCTGTATGGCATCCTCGTAGCTATAAATATGTGCGAAAGAAAAGTCGAATCCTGCCTCACGCATCTCGCGATAATGTTCAAGGGTAGCGTGTTCGCCGGGAGGAATACTATACCATCCCAGAATGGGTATATGAGGAACGGCTTTTTCTTGTTTGTTTGGGGAGCAAGCAGCGGCAAGGCAACAACATAATAATAGGATAAGCTTCTTCATAAGAATAGTGTAATTGACATCATAAAGAGTCTGTTATTCTCCAAATATACTCTCCTGGAACGACAGATTATCATGCCCTATAGTAATTGCAACGCGATGTGCGCGCAAGCCTCGGCGTCGGCCAGGGCGTGGTGATGATGCCTCAGGTCGAAGCCGCAGGCTTCTGCCACCGTATGGAGCTGGTGATTGAGAAGACACTGGCCGAAATGCCTGCGGGAAGCGGTCATCTCGCAGACCTGGTGTTGATTTTTTTGCCGTTGCGGTCCCAGGTGTAGATCCAGCTGCCGTTGCGGGTTGTGAAGGTGTCGCCCGCCACGCCAATCACGTCGCCTGTGGAACTGGCGCTCATTGTATGATATTTGCGGCCTTCCGAGTCGTACAGGTAGATCCAGCTGCCATTTCTGCTTACCATAAAGGTAGAACTGTAGCCCTGCACTTCTCCCACGCCGGAGGCGGAGAGGGTTTGATATTTGTGACCCGTTTCGTCGTAGAAATATACCCATGCGCCACGGGTTTCGACAGAGGATATGCGGTGCGTGTTTGTTCCCATAACCAAAACTAACGCTAAGATAGTGAACAGTTTGCTCATAACGGTGCTTTTTGCTGTCTAATCTGCATATTTTATGCCCAAGGCAGTTTTTTTCTTTATCTTTGCCCGTGTAACCGACATCCCTGCGGTAATGATCAAGAAGATTGTCTCACTGGCGTTTGCGGTGCTGATCTCGGCATCCGTTGCAATGTACGCCCAAACCGGCGTGCAGCGCTATGTGGACACGGCAATCAAGACCGACACCCTGTTCAAGAATGCCGCTGTGGCGATTTTGGCGGTGGACAGCCGCGGCAAGACCATAGCCGCCCTGAATCCCGACCTGCCGCTGCTCAGCGCCTCCACAATGAAGACCGTCACCACCGGCGTGGCGCTGGATGCGCTGGGTCCCGACTTTCAATTTGAAACCAAGATAGCCTCTGCCGGCCAGATAGACGAGGAGGGTGTGCTGCACGGCGACGTCTACATAATAGGCGGCGGCGACCCCACGCTGGGCTCGCACAGCGATATCGCAACCCCCATCGCCCAGGTGTTTGAAGATTGGGCCAAAGCGCTGAAGCAGAAGGGCATCACCGCCATTGACGGCCGCATCAAGGGCGATGCCGGCATATTCAAGGATGGCATAATCCAGGACAACTGGTGCTGGGCCGACCTCGGCACCGACTATGGCAATGGCCCCTGCGGCCTCTCCTTTGCCGAAAACCTCTCTTACTACAGCGTCACCCCCGGCCCTTTTGAAGGCGACAGCCTGCAGATAACCCCCGTGGAGGCGGTTTATTCCCGGATGAACCTGCAGATGAGCGCCGCCACCGGCGCCCCCAAGACAGGCAACAAGCTGACCTACTATTCCAGCGACCTCTCTCCGGTGGGGCGGTTCACCGGCACCTATGCCGCCGACCGCAGGACCGACACGATAGCGGTATCCAACAAGTTCCCGTCGCTGACTCTGGCAGAGAGTTTCAGTGTATATCTTGCTGCGGAAGGGATCCAGACCCGCGGCGCCGGCCTTGGGGCGGCTCCCGACACGGCAGCGCTTCTGGCCACGACATATTCGCCGTTCCTATCCGACATCTGCCGCGAGACCAACACCAAAAGCAACAACTTCTTTGCGGAGACGCTGTTTATGATGCTCTCGCTGCATCTGGCCGACGAGGCAAGCTATGCAAAGGCCCCCAAGGCGGTGGAAGAGTATATAGCCGCCACGGGCTGCAATACCACCGGCCTGAGGCAGGACGACGGCAGCGGCCTGAGCCGTTTCAACTTTGTTTCGCCCCGTTTTTACTGCAATTTTTACCGAATGATGCAAAAGAGCAATATATTTGCCTCTTACTTGGCGTCGTTCCCTGTTCCGGGCGGCGAAGGGACTCTGAAATATGTCCTTTCCAAAGAGCCGGAGAGCCTCAGAAGCCGCATCCACTGCAAGAGCGGCTCTATGACGGCGGTGAAATGCTATGCCGGGTATGTAGAGACGGCCGGCGGCGAATTGTTGAGGTTCGCCATTATGGTGAATAATTACGACTGCCCCACAAGACTCATACAACCAAAGATTGAAGGGTTCCTCAAGCAGTTGGCACAATATGAAAGACAATAAAAGAGATTAAAGATATGCTCACATTTTCACAGAAGGCGCTTGCAATGCCTTATTCCCCCATCAGAAAACTCATTCCACTCTCCGACGAAACCGCAAAGCGCGGCATTAAGATTTACCGTCTGAATATGGGCCAGCCCGACCTGGACTCTCCCAAAGTGGCGCTGGATGCAGTGCGTGAGAACAAACTCTCCATTATTTCCTATCCCAATTCGCTGGGCGACCTGCCCCTGCGCGAGGGTATGGTGAAATATTACAAGGGAATCGGCATTGACGTAGAGACCAAGGACATTATCGTAACCCACGGCGGCAGCGAGGCCATCCAGATCTCCATAGAGGCCATCTGCGACCCCGGCGACGAAATCATAGTGTTCGAGCCGTTCTACACCAACTACAACACCTTCTCCATTCAGTTCGACGCCAAGCTGGTGCCCATCACTACCCATATCGAAGATGGCTTTGCGCTGCCCCCTATGAGCGAAGTGGAAAAGGTCATCACCCCCAAGACCAAGGCGATACTGATCTGCAACCCCGCCAACCCCACCGGCAAGCTCTATAGCAAAGAAGATGTGATCCAGCTGTGCGGCATCGCCAGCAAGCACGGCCTGTTCATCATTGCCGACGAGGTTTACCGCGAGTTCTGCTATACCGACGAGCCGCACTTCTCGTTTATGCAGGTGCCGGATATGGACGACAATATCATCTTGATAGACTCCGTGTCCAAGCGCTACAGTATGTGCGGCGCCCGCGTGGGCTTTATCGTGTCCCGCAACAAAGAGTTTATGCCGCTCGTGCTCAAATATGCCCAGGCGCGTCTGTGCTGCAGCAAATGGGGCCAGATTGCCGCCCTGGCAGCACTGGACACACCCCAGGAATATTTTGACGAAGTAAAGAAAGAATACCTCAAGCGCCGCCGGATTCTGGTGGAGGGCCTGAACAAGATAGAGGGCATTAAGTGCCCGATGCCGCTGGGCGCCTTCTACGCCGCTGTGGAACTTCCGGTGGACGATGCCGAGAAATTCTGCCGCTGGCTGCTGGAAGAGTTCAACTATAACAACCAGACGGTGATGTTTGCACCTATGGCGGGATTCTACGTGACCAAGGGTCTCGGCAAGAACCAGGCACGCTTTGCATATGTGCTTAAAGAAGAGGATCTTCGCGCCGCCCTTGTATGCCTTGAAAAGGCTCTTAAGGAATATCCCGGCCGCACAATCTAAATTATGAAAAACAATCTTCTGGAAGAGGCGCTGGTAAAGCGCATCTTTGCCGAAAGCGGCCTCCCGCGCGTGGGCAAGGCCACCATAAGAGAAATCAAGAAACTCTCCGATACCCTGGAGAAGGCCAGCGGCGTCCATTTTATCCATATGGAGATGGGCAACCCGGGCTTGCCTGCAGCCAAGGTCGGCATCGACGCGCAGATAGAGGCTTTGAAAAAGGGCGTGCCGGCCACCTATCCCGACATTGACGGCGTCCCCGCAATGCGGCAGGAGGCCTCCCGGTTCATCAAGAACTTTATAGACATAGACATAAAGCCGGAGAACTGCCTGGCCACCGTGGGCTCTATGCAGGGGGCTTTCAGCTCTTTTATGATTTGCAGCCGCGTGAAGGCAGAGCGTACCACCACGCTGTTCATAGACCCCTGCTTCCCGGTGCACAAGTTCCAGAACAAGGTGCTGGGCATTCCCGTGGAGTCGTTTGACATCTACGACTTCAGGGGCGAAAAACTCCGCGGAAAACTGGAGGAGATTCTCTCCAAAGGCCACATCCACAGCATACTCTATTCCAACCCCAACAACCCTTCGTGGGTTTGCCTCACAGCTGAGGAGTTGAAAATAATAGGGGAGGTGTGCCGCAAATACGACGTGATTGTAATTGAAGACCTGGCCTATTTCGGAATGGACTTCCGCAAAGACTACGGCCATCCCGGCGTGCCGCCCTACCAGCCTTCGGTGGGCAAATATGCCGATGATTATATCTTGCTGGTATCCAGCTCAAAGGCTTTCAGCTATGCCGGAGAGCGCGTGGCCGTTATGGCCATAAGCGACCATCTGGCCGCCCGCAAATACCCCGACCTGAGGCGCTTCTATTCTTCGGAGGTGTTCCGCAATGCGGTGGTCTACGGGGCGCTTCACCCGCTTTCCAGCGGCGCCTCCCATTCCGCTCAATATGCTATGGCGGCGCTGTTCAAGGCAGCCAACGACGGCGTTTACAACTTCCGCGAAGAGGTGATGGAATACGGCCGCAAGGCACGGGCAATGAAAGACGCGTTCCTGGCTGCCGGCTTTGAAATAACCTACGACAAGGATCTGGACGAAGATGTGGCCGACGGCTTCTATTTTACCTACGGCTACCCCGGTATGACCGGCGCGGAACTGCTTGAGGAGATGCTCTATTACGGCATATCCGCCATAAGCCTGGATACCTGCGGCAGCACCCGCCAGGGCATCAGGGCCTGCACTTCGCTTATAGCAAAAGAGGATATACCCGAGCTTGCGCGCAGGTTACTCCTCTTCCACGAAGATCATCCTCTGGATTAGAAATATTTGACCTCTTTCTCTTCGAGGGCGCTGAGCAGGTTGTTGGCCATACGGCTGGCGCCGAAGCGCAGCAGGCTCTTGTTAAGCCAATCTTTGCCCAAAACAGTGTCTACGATGCCGTAGTACAGAGAGGCGTCGTCGGCAGACGATACACCGCCGGCGGGCTTGAAACCTATCTTCTTGCCGGTGGCGTCAAAGTATGCCTTGATGCATTCGCACATCACATAAGCGGCTTCGGGGGTGGCGCTCACGCCAATCTTGCCAGTTGAGGTCTTGATGAAATCGGCGCCGGCCTCTATTGCCAGGAAAGAGGCGGTGGCCATATCCTCGTAGCTTGCCAGGGCTCCGGTCTCAAGAATGACCTTGAGATGGGCTGCGGGATTCACAGAGAGTATGGCCTGCTTGATATCGGTGATCTCCTTTGCGGCATCGTCGTATCGGCCGTCGCAGAAAGAGTTGTGCGCCAGCACAATGTCAATTTCGTCGGCGCCGTCTTTAACTGCAGCCACGCATTCGGCGATTTTGACAAGAAGGAATGTCTGGGAAGCGGGGAAGCCGCCGCCCACGGCGGTGATGTGGATATCCTTGCTGTAGCGTGCGTCGGCAATGGTCTTGGCCAGATTGGGATACACGCATATGGAGGCAGGTATGGGATATTGGGGATATGTCTCGTTAAAGTGGTTGACCTTTTCTGTCATTGCGGCAATCTTGGTGGGAGTGTCGCTCACCGTGAGAGAGGTAAGGTCTATCATACCCAGCACGTCCTGCCAGACCTTTTTGTTTTTCCATTTCGCAATGTTCTTTTTCACTGCGGCGACCTTGGCATCTATGTCAGCGGGTCTGTAGGAATACTTTTCAAAAAAATCCATATTAAAAGCTATTGGTTAATGTCTGTGGTGTCTTTTGTCTTCCTGGCCCCAGCCTCGATGCGCTTGAGAATCTTTTTCTCGCGCTTTTTGAGGATCTTCTCTGTCATATCCAGAATCTCGGCCATATCCTTGGTGTTCTCCAGATAATAGTCCACCGAGGCAAAGTACTGGTCGGCCGTGCAGCCATAGGCGCGCAGCAGCGGCTTGTACACCGCGCAAGTGTCGGAAAACTTCTTCATCTCCCTGTCGGAGCCGGCATACTGGTCAAAAAGAAACATATCGGCGTTGATGGCGGCCATCTTTCTCTTGGAGATAATTCCGCGGGGAGTGCAGGCGGCGGCCGTCACCAGAATACACATCAAAATTATGACGCTGATTTTTTTCATAAAAGCAAATGTAGCTATCTTTGTGACAATAAACAAAGCGATATGTCATTAAAAGTTCTTGTGGTGGGCAGCGGCGGCCGTGAGCACGCCATTGCCTGGAAAATTTCCCAAAGCCCCCAACTCGCTAAGCTATATTGCCTTCCGGGCAATCCCGGGACGGCGCAGATAGCCACAAATATTCCCGCCGGGGTGGGAGATTTTGAAGCCATTGCCTCTGCGGTGTCCGCCCACGGCATAGACCTGGTGGTGGTCGGTCCCGAAAATCCCCTGGTGGACGGCCTCACCAATTTCCTGAAAGGCCGTTTCCCGCAGCTTCTGGTTGTAGGGCCCGGCAGGGAGGGAGCTCAGCTGGAAGGCAGCAAGGACTTTGCCAAAGATTTTATGTCCCGTCACGGCATACCCACCGCGGCCTACCGCACGTTCTCCGGCGCCACACTGGCCGCAGCCCGCGACTTCCTAAAGACCCTGCAGCCGCCCTATGTGCTTAAGGCAGACGGCCTTGCAGCCGGCAAGGGAGTGGTGATACTGGACAATTACGCCGATGCCTGCGCCGAGCTGGAAGAGATGTTCTCCGGCAAGTTTGGCGCCGCCTCCAGCAAGGTGGTCATAGAGCAGTTCCTAAGTGGAATAGAGGTCTCTGTGTTTGTTCTCACCGACGGAAAGGACTATCTGATATTGCCCGAGGCCAAGGACTATAAGCGCATAGGCGATGGCGACACCGGTCTGAACACCGGCGGAATGGGTGCCGTATCTCCGGTGCCCTTTGCCGACAAGGACTTTATGGACAAGGTAGAAGAGCGCATAGTGAAGCCCACCATCGCCGGCCTGAAGGCCGACGGCATAGACTATAAAGGCTTTATATTCATCGGTTTGATGAATTGCGGCGGGGATCCGTACGTGATAGAATACAACGTCCGGATGGGCGATCCCGAGACCGAATCTGTGATGACCCGCATATCCAGCGATTTGCTGTGTCATCTCCAGGCTGCCGCCAAGGGTGAGCTGGCGGGCCAGAAAATAGAAATCAGCCCCGAGGCGGCCGTCACCGTGGTGATGGTTTCCGGCGGATACCCAGGCAGTTACGCCAAGGGTTATCCCATTTCCGGCCTGGAAGAAGCCCAGGCTGCAGGAGCCACCGTGTTCCATATGGGCACCAAGGCGGCAGAAGAGGGGGTGGTTACCAGCGGCGGCCGCGTACTGGCCGTTGTGGCAAACGCCGCCGATATAGTCAAGGCGGGTGAAAAGGCCTACGCTGCTGCCTCAAAAATCTCCTTCAAGGATGCATATAACCGCACCGACGTCACCAAAGACCTTTTGAAATATCTGTAGTCGATGAAGCGGCATTTTGACATACGGCGCTATTTCTACATCCTGGTGGCCATCACCGTGGTGCTGTATGTCCTGTCTACCTTCGTCTTCAACAAGCAGCCCCTGAGCGCCATAAACGTGGTGGCCGGGTTGCTGTTTCTGGTGGCAAACGCCTTCATAGTCTATTTCACAGTAGACTTTTTTGCGGTGACCATAAACCACGCCGCGCCGCTGGTGTTCGGCATCTTGACGCTGAGTTTTCCGGCCGTGGCCATTTATGACCCGTCGCTCTGGTGCGCCCTTCCGGCCAATCTGGCCTTTTATGTGGCGGCCCGGTTCTACGGCGGCGACATAAACGACGACCTGGCCTTTCTCTACAGCGCCCTGCTGGGCATTGCGTCGCTGCTGTTCGCGCCGTTGATATGGGTGGCGGTATTTTTCCTGATAATGAATTTCTGGATGGCCGGCGACAAGGCCCGCTTTGTGGTCTCTTCCATTGCCGGATTCCTGCTGCCGCTGCTGGTGATGATAGCTGTGAGGCTGGCCACCGGCGATGTCAGGCTCATTATGCCCTCCATTACAGACTATCTGAGCAATGCCGTGACGCCAAATGCGGGTCTGGGCGCAAGTTCTGCGGCCAGGGTATTCAAGATGGCCACTTTCCTGGTCTGCTTCATAGTGTCGCTGGTGGCTTTTATCCGCAGGGCGGCCCAGTACAGCGTTTCGCACTCCCACGTTATGGTTATGATACTGGCCTATTCGGCCGTGATCACCCTGCTGGTGGTGCTGTTCAGCTACGGAGCGCCCGCAATGAGCACTATGCTGATAATGGTGCCGGTGTCGCTGGTAATCTACGACTATCTGGTCTGGGGCTCTTCTGACAGGGGATGCCGCATTGCCGCCGCCTTTCTGGCACTGGCGGTGCTGCTGGAATATATCTTTCGATAAATGCGCTCCTGGTCAGCGCCTCTTTCCTGACGCGGGACACGGCGGTCGGGCTCAGCTTCACGCCGCACATCTCCAGTTTAGAATAAAGTTTGCCGGGACTTAGCCGGATGTCTCTGAAATAGAGGTTCTCGAGTGAAGAACGGATTATCTGGCCCAGGCCAGAAATGTCGATGCCATATCGTTCCCTGTAAAAATCCTCCGCTTCGGTTTCCTTCGTTACTGTCTGCATATCAAAAAGCATCTCTTTCCTCTACAAATATAGCAAAAAAACCGCCCGTGCCATCGCGGCACGGGCGGAACTCACGGTTCGCTATGAAAACAATTGATTAAAGTTCGTCGAAGTCGACATCGGAATAACCTGCGCCGGCGCTCTTTTCGGGAGCATCCTGACGGGGATATCCATCGTTGTAGGGGCGAGCCTCAGTCACTGGGCAGCGCTCTTTTATGTAATTGATAACCTCCTGCAAACCCTCGCTGAATTTTTCAAAATCCTCTTTGTAGAGAAAGATTTTATGTTTGTCATAAACATACTTTCCGTCCTGCTCTATTTTGCGTTTGCTTTCTGTAATTGTGAGGTAATAATCGTTGCCTTTAGTGGCCTTAACATCAAAGAAATAGGTCCTTTTCCCGGCCCTGACGGGCTTGGAATAGACATCATCGCTGTTGCGCTCCTGACCCTTTGCGTTTTCGTAATCTTCAAAATACATGGCAATCTTTTTTAAAATTCTCCTAACAAAGGTAATTTATTTATCATTAAAACCTATATTTGTACAAAATTTTTCGCTTTTTATGCTCAATCGCCGGTTAATCCGCATCAAGGTCTTTAAAGTTCTTTACGCTGCTGAAATGTCTCAGGAGGCAAATCTCTCTGCCTGCGAGAAAGAGTTGCAGCTCTCAATGTCCAAAACGGTAGATCTCTACTATTTCCTGCTGAATATTTGCCCCGCGCTAAAGAGGGTCGCCGCAGAGAGAATCGAGATTGGCAAAAACAAGTTCAACCCCACAGAAAGCGAGATGAACGCCAGCACCCGTTTTGTGGACAACCGCTTCATCGCGCTGCTGGAGTCAGACGAACGGTTCTGCAAGCTCTGCGAAAAGAAGGGCTTCGGCTGGGGCGAATACGACGTCTTCATCAAAAAGCTGTACGCCAGCATCATAGCGTCTGACTACTATCAGGAATACATCGCTTCTGAAGAAGATTCCTTTGTGGCCGACTGCCGTTTCATAAGCCGTATTTTCCAGGAAGAGCTGGAAGACAACCAGATGCTTTGGGACATACTGGAAGAGACCTCGGTATACTGGGTGGACGACCTGGGCTATGTGCTCAATGTGATTATCCGCGACCTGGCGCAGCAGTCGCCCAGGGCAGGGGTTCCCGAGCACCAGATATTCCTCAAAGACGACGACCGCACATTCGCCTTCGACCTGCTGGCGGCTTCTATGGCGGGCTATGACAAGTATCTGCAGGTGGTGCGGGAGAATGTCCCCAACTGGGATCCCGAGCGCATCGTGCGCATAGACGCCTGCCTGGTGGTGATGGGTATGGCAGAGGCGGTCAAGTTCCCCTCTATTCCCGTCAAGGTCACCATCAACGAATATGTAGAGATTTCCAAGTTCTACAGCACACCCAACAGCCACACCTTTGTGAACGGCCTGCTGGATGTGATACTCAAAAAGATGCTTGCCAGCGGAGAAGTGGTGAAGCAGGGCCGCGGGCTTTACAACGGAGAAGAAAATTAAACTAATAATTTATCGATATGAAATTCTTGACTTTTATCCTGCAGGCAGATGCTGCAGCGCCCAAGGCCGGCGGTTCCTGGTCTTTCCTGATAATGATTCTTCTTATGTTCCTGGTGATGTGGCTCTTTATGATCCGTCCCCAGCAGAAGAAGCAGAAAGAGATGGACAAGTTCCGCAAAGAGCTGCAGAAGGGCGACAAGGTTGTCACCATAGGCGGCATCTACGGCACTGTAAATGAGATTCGCGACACCACCGTGGACATCAAGGTTGCAGAAGGTGTCAACATCAGGGTAGACAAGGCGTCTCTGGTAAAGGACTTCAGCGACAGTCAGCAGGCATAGTGCACGGAGGCCTCTTCTATGCGTGAGAAAGGCAAAGAAAAGGTTCTGAAAAGGCTGGGAAGCGACTGGGTGGCATTGCTCATCTCTTTGCTCCTGGCTTTTTCGGTATGGTTCTTCCACGGGATGTCCCTCAAGTATATGGTCCCTATGAAATTCAAGGTGACCATCAATACCGATCTGGAGGGCTATGCCGGGGAGTCTACCAGCGACGACATTCTGGTGATAAGGGCCACCGGGACGGGTTTCTCCATAACCGGTGTGCGCCGCTCTGCCAATGTGGCCCGCAACATCAAGCTGGAGGTGCCCGGCGGCAAGCTGCACCGTGTATCCGGCGAGGGCAGCCTTTTCGAAGTCTACACGCGTGACCTCACAGACGAGCTGTACCAGGCGCTGGGGGCAAAGCTGACCATAAATTCGTTTGATACAGAGCGTCTTACCTTTAAGCTCACGCCCCGCACGCACAAGAAAGTGCCGGTGGTTCTGCAGCAGGACATCAGCTGCAAGAGCCAGTATATGATAGCTTCTGACATTGTGCTGCGGCCCGATTCGGTGGCAGTCTACGGCGATGTCGCCATACTTGACGGCATCACCCAGGTCGAGACCGACAAGGTGGTTTTCAACAACGCAGACGCTCCCCTGGACGGCAAGGTCCGCATCAAGCCGGTCCGCGGGGTGGAACTCTCTGCCGCCGAGACGGAATATCACATTGATATTGTGCGGTATATAGAGCTCTCCAGCGAGGTGGAATTCTCTCTGGTGGGCAAGCCCGCCAAGGTCAATATGATGATAAATCCCCCCTCCGGCACCGTCCGCTACAGGGTGCCTTACGCTCTGGCCGAGGGTGCCTCCGCAGACAATCCGCCCGCTTTCGTGGTATATTACAGCGACTTTACCGCTTCCCGCTCGGGCGTGGTGGTCCCCAGGCTGTACAAGTCCCCCTCGCAGATGATTTCTTACGAACTGGACCCTCCCAGCGTGGAGTGCGTGGTGCTGGAGCTTCAATGAAACGGAAGGTCATAGGGCTCACCGGCGGCATAGGCAGCGGCAAGTCGGCCATTCTGGAGGCTTTCGCCGCCCTTGGCATTCCGGCGTACGACTGCGACAGCCGCACCAAGGCCCTCTATAAAGAAGATGCCGGTCTGGCGCGCAGCGTGGCTGATATTCTGGGAGAGGATGTGCTTGGCCCCGACGGCTTTCCCGACACAAAGAAGATGGCCGCCCGGCTGTTTGGCAATCGCCCCCTGCTGGAAAAACTGGAGGCGGTGGTGCATCCGGCGGTGGCGCAGGACTTTGTGAAGTGGGCCGACAGCCAGCCCTCCGACATAGTGATTATAGAGTCGGCCATTTTGCTGGAAAAGCCATTTTTTGATAAATTTGCAGACTTTGTAATCACGGTTTCGGCGCCGGAAGAGGTGCGTATTGCAAGGGCTATGCGCCGCGACGGTGCCACCCGCGGGCAGATTGCCCGCCGCCTGGCAAACCAGTGGACCGATGCCCAGCGCGAGGCCCGGGCCGATATGACCCTCACCACCAACGACGAAGCCGCCGCCCTGCCGCGGATTTTGGAATTGATAGAACATTTAAAACACAGTTAACTATGGCAATAGATCTTAAGAAAGTATTGGCAATATCGGGTCAGCCCGGTTTGTTTGAATATATCGCACAGAGCCGCACCGGCTTCATTGTAGAGGCAATGGAGAGCAAGAAGCGCAGCAATGTTCCCACCACTGCAAAGGTCACTACCCTGGCCGATGTCAGCATCTATGCAGACGACGGCGAGGTAACCCTCAAGAAGGTGCTGGAAGATATGCACGCAGAGCTGGGCGACAAACCCGCTCCCAGCAGCAAAGACAACCCCGAGGCCATCAAGGCCTTCTTTGCCAAGGTGCTCCCCGGCTACGACCGCGACCGTTTCTATGTTTCCCATATGAAAAAGGTGCTGGACTGGTACAGCAACCTGGCGCGTTTCGGCAGCCTTGAATTCATTGAAGAGGAAGAGGAGAAGAAAGAAGAAGCCGCTGAATAACTGAGTGTCTTGAAAGTTCAGGTCATAACACTCGGCTGTTCCAAGAACAGGGTAGATTCTGAGCACCTGCTGTCTCAGATAGCCGCCTCGGGGATGGAAATATCCCCGGAAGAGGCCCCTTTCGGCCCCGGCGGTGCCGATGTGGTGATTCTGAACACCTGCGGCTTCATTGCCGATGCCAAGCAGGAATCCGTAGAAGCCATAATGCAGGCCGTGAAGGCCAAGCTGGAGGGCTTTGTAAAGCGCATCTATGTTTTCGGCTGCCTCTCGCAGCGATATCACTCCGAACTCGAGGCAGAAATCCCCGAGGTGGACGGCTTTTTCGGAGCCAATGACACCAGGGCGCTGCTGGCGGCGCTTGGTGTAAAGTATTCCCCGGCGCTGGAGTTTCGCCGCCGCCTGACCACGCCGCGCCACTACGCCTATCTGAAAATCTCCGAGGGTTGCGACCGGTCGTGCGCCTATTGTGCCATCCCGGGCATCCGCGGGCGCCACATCTCCGTGGATATGGAGGCCCTGGCAGACGAGACCGAGTCCCTGGCAGCCGCCGGTGTCAAGGAGTTGATAGTCGTGGCCCAGGACACCACCTACTACGGTCTGGACCTGTACCGCAAGCGGATGATTGCCCCGCTGCTGGACCGCCTGTCGCAGGTCGGGGGCATAGAATGGATCCGCCTGCACTACAGCTATCCCGAGGCTTTCCCGGAGGATCTGCTGCATCTGATGGCCTCCAACCCCAAGATCTGCAAGTATATAGACATCCCCCTGCAGCACTGCGACAAAAAGGTGCTTGAGATGATGCGCCGCCCCTCCGACGAGGCCTCTATGAGGGCTCTGGTAGAGAAGTTCCGCACCATTGTTCCGGGCGTCGCCCTGCGCACCACAATGATTGTGGGCCATCCCGGGGAGACCGAGCGGGAGTTCAAGCGCCTGCTCAAGTTTGTGGAGGATATGCGCTTCGAGCGGCTTGGCGCCTTTACCTACAGCGAAGAAGAGGGGACCTACGGCGCTCTCAACTACAAGGATTCGGTGCCACAGCGCATCAAGCAGGAGCGTTACGACCGCCTTATGGAGCTCCAGAGCGGCATCAGCCTGGAGTGCAACACCGCCCGCATAGGCAGCACAGAGCGTGTGATAGTGGATTCATTCTCAGACGGCGAGCTGATATGCCGCTCGCAGACCGAATCCCCCGAGGTGGACGGTCAGATTGTTGTTCCCCTCAAAGCCGCTCCTGCCGGCTTAGAGGGCAATTTTATTAATGTGAAAATAACCGACGCGGATTATTACGATATGTCCGCCCAAATAATTTGATACTATGTTTCTTGAAGGACAAACAGCATTGATCACAGGCGCGGCCCGCGGAATTGGCAAGGCCATCGCCCTCAAACTCGCCTCCGAAGGGGCCAACATCGCATTCTGCGACATCGTCATAGACGAAAACGCACAGGCCACCAAGGCCGAACTGGAGGCCCTTGGCGCCAAGGTTCTGGCCATCCAGAGTGACGTTTCTGATTTTGACGCCGCCGCCGATGTGGTAAAGCAGACCCTGGAGGCTTTCGGCCGCCTGGACATCCTGGTAAACAACGCCGGCATCACCCGCGACGGCCTGCTGGTCCGTATGGACGAAAAGGCCTGGGACGACGTGCTTCGAATCAACCTCAAGAGTGTCTATAACTACTGCCACGCTGCCGTTCCGGCAATGATGAAAGCCCGCAAAGGCTGCATTATCAATGTCGCTTCTGTGGCCGGCTTGCGCGGCAATCCCGGCCAGTGCAACTACTCCGCATCCAAGGGCGCCATCGTGGCCTTTACCCGCACTCTGGCCAAGGAGGTGGGCCCGCGCAACATCCGCGTGAATGCCATCGCTCCCGGCTTTATCCTTACCGATATGACCAAAAAGCTCCCCGAGGACCTGCTAAAGCAGTGGATTGACAATATCCCCCTGCGCCGCGGCGGCACTCCCGAGGACATCGCTAACGTCTGCTGCTTCCTGGCCAGCGAACTGGCAGGCTACGTGTCGGGGCAGGTTATCACCATAGATGGCGCAATGACGGTATAAATATGCCATTTTGTCGCATAAGCGGCACTGGCAAACAATTTGCCTAGTCCATAACCACGGTTAAACACTGATGATTATGAAACACAATAAAAAGCATAACAATCCCGAAGAACAGGTGAAAGAGACGGCAGAACAGCAGCAGGCACAGCAGCCGGAGGCAGAGCAGCAGCCCGCAGCAGAGCAGGCCCCCGCTGACGAAACGGCAGAAGCGTTGGAGCAAGCGCAGAAACAGGCGGCCGAGGCGCAGGACAAATATCTCCGCCTGGCTGCGGAGTTTGACAATTTCCGCCGCCGCACCGCAAAAGAAAAGCTGGATCTCGTGAAATCGGCCGGAGAGGACATCCTCAAGGGGATGCTGCCCGTGCTGGACGATTGCGAGCGTGCCATAAAGCAGCTGGAGCAGACCGAGGCAAGTACTTTCGAAAAAGAGGGCACTGGCTTGATATACAGCAAGTTACTCTCTTATATGAAGAATTGCGGCCTGGAAGAGATAGAGGTAGAGGGCAAGGAGTTTGACACCGACTTTGCAGAGGCCGTGGCCCAGATTCCCGCTCCCGATCCTTCTCAGAAAGGCAAGGTGCTGGAGGTTGTCCAGAAAGGGTATACCCTGGGCGGCAAGGTCATCCGCTTTGCCCGTGTCGTAGTGGGATTGTAAAGGAGGTCAGAGGAGACTATGGCAGAGAAAAGAGATTATTATGAGGTGTTGGGCGTAGAGCGCAACGCCACCGAAGAGGAGATAAAGAAGGCCTACCGCAAGAAGGCCATCCAGTATCACCCCGACAAGAATCCGGGTGACAAGGAGGCCGAAGAGAAGTTCAAAGAGGCGGCCGAAGCCTACGATGTCCTCTCCAACCCCGACAAACGTGCGCGTTACGACCGTTTCGGCCACGCCGGTATGAGCGGAGCCGCAGGCGGCAGCGCGGGCGGATTCTCTATGGAGGATATCTTCTCGCAGTTTGGCGATATTTTCTCCGACGCTTTTGGCGGCGGCTTTGGCGGCGCATTCTCCAACTTCGGGTTCGGAGGCAGCCGCTCTTCTGCGCGCCGTGTGCCCCGCGGCACCGATATCCGCATCCGCGTGAAACTCGGCCTCAAGGACATAGTCCACGGCGTTGAGAAAACAGTCAAGATAAATAAGATGGTGCAGTGCCCCGACTGTCACGGTCGCGGCGCAGCCAGCGAGGCCGACGTTAAGACTTGCCCCGACTGCAACGGTACAGGTATGGTGACCCGTGTCCAGAAGACCATTCTGGGCGCAATGCAAACCACATCGCCCTGCCCGCGCTGCGGCGGCGAGGGTAAAATCATTACCAATCCCTGCAAGAGGTGCAGCGGCGGAGGTCTGGTAAAGCAGGCAGAAGAGATCACCTTCAAGATTCCCGCCGGCGTTCAGGAGGGGATGCAGCTTACCATCCAGGGCAAGGGCAACGCGGCCAAGGCTGGCGGCGTGAACGGCAACCTGCTGGTAGTCATAGAAGAGGAGAAGGACCCGATACTGGAGCGCGACGGCAACGACCTCATCTACTCGCTGTTCATTTCTGTGGCAGACGCCATAAACGGCTGCGAGGCGCAGATTCCCGGTGTGGACGGGGCCCTCAAGATCAAGATAGAGCCCGGCACCCAGCCCGGCAAGACGCTGCGGCTGCGCGGCAAGGGTATTCCCGACGTGGACGGCTATGGCACCGGCGACCTGCTGGTGGTGGTCCAGGTGTGGATTCCCAAGAAGATTTCCAAAGAAGAGAGAGCCCTGGTAGAGAAGCTTGGCCAGAGCGAAAACTTCAAGGCAAAGCCCACTCAAGACGAGCGCAGTTTCTTTAACCGCATAAGAAATATGTTCAAGTAGACCAATGAGGCGGTTCCTGTCAGTCGTGTTTTTTTTGTTGTTGACTGCGGCGGCTTTCGCCCAGAACAACGGTTACGGCTGGCCTATGGAGCTGCGTCCGGTCTCTTTTTCAAGCACCTACGGAGAGCTTCGCCGCAACCATTTTCACGCCGGTCTGGACTGGCGCACGGGTGGCCGCAGCGGGGAGCCCCTGCACGCCATAAAAAGCGGCTATGTGTGCCGCCTGTCGGTTTCTCCGGTGGGCTACGGCAACGCCGTGTATATCCAGCATCCCGACGGCACTATGTCGGTATACGGCCATATGGCCAGTTTCCGCGACGATCTGGCAGAGCGGGTTCGCCGCCAGCAGTATCAGGAAAAGAGTTACAGGGTGGTGATTTATCCCGGACCGGAGGAGTTCCCTGTGTCCAAGGGCGATGTGATAGGTCTGTCCGGCAACAGCGGGTCTTCCGGCGGCCCTCACCTGCATATGGAGATCCGCACCGACGGCGACAATCTCCCCGTGAATTATCTTGCCGACGGCACTTATCCGGTTAAGGACAGCAAGCAGCCGGTGATAAGCAGGGTAGGTTTTTATGCCTTTGAAGATTCTATGGCGGTGCCGGTAGTGCGCCGTTTGCAGATGGTTTCCAATCCCGAGAAGTTCAAGGGAACGGTGCCGGTCAGCGAGAAGTTTTATGTGGCTGTGGATGCCGTGGATTATATGGAGGGAACCACCGGCCGCCTGGCTGTGGAGCGCTATCGGGTTTATCTCGATTCCGAGAAGGTGTTCGATTTCAAGGTGGGGAATGTGCCCTACAGCGAAGGCCGCTATTTTGCCTGCCTGGTGCAGCAGGGCGAGTCGGGGCGCGACCTGCTCAAGAGCTGGTGCGTGCCCAACAACGGGCTGCTGTATAAGATAGACGCCGTGAACGACGGCATCATCTCTCTGGAAGATGATGATACACATACTCTCAAGATTGTCGTGGCCGACTGTTTCGGCAACAGCGCCAGCTGTTCTTTCTCTGTAAAGCGCGACTCCCGCATCAAGGTTTTCGATCCGGCCGACACATTGGGCAAGTTTGCCGCGCTGTGGTATGTGCCTTCGGTTTATTCCCGCGACGGTTTCACTATGACTATTCCCGCCGCCGCGCTGAATGCTTCCACCTATATAGATTGCGAAAGGGTGGGGCGGGCCAACTCTTCGCTTGGTATCTGTTCTGATGTCTGGAGGGTCGGCAGCGAAGATATCCATCTTCAGAAGCAGCTTAAGGTTAGGTTCGATATCCCTGCCGACACTGAGGTGCCCGCCGATAAATTATATATAGCGCGCAAGGACAAGGATGGCGATGTGGCTTTTGCCGGCAATGATCCCTCCGGCGGCGCTTTGGAGGGCAGCGGCCGGTTCGGCACTTATTATATGGCTGCCGACACCGTTTCTCCCAGGCTCAGGCCCAGGGTAGAGGATGGGGAAAAGCTTCCCTTAAACGGCCGGTTTTCCATAGAGGCCTCTGATTATGAGTCGGGCGTGGCGTCATATGATGCTATGTGGGACGGCGAGTGGATTCTGTCTCAGTATGTGGGCGGGCGCATCCAGATTTATCCCGACGATAGTCACCGCACCGGCGGCCGTCACACAGTAGAGGTCACCGCCACCGATCACTGCGGCAATTCTTCTGCCGTGGAGTTTGAGGTTATTTATTAGTCTCAAAAAATTTGCGTCCAAATTTGGCGTAATAAAAATAATTTCTATCTTTGCAGTCCCAAAATAAAGCAACCTCTTGCGAGAATGGCTTTTAAGCCGCAATGTTGCACTTAAAGTATTAGAGAAATGGATTTACTTAAAGTAGCTCAAGACGCAATGGCTCAGCAGCCTAAGGAGTTCCCCAACTTCAAGGCAGGTGACACTGTTACCGTTACCTATGTCATTAAAGAGGAGAACAAAGAGCGTCAGCAGAAGTTCCGTGGCGTAGTCATTCAGCGTCGTGGAGCAGGTATGACTCAGACTTTCACTGTCCGCAAGATATCCAATGGCGTAGGTGTAGAGAGAATATTCCCCCTCGCATCTCCGTTTATTGACTCTATAGAGGTCAACAAGGTTGGTAAAGTACGCCGCGCACGTATTTTCTACCTGCGTAACCTCACCGGCAAGAAAGCCCGCATCAAAGAGAAAAAATACAACGCCGCAAAGGACGCTGAGTAGCGTTGTGTTTTTTGCAACGGCCGCGTAGCTCAACTGAATAGAGCACTTGACTACGGATCAAGAGGTTTTGGGTTTGAATCCCAACGTGGTCACACGGAAAGCCATCCAGTCGGATGGCTTTTTTCGTGTGCCCACGTGGCGCCAACTTTCGGCATAAGGGGTGAGGGGTGCTGGGGATGGTGCTTTTCTTAACGCTGCGCGCTTAACCGATTCAAAGCTCCTTTTCGCCGCGACGCCTCCTTTTACAGGCGCCTTGCCGGCACCTGTAACGTCGTTGACGGGCTCAATTAGTGGCGCTCACAAGTCTCTGAAATGCCAGTGGCATTTCGCGCCTTGCCCTGCGCCCCTAACCGGAGCTTCGAATCTGACGCGCAGCTAAAAAGCACAATATCCCCAGCACTCCCTCACCCCTTCAAGCCAGTTGGTGCCACACGAAAGATTGATATCCTTGATGTTGTTTGTGACTTTTCGTAATTTTGAAAAGTTAAAGCAAGAACAAGATGAGTGATATTAATGAGATTCTCGAGAAATTGAGAGAATTCAATATTGAACGTGATTGGGATCAGTTCCATAACGGGAAAGACCTTGCTGTTGCCCTTTCAATAGAGGCATCAGAACTATTGGAAGCTTTCTTATGGAAACAACCGGAAGATGCTAATCGGGATAAAGTTAAGGAAGAGCTTGCCGATGTTTTGAATTATGCCTTTCAGATGGCCGATAGGTATGGTTTCGATATTAAGCAGATAATGCTGGAGAAGCTTCAGAAGAATGCCGAAAAATATCCCGTGGACAAGGCAAAAGGTTCTGCTAAAAAGTATAACGAGTTATAATTGTTTGTTATGATAGTTTATAACTCCAACAAACGTTATTTTGTCCAGGATGTCAAGGAAGGTGTAATTGCAACTAAAATCCTTGAACAAGTTAGGCAAAAAGGATTGAATGCCGGTATGGAACGTGAGTTCGAATCCTGGCATAATTCAATGATGTTTATGCGGAATATCGTCGACATTGATGAGATTGATGACGATGTTCAGATAGCTATCGAGTATAATATTCCACAGACATCCAAGCGCGTGGATTTCATTATAATTGGTTCGGACACAAACGATAAAGACAATATCGTCATTGTAGAGCTTAAACAGTGGAGTAAAGCAGAAGTTGTTGATGATGATATGCACTTCAGCGTAAGAACCTACGTCGCTAATGATAACAGGATAGTATGTCATCCTTCATATCAAGCCTATTCATATTCCCGTTTTTTAAGCAATTATTCTCAAACCATTTTAGATAGGAATATCCAACTGGTTCCCTGTGCGTATCTTCATAATTATTTGCCTGCATATAAGCCTGCTTTATCTGCAGATATCTATAAAGAATGGTACACATCTGCTCCATTCTTTATTATGAATGAAGTGTCGCAGTTTACCGATTTCGTCAAGAAATATGTAACAAAAAAGTCTTCGCGTGGTGATTTGTTGTATCTCATTGATAACGGCAGAATCAAACCCACCAAATCTCTTCAAGACTCCTTTGCCACAATGGTCAGGGGTGTTCCCGAGTTTGACCTTCTGGACGAACAGGCCGTATGCTTTGATATGTGCGTCAGGACAATGCTCCAGTGTTTGAAAGATCAGAAAAAGCGGACCATTATAATTCAAGGTGGCCCGGGTACCGGCAAGTCGGTTCTGGCAGTTAATCTCTTGATGCATTTCATCACCTGTACCTGCAATGCCGCATATGTTACCAAGAACAGTGCCCCTCGCCAAGCTTTCCTCTCAATACTCTCTCACAATAAAGCAGAGAATATTGCCGAAATAAGCCAGTTGTTCCGTTCCCCGTTTGGCCTTTCTCGTGAGGGGGCTAATTCCTATGATTGCCTTATTGTTGATGAGGCGCATAGGCTTGTTAAAAAGATGTATGGCGACTGGACGGGCGAAAACCAGGTTAAAGAATGTATAAATGCATCCATACTATCAATATTTATGCTTGATGAAGACCAGGCTGTAACTACTAAGGATATCGGCTGTGTGGATGAGATTCTCAAGTGGTGCAAGGAATTGGGATCGACCATCATTATGAGGGAAGAAACAAAACTGACATCTCAATTCCGTTGTAATGGCAGCGATGCATATATTCAGTTTGTTGACAATCTGCTTCAAAGAACAAGTGAGTCTGTAATGATTCCCTTGTCAGAACTGAACTATGACTTTCGTCTATTTGACGATGCCTCTGCAATGAGAGAGGCCTTGAGGGAGAAAAATGCCATCAATAATAAAGCCCGAATGGTTGCCGGCTATTGCTATGATTGGAATGTGAAGAATCACAGAGGCGATGTCGACATAGTGCTTCCCGGTGGATTCCAGGCAAAATGGAATCTTGAGAATGATAAGATATGGGCAATTAACGCTAATTCATTTGAAGAAGTGGGCTGTATCCACACCGCTCAAGGACTGGAATTCGATTATGTCGGTGTACTGATAGGGAAAGACCTTACATATGACGAAGCAACTGGCAGAATTGTAACGAATAATAAAGCCATCTCCAAAGATGACAAATCTTCCGGAATCAGAGGCGCAAGCGATGCTGAAGCCCACCGGCTCATTCTGAATACTTACAAAACGCTTCTTACCAGAGGCCAAAAAGGCTGCTTTGTCTATTGCGAAGACGAAGCCTTACGAGAGCACATCCGCCGCCTCTCTCAAATTGAGTAATACAATCCCGCTGCGGCAGATAGCAGCCGGATGCCTGAAAGGGTTCAGGGCGGTTTCGGAGTGAGTCGGTTCCGAGCGATAGCGAGGAAGCCCGTATCGAAAAAAACGCCGATCAGGCGAGAGCTGTCTGAGCGCGAAGCGCGAGTTCTCGAGCCCGGCGTTTTTGAATGGAGGGCAGACGAACGCAGACTAAGCCCTGAACCTTTCAGGCGGAGGCATCTGCCGCCCAAGAATTTACGGACGAAAAGGTGTTAACTTGCCTTTCTATGCAGGTTCGACTATATTTGTGCAGTTGAAATCAACCTTTACTATATATAGCTCAAGAATCCAATGAAGAAGTTTCTGTTTGTTTTGGCATTCCTTGGTTTTATCGTGGCCTGCTCAGAGAAGGTCAATCCCGATGATGGTGGCAAGCCTCAGGATAAGGATATTAGTGTGGCGGGCATAACCCTTGACATTACA
>JAEEGJ010002610.1_pt1 | contig 86779 bp, 85 predicted proteins | sample 8958761 | NCBI WGS metagenome assembly JAEEGJ01 (sample SAMN16246546, study PRJNA631951) | gut metagenome | biome: gut microbiome; feature: rumen; material: RS-attached | host: Bos | place: Iran: Karaj | collected 2018-10
CATTTTACTTGCAGGTTCCAAGGCGTGAACCCTCCGGAGGGTATTAAGGCAAGGAATTTTCTGCAAAATTTCACGGAATACCCAGATTGCGTAAGGAATCTGCGGAAGGCTTCCGTGACATTTTTCAGGAAATAGTGAAGCGGTACTTGAATTAATCCCGTGTTCACCCTACCTTTGCAAGGTAAAACGGCGTTATAGGGGTGTCGGCCCGATGTCCGACATAGAGCGAGGACTGGGACAATGATTTTCACACCTCCCACCGAAAGTAGCAGTTTCTTCCATATAGAATCTATATGGAATAGAAAAATCAAGGATAAGTATTTGTTTATCTTTTGCATCTGCTTTTGTTTTTAATCACAAATACAAAAGTATATTTTTGTATTATACAATCAAAATCTGACGAAAATAAAGTCTTGATTTAACAATAGCAAGACCCGTCAGAGTACTGGCGGTCATCCTTGAATTGTCTCTTGATTTAATATATTCAAAATGGGTATCAATAGAAATGTGTTAGCCAATAGTCGTAAGATTTCATGTACTGAGGCTTCAGGATGCCTTTTGTCATCCACTCGTCAAACACGAAATACTCATTGAATGCCGGAACGTCGAGGTATTGCTTTCGCAGGTTGTATGCCTTATAGTGGGACAGGATCCCGCAATAAGAGTTCACCCGTGCGCGTATAAGTTCCAGGTCATCCAGGGAAGGCTTGTTAAAGATAAGCTGGTATTCCATTTCCTGTGCAACCTTCACGAACTTATCGATCGTCCGTTGCCTTGGCACCTTGTAATAAGGTCTCACGTAGGCACCGAGGTACATGTTTGCCCCATTTGCAGGGGCATACTTGATTTTATGCGGATGAATCTCCACATGAATCTTGTTCCAGAAAAGTTCCTGGAGTACCGGTTCCAAAGACTGCAGGAACGATAGTTCCCGATGAATGACGAAGTGGTCATCGACATAGTGGCCGTAATGTTTCAGCTTCAGCAGACGCTTTGCGTCCTGGTCTACTTCATTGAGCAGGACATTGGACAGCATCTGTGAGTCAATGTCGCCAATCACCAGGCCGAAACCCGAAGGACTGCATGAGAGGCGCTTCTTGTTGGGCAGGCCGTCCCAGTTTGAGGGACTACCGAGTCTGACACAGTCATCAGCCGGGTTACGGTCGAAAAAGCAGTGCAGCAGCCATTCGCAGAAGAGAGGGTCTATCCGTTCCGACCACAGGCGCCCATCCGGCGAGCGTCTGTCAAGGTGTCGGTATATCTTATCCATTACAATATCCATGAGCAATGCCTTGTCTATGCTCATGAAATAGCCAGAGAGATCAATCAGCAGCACATATGCATCATGTCGGTAATTATCGGTACACGAGCGGATATGATGGCAGAATCTCTCCATGCCGAAATGCGTACCCTTGCCCACACGACAGGAATACGTGTCATAAATAAGCAGTGTTTCAAATAGAGGTGCGAGGTAGTTATACAGCATATGCTGGATAACACGATCCCTGAACTGTGAGGCAAACACCTCACGCTGGACCGGATCGAAGGTAATGAAGCAGAAAGCAGGCAGTGGTCTGTACGTTCTGCCTACCAGTTCCGGATAAAGTTCTTCGAGGTTAACCTCCTCTTCTTCCTCAAATTCCAGTTGTGCAAGCGTGTTACGCTTATACTGTCTGGCATCGAAGTATGCCCGGTAGAGGTCTTCCCGTATCTGTTCTTCGGTAATAACCATGAGACTATAGGAAAGGCGTGGAGAAGGACATCTGGGACACCGTAATTGCCGCGACGGGGCGCACGGGGAAGCCGTTGGCCCGATTGTTGTTGTTCCAGTTCCAGTTGCTCGAATTGAAGTTCAGGTTGTGACCGTTGTTGGTATTGTTGGGAGAAGACGACCAATAGTAGCCGTTCGACCCCACATTGTTGAGGGCACCCGAACTGTTGTTGCGATAACCGGCAGCCGGAAACGGGAGTGACTTCTTAGCTGTATGACGGACAGGACACACTTAAGCGAACCGCCCGCCAGACCCTTCCCAGGAAACATCGACTGGTTCAGATATAACCTGAAGGCCATCCCGTAGCCTTCGGGTGAGTCACCGAAATTACACAGACTGCGTCCGGACTTCCCTGTCAGCCCCTGCCGACTGTCCGGTACGATCTCCTTCATTGTCCTTTAGTCCTCCTCCCACCTTATTACGTTAGAGGTTCCCTGTTGCCTGTATTGGCATTATGGAACTCGCTCCACACTCTCATGTTCTTGGACAGCTTGGCAGTATATTCCGATATGATGCCAAAGTCCTTCGTAGATAGGTCGCCGAAATCCTTCATGGCTCGGATGTCGATGATGGTTTCCAGCACAAGGGCGAAAGTATCAGGAAGAATGCTTTTCGGCTTAATCTGCCAATACACCAGTTCTATGTCCACCATGATTCTTTTCAGATTTCCTGTCACCTCGCGACAGATGGTTTTACCGTCACCGCTGACCTTACGGAAACGGAACCGGCATTCCTTGTAACTATCAAAGGCAGCCTTGTAGACAGGCAGCGTGAACACACCGTCCTTCTTGGGCTGTCTGGGTTTGCGCTTCTTCTTTTTCTTCTGGTCGTCCTTCTGCTGCTCCTGTCCTGCGCCGGCAGTCACCGAAGGCATGGCGTCGAGCGATGCAGGCGGCGCATCCTCCGGTGTGTCGGGAGGAGCAATCTCCTTGCCGTCAAAGAGGTCGAAGAGGTCGTTAGTATGATATTCTTTCATGTCTGATCCGTTCTTGAAGTGAGTTGAGGTAGTTCAGGGCCTGCATCGGTGTATAGTTGGAGAGTTGCTGTGACATGATGTCGGCGATGATTAGGCTTGTCGCCGCGTCTGCTGTCGTCTCAGCAGAGGCAGGAGTGCTCTCCTGCGGATGTTCGTCCTGTCGTGCAGGGACGTTCTCAGGGTCGGAAGATGCCTCCTTCTGGGGTTTCTTGTCTTTGGCGGCCACTGCCTTGTTCTTCCATCTGATGTACTCCTCTTCCGGGAAGTCCATCGGGGTCTTTCTGGTCAGCGTATGGATGGTCACCGTGCCGTCCTCCTTCTTGTCATAGACATAGTCAGGATGGCTGGTGAATTTCTCCAGCTGTTCCTTGTTGAATCCGATATAGACATATGCCCCGTATTCCTTGTTGTTGGACGGTACGGGCGTAAACGGCTTGAATACCTGGCAGAACATATATGCCGAGCGTTCCAAGGCCCTGACGAACTTGCTGCCGTCCTCGTACATGAAGATATGGCCATACAGGTTCGCCTTCTCGTTTTGCAGTCGTTCAATGTATGTCATAGTCATATATAAGTTATAAAATCCACTATGGGGTGCAAAGTTAATGATTTTGCCTTTGAAAGGTTCCATTCACCCCCCCCCCCCCGTTAACATTCATTAACTATAAATTCGTACGAGAAGGTGTATAAGCGAGGGTTCTCCAAAAATTTCCCCGCTTACGCGGGGTTCGGAAGTCTCTGGCCTTTTAATGGCCAGAGACTGAAATAGATTAAAATTTTGAATCATTCTTCCGCGACGGGGCGCACGGGGAAGCCGTAGGCCCGATTGTAGTAGTTCCAGCGCCAGTTGCTCGAATAGAAGCCCAGGTAGTGACCGTTGCCGGTACCGTTGGGAGAAGACGACCAATAGTAGCCGTACGACCCCACATAGCTGAGGGCACCCGAACTGCTGAAGCGATAACCGGCAGCCGGAAAGTAGATGTTTGGCGTATTGGACGTCCACAGACGGCCTTTATTCGTGCTGTCCCAGGAACCCGCCGAACTCGAAGAGCCAGAATTACCTGACATAAAATACCAGAGGTTACTTGTTGGTACGCAGAAGCCGGGAGGACACGGATCGTAGATGGTTTTCTTGGTAGCCGAGGTAACGTTACCTGTAGTTGTATTCTGAGCATCCCACATATTATAATAAGTGGTGCTTACAGGGCCGTAGGTACTGTTATTGTAATAATGTACAGTAGGATTCTGGATATTCGTACCGATAGTAGCGGAGTTATTCTGAGAATATGACCAAGCTGTCCCAGATACCGAATGGTCAGTATTTCCACCCGTGTTACTTGCATTAGGAGTGAAAGGATCCTTTCGTCCCCACTGATAATATGGCTGATATCCTGTCTTAGACTCAGTAACCGTCTTCGATGGACTCTGAGTGATTGTGAACGTCCGTTCCTGTCCTCCAGCCTGTGAAATCTTGATGACACATGAGCGTCCATCGTAACCAGTCCACGAGATATTTCCAGTGTTCACCCATCCGAGGTTGACAGGAGTAACCGTATAGGTGTGTGAACCTGTAGCAACAGACGTAGTATTACTGAACGTCTCAGGAGTCACCCAAATATGCCATGACCAGACGATAGTGCCACCGCTGTTTTTAACAGCGATAACGGCATTACCTTCTGCTATAGAAGCAGCAGGAACAGTAAAGGTAAGATAGTCACCACTGATAGCCGGAGAAGTGACCAGAGAGGCGACATCAGACCAGACAACATTAGCAGATGTAGGTGTGGCATTGTTATTCTTCAGCCAAGGGTCGGTAATACCAGTACCGGCATGGTTGATGAAACGTGCGAGAGCATTCGAAGATACGTTAGGATAGAATGCCGTTGTGTTCGTAGACCCGTTCTTGATGGCGTTACCATATACAAGAGGCAGCTTATAAGTGCCAGGGGCGTGTACGAGGTAGCAGTTGGCCGTTGTTCTGGAGCAGTCAGCACCAGCGACAGTATGCAGTGAAAGATCATAGTCCGTAACCTCTGCAGCACTGGCAAGAACAGAAGAGGATGTAACGCCACTGCCGGATGATGATACCTGAGCAGCCACAGTAGCATTATAGTTGGTTGCAGCAGTACTGCCGTCACCAGATGCAGTAAAGGCGGTTAGCCAAGACGGTTGAGCATCATCAAACACCCCGTCACCGTCTGTGTCATAAGTTGCCGTCCACGAAGCAGCCTTCTGCTTTGTACCAGCAGAGTTTTCCTTATAGGACTGGATAGAATAGGCATTCGTGCCACCAGCGTATGTGAATGCAGTTGGAGCAGTGACAGTCAGGAAATAGTTCGTGTATGACTCAGCAATGTTGTGCGTCACATACTTGCCAGCGGATGCCGACAGCGAGTAAGTTCCAGCATCGTCATCCGTAAACTCTGTGGCTGTTGACGGCTTCATCAGGAAGAAACGCTTAGAGCTGTGCGTATAAGGTTTGTTATCGCCAGAGAATGTAGCCTCCAAGGCGCCCTCACCGTCGAATACAGCGAGACCTTTTTTGTGGAGCATAGCAAACGATACCGTGTTTGACCCTGCATCAGCGCCCTGTGCGATCATCAGGTCAGAAGCCTGGTAGTTCGCCTTGGTGGACTGGTTCTGCTGGTGGAACTTATTGCTGGCATCGTCGATATAGTCATCAAAGATAGCATCCACGCCAGAAGCAGAGAAGTCAGGCGAGTAAGGTGCAGCCACATAGGGATAGTAGGCATAGTACGTATATCCATCATTGTACTCTACTATTGATGATGTAGTCCATTCAGAGCCGTCGTAAGTAAAGCAGGCATTGTTCGTAACGATACGGTTGCCTTTGACGGCATAGAGACCAATCTGGTCACCACTCTCGAAGGTCGTAGTATATCCGGAGTACACAGCGCGAGTAGTGCCGAGTCCGGCATCAGCCACCTCGATTTTCAGAGAACCAGGCACATTAGGAGATTTATCCTCCATGTAGTCAGAGCAGGAAGCGAGTGACATAGCGGCCATCAGCCCTGCGAAAAGAAAATGTTTGATGTTCATAATTTGATATGTTTATTATAAATGAATGATTTATATCGTCATAATTTAGAGCTTATATTTGTCTGTTTTTTATGCTTACCGCCCGGACGGGGAAGCCGAAGGGGCGATAGCCGTAGTCCCAGTCCCAGTAGTCCGAATCGAAATACAGGCCACGACCGAATTTGTCGCTGTTGGGCGAGGCGGACCAATAGCCACCGTAGGAACCAACACCGTCGAGCGTGCCACTGCTGCTGTTACGATCGCCCGAGGCGGGGAGGAATATGTTGTTACCGTTTGGGCCGGTTACCTTCCTGCCATTTATGCCGTTTTGTATGGTCCACTCCCACTTACATTCATCAAGTAGTTCCTTCATCTGGTCGAAGGTTGGCATCCTATAGTTCTTGCCGAGGTTTACGGTTGCAGCATCCCTGTCTGTCCCTGCTATGTTTCCATCTATTTCGTCATAGACATATTTAGGAGAGTCTTCCGTAAACGGTGTAGTTTCTGCGAAACGGAAATAGACACCGGCTTTCTCTGGAGCATCAGCACCGAGGTTTCGGTCAGCCCAGAGGGTACCGGAAGGAAGTCCGAGGTCTATGAGTTTTATTTCTTGTCGGTTCATAGTCACTCTGTTTTTTTGTTATCAGAATTACTCTGCAGACCAGTCTGTAGATGAGAATGTTCCCGTTGTTGTTGCAATAGGTTTCCAATCCACGATAGAAACAGGATCGACGGTCAGTGTTCCGTTGCCGAGAGTCAGCTGGAAAGTCACAGACTTGCCCATGACCAGCTCGTAACTTGCATCGAGGGTGTAGGTGTAGGTACGTTCCTCACCGTCCTCTTCCGTCTTGATAACGAGGAAGTCAGTGCCATTTGGTACTGTCTGAGGAAGCATGATAAAGTGGTTAGTTGTCCCAGTCAAGTCAACAGTTGCCTTGGATGCAACTGCGGTGTTGAGAGACAGCAGGAACGGATGTGATGAGCTGCTGTTGCGACTGCCAGACAGAGACCATGAAGTTCCGTTTGTATATGTGCCTGAATATTGCACACCGTAGATGGCCACTGACTTGACGGTCAGCGGGTCAGACTGTTGGTTATATGCCGTAAAGCGGATATCCGTGCAGCGGTGTGAGAAGGTCAGCGGTACGGCAGCATGGTTGCTTGCCAGCCGGTCAACCACCTGTGTAGTCATTACGTCCACCTGTGAGGCAATGGCTTCAGGAACCGTATAGGTATAGGTTGGTGCGCCATTGTCGGTAGCAGCCGACTGTACTGTAAAGTTGCTGTTGCCGTAAGGGTAATAGGCGTAGAATGCCATCTTAGAGTCCGTTTCCGGCCAATAGTAGTCAGTGGCTACGTCTGGGAATGCCTGGACTTTATAAAAGTAGGAGCCGCAAGGATAACTGGTGTATGTTCCTGAAGAGGGATATACAGAGCAGCTTACACCGAAGCCTGCATCAAGGGCTGACAGAGTAGCCTGTGCGCCACGTGTTGTTGCTGGTACGTCCTCGATGTCATTCAGGCAAAAGGCTATGCGGTTGTCCTTCTGTCGCTCTTCTGCCATTGCAGAGTCCGCATCCTCTGAGCATCCTGTCATTGTAAATGTCAGGGAGCATAAGACTACAGGGAGTAAATTGATAAATCGTTTCATATATATAGTTTTTAAATGATGTTTCTATTTCTTATGCCATTTGGCGCAGGGAGAAATGTTGCGGAAAATGTTCGGCGAATAGTCTTCTCCCGTTTTTTCTATTTCCAAATCTTCCGAGTATTTGAGCAGGAATCTGCCAAGTTCAGCATGTGCATCGTTGACGTTTTTGTACTTTACGAGCAACTCTCCGTAATGATACGGGAATTTCTCCAAGAGCTTCAGAATGAAATCGTGTGAGTCAAAATTTTCCGGTAAGTAGCCGATGACTTTCAAACAATCTTGTATGTTCATATCTCTAATCTATTGTCCTCCTTTCAGGAAGGGAAATCAAACTTAAAGAATAGGAAAAGGCGGGGGCTACGGGCTGGTTACCGTCAGCCCACCGTCTTTTAGTCGAGATGGAACTGAGAGGGTGACGATAATGTACACCCTCGTCAGTTTAAGCGTCACACAGTTGCAGGCTTAGAACTCTACATCCTTGCTTGCGTCAGTCCAAGCTGCAACAGTAGCCGTAAAAGTTATCGGATGCAGCAGGTTGTCGCCGAACTTCAGCAGGTAGGTGTACTTGTAGCCAGGCTCCCATGTGGTATCCTCCAAAGGGATATACACGTTGGTAGCGTTAGAGATAACCTTGTTCACATTGTCGCCGTTAGCATACAGGTCAGCATTTACCAACAGGTAAGTACCAGCGGTAGGAGCATCCTTCTGTGAAACGTTAACACCCTGTGTACCTACACCTTCACAATGAACAGAAGCCTGCGGCATAATCATCATCTGATAGTCACGGCCATCAGCATTGTCATCCTGACCAGTGATAGCGTTGGGAGTCTCGTCATTTGCAGGGTCAACATTACCGATCTTAGCCGTTACGTCTGTAGTTACGATGTTGGCAGCGTAGGTCTTGTCCTTGTCACCCCAAGCACTTGCAGCGAATGCATCAGAAGCAGCCGTGTAGGTGATGGTACCGTCAGAAGCGATGTTCACCAGCTTAATGCTCTTAACAACAGCCTTGTGGATGGTAGACTGGCCATCAACACCACCCTTGAAGACAATCTGCGACAGAGCGTGTTTGAAGGTCAGAGCAGCAGAACCAGTAGTCAGAGGAGCCTGATTCTCGATAGAAGCGATCATGATATCCTTCTGCGTGTCAGCACCGTAAGTACCATTAGACTCTGTTGTCAGAGGCACGTCGATAGCGACGGTCATGACAGGCTTCGAAGGAGAACCAGGAGTTGCGGCAGCGGCCTGGCTGATACCGATAGTACCGATGCCACCACCGGTCTGCGGAGTGAGAGCCACGAAGTTCAGAGCGTACTCAGGCCAGAAATAGTCAGCGGCAGCCTTGTACCAGTTGTTAGTACCGTCCCAGGTGTGAGCCAGACCAGCAGCGGGGCCACCCATGAAGAAGTCGGCAGCGGTGGTGAGGGCAGTCTCCTTAGTAGCATCGAAAGCCCATACCGACATGCCGTCGGCCTGTACGTCCGTAGCAGCAGCTGCGTAGCCGCGCGTCGTAGCGCGAGGGCCAGGAATGTTGTTCAGATAACCAGCAAGCGTGATGGGTGTCTTAGCCTCGAACTGAGCGGCACCGGCACCAGCCAGGTCATCGTCGTTGTTACTGCAGCTTGTGAAGCTGATTGAGAACATTGCTGCAAAAGCAGCCATTACAATAAACTTTTTGTTCATGATTGTAAAATTTTAAATTAAACTTAAAGTGAATTATAGTGAGAAAAATCTCATTCGTTTAGAATCCTATTGGTTTCAGTTCATCATTCCACTGATCAATCTCTATATCGAAACCATTGACAGGCAGCAGGTCTCGAAGGTCAATGTCAAGGAACAGGTCAATATTGACTTCTGAGCCATCTTTCAGTGCGTCATGTATGATATCCGTTACATCCACGTCCACAAAAGTCTGTCCACGTCCCGTCCAGAAGAATAGAGCCGCATGATGACTGATTCCCTGAAGTTCCTCCGGCTCCAGCCCGAATACCCAGAAGGTTGCCGTTACAGTAGAGTCGTTGGGATGAGATTTAGCATCGAAGATGACAGTCACAGGCTCAGTAGCCTTATTATCATAGGCTATATACCGTTTTCCGGCCACGTTAGACAGTGCGCCTCTTGTCAGCTTTGCCATTTCCAGTCCTTTGATGCCGTGTGCTGTCACGTTGACAGTGATCACCATTGAGTCAGGGCAGACCTCTATCACTTGATTGGCAACATCCGGGCGAATAGAAACAAACTCGCTGTTGTCATGTACCATATAGTCCGGATAGTCTTTGAATATGTCACCAGGGAAGATGCTATCAAGGATATGGTTCAGGAAACGACTATTGAAGTTCGTGAACGTGTCCGTTGAAGTGACATTGAGAGAATCACGCCATCCGAAATGCTCATAGACGATGTGCGTCACGTCACGGTTCCACGCTGTCATTCTCCAGTTTCCCTCGGGAACCATGACAGTAGTGTCACGGTTACCTACTTCCAGCCAAGTGTAGGAACCTGTTGACTTAGTATCTTCCATCGGGTACAGTCCCACCCTCATCTGTGAAGGGATAGAATCCACCTTACTCCAGTCAAAATGAATGGTGACGGGATATCTGTTAGGTTCTGCCACTACGTCCAGATCCTTGTATTCGCAAGCTGCCAGCACCATGACAGAAGTCAGGAGTATGCAGGCGTTGATATTTCGGAATATGTTAAACTTTGCCATGACAGTATATTATTATCGTGATACATTGTTTTTATTGTTGATGTTCCATATAAAGGAAATCTCCAGACGTGTCGGACCGAACCAATTCAGCTTTTTCCAGTTAGTTGCCTTATACCAGTCGTTGTTAGGCTCATAGACGGTGTATTTACTCTTAAAGTAGCCCAAGCCAAGGGTGAAATCCACCGAGAAATGGCGTGAAAGTGGTTTTCGGTAGCCGTAGGCAATGCCGATACCCCAGGAATTATCGAGAGTGTTACATTGATAGCCTGTACCGCCAAACTCGAAATCGTAAGTTGCCATCTGGCCGTAAACACCGACATGGTGACCGTTGTAAGGCATATCAGAAGATTTGCTGGAAAGGTAGTAGCGTATCTCTGTTTGGAAGCCGTAGTTCTGCCAAAAACGATGCTTTGAATTGTTAGACCACCATGCACCGATGTAATCCAACTGGAAAGCAAGACCGAGGTCAGTCTGTAGTTCTAAGCCCACATTAGGACATAAAGCGAGGTCATAAAGGCCGTTTGTATGGAGTTGGACAGTGATAGGAGTAGATTCCATCATGTACATCTCCTGTCCTTGTGCCATGGTAGTTGTCATGGTTATTGTCATGATGACTGCCATCCATCTGCGCCTTGCTGTTGTCAATAAATGTTTCATACGTTACTATATTAATTGTTTTTCGAATCGTTTTGCAAAGCCTTCTTCTTCCTCTGCCAGGGGAATGTACGGCGTTTCTTTGGTTCTGGAGTCTGTTCCCTTTTTGGTTTGGCGAAAGGGTCTGCATACGTATTGTACGTCTTGGTGCGTACCCCTCTCAATTCCTTTTCTATCTGCTGTTGGCGAATCTCCAGAATGGAGTCGTTTTCGCACTGTTGCATAAGTGTATGGCCAAAGGCATTAGATACCTTATATATTTTCCCTTTGTAGCGATTCAGCGTAAAGTAGTCCGTCATCGGGATTGCCGCTGCCCTGTTGCCGTAATCTGGGATGATATACAACCCTTCTATGAACGGTTCCAGGTCTTTGTATTCCACCCAGAAGAGCGGGTATCTTGTCGGTCCGTCCGTGAAGCCGTCATCGATGACCAGCACCGGGCATATTGCCAGAACACGAACACGGAACGACGAGTTTGTCAGGTCATAGTAAATACCCTCCTTAAGATAGTATTCCATCACCTCCGAGCAGGGAATGTCTTCCTGTTCCACATTGATGCTACCGTCCTCCTCCGTGAAATAGATATGCTGGTTGGTCAACACGTCTTTGATGTCCATCCGTGTAACCTCGTTGAACACCTCGTTTCCGTCGATGGCATACTTATAAACAGGAATCATCCTATTGACAGCCAGTTTGAAGAGAGTTGTAAATAGGCCCTTCTGGTTTTCCGACGGTTCCTGCGGGCTGTAAAGACCGGCATTGTGGTCGTCGGTAAGAAGAATGTCACGATACACATCACGCTGCCACTCTACATTATCGTCGGTCATAGGCAGTGCCACCGGGAAGTTCTGCTGCCTAAGCGTTATCTGCCCGCTTGCCATTGTTGTCATGGCAAACATCGACAGAAAGAGGATTTTCGATATACGCATCATAACTTACATTATTTGGTTACTGCCGCTTATCTTTTCGGCATATTGTTTCTGTTCTCGAACAACACTATCAGTCTGTAGTTACCTTCATCATCCGTAAGATAGAATGAGACAGGCTTGTCATACACTTCCTCGCCACCTTTGGGCTTCTGGAAAAACTCCGCATAATACCACTTCTCGTGTATATATCTTGCGATTGTATTCTGGTTTCCAGTTTTGTATATATATGGATTTGACTCATACTCCGTATATTCACCATTGCTACGGAACCAGTCGATCAGGCTGTTGTATCTGACGATGGCAGAATCCACATTCTCAGTACCAGTCTTTTCCGTAAGTACCACCTGGTAGACCCCCTTGCGGCTGGAACGAACCTCCACGGTCATTTTCTGGCCACAGAAATCACACTGGAGAGTCTGCGCATCAGAGGATGAACATCCTGCTGCTTTAAGAGCAGTGATTACTTTTGAACGGCTACCATCTACTGATACGCCCATAAAAGTTGTGACGTCTTTCTTGGCTTGCACCGAGAGTGCAAGCAACATTGAGAGGATTATGGACAATATTCTTTTCATATCTTTATTTGTTTTTTGTTTTATTTATCATACCTATATGTCATTGTCGTGACGTTGCCGTCGTTCTCCTGTTTACGGAGATAATATTTATTTCCGTTCTTGATGCGAATCATCCCTCCTTCCATCTTCCAAGCCCTGTCACCCTTGCCATTCATCAGAGTAGAGTCCGCGATGATCTCCTCAATCTCGCAAATCTCGTCGATATTGGCCATCTCGTCTATGACAGACTGGTCTGTTCCGATACGTTCCGTTGTATGCTTACCGTTATTGCAGGACATAAACGATAGAACACCTATTGCAAAAAGAACTATTTTCTTCATATCTCTTTAATCTCAACTTTTGACTTAACCTCGATCCATTTTATTGTAAGTTCTATGTTGGAATTTTCATTTTTATAATTATAAATTCCACCGTTAGAAGCAAGACCCAGACTTTTGCAGAATGCCTCATAATCCTTGCGGTTCTGTAAGGCTCTTGATTTGTCTATTACATAGTCCGGGAATACTATTACAAGAAATAAAGCCTTTTTCTTGCCTTTGTATTTTGCCTCGTCCACCGTTGCGATAATGCCTGTCAACAGCTGATATCTGAAAGAGCATTCATCCGGGTTCGTGTCATGGAACGTTTCATCCATCATTTTCTCAATGCGGTTTTTCTTGTTTTCAGTCGCATCTTTGTACTGTTGGCTGATAGTCTTCCCGAAAGGCTCGTCCACTTTTGCCTCGATGCCTGCAACAAAATCCTTACCCACCATTAAGAGGTCATGGTTTCTTCCATTACCAGCTCCAGGCAGACTTGTGACTGCTTCCGGTTCACATATCACGGTTCCCGTAGTGTCATAACCGAGTGAATTGAACAGGCTTTCCATCAACTGGCCTGACCTCACCTTGTCAGTCATCAGCCGTGCCAGTAGTTTTGCACTCCTGCCATCCTTCCATTGATTAGGATTCATAGGAGGAGCGATCTGCCCCCACTGTTCAACGGACTTGATCTCTATATTCTTGATGATTTTCAGTTCCATATATGCATTCTTATCTGATAATTATCTCCATTGACGTGTTCAATTTCCGCTCTATACCGTCCGGTCCAATGGCCGTCAGACGGGAGATATACAGGCGTTTGCCTCGTGAGAGCTTCTTGATGGTTTCCTTCTGCTGTTTGGAGAAACTGGCTCCATCAGAAGCGATGGGAACCGCATTACCCATATTGTCGAAGAATACCACCTCGAATGACAACACTCTGAAAGGTATATGCAGGATTCCGTCATCCACTGCAGCCCCTATGTCATCTGCGCCGACAATCCTTGCCCTTGCGATGGCTCCGCCATGATAGCGGTCAGGATTACCTTTGTCATCTGTAATGTTGATGTACGGTGTCGGCTCTGGCAGCTTCCTGACACGGAATGTGTATTGAGCCATCTGCTGCTGAGTGCCGGAATGGTTCGAGAACACCGTTACCGTTGCATCTTGTCCTACCTTTGCAGGCTTGGCGATATATTTTCCTGCTGCCGTCTGTGTCAGTGTGCCTCCTGTCATCTGCGCCGACAAAGATGTTAACGGTGCTCCAGGTACACTTATACTGATCGGGTTCTCATATCCTGCATAGAGGACGTTCATCAAGTCTGCCGACACCGTTGCCGTCGGATCGATGACCGTATAGTTCTGTGAGAATGTCCGCTTGATCTTCTCACCATTACCAGACTTTGTTTCCAGCCAGCCGGAGAGTGTGAAGTCACCCGTCTTCGAGCAGATGATGTCATACTTGCCATTACGCAGCTCAACCTTTTTACCGCCGATGAACACCTCCGGAACCTGTGTCGTGTCAACCGCTGCCATCACGATATTCGCCGAGAAGCGGTTACCCCTTACGATAGTCTGTGCGTTAGGGATGACGAAGGCATCCAGACTGTTTACACGCACGTCCTTCACGTCGATGTTTGCCATCAGCGAGTGAAGTACTTCACCCTCCGCATAGCGGATGTCCGACTGGAGCTTTGTGAGCATTGTCACTGCCGATATGGCGGGCATGGATTCGAACATATATTCAGTCCAGCGTTTCTTCGCCGAAGATTTAGGAACATCCGTAGAGAGGTTGTTCTGGATAGCAGCTTTCTTCTGGGGTTCATCAACCATTTCCGACATACGGCTACGGTAGTTGTTGATGGCCAGCCAGAGATCCTTGCCCTTCCCGGTTCCCGGAGCAAGCATCACCTGTGCCGCTGCCTCCAAGTCTTCCTTGTTACGAAGGCTATCCGTGTTGGCATCCTTACCGTCTGCCTCGAGGATAATTGCCTTCTTGAGGTCTTCCGTGAATAGGTAGAGCGAATCGCTGAGACGTTGGACCTCCTGGGCCTTGTTGTACCAGACACGGACCTTTGTCGGGTTCTGCTGCATCTGTTCCTCGAAGGCATTGTATATGGACTGGTTCTCCCTCGATGCGTTCACCGTGGTACGCTTCAGACTGTCACCGACGACGGTGAAGCCGTCCAGCACCTCCGAAGAGACGTTGAGAGCCAGCATGGCCATCAGTACGACGTACATCAGGTTGATCATCTTCTGGCGAGGAGAAACAAGTCTTTTCTTAATAGCCATTATCTTATCGTATTACTGTATACAGTACTATTTATTCTCGTTCTCGTCTGCTGCTGCGGTTTCCTCATGTTCCGGCATGACCTTGCCGCCTACGGCCTTGATCATCTTGGCGTATATCTTATTCAGCTCACCGAGGTATGCACTCTGGATCTTGAATTTATCATCCATCTCTGCGATGGAAGTCAGCTGGGAACTCACCTTTAAGAGCTGCTGCTGATATACCTGATGGATGGCCGTCAGCGTCTCACGTATCTTATCCGTTTCCTGACCGTCAGGCAGGCGGCGGTTCATTTTTTCCAGTTCCCCGAGACGTGTGTTCAGCAGTTCCAGCAGACCATTATCCGAAGCCTGTGCAGGAGAAGTGCGGTTCTGCCTGACTGCGCCACCCATACCAGAGGTTACGCCTCCATGCTCCGTTTCAAGTTCCATTCCGTCCGTAGTCTTATCAAACGGTCTGTCAAAAGCCGAGATGAAGAACACGAACACCTCCGTACCCATGCCGAGGAACAGCCAGAAGTTGGCACTTGGCATATGCGTCAGCTTGAACAAGGTACCAAGGATAACCACTGAGGCACCCCAGGAATATGCGTAGTTAAGGAACGTCTGTCCTGCCACACTGTCCATCCATTTTTGGAGGCGGTAAACCGGATTGAATCTGCTATAGTTTCCCATATTTATTTCTTCTTTTTGTTTGATACAGTTATAACTGTCCTCTCCGAGGGAGTAGTGGCGATAGAGCGCACACAGCGGAAGCCGATGTATGAGCGGGGCTGGTTCTGGTATTCCGACGAGCGCCATGCCGACTTAATATGACTCTCAGAGTCTTTCCATGAGCCACCACGGACACTTTTACGCTTCAGTCGATACGGATCTTCGATAGCCGCATTGTATTTAAGTTGCGGATTGATGTTGTTCATTGCCTCAATGCCTGCTGCAGTATACAGCGTTGAAGTCCATTCGGCCACGTTTCCTGCCATGTCATACAGACCGTTGGTATTGGAAGGATAGATACCCACCCTCGACGTGATGATATTACCGTCCTTTGTAAAGTTTCCGTCATCCGGCATGAAGTTGGCAAAGAACAGCCCCTTGCCGTTACCGGCCTTTTCGTATGACCATGGGAACTCATTCTGTGAGTGTCCGCGTGCCGCATATTCCCATTCAGCTTCAGTAGGAAGACGGAAAGGCTGCTCGTTGCGGTATGCCGGTCCCAGACGGTTTTTCAGCCGCTCCGTACGCCACGCACAGTATGCGTTAGCCTGTTCCCATGTGACACCGACTACAGGATAGTCCTTATATTCCGGAGATGAGAAGTAGTATCTTGCGTACATGTCATTGTCAGAATTGGGGAAGTCATTTACCCAGCATGTCGTATCTGGGTATACGTTGACAATATAGGTATTCAAGAAGTCGTATGGGCCGGACAGCGGACGGTTGATAGTCTCACGGACTATGTTTCCGCTATTGTCTATATATGCCGTGTCTTTGGAAATCCATATCTGCTCCTGCTCATTGACCTTGATGTCCGTGTTCAGGATTCGTTCCTTCGGATCCAGACGGTACTTACGCTTCATACTCTCCGCATAGTCATAGACCTCATAGACGTAAACCATCTGCCGTGCATCCAGCAGTTTCTCGCCAGTGACAGGGTTCGTGACATAGAGGCTTTCGATAACCCTTTCACGGTCGCCCAGATAATAGGGATCCTCCATACGCTGTGCGATGATAGAGTCGCAAATATCCTTGATGAAAGCATGATACTGAGCATTCGTCACTTCCGTCTTATCCATCCAGAAATCATCAACGGAAATATCACGGATAGGGATGTTACGTCCCCACAGGGAATCCTGGTTCTCCATACCCATCCGGAGGTGTCCGCGATTAATCAGCACCATACCTTCAGGAACTGCAGCATCTGCAATGATTTTCTGTAGTTCTGTCTGACGGGTGGCAGCTATACGCTCCATATAATCCGTCTTGACAGGTGTCATTCTCATTTTTTCCCTGTTACGGTTGGTATAGCGACTCCAGGAATGCTTGCCAAGGTTGAACTTCACACCAATCTCAAGCGAGTACCACCTATAGCGTCCCATCACGTTGTCAACACCGTTTTCCTTATAGTTGTCACCGGCGAATGTCAGGCCGAAATCTATGAACGGCTCTATCTGATGGTTAACACGGAAGGAGTTGACCACGCCGAATCCGGCACCGATGGAGTTCTCATTATGCGTACAGTTGCGGATAAATCCGAATCCCACGTATGGAACCACATTCCACAGGCGGTTCGGGTTATAGCCGCTGATGATGTTACTGAGATTAAACATCGCCTGTTCCTGAATGGCGAAGAAACGTATAGAGTTCTCTTCCGGGGTTGTGCCGATGAATGCCTTTCCCCAGTAGCCTGATGCCTTTGTCCGTAATCCTATCTCCGGTGTGAACCACTTGCCGATGGTGGCAGCGGCACCGAAGTTGGCACGGAAGGACTTGAACGGACTCTTCGAGAGATTCATCCCATCTTCCTTGGAAGAATAGAATGACAGGCCCTCCACACCGAAGGAAGCCTCCCAGTTGTCGGCGAATCTGTTGGTGAACACGCCACGCTGTGCCTTCTGCTCCTGAGCCTTTGTCTCAGAAGATCCAGACATTAGGAGTGCCATTGCCAACAGCGTTCCAAGTCCAAAATGAATATTCAGCTTACTTGTCATATTGCGGATGTTTTAATTTTCGGTAAAAAGGCGGGCAGGCTCCTCACGGATGTACCCGCTGAAAATACTAACTTGACTTTACTTTGTTAATCAACCAATAGTTAAATTATAACCCAATTGTATTTATGAAAAAGTATCTTTGTCTATTCGAGAGAGACGATGACTCGCCTGTTCGCCGGAGTCTCCAGCGTATTTACGCCGCCACCTATTACGATTTTTATCTGTTGCGGGTCAACATTCATCTCCATAAGTTCCCTGACGATGGTGTCAGCCCGACGGGCACTCAGTTTCTCGTTCAGGCGCTCGTTGCCAGTAGTACTATCGGCATAGCCAGTGACCTTGATGATCCTGCCCGTTTCCTTGGCCATCTCCACGATTCTCTTGATATTCTCCAACTGTCCGCGATGCTTGAGTTCTGCACTGCCGATCTCAAAGAAAATGGATATCTCCGGAGTCTTGACGATGACCTTGTTTTTCTCCACTATCTTTTCTTCCTTGGGCTGGTTTTCCAGATAGTCAACCTTCTGGCGTAAGTCCTTTGCCTGACGGCGCATACGCTTCAGTTCACGCTGTGTATCCTGCCATGGAACAATCTCGACATTATCCATGTCAGGAACCTTCTTCCACTTGTTGTTTCCAAGTTCCAGGATAACACCCAGTTCCAGGGATGCCCAACGATCTCGGCTGTTGAAGAATCCCCTTGCCGATGTTGGTATTCCATCGAAGTCACCACCACATAGAGTCATGCCAAGATCACAGAACGCCTTCATTTTATCACCGAAGCGGTATGTGCCGACAATACCGAAATCCATTGCCATGGGAGTTTCGTTATATGTGAAGTTCCTGGCTATGCCTACGCCGATATACGGACTGACATCCCAAAGTCGGTTTTCGTTGTAGCCCCATATTGCATTATTGAGGTTCACCAGCACGTCCTCATGCAGATGGAAATACTTTATGTTGTTTCGTTCCGCATCAGTGTATGTAACACTCTTCCCCCAGAATCCAGACAGCTTTGTTCTTAGGGCAATTTCCGGAGAGAACCATTTGCTCACGGACAGGGCAATGCCAAGCCGTGAACGGAAGGAACTGAACGGACTTTGTGAAAAGCCGCGATAGTTCTCCTGATTGGAATAGAATGCCAGGCCCTGGATTCCAAGAGCCACCTCCCAGTTCTGAGAGAACGGATTCGTTGCTACGCCCCAATCCTCTATATCCACGTCAGTATTCAGCGCGACAGGAGTCTTATCCTGCGCACCGGCGCTGACAAAGAGAGACGCAAGAATTGCGGTGAGTAAAGTCTTGATGTTTTTTTTCATTGTTTTCGGATGATTTGGGGATTATTCCTCTGTCTGCTCTGTAGATTCGGGTGCTGCTTCACCTGTTGCCTCAGTAGTGTCGTCCTCAGAATCACCGTAGAAGCGATCCACCTGCTGTTTGACCTTCTTCTGAACGTCAGACATGATCTTCAGGACATTCTGCATCAAAGTAATCTCCACATCATCCATACCTTCGCCCATTCCGAGTTTGGTAACGACGTTTCGGTTGTCAATAACAACCTGGATGTTCAATATTGCTTTCATCTGCTTATACCTTATATATAATAATAATGTTCGTTTGCCTTCCAAGGTGCGGACACCCTTTGAATGAAAGGTGCTGCAAAGGTGCAAAATATTCCTTCTAATTCAAAAATCGCCAAAAAAAAAGTCTTGATTTAACATTAGCAAGACCCCTCCCGTCTTAAATACGTTAAATCAAGAGATAAAAAACGGAGGATTTGCCAATATAAATGAGGTTTGTTTTCTTTGCATGCAAAAATTATTAAAATAAAAAAATAGAAGAGATATGATAGTTTGCATAGCAGAGAAGCCGAGCGTGGCTGGAGAAATCGCCAAAGTACTCGGAGCGAAATCGAAGAAAGACGGCTATTTCGAAGGAAACGGCTATCAAGTGACATGGACCTTTGGGCACCTGTGCCAGCTCAGACAGCCTGACGGCTATTATCCCGACTGGAAGAAATGGGCCATGGAAATATTGCCCATGATACCGCCCCGCTACGAAGTGGAGCTTATTCCAGATGCCAGGATCAAGAAACAGTTCAAGATTATCAAGGACCTGTATAAAAAGGCAGACACAATTATCAACTGTGGTGATGCCGGACAGGAAGGAGAGCTGATCCAGCGGTGGGTGATGGAACTGGCAGACGTGAAATGCCCCGTCAAGCGCCTTTGGATTTCCTCACTTACCGAAGATGCCATCCGTGAAGGCTTCAAGCACCTGAAGCCACAGAAAGACTATGACCCGCTATATAAGGCCGGTCAGGCCAGGGCTGAAGGTGACTGGTTACTGGGAATGAATGCCACCAGGCTTTATACGCTGAAATTCGGCGGGTACAAGCAAGTTCTCAGCATTGGTCGCGTACAGACTCCAACCCTGGCCATGATCGTTGACAGGGACAACCAGATAGAGAATTTCAAACCGGAGCCGTACTGGGTGCTTACCACCAAGTACCGCGATACCGTCTTCACCTATAATAAGGGAAAATTTCAGAAGGAGGCTGACGGTCAGGCCCTGTTAAGAGCCGTCACGGGAAAACCTTTCCGCGTTATGGACATCCAACAGAAGAAAGGCAGCGAGCAGCCACCACAACTGTACGACCTTACAGCCCTTCAGGTGGACTGTAACAAGAAGTTTGGGATGAGCGCCGACCAGACATTGAAGAATATCCAGAACCTCTATGAGAAGAAACTTACCACCTACCCCAGGGTAGATACGAAGTTCCTTACTGATGACATCTACGACCAGTGTCCCAAGATTATCGGGAACCTCACACAGGTCAACCCTCACGCTAAGGCACTTGAAGGTACTCGTTTGAACAAGAGCAGGCGCGTATTTGACAACAGCAAGGTTACAGATCATCATGCTATCATCCCGACAGGTGAAACAGGAAACCTTAGCGGGATTACCGACTACGAGAAGAAAGTCTATGATCTGATAGTAAGACGTTTCCTTGCCGTTTTCTATCCAGATTGCCAGTACGCCACCACTACCGTATTGGGAAAGGCTGCAGACGTGGACTTCAAGGCTACCGGTAAGACAATCCTCAGTGAAGGATGGAGAGCCGTCTATGCCAAGTTACAGCTGGATCAGGATGACGATGACAAGGAGAAAGACCAGGAAGAGAACGGAAATCTTCCAAGGTTCACCGTTGGAGAGAGTGGCAGCCATCAGCCTTCTCTTGCCCAGAAGGAAACCACCCCTCCCAGCAGATACACCGAGGCAACCCTGCTGCAGTCAATGGAAACCGCAGGAAAGTTCGTGGAAGACGAAACCCTGAAGGAAGCCATGAAGGAAAACGGCATTGGCCGCCCATCAAGTCGTGCTGGTATTATCGAAACTTTGCTGAAGCGCGGATATATCCGTCGTGACAGGAAGAAACTCATCTCCACACAGGTAGGAAGAGACCTTCTGACAGTCATCGAGGCCAAGATGCTGAAGAGTCCTGAACTTACTGGAAAGTGGGAAAAGAAGTTGCGTGATATCGAACATGGGACTTTTACCCTGGAGAGTTTCATGGATGAGCTACAGGCACAGCTTGTGTCCATCATCAAGGAAGTCAAGGCAGACACTTCTGGAAAGAAAATCTTCGCCCAGGCAGAAGAACCCGCCAAGACCAGTACTAAACGCTCTTCATCCAAGAAGGCAAAGGTCGGTGACCGCTGTCCTATATGTGGAAAGGGGTATGTTCGCAAAGGGCCGTATGGACTGTTCTGTAGTGAATATAAGGATGGTTGTAAGTTTAGACAAAAGGGTTAAGGGGTAGAATTAATTATATACAGCAATGAAAAATAAGGATAACCATAATAACAGTCTTTCGTTGTTTGACGCAGAAGAAGAGAAAGGAAGTAGAAAAGTCTCGTCTGTCTTTGCTAAATACATAAGGGAGGATAAATTGTATGCAAACGAATTGTTTGTGGGATATAATGATTTGAAAGCAATTACATCTTCTCACTCAATAACGTTTATGTGTCAGATAGCCGAGAAGATATCAAAATCCGAGATTGTATTTTGCTGTCCTGATTCGTTAGGAAATCAACAACTGGATATTATCAAAATACAAGGATTTCAGGCTGATATCATTAGGGTTATTTCTAAGCAAGGAAATGTAAAACGCATAATTTCAAACGTGAGTAATAGTTTAATAAAACTATATGTCTCGCGAGATGTCATACCACATGATAATGTGTTTCTGCTACAGTCACCTAATGGAGATAAACGGGTAATAATAGGTTCTGACCGCATGGAAGCACCGGCTTTTATGGGGTGTCAAAGGAATGGTTTTATTATATTTGATAATGACGAACAAGCGTATAACTTCTACCTGAAGGAATATAATGAATACAAAGGCTCTTGCTGTGATTATATTAATTCTGCTCTTTTGGAAGAGGTAAGGGAAGATCCCAGTACCTTTGCAAAAGACCCCGCTAAGATTCCTATTAACAAAGCCACAGAAAAAGGTCCTGTGAATTTAGAACAGGATAGAGCCTCTGATTCTGACAATTCCTCAGAAATTGGAAGGAGTGAGGAAAATATCCGTAAATCTGTTGGCGATGCTAAATCCAAAAAGATTAATTCGAAAGCCAAAACTATTGAAAATGGTCGCGAAAAGATTACCCTTACAAATAAACTTGTTAATGAGGTTTCGGATTCCACGAGAGAAGCATATTTGCGTCACGAGAAAGAAATCAGAAAAGCCTCTTTAGAGGTGGACTTTGATAATATGCACCTAATGATTGGCGGCGAGACCGTTGATTTGCACCCTGATTCAGCAGACATTACTAATGACGGAAATTGCCTTATCAGGTACTTTAAAGGATTTGACTCTTTTTCTGGCGATGTTGAATACACCAGAAAAGGATTTTATAAATTTGCTGTCTGGATTTTTGCTTCGCCGTTTATTTCACATCTCAGATATTTATGTTTCGAAAATGGTCTTGATCCAAATTTTAAATATCCTGTATATGGATTGATTTACGGTCAAAGTAATTGTGGGAAAAGTAAGTTTCTTCAGTTTTTGAATAGAATGATGTGCGGTACCGATGTAGACCCCGATGATAACGTTAAGTTTACAAGGACTGAAGTTATTAAGTTGAAACAGAAAAGTACGGGACTACCCATCATCATTGACGATATCAAAGAGAATAGTTTTCGGAATAATATAGAGTTCGTTAAAGAGGAACGTTGGGGATATAAAGATGGAAGAGACAAATATTCATGTGTGGCGATGACCGCCAACTCGTTACCTCCTGTAGATAAGGCTATCAAAAAGCGTGTGATAATTTGTAAAGCCACCGCCTCTGTGTCTTTACAGGATGCCAGCAAAGAAGTGGAATTTGACAAATTACTTCATCAGCCTGGTTCTGCCTTCTATCGAGAGTATTTTAGGAGGATGATTCCTATTGTATTAGAGTTAAAGAGTCACATAAATATGAAGGATCTTGACTATAGTGAACGTTTGCTCGCAAACAGCTCACGGGTCATAATGGAAATTTTGCATGAGTATTGTAAAAATGTACCTGATTATTTCTGTGTGTTATCGAACGATGGGGATTATTTTGGGACTTCTGTATTATATCACGAGAGCATTAAGAATTTGCAAATAGCTCTAAAAACTGAGCCACAACACTTTATTATAGACACCTCTGAAAACCTTCTTATATATTTATTTCCACCAGGTAGCAATAAGTATTCAAACAACCTCGTGAAAATATTCAAGGAACTTCCTACAGAATGGTTAGCCGATGAGATAGGAAATTGTCTAACAGTTCAATATAGTGCTGTTATTAATGGTCAAGTAAATTGTTCTGGTATTAAGAAAAGGTCTGACGGTTGGTTTAAAAAGATGATAAACAGTATGTAATAAGAATGTTACAGATCATCAACAAATTTTTATTATAGATATCAAAGTATAGTGATATGGGCAGAAACAAGAGACAACTAATGAAATCAAATAATATGCTTTTTATACAGAAAAAGCACCCGTCAGTATAATTGAATTACCGACGGGTGCTTAATGTTTTAAGTAGGATTAATCCAAACCTTCCGTATGCGCTTCCTCCTCCATCAGGAGCTGCCAATCCAGGAATTTATTAGCAGCCTGTTCGTCCTCTTGGAGTCCGTTCTGCTTGCAATAGTCCTTAAACTCGTCAATCATCTCCTGAGAGTAGTGATAGACATAATCCAGACAGGTGATCTTTTCTTCGTGAAGAAGTTCCTGTAGGACTTCCTCGTTGTAAAAACCATTAAGATTCATTGTTTTCTATTATTATCGTATGAACAAATTATATTCAAAGAGTACAAGGACGGACGTGGAACCTCCACATCAGCCTGTCTTTCAGAGTAAAAAAAGATTCAATAGCTGAGATCAAGATTGTCTGCAGCAAACATATCCGACTTTCTGGGATCGCCCGGTTTGTAGTCAATGACCTTCATGTTAGTCTGTACGTTATTCACATAACCCTTCAGTGTAACAGAGATAGGTTCCAGATTTTTGTTACCGCCACTCGACACCATCAGTGTCAGCGTCATCAGGTCGCAGGCTGCATCCGTATAGATTGTATAGTTTCTGATTCCAGAGACAAACCAGCCACCAGGAGAGTCGTTCACCTTCTGATTATCCTCATAGATGTTGCTGTACCCTGTTGTGCCCAGCGTAGCCGTGAACATCAGATCCGCGCTCCATCCTGTAGTGTTTCCTGAGAAAGTCACCTCGATACGATGTACACCCGTTGTGGTTTTTACTACGTCACCTGGAATGTCATCATCATCACTGCCACCGCAAGCCGTAAAACAAAGCATTGCCATCACCATGACGGTCAGTACCGCCGAATATCTATATAAATTTTTCATAAGTCAATGTTTTTATTGTTAGTTACTGTTCCACACTCCAAAGAGAGCAGAGGTTGTTTAACGGTCGCGACGATAGCCATCGCAGTCGTGTGCCCAACCAGTAAGGGTTGCCTTACCCATAAGAGCCAAGAAAAGCCAAAACATGATAGTCATAGTCGTAAGTATTTAAAATGAAACATAATTATTATCTGTATTATATATTAATGAGAGGATAGAAGAGAACTATTTCACGCTGAACGTCCCCGTGGGAACTATTGTTGACAATCCGTAGAAGAATATGCCATACTCACCTTTCTCCAGTTGTTCAGCAGGAATTTCCAGAATATAGGACTGTTCGCCATACTTATGACCTGTGAAGCTGATGAAACCAGCCTTTGCTGCATCTCCAGTTCCGAGCAAGGCCGGCTGGAATTCCATCCACTGCACCCTGCGTTCCTTCTTCGAGGACTTGAATTTCACGATACGGTAGATATCCATCGGATCATGTTCATTATCCTCAGCCTTCACCAACAGTCTGATACCACCAGAGACATCCTTTATCTGATAGGTTGACTTACCACCGTCAAAGACGATATCCATTCCTACGGCTCCCGCAAGTGCGTTGGCCGCTCCGGCCACCTGCCCCACACTGGATGCCGTTCCTACCACCCTGGCACCGGCTACTACACCGCCCATGGAACCTGCCGTTGACATACCGAGTACTCCTGCAGCACCAGCCACACGGGAAGCTGCTCCGGCAATCTTCGCCCACTTGGAAACCTTGTTCTTGTGTTCCTGAATCTCTCCGGACTCCTTGGGAAGCACGTCGAACGTTGTGTCACTTGTCAGTAGGTTGTAACTGCCTACAAACTCCGGTTCCTGAACTGTCACCTGTGCAAAGCCATTAACGGCTGCCATCATCATTGCGATATTAAAAATAACCTTTTTCATAAATGTAGTTTTATTTAATTATTACTTATTTATCTTGATTTCTACTGCAAAGATAGCGATTTATTTTATGTCTTGCAAGGGGAAAACCCTATTGTTGTAAGGAAAAACCCTATTATTACACGCCTGCAATAATGATTTTCTGCTGCAAAATTACAAAAAATTATCGAAACCACCAAATTTTTCTCAAAATATTTTTGTATTTCCGTATTTTTATATATCTTTGCAGACGAATAATAGACAAATACGAATATATGATAATATATTATAAACAGAAGAAGGAAACATAAAAACTTTCCTTATACACTTCAAAAAAGAAATGTCATCAACATAATATAATTATATAATGTACGCACATATATGACACAAGTAGTAACGAATATAACTATTGGTAACTGGTATCTGGTAAGGGGCAAATTCACGAAAGTGACCCCTGCAAATATAATCTGGGCCTTTCGTGACGGATGCCAGCCGATTCCTCTGACACCTGTCATTCTGGAAAAGAACGATTTTATTCTAAGGAATGAATCACCATACAGGAAAGAATACGATCTTGTTTTACCGAGGGAAGACGGCGTCGCAGAATATTTTTGTGTTGACATTCATGAGAAGGGAGGCTATTGCAAGGTTTACTATAATCCCCTTGACAGCATAACCCATATCAGTTATAATATAAAGGACATGACCGTCCATCACCTTCAGGACGCTATGAGGATGTGTCATATCAGGAAAGAGATAGAAATATGAAGGAAAGAAGAGTCTGTTCAAACTGCTTACACGCCTACCAGAACGAACATTCCGTGAAAGTGTGGTGTTGTAATAAGGATTTTCAAGCCCAGTTTTCGCCCGGGTTTGACTGTAGCGTTAGAGAAGAAGAAACCTGTGATTTGTGGACCAAGAGGAGAAAAAGTCAGCCGCCATTGGATTTTCACAAGACACTGCAACTGTGTCTGTTCTGAAGGATAATAATATAGGATGGCTACATAGTAATATTGATTCTGATACAGAATGAAATGCAGGTTACATAGATGTAAGGCCCAATGCTGTTATAACATGGCGTTTAAGGATGGAGAACTGGAACGGTTCGCAAACAGGATTGTTACCCCTGTTATCCATACTGTTCCCATTGGGCCACTGACAAGGGTATTCACGAGTCTCGACTACGAGAAGAACAGATGTCCGTTTCTGCGATCGGACCTGCGCTGTAACATTTATGAGAACAGACCTGACGTATGTCGGAAATTTGGGATGATAGAAGCTCTACTCTGCCGGTATATAAAGAAATAACTATATATAAGATGAATGATCTGAAAGAATTTACAACAGAGCAACTGGAAGCCGAGATTCTGAGACGTAAGCAAGCAGAAGCCTCCGGCTATGAATTGGAGCAATGTGGCGGCGACTATGAAAAGGGAGAGCCGTCAGGCCGCTGTGACGGTATGGGGCTTTGGATCTGTCGCGACTGCCGATGGAGAAATCCGGAAGGTATCAAGGATGAGAATGAGCAATACATGCGCCGTCGCCATCACTTTAAGAAGGAAGTTCCACGCATCAAGGCCAAGGTAAGGAATACCGGTAAGGTTATCAGAGTGGATGATATGCCCGTTGACGGTTACTATAATATGTGGCATAACGACGAGAACGGCACTCCCTGGCATGATGATGAACTGGAGTTCATGGAGCCGCGTCTTCAGTACGTCAAGAAGAATTAATCACCGGATGCTATGGGAAGAATGAACATACCACAGACAAAGAGCGAACCGCTGACCGAGCAGTCAATCCAGCGTAGGCTCAACTATTTCTTTGCCTCCTGGAAGTACAATGTAGATGGATTATATGTCTTCCAATGGGAAAGCGACAAGCTCATCTGGACAAAGTCCGGCTATATATATGAGTTTGAGATCAAGATCAGCCGCTCCGACTTCAAGAATGATTTCAAGCATAAGAAGGACAAACACCTCATCCTGCAAGGCGAAAGCGAAGGAAACCTTTTTATGCCATCGGCCTATGAGCATTATGAATTGAACAAAAGGTTCTACGCCTCCTTTGAGGACTATGCGGCAAAACTGAAGCCGACGGCCAGTGAGTATATTCGTAACCACCGCCGTCCGAACTATTTCTACTACGCCGTTCCAGAAGGGATGATCCAGCCGGAGGAAGTTCCTGAGTATGCCGGACTGATATGGATTCTGAAAGAGTACAGCTATATTCGCCAGAGCTATGTCATCAAGAAACAGGCTCCGCAACTGCATAAGCAGAAATACAAGGATGCCGAATTGAACCTTGGCGAGAAGTTCTATTACAACTGGCAGTCAGACCGACTCCATCGTAAGGAGGCCCAGAAAGAGACCGAGACAGTCAGAAGACTGCTCAAAGAAGAACTGGAATCGAAGGGTCAGGACAGAACCTATCATCAGATGGAGGTAGCCCTAAAGTGTGCTGAAGAAGACCGCGATAATTATAAAAAATGGTATGCCGAGAAGTGCCGCGATCAGAACATAGACCGCATGATTATCCGCCGTATGCGCAGCACACTTCTGGAACGTGACCCCGGATTTGACTATGCGGCTCTTGAAAGAGAATGCGAACATATTTACGGAATCAAATAGAATAAAATTATGACAAAAGAAGAGTTTACACAGAAAATGGAGCAGCTTCAGCGACAGACGGAAGCTGTCAGGGCAGAGTATTTGGATACGAATCGTCCAATAGACCCCGGAAAGTTAGTAACCGTATATGAAGGAAAAGACGTACATAAGAAAGGTATGTTGATGGGCTATAAAATTGTAGGTAACAGAATATACTACGACATTGCCCCTCTAACAAAGAACGGCACTCCCCACAAAACCCTCCGTCTAAGTTACGACATTTCAGATAGGGTGTTCAGGGTTTTGTCTGGTGTCACCATCTAAAGGAGGAGAAAATATGAAAATACTCATAATTGAAGACAATAAGTATAAACTGGAGGACATAGAGAAGTTTCTTTCCAGTATCTACCCTAATATGGTGATAGCACATGGAATGTCTTACGCCTCCGGCCTTAAGAAAGCCCTTCAGGATAATTTCGATCTGGTCATTACCGACAACTCCCTGCCGTGTTATGAAAGCACCCCCTTTGACATCAAGCAAGACATGGCACCTCTTGTTATTGAAGAACTGGAAGAATATCTGCCAGATGCCAAAGTAATCATCTGCTCACAGTTTGATCCTGGAGAAAAAGAGGAATATTTCAATGGTATCATGCGATCTTACGCCAACTGCATAGGGTCTGTAAGGTATGATTCTTCTGATGATTCCTGGAAAGGCAGTCTTCAGCAACTGCTCAGTTCGCTTTCGTGATAACTTGAATAATCATAGAAGCATTGCGAAAAGATTTCTCCGAGACATGCAATAATAAAGAATAATATATCGTTTAATATAAAGAACATTGATTATGAAAGAAACAAAAATCATCGCTTTCGCCAATCACAAGGGAGGCGTAGGCAAGACCACCACAACGGTCAACGTAGGTAGCATCCTTGCCAATCGCGGCAAGAAAGTCCTTGTCATCGACATGGATGCCCAGGCCCATCTTACTTCCAGTCTTCTCAGTAATGAGCCGGACGAGAGTATCTACTATGCCCTTACCCTGAGACAGAAGTACCTCCCCATCATCCCTGCGTCCGATAACCTTGACATCGTTCCCTCATCCCTCCAACTGGCTGTTGCAGAGCTGGAGATGACATCAGCCATCAACAGGGAGAGGATTCTTGCCCGCCTCATTGAACCGATAAAAGGGAATTACGACTACATTCTGATTGACTGCCCGCCAACCCTTACCCTTCTCACGCTCAACGCCCTTGCCGCTGCCAACGAGATTATTGTCCCGCTCATAGCCGAGGTGTTGCCCTTCAAGGGTATGAAGATGATCAATGACTTCATCGACACCGTACATACACAACTCAACCCTGCGGCTCACCTCACTGGCGTACTGATTACCCGTTGGGAGTCATCCAAGCTGAGCAGGGATATTGAGGATGGACTGAGACAACAGTTAGGCAGTCTCATTTTCCAGACCAAGATCCGTAAGAATGTACGTGCTGCCGAAGCACCCCTTCAGAACCAGAGCATCATTGAGTATGCTCCAAAGAGTAATGCTGCCCAGGATTACCGGGCTTTCGTGGATGAAATGCTTTCGATTTTGAAATAGTCTCTCATTTTTTCGGCCAAAAGTTTCATCATTTGAGAAAATTTTGATATCTTTGCACCGGACAATACAATAATACGAATATATGATAATAAAATTATCCAAGATATGAGTGAAAAGGAAAAGAAGAACAAAGAGGCTATGAGCAAGCTGTTCAGCGGTCTGACAAAAGGCGGTTCTGTCCCAGAGGAAGAGTCTGTCACTGAATCCGCTGTTGCAGCCCAGGAAGAACCATCTTCTGCACCGGAAAAAGTAAAGCCAAAAGGAAGGCGTGGCCGTCCTCCTCGCAGTGAGGAATGGGAAACAGCCTATGCCGTAGTCAACAAGGAGCGTTATGGAAAGATCAAGGAGATAGCCCAGATGTCCGGAAAGAACATCAAGGATATCATTGACAACGCCTTTGCCGATTATATTAAGAAGTTTGAGAATAAATACGGCATCGTCCGGATTCGCAGGAAGATCGATCTGGATGCCATGTCTGAAGAATAAGGAAATCCCCTGCTACCTTTGAAGTAACAGGGGATTCTCATATCTATACCTTCAGTTCAATGTCCAGTCCGTAGTCCGTCATTGCGTTCTGCATCTGGTGTATCTCCTTCACCGGCCAAGGAACCCTTGAGAAATTACCGAGGAAGTCAAACTCCATATAGTGGATCTCGTCGTGGTATAGTATATAGCGGTAGCCAGGCAGTTCCTTTTTCCATAGGTGCGGCAGGGATTTCTCGGGTTCAAAGCCGTTTTGTTTCAAGAAACCTGGAGTGATGTCTATTTCCTTTACCTCATTGATGCCACATGTTTCCACTTCCCAGTCATGGTTGACCGCCTTGACACAGAGAGATTCCTTGTCGATTATATTGATGCGTAGTACCTCATAGGGAATAGTCTCATAGTCAACAACATTCCCTGTCCTTAATCCTCATGTTCGTAGTCATCAATACCTGACACCAAATCAGCCAGTACCTTCTTTGAATACCTAACACAACAGGCACTGATGAGAGCCATCACGCCAATACCAATAAATATATGTTTCTTTTTCATCGTCTTATTAAGTTTTTGTCATCGAAAATGTTCCCTATTATTTTAAGATTCGCCATTTCCCCGTAGAGTATTGCGTTTCTTCCTCCGTCAGCGACGACATCGTTGACATCATCAATCCCATACAGGTGCTTGACATACATGTATTTGTCATCATCCCATTCCAGGACCAGAAGGACTATTCCCGTCTGCAGGATGTCACCTTCAAACGCTTCCATACCGTTCTTGTCATAGCCGAGGAATTTCCCGACCGTCTCCGGTATCACCTCCCAGTACATTTCGCCGGATCGGATGAAGCTCTTCATGACAGGTTTTCCGCTCCTGTCAAGGCAAAGATCCTGATAGTAGAATCCCACTACCCATCCGCTTTCCGGATTAGTCATTGGGTTGTTATGCACCACCCTGCCCCGGAAATGGTATTTTCTGTTTACGTCTTTCATATTATCAATCTATCAACAGTCCTTTAATGTCTTTTGGTTTTTCTTTCTTCTTACTGATTTGTCTCTTTGCTTTGCTGTCTTTTTCCCTGATAGAAAGGACAGGAATGGATTTTTTCTTCTTGTCGAACTCAAACCTGTACACTCCTATCACCATGGGAACCCATCCCCTTTTCACTTCTACTATCTGGTCATCGTAGAAGACATGTCCATCAGCTGCCGTCAGTAGTACCAACTGTCCGGTGTAATCCTTGGATGTCCGCTTGGCATCCCCTTTACCGTATGCGAGTGCGAATTTGTCAGACCATATATGCACCACTTTAAACAACTTTTCGTTGAATACCTCATCCGGGTTTCTGAACCAGACAAAAGACTGAGCATCCGCAATGGATGTCATCAGTATCAATATGGCCACCAAAAACAACTTCTTCATTATCTCATTCAGCTTTGATACACGGGAAAAGGACGCTGATTGACTGGCCCAGCGTCCGAAGCCTCCATAGACATGCTACCATGAGTAGATGTTAGAAAGGCAGGTCATCTGCCTTGTCCTCCGGAGCTTGTGCGGGGAATGGCATGTTTGCCGAAGTATTGGAGGTCGGAGGTGCAGCCTGCGAATCGGCATCGCCCTGTCCGTCCTCCCTCTTCTTTCCCGTGGGAACAAAGTTGATGACATCGGCAATGTATGTAGCCTGTGCGCGGGCCTTGCCGTCTTTGTCATTCCATGTGTTAGGTTCCAGTTCCGAGCCTACCACCTCGATCAGCTTCCCCTTTGTCAGGTATTGTGCCAGGTTTAGGTGATTTGGCTTGTTGCTGCGTACCCTCACCCACATAGGTTTGTTCTCGCCTTGGCTGTAGATGTCCGTAGCCACGTCCATTGTCATGAAATTGCCTTTGCTACCTTCGATAATCTTAGCGCCGTCTCGTCCGATGCGTCCGATAAAATACGATCTTACCATAATTTTTTCCTTTTTATAATTAATATTCTGCCGCGAAATTACCTTTTGATGCTGTAAATTACTAAATCAGTGATAATTATCTCTTGATTTAACATATTCAAGACGCTTTGAACTGAAACATCTCGTTTTCACAGGGAACATAGTATTGTTGTCGTTCCACACAGAAGAAAACATCATCTATGCAGTTTTTCCCTGCAACTTCATAGAATTCCTGATGGTTCCAGTGGTGATCCTTTCCCATGTAGTTGTCCATCTTCAGTTCCCTGTCACATTTAAGGTGACTGTTCATTTCCTTAAAGTCCCCGTGAATGTTCCAACTATTCCATGTCCCGGCAGGGATGAAAGTAAACCCTTGGTATTCAAATATGGCAGAGGCATCAAGATTGTCTGGAATATCGAAGGTTTCCTCTACCAATGCAATCTTTGAGTATATACTGGTCACCATGTGATCATCAGGCGACTCGGCACCATAGAGATGAAAGAAAAAGCGGACCTCAGCCGGAAATGGCATCATCATTTCCCTGTACTCGTTGAAATTATCCACCTCTTTTTGGGAAAACAGGCGGTTACTGATATACAGTTCCTCACCGTCCTGTGTTATTTTCCTGCCTTTCAGTTCCGTATAGGAATGTCCGTCATTGAGGAAATCCCGAATTGTGCGTACAGATCTTTTCAGTTTCATAATTCTGTGATTTAAGCGTTAGGTAATCTTGTCAGTATATCATCAGGCACACTCTTTGCCACCTGCAGCATAAGATGGTACTTATTCTTGTCCATTATGTCATGACGTTTGTTGTCCCGGAACTGGACACATGCCCTGAATGTTGTTTTCACCTCCTGGTAGTAGGCATAGTCTTCCGTGAATTTTCTCCGCACACTACGCCGCCAGAGTCCGATGGTTTTCTTATTCAGACGAATCTCACCATTAGCCGCAAATACCAGGAATGCATCCTTGAATCCTTTTCTCGAAATAATCATATTATTGTGTTATTTAATTATTATATTATTACATTAACGTATATCTGATAATATCAACCATGTTTTCTCAGCCATGCCTTAAATTCACTTGAATAGGGCAAGGCATACCTGCAATCCCTCATACCTACATTGGTGATTTCCGCCGGTGGTTCCAAACGGTTCCATAATCCTGCTATCCATCTGTTATATTCCTCTGCAACTTTATCATCCAGGATGATGACCTCAGAAGACAAAGCCCAGATTTTCTCTCTGATATTTTCAAAGAGTTGTTGTTTTGTATGTCCAACAACATCCCGCTCTATAGCCCCAGTTGCTTGGCTTGCATTATTCAGATAGATGTTACTATAGATGTTCGGACTGAATTTTATGGTAACGCTTAATGTTTTCCTTTCCATATTTTCATTGCTTTTAAACAGTTACTTGATGTCTTTCGGCCTCCTTGAAATTATTCCATGCAATTATGACATTTTCAATCTCGTAGTCTGCCATTCCCTTTGACTTGTCAGTGTCAGCCGCTCTTGAAGCGTATGCAGCCAGTGCATGCTTGATGCAATAGAAATCCTCGCTTGTTAGACCGACGATCGAGAAATGTTCAAACAGGTTGTTTTTGAGAATTTTCATTATCGAATATTTTATTTATGGGGAGTTGGTTGGACTCCCCGTTTCCTTCTATTAGAATTTGGGGTGATATACTTCTTGGATACATTTTTTGACTAACTGTTCCACCTCTTTTATAGCCTCATGTTCAGAGAGACCACACTTCACAAATTCGATTTTGGCCAGCTCAATTTTCAATTTCAGTTCCTTCACGAGAAGTTGCTGTTCCTCGGTCAATGCACGTCCGATAACGATTTCTTCAGCCGTTGCAGGACGGAAGTATTCAGAGAGAGTCCACTCATAAGGTTTAAACTGGTTGCCAGTATCATGCACAAGATAACCGTCCTCTGGACTTGTATATATACCGCCTTTATGGCAGTAAACGCCATATCCACTTGGTACCTTCACGTCCTTAATACAAACGTAATGGTTGCCTTTGATGATTTCAATGTTCTTAGCCATAATATATAATCGTTATATAATTGTTATATAATGGGAGTTGGTTAGGCTCCCGTTACCTTAGTAACTTCTACGAAATGGCCTCTTGTTGTTCCGTCTGGGAATGTTCCACCACAGCCCCCACATTCACCACAGAAGCCGTTTCTTCGTGCTTTACCTTCAGCGTATAAAGCGCAACCCTCTCCAGCGTTTGGCACGATTTTCTTGAAACGGTATTTTTTACCATTTACCTTCACAACCTCACCAGCTGCGAAGCATTTAAAGCCATATTCATTCAGTTTCATATTTTTTTTGGCTATTTCTATCCCGCCGCCCACGGTTTTTTGTTAAAAATTTGATTTATCGGGTTTCCTGAGTCCCTGAGCCAATTACTTTTATTCAAGTCTCATTGTGTCCCGCGATATTTTTTTTATTCATCGGTATGTCCGTCACCCTTATAGCCATTTTACTTGCAGGTTCCAAGGCGTGAACCCTCCGGAGGGTATTAAGGCAAGGAATTTTCTGCAAAATTTCACGGAATACCCAGATTGCGTAAGGAATCTGCGGAAGGCTGCTGTGACATTTTTCAGGAAATAGTGAATCGGTACTTGCATTAATCCCGTGTTCACCCTACCTTTGCAAGGTAAAACGGCGTTATAGGGGTGTCGGCCCGATGTCCGACATAGAGCGAGGACAGGGACAATGATTTTCACACCTCCAATCGCGAGTAGTAGTTTCTTCCATATAGAATCTATATGGAATAGTATTTGTATCAAATAAGATTTTCCAAGTATGTGAATGTTTTATCTCTTACTTGGCAGTGAGATGGTTGGTAAAATGTTATAAAATCACAAAAAGTAATAGTAAAAATATTCCATATAGAGTTTATTTGGTATATTTGCACTTGAAAATGATTTTAAGTATGAAGAATAAGAAGATTATCAAAGTTATTCATGTCCATTTCTTGAACGGACGCAAGAATAAGTATTTTGGAAGTGTCAGCGCCATCTTCCAGAACTACTCCGAGGATGCTCTTGGATGTTCCGAGGAATACCTCCGTCATGTACTGACTGCTGATGGCAGTAGTCACCTTACCGACAAGGCTTATTTTTTCCGTTCTCACTTGATTCAACATGTCAGCAGATAGTCCTTTGCCGGAACATCGATGCGGGCGAAGAATGAGTGGTACTCACTGGATGTGCCTCTCATGCCCGCATCTCCTCTCACTGTGTCCGTCTGCACTGTCCAGCTCTGATGGACTGTCAGAAAGGAATCTGTGAGAGGATGGTCAGGCAAGTCAGGGAATTCTGTTCCTTCTGCAATTCTGTTATGGCCATAATGGAATTGTTGTTATCCTATTCTACTGTTGTTTGGCGAAGCCCTTGCAGTGGCAGGCTCCAGAAGTCCGTCAGTCTGTGCCGGCCCCGGATGGGAAGAATCTACGGGAACCAGAAAAGGAGCAGGAGCTGATGTAAAACAGGAACGGAAATAAGGAGTGTCATGGCCACCATCTTGAACATTGTATGTCGGTCCTTTCCGATACGTGTATTGGAACGACGTAAAATGTGTGTGTCCGTTATGCGGACATGCTCTTTTTACGAGACATACGGTGTTCATGATTGGATGGCGGTCTGGCTCTACGTTTTCCAGAGAGTGTTTTGCCAGTGGAGGACCCTGGTTCACGTACATTCAGAGCATCCGAAAGTTTGTCGGCACAGGCGGGCTGCAGGAGCGGCACGTATTCATGTTGTCACAGTCACCATTCCGTTATCTGGCGAACCAGCGTCTACACTGACAGACTCGGACGGTGACCAAAGCCTGGCACAGTACCGTCGGGGTGGTGAAGCAGCACAACCGTGCGCCTCAGAGCGACCCAGACAGTGCTATGACAGAGCTGCCCGGAGTAGGACGTGTCCGTCAATGGGGACAGTGCCGAGAGTAAGATAACGTGATATGGTGGCGTGACCTCCCCTTTCTTGCAGTCCTTCCATCGTAGAATCCTGTTATTATCCTATGTTATTGCAATCGGGGATTCTTGCCGGTCATCCTTTTTTTCTCTTTATATTCCGTGGTCGGCAGAATTTCTTCTCAGGTAAGAGATTCTTCTTGAACCGTTTCCGTTTATTGACGGCAATGAAGCCTTTGGGCCTTCGCATGGTGTTTTTCATCTTCTCGATGATGAAATCCGCAGGATCATTATCCCTGATGAATATTGGACGCGTATAGCGTCTGACTGTCATGTACAGATTCTCGTCACTACCGGTGAAGACTGAGATGTTGAAATAAGGAACATAGAGGGGTATCACTATGTCCAGCCCATCTACTTTCACGTTTTCCCAGTGTTCTATGTTGTTTCCGGACAGGAAAGCAACAAGCACTTCCATTTTCTCATTATTGGTCATAATCTTTATGTTTTAGATGAAACTATTTCTTTTTTTTAAACGTTATGAGGAATCTCGTAGTCATGAGCCTTGCAGAAGTGTTGAAAACTTCTGTTTTCCTCTCTTATCATACTTTGTTGTGAATGTCTGAGAGTTCTGATGTTCTCCTCATTCCATCCGTTGCATTCACCTCTGACTGGACGGCATACAGGAAGATCCTGGTCAGCCCATTCGGGACACATCTCAGAGTTTATCTTCATGCTCATACCAGAATTTTCCTGTCGGTTATCTCCATCCCTTGATGTTGATGTCACAGTCACGGATTGGCATAGGCTTCAGCATTTCGCGACAGAAGTCCTTCACGATCCGCTCTACTTCTGGCAGGTAGCGCAAGTCTGGATTTGACCAGAACAAGGTTTTTATTGTCCTGTCATTTCCTGCCCATTTCTTGAATTTCCCCTGTAAGTGCTTATAGAACCCGTCCATCAGGTTCATGCACTTCGTAGCATCCTCGTCGTTCAGTTCCTCTTTTTGTTTGGAGTTAAGCCAGTTATAGTCTTCTTCATTGAAGAACATTCTTGCTTCCTCATCGAATTTTGCGTTATAAGCTTTCAACTGGCTCTTTGTCAGTGAGTCGGAAATCTGTGAGAATCCGCAAGCCCAGGGCCAGCAAAGAACGTTTTCCTTTAATGCCTTTTCAAAGACACTACGAACATCTTCCCGATATCTGTTGCGTTGCAACAGGAAGAATTTGTCGGGGAAATAGCAGTCCAGATACACAAAGTCTGGCGTAGTGCCGCAAATACAGAAATACAGTCCTTGGTACCAGAAACGGTAGTCATAGGTAATCTTGTATTCGTCGTTGGTGTCATACGACGGAGTTCCGAAACGGCGATACAGGTACAGGAAGGAGTCAGCGACTTTCAGTTCGCCCCAGATTTTCTGTGCAATTTCCCTTGCTCCAAGGGCTCGATGCCACTTGGAATTTTTGCAAGCCTTCGTCTTTATAATTTCATTTTTCCTATTCATTTGCTATTCTATTTAAATTTTAATTCAAGCTCTTCCGTAGGTTCTCTATATCCTATATGAGATGCAAGGTAGGCACATTCAAGTCTCTCCTTGATGTTTGCCCTATCCTTTTCGCTGACATGGTTTTTGTCAGCCTCGCTGTTTGCCAGCAAAGCCCGTTTCAGGCTGCCGCCAATCTTCTTGTCATCAAGAAAGACATAATATGTTGTGAAAACCCTATTATGCATAGAAGCATCAGAAGCTTCCTGTTGCGTTTGCCAGCGTTCTGTGACTATATCCATTATCTTTCGAAGCTGTCTGCCGGAGCGGCTTGTATCACTACCGGCACCCTGCTCATTCTCGAAGGTTATCTGGATGGCCTCCCTCTTCTGGATTTTGTTGATTTTGGAGAAGCCATAGTAAACCTTCAGACGAGGAAACTCTTTGATTTCCCGTTTTGGATGCTGTGCCTCCAGCATCTTCAGGTGTTGTATTGTTGTCTGTTTCATAATTTTGTTTTTATGCAGGCCCGCCACATTTGCGGAATGCACCCGAAGGGAGTTGCCATTGTTTGTTTTGTGGAACGAGTACAGAAGCAGAGTACTCATATGAAGTCGCCAGACGGCGTAGGTATGGTGTGATGGCGAGATATGGGTTTCCCTTTTTAATCAGGGATTTGAGGTCTGTATCACGTTTCATTGTATATCCGAAGTCCTTTTCAAAGTTGATTAACTCGTCTGCCTGACGGTGACTGACACATGCAGCAGATGCAAACTGATCACAGTTTCCGAATACACAGAACTTACAGGAACACCGCCCAAAGCCCATGAAGTAGCACGGGTGAGGACGGACACGGTATTTCTCCAGTAAGTCCCATATCTGCTGTTCCTTCCAGTCGCGTATCGGTCGGATGCGGTCGATATGGCGGGGATTTCTGCCGTTGCGGAGGTCGGCCTTGTCAGGCTCCAAGATAGCGTAGCCTGCCCGTTGCTTGGATTCCTCACCCCTCTCTCCAGAGAGAACAAGCGTCCTGATATTCTGAAAGCGCTCCTGGTGACGAAGTGCCGTTGCACATACATCTATTTTCAGATAGGCACTGCACCACCGCACACGCAGATCCGGTGACGGCTGTGGGAACTTTCTACGAGTGGACGGTTTGCCGTTCTGGCCTCCCGTCTGGGCGATAGTGCCGTCAGGGAGTTCAAAGCATACCGGTGCCGTCAGGCTGTCCTCACGGAGCATTTCACGCTCAAATCCCCCCACCTTCCACTGGAAGTAAACTGGAATGCCGAAGGCTTCTCCGAGCTTCCGGCAATAGTCGGGGGTAACTTCCCAGTCAAAGAGACTACGGCCACGGCCATCGATCTCCTGATGCCAGAGTTCTATGCGATTGCGCGGAACACCGTTGTCAAGGAGAAACAGCAGACATGCCGTTGAATCCTTGCCGCCTGAGAAACTGACAATGTACTTATCGTAGCCAAACAGATCAAATTCAGTCATGATGTCAATTAGTTTACGTTTCCAAAATTATTGACAAGCTGACGTGCTTTTGCATCGTCCTTCTTGTATATCTTCGTCAGCGTCTGGAATATAAATTCCTCCTTGTCGAAATTTCTGATGCCGTCGCGTCTGGCAGATTCCGTTGCCAGTTTTACGAACTCCGGGAAGAAAGAGAATCCCACAGGTCTGTCAATATACCGCTCCGAGAAGGCTATGACTGCCTGGCGGTTCACTTCCCCGTGTTTCTTCCAAAAGGTAATGTCATTTGGCATTGCAAGGTTCATTCCGAGGAATACAATGGATATGACAGCCGATATTTCGACCGCAGCCTCCATGTATCGTGTATCAACCCCGATATCCTTGTATTGTTTGATTTCATCATACATGGTCTGAATGGCGTTTCCGCTTTTTATCATCCGCAGCATCTTCACGTCCTCTGGTTCATATTTTATGGTATCACCAGCCTTACGGACATGCTCCGTTTCACGGAGTTGCTTGTTTGAAAGTTGCTTGTCCGTCAGGAAAGTGCGCACCTCAAAGATGTTAAAGTCGTCGTTTCTCTTGAACCCACGCCCGACCGATCCTGGCAGCCGGACGTTGAATTTAACCTGTTCACCTTTCTCCAGAGTTTCAAAGGTGAAGAATTGCTGTGGTACACACTCGATGAACCGCTTCACCATTTCGCGTGAGCGCATCTTGACACCAAGCCGTTCACAGAAGCGCTCGAAGAAATGCGAGGTGTATATGATGCAGGATGTCATCTTCTGATTGTACTTGTCTGGAGAGAAGCCAGGAACGAATGCGCCGATGGACGCATAAGTTTCGTAATAGCAGAAAGCATAAGGCATACAGTTGGCCGTTCCCACTTCCGGGTAATAGATGGCATATTCGAAGACGATCCAGCGGTTACCGTTTAACGACTTGTATTCAATAGTCTCAGAAGACTGGTTCTGCCTTGTTTCCATACATTTCATGAGAAGATTGTCCCGCATCCTCTCATAGCCTTTCTCGCCATGATAGTATTTCTTCATCCAGAAGATAGCTTTTTTCTGATCCGTTTCCATTTCCTTCATCAGCACATCCGAAGGAGTATTCAAGTTTATCATATCAATTCTCTTTTTGGTCCATCAGTTGCATTAGGGTATTCATCATAGCCGCGTCCTCCTCTTGTTCCGGAGTCTCTGAGAGTTGAGTAGAGAACGAAATCTCTCGTATTTCTGGATTGTTATTCAGAAACTCGAAAGCCACGTCTCCAGATTCCACGATAATAGTTCTCAATCGGTCTTCACCGATTGGATCCATTTTTTCATCCCCTGAAGGTAGAATGACAACCTTCACGTCTTCATCCGCTTTCTGAAAGATTATTTTCATATTTTATATTATTATATTATCGTATATCTATATTTTTATGCAAAGATACGGAAAATAAACGATACAACCAAACATTTTAATAATTATTATCATATTATTATATATTCGTATATTTGAAGTGCGAATGACTACATGCCAGACAGTCAGATTGCTGTCCAGCACGCAGTTTTCAGCAGAAGCAGAGAGCGAGTTGTATAGGCGTTGTCGTTTTTTGCATATTCTTATTCTCTGCTGATTGGTGTTTCATATATTCATATCCAAATCTGCAGTAAAGGCAGCGTTTTTTGTTGCAGTATTCTTCGGCAAGATAATGTACCCCCATAGAGTCCCCTCCATGATTTATCCTCAGTTTTGCAGATTCCCATCTTTGAGTGTATTTAGTTGCGATAGCATATGATTGTTCCATAAAGTCAAATGCCTTGTCACATACTCCAGCGAGGTCTTTCATTCGCCCATATGCGAAGAGCCATGGACAGATGGTGTTTACCAAATGTTTCTCTACCATCTGGCGGCCATGGCGCATGTCAAGATCTGCAAGAAAATCAACAAGGATCTTGCGTGCTTCCGTTATGTTATCAGTACTAAGTATGTCCTTCATGAAACTTTTGGCCATAGCAGGAGTTGTCTGGGCGTTTGAATCTATTTCAGAAGCAAGGGCCGTTTCCCAATTTGTCTTTTCAGCCAGTTTGATGATGGCATTACACCTTTTCTCCATCCATTCCGTTTCAAGTGCCGCAACCCATGTGTTCTTTGCAAGGTTTGTGACATTATCTTCCACGTTTCTACGGCATAGGTCAGTCCCATTGTTAGTAAGGAGTGTCTGATAGTTATGTCTGATATAATCGGGCACATTCACAGAGAGGTGAGGTACACCCTCTTCCTTGGAATTGACGATTGAACCTTCATTCACAAGACTTACTACAAGAATGACATTGTCATAGTGACTATCCTCGTTCAGCTTGAACCTATACCAATCAGACGATCTGAAGAATACTGCCACATTACCTACGTATAGTCTATTGTCAATCCGTACTTTAGCATTAAAGAAGTCCGGGCCGGGGTTCCGGTTGTAGAGACCAGAATCAATGACCTCAGTACATAGTCCATCCGTAGTACGAAGATTACCACCTAAGAGTTTATGTCTCCAACAAAAAGTAAGGATGCCGTTTTCCCTGTCATAAGGAGTTCCGTTGATATTGATATTCCTTGCCATATTAACATGTATTTATATTATTAGATATATAATAATGAAATTACAATTTACTGATAGTATCAATCTTCCGCATAACGTATTCTTCCAGCATAATTAATTCAGCATGTCTTATACCACTTCCAAATGGAGAGTTTCTGCTCCCTGCTTTTTGGAATGCCTTTTTGATGTCGTTCTTAATCTGATAGAGTTCCATGTTATAATGCCTGCTTGTATTCCGTCGGCTGCGGTTTTAAAAGTTATATCGGGCTTCCAGAGGGGGAGACTTACCTTTTCAAGTTCATCTCCTGTCAAGGAGCTTTTTTTATATCGGTGCGTCCTGTCGGGGTTAGACTTTTCCTTTGCTTCCCAGAAGGAGTGTCCTTCAAGCCTTGACAACAAGGAATTTCAAGGAAAATTTCACGGAATACCCAGATTGTGTAAGGAATCTGCGGAAGGCTGCCGTTATAATTTTTGTTGAAATAGTGAAGCGGTACTTGGCGTTAAAAGCGGGACACCCTAAATTTGCAAAGGGAAAAGGCGTAAGACCCCGAAGAATCACCTTCCCACCCAGGCGACTTGACAGAACAGAGATGTTACAACATTTCCTTTTCAGTATGTAAAATTGAACAAAACGGTGTTTTGTGTTTCATGAAGTCATGGATATAAAAAAAGGAACCCGATATGATACCGGATTCCAAAACATTAAGAGAGAGGGTAGGGATGACTACCTTCTATTATATAAAACGTAGTCCATGACCTTTCTGTTAGCATCGTCTATCTTTTTCTGGTTAAAGTCAACATAGACAAGTGTGATACGTCTTGCTGGATCGGTATGACCGAGCATTCTTGCTATAGTATCGAGAGGAATGTCCAGTTCTGCCGCTATGGATGCCACCGAATGTCTGGCATAGTAAGTGGAACACTTAGGAATCAGCTTATCGAGGCACATGTTCATGCGCTTCAGGAAATCCTTATAGTTCTTGACAGTATCGCAGAACTCCAGGAGGTGTTTCTTACCCTTATAGCGATTGATAATCTCCAGAGCCTCCGGCTCCAGCTTGATGGAGTACAGTGTTCCAGTCTTGGAGCGCTTGTATTCCAGCCGTCCATCTATCACTTGATCAGGGGTTGCCGTAAGCAAGTCAACGGCATTGATTCCCATCAGGTAGAACATTAGCATGAATGTATCAACATAGCGTTTCTGGTACGCTTCAAGCGATGTCGTCATCAGAAAGCGTATCTGGTCAACGGCCAAGGCTCTCTTTCTCGTAGGCTCCTTTGTTATCTTGAACTTACGGAAAGGATAATTTGATGTAAGTTCATCATCAATGGCTCTATTGAAGACAGCCCGCAGGTTTCGCAGATGGATGGCCCTGGCATTAGCCGATGGGCAGTCTTCCGTCAACCAAGCCTCGAACTTCTGTAGCCATCCGACAGTGATGTCCTCGAACTGCAATGAAGCAGCTCTGTTTTTTGTAAAAGCCTGTATCTTGGCAAGGGTAGTGGCATACAGTTCATGTGTACGCTTCTTCATTCGGCTGTCATTGATGTACTGGTTGAACCCATTTACGACTGGTGATTCTTTTTCATAGCCATCCTTGAATAAAGGCAGTAGAACATTTTTCATCTCTGCCTTGGTCAGTGCATGTCCGACTTTCTTTTTCTCACTGATGAGTATCTGTTCTGCCTGTAAAAGCAGATCGGCCAGGTGAGAATTTAGGAATATACGTTGCGGATGTTTGACAATCACCCGCGCCTGAGCATTCCACTGCGAAGGTTCCAGGAAGATGCCGATGGACATCATGAAGTTTCCCTGATTGGTATTTACAACCACCTTCAGGGGAGAAGTGCCGTCTGTTTTCTTTGACCGGCAATCCAGATAATAATTAATTGTTGCCATAATTCTATTACATTAAAGTTAAAGACTTATTTGCATTGTACTTGCATCATATTTGCATTATTGATGCAACTTGAAGCATCATTTAAGTTCAAAATGGTGCAAAATAGTGCAAACCTTCTCTTTTTTTTAATGTCGAATTTGTATGGTAGAAAAATCTCTGAAACCTTTTAAACAAAGGAAAGGAGAGGTGTTTTTCCTTCTCCTTTTCCTCTGGTCGGGATTACTGGACTCGAACCAGCGACCTCGCGCCCCCCAGACGTGTGCGCTACCAACTGCGCTAAATCCCGAACAATTATATGCATTTCTCGAAATGCGAGTGCAAAGGTACAACGTTTTTTTGAATCCTGCAAATTTTTGACCCAATTTTTGCAGAAAAAAGATATAATTATTGTTATTTCCTTGCATAGTTGATAAATAATTAGTACTTTCGCACGTTAATAGAATAAGATTATATAAAGATTTAGGTACAGAAACAAAATAATTATGCAATATAAGATTACTGCCCCGACGGTTCTGAAGCACACGGCTCACCTGCCTGCCTCGAAGAGTATCTCGAACCGTGCACTGATTATTCACGCCCTGTCGGGAAGCACAATAGTACCCGAAAACTTGTCGGACTGCGACGACACAGAAGTCATCGTGAACGCCCTGAACGACAATCCCTATGAAATCAACATCAAGGCTGCCGGCACTGCCATGCGTTTCATGACGGCCCTGCTGGCCGTACGCGAGGGCGAAGAACACGTGCTGACGGGCACGGAGCGGATGCGCCACCGCCCTATCGGAACGCTGGTGGATGCCCTGCGCTCGCTGGGTGCCGAGATAGACTATGTCGGTGAAGAGGGATTCCCCCCGCTGCGCATTCGTGGCCGGGCACTGGATGGCGGACTGCTGGATACGGCAGGCAACATCAGCTCGCAGTATATCTCGGCATTGCTGATGATTGGTCCGATGTTGGGCAAGGGTCTGACACTCCATCTCACCGGCGACATCATCTCCCGTCCTTATATCGACCTGACACTGTGGACGATGCGCGAGTTTGGCGCGGATGCCGACTGGAGCGACTACGACACGATAAGGGTAGAGCCCAAGGGTTATCAGGGGCGCGAATACTACATTGAGAACGACTGGAGCGCGGCTTCCTACTGGTATGAAATGCTGGCACTGTCGAAAGACGAGGATGACGAGGTGGTGCTGACGGGACTGATGGACGGTTCGAAGCAGGGTGACTCGCAGGTGCGCTACCTGTTCAGCCTGCTGGGTGTGAAGACGACGTTTGCCGACACACAGTCCGGCGTACCCACCACCATCACGCTGAAGCACTCGGGCCGATGCGTGCCAAGGCTGGAATACGACTTCGTGAACTGTCCCGACCTGGCTCAGACCTTCGCGGTATGCTGTGCGCTGTTAGGAGTAAAATTCCACTTCCGCGGCTTGTCGACACTGAAGATTAAGGAGACCGACCGCATAGAGGCGCTGAAGAAGGAGATGAGCAAGCTGGGCTACGTGCTGCGCGACCTTAACAACTCGGAACTGATATGGGACGGCGAGCGATGCAATGCCCACATCGAGGAAGGCATCGACACGTATGAGGACCATCGCATGGCACTGGCTTTTGCCCCTGCCGCCCTCCGCGTGGAGAGTCTGCGCATCAACCATCCGGAGGTGGTCACCAAGTCGTATCCCCAATATTGGGAAGACCTGTCTCAATGCGGGTTCCACATTGAGAAATGAAAGCAATAAGAAATGAAGTAGTGATGACGACTGACGTAGTGATTGCATATTAGGAAATATAAATGAGTTTTCTGCTGATTGTAGTCATAGCACTCGTAGTGCTGGGTGTGGTTGCCGCTATCCTGTCGGGTGGCGACAATGAGCCCGTGGCTCCCAGCGAAGACGACGGCAACTGCACCTCGTGCAACAGCAGAGCCGACTGCAAGCTGGCAGAGTTGAAAAAGAGGAAAGAGGAGAGAGAAGAGAGGAAGGAGGAAAGAGGAGAGTGGAGAGAGAAATGCCATACGGGCAAGAGCCTTGTCGTGCTGATGATGGGCGGGCTGTTGCTGACGGCCTCTTGCTCGACGAAGAACAACACAGCCAAAACGCGCTGGTGGCATGCCTTCAATGCCCGCTACAACACCTACTTCAACGGTTCGCAGGCCTTCATCGAGGGCAGTCTGGAGAAGGAGCAGGGCAACCGCGACAACTGCACCGAGCTGATACCCCTGTACACCGTAGGCAACAAGCAGAGCCGCAATCTGGGCAAAGCCAACTTCGACCGCGCCATCGAGAAGTCGGCCAAGGCCATCAAGCAACACAGCATCAAGGCACGCCCCGTATGGAACAAGAGCCGCCGCAAGACGCAGAAAGACATCGAATGGCTGAACCGCCGCGAGTATAATCCCTTCCTGTGGCGAGCCTGGCTGCTGATGGGCAAGTCGCAATTCCAGAAAGGCGAGTTTGAAGAGGCAGCAGCCACCTTCTCCTATATGACGCGACTCTACCACACACAACCCGCCATCTTGGGCATAGCCCGCGCCTGGCTTGCCAAGAGCTACGCCGAGCTGGGGTGGCTCTATGATGCCGAGGACGTGATTAGCAAGCAGCGTCGCGACACGATGCACTTCAGGGCCGTAAAAGACTGGGACTACACGATGGCCGACTACTACCTGCACAGCCAGCGCTACGAGGAGGCCCTACCCTATCTGCGCAAGGTGATCAAGCACGAGACGCGCCGCAAGCAGCGTGCCCGCGAGTGGTTTCTCTACGGACAACTGCAAGCACTGTTGGGACATAAGCAGCAGGCCTACGATGCCTTCAAGCATACCGTGAGGCTGAACCCACCCTACGAACTGGAGTTCAACGCCCGCATCGCCCAGACAGAGGTGATGGCCCGTGGAGGCAAGAATGCCCGCCAGATGGTGAAGCGGCTGAGAAGGATGGCAGCATCGGACAACAACAAGGACTATCTGGATCAGGTGTACTATGCCATCGGCAACATCTGGCTGGCAGAGCGCGACACGCTGAAAGCCATCGAAGCCTACGAGGAGGGAAACAAGAAATCGACACGCAACGGCATAGAAAAAGGCGTGCTGCTGCTATCGCTCGGCAATCTCTACTGGACCAAGGAGAAATATGCCGATGCCCAGCGATGCTATGGCGAAGCCATCGGACTGCTGGACAAGGACCGCCCCGACTATGAACAGCTGTCGCAACGCTCGAAGATACTCGACGAACTGGTGCCTCACACCAGCAGCGTAGAGCTGCAAGACTCGCTGCAACGGCTGGCACGCATGCCCGAGGAAGAGCGGCTGAAGGTGATAGACCACATCATCGACGAACTGAAGAAGAAAGAAAAAGAGGAGCAGCGAGCCCGCGAGGAAGCAGAGGCAGAGCAGACACTACAACAGCAGTCGGCCATCGGCAACCGCCAGCAGCCCACCGTGCCAACCCCCACCGTCCCCACGCCAGGCAACGGAGCCTGGTACTTCTACAATCCGCAAGCGGTGAGCCAGGGCAAGCGCACCTTTGAGCAGCAATGGGGCAAGCGCGAGAATGTGGACGACTGGCAGCGTACAAACCGTACCGTAGTGGCCAGTCTCGATACACCCGAGTCCACAGAGACTGCCGACAGCCTCGCCGCTACCGTTGACAACAACATGGATAACAGCACGGACAACAGCACCGCCAACGACAGCATCGCCAACACCACTACTGCAGCCGACAGCACAGCCCTGGACCCTCACAACCGTGAGTACTATCTGGCACAGCTGCCCTTTACCGACGAGCAGATAGCGTCCAGCAATGCCAAGATACAGGACGGTCTGTTCCATGCGGGCATCATCTTCAAGGACAAGATGGACAACCTGCGGCTGAGCGAGAAATGGCTGACACGACTGACCAACGACTTCCCCGAATACGAGAAGAACGACGAAACGTGGTATCACCTGTTCCTGCTATACTCACGCTTAGGCCGCACGGAAGAAGCTGAGCACTGTCTGGCCATGCTGAAATCCAACTATGCGGAGAGCCAGTGGACCATCCTGCTCTCAGACCCCCACTATGCCGAGAACCAGCGCTTTGGCATACACATAGAGGACTCTATCTATGCCGCCACCTACGATGCCTTCAAGACCGACCGTCATCAGGAGGTAAGAAACAACACCCAGCTGTCGGAAAGCCGATTCCCACTGGGGCAACACCGCCCGAAGTTCTTGTTTATAGAAGGTCTGAGCCTGCTCAACAACGGTGATGCACAGGGCTGTACGGACCGCATGAAGCAGGTGGTGGAACAATATCCGCAGAGCGAGGTGAGCGAGATGGCGGGCATGATACTCCGCGGCATACAGCAAGGACGGACGCTCTATGGCGGCAAGTTCGACATGGACGATGTATGGTCGCGGCGGTCGGCAGAGATGAGCAACGGCGACTCCACACAGGTGGACACGCTGACCTTTGAGCGCAACACCAAATACGTATTCCTGCTGGCCTACCAGCCCGACTCCGTGAACCAGAACCAGCTGCTATACGAAATGGCAAAGTATAACTTCTCGAACTTTCTGGTGCGCAACTTCGACATCGTGACCGACCAAGACCCCAATGGGCTGTGCCGTATGCTCATCAGCGGATTCCTGAACTACGACGAGGCACGCCAGTATGCCCGAAAGCTGCACGACAACAAAGCCATGCAGAGCTATCTGGAGCGCTGTAGGAGCATCATCGTCAGCGAGCAGAACCTGCGACTGCTGGGCACTGCCTACAGCTACCGCGACTACGAGGTATTCTTCGAGCGGCAGATGGCTCCCGTCAAGATATCCACCCAACCGCTGCTGGACGAACCGGAGAGCATCACCACCGAGGAGACGCCAGAGAGCGCGACACCCGACGAGCAGGCTCCCGCCAACGCAGACGACGACCTGTTCAACAACGAGCCTCAGCAGCAGAACAACGGGTACATAGAGTTTGATGATGACTTCTGGAGATAAAGAAGTGAAGCGTGAAGAATATACGCCGTCAGGCGAAACAGTAAATAGGAAATCAGTAAAAATCGAAAATAATCATGACCAACGGACGATTACTCTGGGCCGACGACGAGATGGAACTCCTGCGTGCCCACCTCCTGTTCTTAGAGAAAAAAGGCTATGAAGTGGTGACAGTCACCAACGGAACAGATGCCATCGACGAGTGCCAGCGCAGTACCTTCGACCTGGTGCTGCTCGACGAGATGATGCCTGGACTCTCCGGGCTGGAGACCCTGCAGCGTATTAAGGAGATTACGCCACAGACGCCCGTGGTGATGGTGACCAAGAGCGAAGAAGAAGACATCATGAACCAAGCTATCGGACAACAGATAGCCGACTATCTCATCAAACCCGTCAATCCGAACCAGATACTGCTGACGCTGAAGAAGAACATTCATCGCCGCGAGATAGTGACCGAGACCGTGCAGCAAGGCTACCAGCAGCAGTTTCAGCAGATAGCGATGCAGATTATGGACTGTCGCACATGGGCAGACTGGACCGACATCTACAAGCGACTGGTTCGCTGGGAGCTGGAGCTCAGTGCCACCGACTCGCAGATGACCGAGATGCTGGACATGCAGAAGCAGGAGGCCAACATAGGGTTTGCCAAATATATAAAAAAGCACTATCTGGACTGGATGAAAGGCGACGAACACCCCATGCTGTCAAACGAACTGTTCAAGACCAAGATATTCCCCCTGCTTCCAACGACAGAAGGACGGGGAAGCGACAAGGGCGAAAAGGTGTTCCTCGTGGTGCTCGACAACTTCCGCTACGACCAATGGAAAATGCTGGAACGCGAAATCGGCGACCTGTTCGAGATAGAAGAAGACCTGTATTGCAGCATCCTCCCCACCGCCACCCAGTATGCCCGCAACGCCATCTTCTCAGGGCTGATGCCCACACAGATTGCCCAGATGTTTTCGGAGCTGTGGGTGGACGAAGACGAGGAGGAAGGCAAGAACCTGAACGAGGAGCCACTGATACGCACCCAGTTGGAACGCTACCGCAGGAAAAACACCTTCTCGTATCACAAAATCAACACCTCGACCGAGGCAGAGCGCTTCATGCAGCAACTGAACCAACTGGAGCGCAACGACCTGAACGTGGTAGTGTTCAACTTTATCGATATGCTCTCGCACGCGCGCACAGAATCAAAGATGGTACGCGAGCTGGCCAACAACGAATCGGCCTACCGCTCCATCACGCTGTCGTGGTTCCGACACTCTGTCATTGCCGACCTGTTCAGACAGTTGGCACAAAGCGACTATCGCGTCATCATCACTACCGACCACGGGTCGATACGCACCAATACACCAGTGAAAATCGTAGGCGATCGCAACACCAACACCAACCTGCGCTACAAGCTGGGCAAGAACCTGAGCTACGACTCGAAAGACCTCTTCGTCATTCGCGAGCCCCAGAAGGCCCATCTGCCAGCCCCCAACCTGTCGACATCCTATGTCTTTGCCACTGGCGACGACTTCTTTGCCTATCCTAACAACTACAACTACTACGTTTCCTACTATCGCAACACCTTCCAGCATGGAGGCATCTCGATGGAGGAGATGATCATACCCATCGTAACCATGAAAGGGAAGAAGAGATAGAGACAAAACATCAAGATATCGAGCCCTCGAAATATCAAAATATCGGAATATCGAAAAAAACAAAAAAAGAAAAATAGAAATGGACATCATCATCACTAATACAGACCACATTCGCGAGGCCGCCCGCGAGTTTATCAGCCAAATGGGCCAGTCACACGTATTCGCTTTCTACGGAAAGATGGGTGTAGGCAAGACCACCTTTATCAAGGCTGTCTGCGAAGAATTGGGTGTCGACGACATCATCACCTCGCCCACCTTTGCCATCATCAACGAATATACAACTGTTCCAACGTCGGTCACCATCTACCACTTCGACTTCTACCGCATCAAGAAACTGGAAGAGGTCTACGACATGGGATACGAAGACTATTTCTACAGCGATGCGCTATGCTTCATTGAATGGCCCGAACTGATAGAGGAAATACTGCCCGACGACACGGTGCGCGTCAGCATTACCGAACAAGAAGACAAAACAAGAAAGGTCTCCTTCTGAGAGAGACCTTTCTTGTGTTTAACCGTTTAGAGATTTTACTTTTTTACAAAAGTGCCTGGAACTTCTCTTCAAGCTTAGCCTTGGACTGAGCGCCCACAATCTTGTCGACCACCTGACCGCCCTTGAAGAACAGGATGGTAGGGATGTTGCGGATGCCAAACTCCTGAGCCAAGTCCTCATTGTCCTCGACATCGCACTTTCCGACAGTAATCTTGCCGTCGTAAGCCTCGGCCAACTCAGCAATAATGGGAGCAACCATACGGCAGGGACCGCACCAGGTAGCCCAGAAATCAACTACTAATGGCTGAGCGCCATTCTTCAGACTCTCAAAATTCTCGCTTGTGATTATTACTTCCATAATCGTTTTATTTACAATTTGACAAATTATTTAAATTCTCATTTCTCAATTATACCTTAGCAAATACCGTGCCACTTTTTCTTGAGCCCTCTGACGCTAATTGATTTTGTAACTCAAGGCATCTGTCTGCTCTATATAGCTTATCAGGTCGTTTCGGACATCAACCGTCTTCGAGGCACTGCGCAATAGCACATGACGCTTACCTGTAGAGTCGTGCATCATGAAGTATAGCTGTGTCTTGCCAGGACTATGAGTAATCAGCTCGTCGAGCTCGGTGACGACGGCTTCGTCGAGTATGTCGGTATCCAGCGATATCGTGATGCGCTCGATGGCCCGTTCCTTCACACTCTGCAGCAGCTCGACATTACTCACTTTCAGCTCCTTCTGATCGGAATTATAGAATCGGGCTGACATTTTGCCAGTGATGTAGACCGCAGCCCCTTCGATGAACTTGCCGTTCAGATTCAGCCAGTCGTCGCCAAACAACACCAGTTCACCCGACCCGTGGAAGTCTTCCAGACCGACAATCCCCCACGGCTTGTTGTTCTTGCCGAAACGAGACTGCACACTGGTGACGATTCCTCCCAGGGTGATATCCTCCCTGTCCTTCAGCGCTGCACAGCGGTCTGCCAATTCGTCGCAGTGGGCATTACACAGGTTGTCCAATACGATTCTATACTGGTCCAGCGGATGGGCCGACAGGTAGATGCCTACCAACTCGCGCTCCTTGTTCAGTCGCTCGATATCGCTCCAGCGGATTTCGGACTTGGGCACAGCAGGCGTCTGAATAGTCAGATCGCCCATATCGCCGAATAGAGAAGTCTGTGCCTCTTGCTTCTCCTGCTGATACAGCTGTCCGTAGCGCATGATGGTGTCAATAAAGGTCTCACCCTTGGCATTCTGGGCAAAGAAATCCTCACGGCGTATGCCAAAGGAATCGAAGGCTCCGCTTAATGCCAGCGACTCGAAAGCCTTACGGTTGACCTGACTGAAATTGATGCGCTGGACGAAGTCGAAGATGTCTTTGTAAAGCCCGTTCTTCGCGCGCTCGTCGATGATAGCCTGCGCCACGCCGTCACCCATACCCTTGATAGCAGCCAATCCGAAACGGATTTCTCCTTTTTTGTTGACACCGAATTTCTGGTACGATTCGTTGACGTCAGGCCCCAGCGTGGCTATCTTCATAGCCTTGCACTCGTCCATCAGTTTGGTGATTTCCGATATCTGGTCGCGACGGCGGCTCATGATGGCTGCCATGAACTCGGCAGGATAGTTGGCCTTGAGGTAGGCCGTCTGGAATGCCACCCACGAATAGCAGGCAGCATGCGACTTGTTGAAAGCATAGGAAGCGAAAGCCTCCCAGTCGCTCCAAATCTTCTCCAAGACCTTCGGGTCGTGTCCGTTCTTCTTTCCGCCCTCAATGAACTTGGGTTTCATCGCGTCTACGATGTCCTTCTTCTTCTTACCCATGGCCTTTCTCAGCGCATCGCTCTCGCCTCGGGTGAAATCGGCCAACAGTCGCGACAACAGCATCACCTGCTCCTGGTAGACGGTGATGCCATAGGTGTCCTTCAGATACTTCTCCATCACAGGAATATCGTAAGTGATAGGCTCCTCACCGTGCTTACGGCGAATAAACTGAGGTATGTAGCCCATAGGTCCCGGACGGTATAGCGCATTCATGGCTATCAGGTCTTCAAAGACGGTGGGTTGCAGTTCGCGCAGATATTTCTGCATACCATTCGATTCGAACTGGAAGGTACCAATGGTACGGCCCTGCTGATACAGCTCGTAGGTTTTGGGGTCGTCGATGGGAATATTATCCAGATCGACGTCAATACCGCGAGTCTGCTTAATGACAGCACAGGCCTCCTTCATCTCCGACAAGGTCTTGAGCCCCAAGAAGTCCATCTTGATCAAACCCGTAGACTCGATGACGTGTCCGTCGTACTGCGTACAGTTGGTCTTCTGATCCTTGAAGTCGGGGTCGTCGGCTGTCGACACAGGCACCCAGTCGGAGATAGGGTCGCGACAGATGATGAAGCCACAGGCATGGATACCCGTACCACGAACAGTTCCTTCAAGCATTTTGGCATACTTGATGGTATTGCGCAGGGCGGGATCACTGCTGGCTTCGGCTTCGCGCAACTCAGGCACAGCCTTGATGGCGTTCACCAGATTCATCTTCGGCGTCTTGCCATCCACATCGGGCAAGCGGTCGGGGATAGCCTTACAGAGCGCATTGGACACCGCAATGGGCACTTTCTCCACTCGTGCCACATCCTTGAGAGAGTTCTTGGTAGCCATCGTGGCATAGGTGATAATGTGGGCACAGTTTTCGTGTCCATACTTATCCTCCACCCACTTCAGCACCTTGCCTCGGCCATCGTCATCGAAATCAGTATCGATATCAGGCAGGGAGATACGGTCAGGATTGAGGAAACGCTCAAACAGCAGGTCATACTTCAACGGGTCTATCTTCGTGATACCCAGACAATAGGCCACCACAGAGCCGGCAGCGGAGCCACGTCCGGGACCGACCCATACATCAAGCTCGTCGCGGGCCGAGTTGATGAAGTCTTGCACGATAAGGAAGTATCCTGGGAATCCCATCGTCTTCATGATGTGCAGCTCGAAGCGTATGCGGTCGTCCACCTCCTTGGGTAATGAAGAGTGAAGAATGAAGAATGAAGCATTTGCATCCTCCAGCTTCACCTCCACCTTCTCTATCTTCAGCTCATCGTTGGGCAGATAGCGCTGCTTGGCTCCCTTATAGGCCAGCTCGGCCAGATAGTCGGCCTCGAACTTGATGCGATACAACTTATCATAGCCGCCCAATTTCTTGATTTTCTTCTCGCCTTCCTCGCGCGGCAAGGGATTCTCGCCGTTTTCGTCGCGGGTGAACTCCTCGTAGAGCTGTTCTTCGGTAATCTTCTGGCGCCATTCCTCTTCCGTTCCGAAACTCTCAGGGATGGGGAAGAAAGGCATGATAGGATCGTGGTCGATGCTGTATATCTCTATCTTATCCAGAATCTCGCAGGTGTTGGCCAACGCTTCTGGAATATCGCTGAACACCTCGTTCATCTCCTCGCGCGTCTTAAACCACTCCTGTTTGGAATAGAGCATACGGGTAGGGTCGTCCAAATCCTTGCCTGTAGAGAGGCACAACAGATGGTCGTGAGCCTCAGCATTCTCCTGATCTACAAAGTGGGCATCATTGGAGCACACCAACTTGATGCCGTATTCGTGAGCCAGTTCGACAAGCACCTTGTTGGCTTTCTGCTGCAAGGGGAAGGTTTCGCGGTTGGCACGCTGGTTGGGGTCTTTCACCTCGTGGCGCTGCAACTCCAGATAGTAGTCGTCGCCAAAGACGCGGTGATACCACTCTATCGCCTCGCGCGCACCAGCAATGTCGCCATTGAGTATCTTCTTAGGCACCTCGCCGGCGATACATGCCGAGCAGACAATCAAACCCTCATGGTATTTCTCCAAATCTTCACGGTCAGTACGGGGACGCATGTAAAAGCCATCGACCCACGAACGGCTCACCAGCTTGATGAGGTTCTTGTAGCCCTTGTAGTTCTTGGCCAGCACTATCAGATGGTAGCCGCTCTGATGGCGCTTGTCGTCCTTGAGTGACTTCGGGCCATAGCGCGACACATACATCTCGCAGCCGAAGATGGGAACGAACGGGGGCAGCCCCTCTTTCTTACGGCCTTTGTTGACGCCCCCTACGTAGTCATGAAATTCCTTGATACCGAACATGTCGCCGTGGTCGGTGATGGCCATGCCGCGCATGCCGTTGCCAATAGCCTTGTCCACCAGCCGTTTGATGCTCGACTGACCGTCCAATATTGAGTAATAGGTGTGTACATGAAGATGTACAAAATCTTCCATAAAATGCTCTTTTTTCAATTTTTGAGGTGTAAAGTTACGGCGAAAAGGCGAGAATACCAAAAGATTCGAGTGAAAAATTTGTAAGATTAACAAAAAAAACGTACCTTTGCATCTTGAAACATAGAACTATCGGTTACAACCCCATGGGAGAAAGAATAAAGAAACTCAAGAAGATAAGAATACATAGAGAGGGAAATATCGAGCTGCTGTACGGTGCTATTGCCGTACTGGGCATCAACCTGTTGCTCTACTTCGGACTTGATGTCATCCACCCCTATGCGCGACATATCGTGATGCCCTTCACCTGTGGTATTGGTGCTTTCGTCTGGCTCTCGATGTTGAACTTCTACCGATGCCCCATCCGCTATTTCAACGGCGACACCGAAAAATTAGTAGTGGCTCCTGCCGACGGGAAAATAGTTGTAGTGGAGGAGGCCGAAGAAAACGAGTATTTCCACGAGAAACGACTGATGATCAGCATCTTTATGAGTCCTCTCAATGTGCATGCCAACTGGTTTCCCGTAGACGGAAAGGTGAAATTCGTACACCACCAGAACGGCAACTACCACAAGGCCTGGCTCCCCAAGGCCAGCGAGGAGAACGAACATGCTGACGTGATGATTACAACCCCTGAAGGCGAAGACATTCTGGTACGTCAGATTGCCGGCGCTATGGCCCGACGTATCGTTACCTATGCCAAGGAGGGCGAGGAATGCTACATCGACGAGCACTTAGGATTTATCAAGCTGGGGTCGCGCGTCGATGTCTATCTGCCCATCAGCGCCAAGCCATGCGTCACGATGGGGCAGCCTACTACTGGCGACCAGACGGTCATTGCAAAATTAGTATAATAACCATTTAAGACCAAGGGCTTTATGAAAAAGCATATTCCCAATACCATCACCTGCTGCAACCTCATCTCCGGCTGTATTGCCACCTATTGGGCCCTATGCGGTGTATGGGATACCGCCCTCTTGTTTATCGTCATCGGAGCGATATTCGACTTTTTTGACGGAATGTCGGCAAGGCTCTTGGGAGTCAGTTCGCCCATTGGAAAGGAACTCGACTCGCTGGCCGACGACATCACCTTTGGCTTTGCACCATCAGCCATACTCTTCGACTTTCTCAAGACGGGCATACACTATCTTCCCTGGCACTATCTCATCTATATAGCCTTCATCATGGCAGCCTTCTCGGCGCTCCGTCTCGCCAAGTTCAACCTCGACGAGCGTCAAGCCTTGGGATTCATCGGGCTGCCCACCCCTGCCAACGCGCTGTTCTGGGCATCCCTGATGGTAGGAGTGGGCGACCAGCTTGCCTCGTCACCCTATCTGTACTACGGTGTCATCGCTGCCATGTTTATCTGCTGCTGGCTCCTCGTCAGCGAGATACCTATGTTTGCACTTAAATTCAAGAACTGGGGCTGGAAAGGCAATGAGGTGAAGTATATCTTCCTGATAACTTGTGTCCCCATTCTCCTCCTGATGGGTATTGCCGGACTATCAATCATCATCGCGTGGTATGTTCTACTCTCTATCGTCAGCAAGACTCAGAAGAAGAAATAAAAAAAACCTTTCATCACTACTAACCCTAAACTTACTTATATGGAAATACTGCTATTCGTCTTTGTCCTCATTATATTTATAGGAATGCTCATAGGAGGACACGTAGTCAAGAACATCAAGAAGATTCACAAGGCGGCCCAACAAGCTGCCGACAAACGCGAACAACAGTTCCGCGACGAGGTGGGCCGCCAGCGCCAGCAGTATAGCCAGCGCAGACAACCAACCAGCTCCAACCCATCACCAAGCAACGCAGAAACATCGGGAACCGCCACTTCTGCTGAACCCAGACAAGAAGAAGCCCGTCGCACAGAAACGGCAACGGGCGAGACCATTATAGACCACCATCACAAGAAACGCGGGAATCGTAAGATTTTCGACGATGAGGAAGGTGAATATACTGATTTTGTCGAGGTGAAGGATTAGTTGTGAACCAGCGTGCCAATCTCCTCACCTTCCATCACTTTCTTTAAGTTCCCGACAACATCCATATTAAACACATAGATGGGCAGATTGTTGTCCTGACACATACAGATAGCGGTCAGGTCCATCACCTTCAGTCCTCGTGCAAGCACATCCTTATAGGTAATCTGATCAAACTTCGTGGCAGTAGGATCTTTTTCGGGGTCGGCAGTATAGACACCATCGACACGGGTGCCCTTCAGCATCACATCGGCCTCAATCTCAATGCCGCGCAGACTGCTTCCTGTATCAGTAGTGAAATAGGGCGAACCCGTTCCTGCCGAGAAAATACACACATAGCCTGCCTCCATCGCCTCTATTGCCTTCCACTTGGTATAGAACTCGCCGATAGGCTCCATGCGGATAGCGGTCATCACACGATTCTTCACACCAATAGCTCCTAAAGCCGAGCTCAGAGCCAGCGAGTTGATAACCGTAGCGCACATGCCCATCTGGTCGCCTTTCACGCGGTCGAAGCCTTTCTGACTTCCACTCAGTCCGCGGAAGATATTACCACCACCGATGACAATGCCAATCTGCACGCCCATCTCGCTCACTTCCTTGATCTGGCGCGCATAGTCACTCAGCCGCCCTTGGTCTATACCATAGCCTTGACTGCCCATCAGACTCTCACCCGAGAGTTTCAGGAGAATTCTCTTAAATCTTGCCATTTTTCCAACTTGTTTTATTTTTGTTCGACATTTCGATAGTTTCTTTCTCTCAGATAAAGGCCACTTCCTTGAAGGCATAACGCCTTTGCTGGCCATTATCGTCACGCAGGATGAGATGACCGCTGTCCTCGACATCCACCAGCTCTGCCATAAAGGCTCCCTGCTGGTCGGCATAGGGATAGAAGCCCTTCTTGCGATAGAGCATGGAGCGATATTGTGCACCCACCTCCTTGCCAATGTATTTCTCGTAGCTCTGCAAGATGTCCTTCAGCAGCTGTTCACAATCCGTTTCATGCTCACATATCTGCCAGAGTGACACTGGGTTGGGAGCATCGCTCAGAAACTGGCGTTGGTTCACATTCAACCCTACCCCTACTATGCTGTCGCGAATAGAAGCACCGTGCAGGTGGTTCTCTATCAGGATTCCACAGATTTTTGCATCGCGCCAGTAGATATCGTTAGGCCATTTGATGGCCAAGTCGCCAATATGCTGTCCTAAGGCATCGCAGATGGCCAGCGACACCACCATCGAGAGGTAGAACTGCCGGCTGGCTGGCAAGGGACTGTCCATGATACGAGCGTCCAATGACGGAGTTTTAGGATGTATCAGCATCGAGAAGGTCAGGTTCTTACCGCGTTCGCTTTCCCAGTGGTTAGTGCCCTGTCCGCGCCCCGAAGTCTGATAGTCTGCCCACACCACCATATTCTCCCCCTGTCCCTGCTCGCGCAGCCAGCGGTTGGTAGAATCGGTCTCGGCGATATGTACAATATTCCATTCCATGCTGCAAAGGTAAGCAATTAAATTGAAAACGAGAAAAGATGAACCAGAAAAGTAGACCAAATCGTTCGCAAGACTTTTTCCTCCTACATTTTGCCACATTGAGTTTGCAAAGGAGGCATACACATATTTAATAATATTTAAATTGGCAGGACGAAAGCGGAGGTTTGAAATTTATTTTGTACCTTTGCAAGCAATTGATAAAAGCAACAATTAAAACAATAAAGATTATGGCATTTTTAACGAACGAGAAATTAACCATTGTCGGCGCTGCTGGCATGATTGGCTCAAACATGGCTCAGACCGCCCTGATGATGGGTCTGACAAGTGAAATTTGTCTTTACGACGTTTTTTCTCCCGAGGGTGTAGCCGAGGAGATGCGTCAGAGTGGTTTCGACGATGTGAATATCGTTGCCACCACTAATGCCGAAGAGGCTTTCAAGAACGCCAAGTATATCATCTCCAGCGGTGGTGCTCCCCGTAAGGCTGGCATGACTCGCGAAGACCTGCTGGCCGGCAACTGCAAGATTGCCGAGGAGCTGGGGCAGAACATCAAGAAATACTGCCCCGATGTGAAGCACGTCGTCATCATCTTCAACCCCGCCGATCTGACGGGTCTGGTCACGCTGCTCTACTCTGGTTTGAAACCCGGACAGGTCACCACTCTCGCTGGTCTGGACACCACCCGTCTGCAGTCGGCATTGGCCAAGAAGTTCGGCGTGATGCAGAATCAGATTACTGGTTGCGCTACCTACGGCGGTCATGGTGAGCAGATGGCAGTCTTCGGCAGCCATGTTGAGATTGCCGGACGCAAGCTGACCGACATCATCGGCACTGCCGAGTTCCCCGCAGAGGAATGGGAGCAGATGAAGGTCGATGTAACCAAGGGCGGTGCCAAGATTATCGAGCTTCGTGGACGCTCGTCGTTCCAGAGCCCCTCTTACCTCTCGGTAGAGATGATTCGTGCCGCTATGGGTGGCGAGCCCTTCCGTTTCCCCGTTGGCACCTATGTCAAGACCGACAAGTACGACCACATCATGATGGCAATGAAGACCACCATGACTCAGGATGGTGCTAAGTTCGAGGTTCCCCAGGGTACCGCCGAAGAGAATGCCAAGCTGGATCAGAGCTACGAGCACCTGTGCAAAATGCGCGACGAACTGGTAACGCTGAACATCGTTCCTCCCATCTCAGAGTGGAGCAAGATCAATCCCAACCTGTAATCATTCAGGTCGGAGACCACTTTCAAGCCTGAGGCACCAAGTCCTCAGCAGTAACATAGAGAGTGTTCGCAAAAGATTCTTGCGAACACTCTTTCTTTTTTTAAGCATTAAACAACGATTTCCTTCATCACCTTCTTGTACCTTCCCTGTTTGACGCGCCCCCCAACACTAAAACGTCAGAACGTCAAAAAGTCAGATTCGGCGAATCATTTGATTTTCTCTGCAAAATTGGGAGCGAAATAGGGTGAAAAAACAGCTGTTTTTGGCCAGATAATTTGCAAAGACCATGAAATATTCGTACCTTTGCATAGTCGGAAGTGAGACGGAAGGGAGCTGCCAGGCGAGGCAGAATTTGCGTTCAGGCCTGCGAAAATTTACTCTCTGCCCAGGCAGTAAAAACGGACGTTCCACAGAGGACAAACGGAGCGAGCGAGCTCCAAACAAGAAACTCACAAATTTATTTACATTATCTTATTGTCAGCTATTCAAAAAAGGAGATTTAGACTATGGCAATGAAAGTAAAGGCAGTGGAGAGGCTGTTGAAGTTTGACAAGAAGAGTGAAGGCGTATGCTTAGAACAAGAGGGTTGATGGTACTGACGGGAAATGTAAAAAAAGTTTAATATTGAGGGGCTTTTGATACAATCAGCGTAGTTTTTGACTAACTTTGCGGGATAAAATGCTCGAATACATTTCAATATTTAATTACCATAAAGATTATGAAGCTTAAAAGAGTTTTTGCGGCTGCGCTGATGATGTTCATCACGACAGCTATGGCGGCGCAACAAATGCAGATGCCACCGATTCCCGTTGACCCTGCTGTGAGAATAGGTAAGCTGGACAACGGACTAACTTATTACATCCGCCACAATGACTATCCGGAGCATGTGGCCAACTTCTACATTGCGCAGCGCGTGGGCTCTATCAACGAGGACGACTCGCAGCGCGGCCTTGCCCACTTCCTGGAGCACATGGCCTTCAACGGTTCCGAGCACTTCAAGGGCAACGGCATCATTGAGTTCACCCGCTCGCTGGGCGTAGAGTTCGGCAGCGACCTGAATGCCTATACCTCTATCGACCAGACGGTGTACCGCGTTTGTGACGTGCCGACCAAGCGTGCCACAGCGCTCGACTCCTGTCTGCTCATCCTGAAAGACTGGTCGAACGGCCTTCTGCTGGAACCCGACGAGATAGACAAGGAGCGCGACGTAGTACACAACGAGTGGCGTCTGGGCGAGGGTCCGTCGCAGCGCATGATTCAGCGCGCCATGCCGAAGATGTATCCCGGCTCGAAATATGGCGAGCGTCTGCCCATCGGACTGATGAGTGTCATTGACAGCTTCAAGCCCCAGACCCTCCGCGCCTATTATCATAAGTGGTATCGTCCTGACAATCAGGCCATCATCGTGGTCGGCGACGTGGACGTAAACCACATGGAGGCAAAGATTAAGGAACTCTTTGCCGGCATCAAGGTTGACCCCAATGCACCGAAGGTGGTTCCTGAGCTGGTGCCCGACAACAAGGAGGCTATCTATGTCTATGAGAAGGACAAGGAGATGCGGATGGCTAACATCTTCGTCATGATGAAGCACGAAGCCACCAAGCCCGAGGAGAAATCCAGCATGGCTTACCTCATTCAGGACTATGCCATCAGCGTCATCTCGCAGATGATCAACCAGCGCCTGTCAGAGATGACGCAAGACGCTGCCTGCCCCTTCTTCCAGGGCTTTGCTGACGACGACAACTACCTGCTCTCAAGCACCAAGGACTGCTTCGAGCTGATTGGTGTTCCCAAGGAGGGCAAGGAGATGGAGACCCTGCAGGTGCTCTACCGCGAGGCCATGCGTGCCCGTAAGTTCGGTTTCACCGCTACGGAGTACGAGCGTGCCAAGGCCGACTATCTGAGCGGTCTGGAGAAGCGCTACACCAACCGCGACAAGCGTAAGAACGACGAGTTCGGCAATGCCTACCGCGACCACTATCTGACCAACGAGCCTATTCCCCCGTTGGATATGCTCTATCAGACCATGCAGCAGATTGCTCCCAACATTCCCGTTCAGGCCATCAACCAGATGCTGCCCGAGCTGATCAGTGCCACGGACAGCAACCTCGTGGTGATGATCATGGCTCAGGACAAGGAGGGCAAGGTGCATCCTACCGAGAAAGACATGGCTGCTGCCGTAGCTGCTGCACGCGCTGAGAAGCTGGAGGCATACGTGGACAATGTGAAGGACGAGCCGCTGGTAGACGTTGCCAAGATTAAGGCCGGCAAGATTCTCAGCGAGAGCGAGAACAAGACCTTCGGCTACAAGGAGCTGAAGCTGTCGAACGGTGCCACCGCGATTCTGAAGAAGACAGACTTCAAGGACGACGAGGTACAGATGCAGGCCTTTGCCATGGGTGGCAAGTCGATGTACGGCCCTGCAGACTATACCAACCTGAAGGTGTTCGACACCGCCATCGGCATGAGCGGACTGGGCAACTTCTCCAGCACCGAGCTGACAAAGGCTCTGGCTGGCAAGGAGTGCAATGCCGACCTGACGCTGGGCAACACCCGCCAGTATCTGACGGCTCACTCTACACCGAAGGACATCGAGACCATGTTCCAGATGTCATACCTTTACTTCACCAACGTGAAGAAAGACGAGAAGCAGTTCCAGAACCTGATGACGCAGCTCGATATGGCCCTGAAGAACAAGTCGCTGTCGCCTGATGCTGTGTTCGCTGACTCACTGGCTGCCACGACGTATGCCCACAATCCCCGCTTCACCGAGCTGGATGTGAAGGACCTCAAGAACATCAACTACGACCGCATCCTGGAGATAGCCAAGGAGCGCTTCCAGAATGCCGGACAGTTCACGTTCGTCATCTCAGGCAACTTTGACGAGCAGACCATTCGTCCGCTCATCGAGCAGTATGTAGCCTCGCTGCCTGCAACAGGTGCCAAGGCTGACGACTTCAAGGAGATTCTGACACTGGCCAAGGGTGAGGTTGTCAACAACTTCAAGGTCAAGACCGAGTCGCCCAAGGCTACAGCCTATGAAATGTGGTATGCCGATATGCCCTATACACTGGAGAATATGGTCAAGATTGACGCCGTAGGCCAGGTACTCTCCATGATTTACCTGAAGACCATCCGTGAGGACGAGAGCGCAGCCTACTCTTGCGGTGCTTTTGGAAGATTCAACAACAGCAGCCGTCAGGCCAAGGCCCAGCTGATTGCCTACTGTCCCATGAATCCTGACAAGCAGGAGATTGCCGTGCGTCTGCTGCACGAGGGCATTGCCAACATGCAGAAGGCTGTCGATGCCGACCAGCTGAAGAAGGTGAAGGAGTACATGCTGAAGCAGATTGACGTGGATGCCAAGAAGAACGACTACTGGATCAACACCATCACGACTTACAAGGAGTTCGGCCTGGATGTCTACACCGACTACAAGAAGACCGTTGAGGCGCTGACCACCGACTCGGTACGCGACTTCCTGAACCAGTTGCTGAAGAGCGGCAACCATACGGAGATTATCATGCTGCCCGAGGCAAAATAAAGGAAAAGTAAAAACAAAAAAGTGAAAAGTAAACGGCGGATTTGGATAATCCGCCGTTTATTTGTACCTTTGCACGCAAAAAATATAAGATATGAGTTATTTCTTTTCATCCGAATCAGTCAGCGAAGGCCATCCCGACAAAGTGGCCGATCAGATAAGTGATGCCATACTGGACCAGTTTCTGGCCTACGACGAGCATGCCCGTGTAGCCTGTGAGACATTTGTCACTACGGGGCAGGTGGTCATCATGGGCGAGGTACGCAGCGAGGTCTATATCGACCTACAGACCATAGCCAGAAACACGATAAAGAAGATAGGCTATACCAAAGCAGAATATCAGTTCGACGGCAATTCATGCGGCATTCTGACCGCCATTCACGAGCAAAGCGAAGACATCAACCGCGGCGTGGACAATGGCGACGAGGACGAGCAGGGTGCTGGCGACCAGGGTATGATGTTCGGCTATGCCACCAACGAGACGGAGAGCCTGATGCCCGTATCGCTTGACATCGCCCACCTGATTATGCGCACCCTGTCCGAGATTCGGAAGGAAGGCCAGACGATGACCTATCTGCGCCCGGATGCCAAGAGTCAAGTCACCGTTCAGTACAGTGACAACGGCATTCCTGAGCGCATCGACACCATTGTGGTCTCCACCCAGCATGACGACTTCGATGCAGACGACGAGCGGATGCTGGCACGCATCAAGGATGATGTGATCCATATCCTGATTCCTCGCGTCAAATCCAAGATTCACTCAGAGAAAGTACTCGCACTGTTTGGCGACGACATCAAGTATTACGTCAACCCCACAGGCAAGTTTGTCATTGGCGGTCCTCACGGCGACACAGGACTGACCGGACGCAAGATTATTGTCGACACCTATGGTGGCAAGGGTGCCCACGGAGGCGGTGCCTTTTCGGGCAAGGACTCATCGAAGGTAGACCGCTCTGCTGCCTACGCCGCCCGTCATATCGCCAAGAATATGGTGGCAGCAGGCGTGAGCGACGAGATGCTGGTACAGATCAGCTACGCCATCGGCGTGGCACGCCCCATGAACATCTATGTCAACACCTATGGCCGCTCACACGTCCAGATGAGCGACAGCGAGATAGCCCGGAAGATTGGTGAGCTGTTCGACCTGCGCCCCAAAGCCATTGAGCGCACGCTGAAACTGCGTCAGCCCATGTATCTGGAGACAGCAGCCTACGGACACATGGGAAGACAGTCGGAGGTGATACAGAAAACGTTCTGCAGCCGTTATCACGAGACAAAAACCATTGATGTGGAGCTGTTTACATGGGAGAAACTTGACCGTGTCGACGACATCAAGCAGGCTTTCGGACTCTAAGCAGAGATGATACAGCAGGACAGTATCGTACAAGCAGGCATCAGCGAATATAGTAGCGACAGCGCCTATACTCCGCGCCCTGTACTGACGCCCAAGATGGTGCTCAGCTGGCTACCGCGCAACGCGACGCCAGCCCAGCAGGACTCTGCCATCCAGGCTCACTTCAAGCCATCGGAGATACGATGGAGCCAGCGTCCTGACACGCTACACCTTCCTGGACACGACAAAGGGCGCAACCTGCTCGACGTACAGCTGCCACAGTATTATCGGGAGGGATTCTTCTCCAAGGACACGCTCTTTCATCCAGAACTTCCCGGCGGACGGTATGGCATAGCTGGCGACCCTATCCCCTACTCCATGCATAACGACAGCATCATCACCATCCTGCTGCTGCTGTTTTTCGTGATGGCATCCATCGCTATATCCAATGCGCGCGGATTCATTGCCCGACAGACGAAGAGCCTCCTCTATCCCACAAGCAATGAGTCGGCCGAGTTTACCGAGACAGCAACCGAAGTGCGATTCCAAACCTTCCTCGCCTTCCTGACCTGCATGATGGTAAGCCTCATCGCCTATTTCTATACCATCAATGCCTACGGTACTACCAACATATTATCGTCGCCCTATTACCTGATAGCCATCTACGCAGTCATGACCGCAGGCTACTATCTGCTGAAAATCATACTTTACACCATAGTGAATATTACATTCTTCGACGGTAAAAGAAATAAACAATGGATTAAGTCATTCCTTTTTATCATCTCCCTGGAAGGTGTGCTGTTATTCCCTGCAGTCATACTGCAAACCTACTTCGGACTTTCGCTACAGAATGTTGTATTATTCTTCGTTTTCGTCTTGACAATTGTTAAATTATTAACGATTTACAAATGTTTCATCATCTTTTTCCGAAGAAATGTTGTCCAATTGCAAATTATTTTGTACTTTTGCACGCTCGAAATCATACCACTGCTCGCCTTTTGGGGCACTCTGGTGATAACAGCAGAAAGTTTGAAAATAAATTTTTAGGACACTGATGATTAAGAAGATTCTGGTTTCGCAGCCTAAGCCATCCAGCGAGAAGTCGCCATATTACGACATCGCCAGCAAATTTGACGTTGAACTTGTGTTCCGCCCATTTATCAAGGTGGAAGGAATTTCAGCTAAGGAATTCCGGGCACAGAAGGTAAACATCCTCGACTATTCGGCTATCGTCTTTACCTCGCGCCATGCTATTGACCATTTCTTCACGCTGGCCAAGGAGTTGCGCGTAGCCATTCCTGAGGACATGAAATACTTCTGCGTGACAGAGACGATTTCGCTCTATATCCAAAAGTATGTTCAGTATCGTAAGCGTAAGGTGTTCTTCGGAACCACAGGAAAGATTGACGATCTGATTCCTACTATGGCCAAGCACAAGACAGAGAAGTATCTGGTGCCCATGAGCGATGTGCATAATGACACCATCTCCAAGATGCTTACGGCCAAAAAACTGAATTTCAAGGAATGTGTGATGTATCGTACCGTCAGCAACGATTTCACGCCTGAAGAGGTACAGAACTTCGACTACGATATGCTCATCTTCTTCAGCCCTGCCGGAATAGAGTCGCTGACAAAGAATTTCCCCAACTTCAATCAGGGCGACATTGCCATAGCCACCTTCGGCCCGGCTACAGCAAAGGCTGTCAAGGACGCAGGACTAAGACTCGACCTGGAGGCACCCTCTGAGAAATATCCCTCTATGACTGGTGCATTACAGCACTATCTGCTTGAGAAACAAGGATAAGAGCAACGCCTATTCCTTATAAGACATGGAGGCTCCTACACTCAGCAAGCGGGAGCGACTATTCAGCAGAAAGCTGATAGAGACGCTTTTCAGCGGAGGAAGTAGTCAGTCGATGGCTGCTTTCCCAGTGAGAGCAGTATATATTATAAAAGAACGCGCGCACGAAGAGCCACCGGTACAACTGCTTGTCAGCGTATCGAAACGCCATTTCAAGCATGCCGTAGACCGCAACAGAGTGAAACGGCAGATTCGAGAGGCCTATCGGCAAAACAAACAGCTATTGACAGAGGCGGTGCCAGAGTCACATCAGTTGCTGATGGCACTAATATGGCTGGCCGATGAACACTATCCCTCGTGGGAGATAGAGAAAAGAGTGGTCAGACTCCTACAGCGTATAGCAGAGAAGCTATGAAAACGTTGTGGAACTATATAATGAAGGGAATGGCCTGGGTGCTGATACTTCCCATCCGGTTTTACCAGATAGCCATATCGCCACTATTGGGACCGTCGTGCCGTTTTACTCCTACGTGCAGTGAATATGCACGACAAGCACTGATAAAGCACGGTCCGTTCAAGGGACTCTGGTTGGCAATACGGCGCATCCTACGATGCCACCCCTGGGGCGGATCAGGCTATGACCCAGTACCTTGACACGCTCGACATGACGCAGGAAGAAATAAAAACAATAAAAAAAATAAATAAAATGAAGAATTTTGTTGAAGAACTGAAATGGCGCGGGATGTTAGCTCAGATGATGCCTGGCACCGAAGAACTGCTCCAGAAAGAAATGGTAACAGCCTACCTTGGCACAGACCCGACTGCTGACTCGCTGCATATTGGTCACCTGTGTGGCATCATGATGCTGCGCCACTTGCAGCGTTGCGGCCACAAGCCCATAATCCTTGTTGGCGGTGCCACCGGCATGATCGGCGACCCATCGGGCAAGAGCCAGGAACGCAATCTGCTGAACGACGAAACCCTACGCCACAACCAGGAGTGCATCAAGGCACAAGTGGCTAAGTTCCTTGACTTTGAATCAAAGGAAGCCAATGCAGCTGTGATGGTCAACAACTACGACTGGATGAAGGACTTTACCTTTCTCGATTTTGCCCGTGAGGTAGGTAAGCACATCACCGTCAACTATATGATGGCAAAAGAGTCAGTGCAGCAGCGCCTGAACGGTACTGCCCGTGACGGATTGTCGTTCACTGAGTTTACCTATCAGTTGCTTCAGGGCTACGATTTCCTGTATCTTTACCAGCACTACGGCGTAAAGCTGCAGTTGGGCGGTAACGACCAGTGGGGCAACATGACCACCGGCACTGAGCTCATTCGCCGCACTTTAGGCAATGAAGTGGAGACCTTTGCCCTCACCTGCCCGCTCATCACCAAGAGCGACGGCAAGAAATTCGGAAAGACCGAGAGCGGCAACATCTGGCTCGATCCTCAGCGTACCACTCCCTATAAGTTCTATCAGTTCTGGCTCAATGTGAGCGACGACGATGCCGAGCGTTATATCAAGATCTTCACTTCATTGGAGAAAGAGACCATCGATGCGCTGGTTGAAGAACACAAGCAGGACCCGGGTCGTCGTGTGCTGCAAAAGCGTCTGGCAGAAGAGGTCACCATAATGGTACACTCTCGCGAAGCGCTGGACGCAGCCATCGAGGCTTCCAACCTGCTCTTCGGAAAATCAACCAAAGAAGGTCTGGAGCGTCTCGACGAACAGACATTCCTCGATGTGTTCGACGGAGTCCCACAGTTTGAGATTTCCAAAGACCAGTTGGGCCAGCCCGCCATCGAGCTTTTCACCACCGTTGCCCCCGTATTCCCCTCGAAAGGAGAGATGCGCAAGATGGTGCAAGGCGGCGGTGTCTCGCTGAACAAGGAGAAGCTGACCGACCAGAATCGTCCCATCACCAGTGACGATCTAATCGACGGCAAATACCTGCTGGCACAAAAAGGAAAAAAGAATTATTATCTTTTAATAGTGAAATAATTGAGAAAAAATTTGGTAGTGCCCTAAAAAACCACTACCTTTGCAGCCGCAAAACTGCAATTCTTCGACACGAGAGTTAAAATGTGGTGTTGTAATTGTCCAATGGTGTAATGGTAGCACAACAGGTTTTGGTTCTGTTTGTGGTGGTTCGAATCCGCCTTGGACAACAAGAGGTGACCTCATGAGGCCACCTCTAAAATAGGCTAAAAGACTGTATGAGACAGCTTAAGATTCAGAAAAGTATCACTAATCGCACGAGCGAAGCACTGGACAAGTATCTGGTGGAGATTGGTCGTGCCCCCCTAATCAGTATTGATGAAGAAATAGAACTGGCACAGACTATCCGCCACGGAGGTCGCGCCGCCGACAAAGCCAAGGAGAAACTTGTCAGCGCCAACCTGCGCTTTGTGGTCAGTGTAGCCAAGCAATATCAGCATCAGGGATTATCGCTAACAGACCTTATTGACGAAGGAAACATCGGACTCATCAAGGCAGCAGAGAAATTTGACGAGACACGTGGTTTCAAGTTTATTTCCTATGCTGTATGGTGGATTCGCCAGAGCATCCTACAAGCCATCGCTGAGCAAAGTCGCATAGTACGACTGCCCTTGAACCAGACGGGTGCGTTAAGCAAAATAAACCAGACCATCAACACCTTCGAGCAGGAACATGGTCGACGTCCGTCCAATATTGAGCTGGAGGAGCTTACTGGTGTCGAAAGCGACAAGATAGAGCAAGCCATCAAGGCCGATGCTCACCACATGAGCATTGATGCTCCGTTTGGCGACGACGACGACAATACGATGAGCGACCTCTTGGCCTCGGGCGACGAGAGCCGCACAGACAAGCAGGTGGACTACCAGTCGCTAACATCCGATCTGGACAGCGTGTTACGTCGTGTTCTTAAAGATCGCGAGCTGCGCATCGTGAAGGAGTGCTTTGGCATTGGCTGCCAAGAAAAAGGCTTGGAAGAAATCGGCACTGAGATGGGCTTGACTCGTGAGCGCGTTCGCCAGATTCGCGAGAAGAGCATTGCCAAGCTGCGCGAAAGCGGCTATGCCAAAATGCTTGTAAAATACTTAGGATAAGAGATAAATCTCTATATAATTACTGATTTCTAAACACAACTACTATGGCAAATCTATTTTCATTGGAAGGTAAGAATGCTTGGATTACAGGTGCTTCTTACGGCATTGGCTTCAACATTGCTAAGGCATTCGTTGCAGCAGGTATCAAAACCATCATCTTCAACGACATCAATGAAGCTGCATTGGAGCGTGGCCTGGCCAACTACAAAGAGGCTGGTATTGAGAACGTCAAGGGCTACGTATGCGACGTAACCGACGAGGTTGCCGTAAAGGCTCTCGTCGAGAAAATTCATCAGGAAGTAGGCCAGATTGACATTCTCGTCAACAATGCCGGCATCATTAAGCGCATCCCCATGCACGAGATGAAGCGCCAGGAGTTCCAGCAGGTGATCGATGTCGACCTTGTTGCTCCTTACATTGTCAGTGCAGCAGTCATTCCCGAGATGATGGAGCGCCGCGAAGGTAAGATTATCAACATCTGCTCCATGATGTCAGAGCTGGGCCGCGAGACGGTAAGTGCCTATGCAGCCGCCAAAGGCGGTCTGAAGATGCTGACTCGCAACATCTGCTCTGAGTATGGCGAATACAACATCCAGTGTAACGGTATTGGCCCGGGCTACATCGCTACACCTCAGACAGCTCCCCTGCGCGAGCGTCAGCCCGATGGCAGCCGTCATCCATTCGATTCATTCATTTGCGCCAAGACCCCTGCCGGACGTTGGCTCGATCCCTCTGAGCTGGGTGGTCCTGCTGTATTCCTGGCTTCACACGCATCTGATGCAGTCAACGGACACATTCTGTATGTAGATGGTGGTATTCTGGCATATATTGGCAAGCAGCCTAAGTAAAGAATACACATACAAAAAAGAAGAGGCTCCACAACAGAAGCCTCTTTTCTTTTTTATTTACAGATCAGATTACTTTACAGCATCTGCAAGTTCGGCACCAGCCTTAAACTTAGCCACCTTCTTAGCAGCAATCTTAATCTTCTGCTTGGTTGCGGGGTTGATACCTTCGCGAGCGGGTTTCTCAGTAACAGCGAATGTACCGAAACCTACCAACTGAACCTTGTCGCCTTTCTTCAGGGCATCTGTGATAGCAGCTACAGCGGCATCGAGTGCCTTCTTTGCATCAATCTTAGTCAGACCAGCGCCAGCAGCAATCTGATCAATCAATTCTGTCTTGTTCATAATTTTTTTGTTTAAAATGTGAATATAAAATAGTTTAAGCGATTTTCTGACGCAAATATAAGGGAAAGTATTTGAAAAACAAACAAAAATCCGAAAAAAATAACATTTTTGATGAAAAAAAGTGTGTATTAGGGTATTTTTGTGCTTAAAAACAGATATTTTTCGTAATTTTGTGCGCGAATTACAATTTATGTACATCATTTAGAATAATAAGGAGAGTATGTCATTATGAACAATATGCCTACCGTGACCAAGAATTTACTGATAGTCAATTTTCTGGCTTTCATCGCCACCTGGGTATTGCAGCTGCGAGGCATCGATCTGACAGCTTTGCTGGGTCTGCATTTTTTTCTGGCCAGCGACTTTCATATCTATCAGTTTGTCACATACATGTTTCTGCATGGAGGACTGACGCACATTTTCTTCAATATGTTTGCCCTATGGATGTTTGGCAGCGTCATCGAACGTGTATGGGGACCGAGGAAATTCCTTTTTTATTACATTTGCTGCGGCATTGGAGCAGGCGTAGCTCAGGAAATAGTGCAATATGCCAACTATACCCTTGAAGGCATATCGGCCTATCAGTATGTCAATGCCGGCGGTGTGCAGATGACCACCGATGCCTATATCAATCTGTGGACAACCATCGGAGCTTCGGGAGCTGTTTATGCCATCCTGCTGGCTTTCGGCATGATTTTTCCCAACGAACGACTGTTCATCATTCCCTTCCCGTTCCCCATCAAGGCAAAATGGCTGGTGGTAGGATATATCACCATCGAACTGTTCTCAGCCATGAGCGGACCGGGCGACGGGGTTGCCCATATGGCCCATTTAGGCGGCATGCTCTTCGGCTTTTTGCTCATCCGCTATTGGCAGAAGCATCCCGACTCCAGCCAGCGTTTCGGACGTAGCAACGGCATGGAGTTCTTTGAGAACATGAAACGCCGCTACGACCAACGGCAGCAGCAGAACCACATGAAAGCAGAGCATACCCACTTCGATCCGCGTCGCGAGACCGATGAAGAATATAATGCTCGCAAGCGCCAGAATCAGGAAGAGATTGATGCCATTCTGGACAAGATTCGCAAAAGCGGCTACGACAGCCTCACTAAAGAAGAAAAACAAAAACTATTCGAGCAGAGTCGCGAGTCGTGATTAAGAAATTAAAGACGTTTACCATTCGGATGATAGCCGGTGCCAATATAGCTACCGTTCTCATCATGCTTTTAGTGGGATACAGCGACAGACTGTATCCTGCCGACCATCCGATATTGTCTACCGCCGGTATGACATTCCCCGTGTTTCTACTCATCAACATTGTATTCCTATTCTTCTGGTTGATGTTCAAGTGGCGCATGGTATGGATTCCCATCGTGGGCTATCTGCTGGTCTACGGTCCTATCAGCATCTATCTGCCTGTCAATCGTCAGCAGACACTTCCCGAAGACGCGCTGAAGATTATATCCTATAACGTATGCGCCTATGGCGGCAACTATAAATATGAAGACGGCTTTGGTTACATTGCCGACTATCTGCATCACGAACAGGCCGATATAGTCTGTCTGCAGGAGGATGTAGACTCATGGCGGCAGTATGCCTTCAAGGAGTTACAGAGGACGTATGCCTACAACGACACGTTAGTGCTTATCAAAGAACCCACCAGCTACAATGCCCTCGGCATTCACACCCGTTTTCCTATCCTGCGCCGTGAGCGCATCACGTACCCATCGTTGGCTAATGGCAGCGCAGCATGGTGGCTCGATGTGCAGGGCGATACCGTCATCGTCATCAACAATCACTTCGAGAGCTGCCACCTGACAAAGGACGACCGTCAGCAGTATCGCCAGATATTGCATGGTGAAATCACAGGCGATTCAGCGCGCACTGGCTCCAAATTGCTGTTAATAAAACTGGCCGAGGCTAATGCCAAGCGATGCCGGCAGATTGATGCTGTCTGCCGTTATGTTGAGGAACATCAGCAGTATCCCATCATCGTTTGCGGCGATTTCAACGACAACCCCATTTCCTTCTCACGCTATGCGATGGCCAAGCGCTTGACCGATTGTTTTGCCGAGACGGGAAAAGGCATCGGTTTGTCATATAATCAGAAAGCATTTTCCTTCCGGATAGACCATCTTTTCTGCTCCAAAGCCTTCACACCTTACAACTGCAAAATTGACAGCCGGATGGATGCCAGCGACCACTATCCGCTCATTGGTTGGCTGAAAATCAGACAAAAACCATAATTTTTGTACGAAATTCCCTGATAAATTTCGGTAAGTGAAGAAAAATCAGTATATTTGCACGCTAAAAAAGCAAAATCATAATTAAAATAATAACAAAAGCAAAATGCAAAACAAAGGAATTGTAAAATTTATCGCAATCGTTCTGATTCTCGTTTGCTGCTTCTACCTTTCCTTCTCGTTCGTGACACGCCACTACGAAAGTAAGGCTGCCGCCATGGGCGAAGAGGCTGGTCAGGAGTATCTGGACTCGATCATGAACGAGAAAGTGTACTGCGGAATCTATTCGTTCAAGCAGTGTCGCGAGATGGAGATTGGCCTGGGTCTTGACCTGAAGGGTGGTATGAACGTAATTCTTGAGGTGTCAGTACCCGACGTTGTTGATGTACTGGCCGACCACAAGCAGGATGCTGCCTATCGCAAGTCGATGGAGCAGGCCAAGAAGGAAGAGGAGACCAGTCAGGACGACTTCATCTCCCTGTTTATCAAGTATTGGAAGCAGAATGCAAACGGACGCCCCCTGGCAGCCATCTTTGCTACCCAGCAGATGAAAGGCAAGGTGAGCACCCAGTCCACCGACTCTGAGGTGGAGAGTGCTTTGCGCGCTGAGGTGCAGTCGGCAGTTGACAACTCGTTCAACGTAGTCCGCAACCGTATCGATAAGTTCGGCGTTGTACAGCCCAACATCCAGAAGCTGGAGGGCCAGTCGGGCCGTATCATGGTCGAGATGCCCGGTATCAAGGAGCCCGAGCGTGTCCGTAAGCTCCTTCAGGGTTCTGCCAACCTCGAGTTCTGGGAGACCTACAACTCGCAGGAAATCTATCCTCTGTTGGGCCAGCTCAACCAGCGCTATGCCATCATGGGCGGTGATGCTGCTGCCGTTGCCGACACAACTGCTACCGCTACCGACTCTACTGCTGTTGCTGCAGCTACCGATTCAGTGGCCAGCAAGTCAGCTGAGCTCACAGCCAAGTTGGCCAAGAAGAACGATAAGAAGGCCGACGCAAAGGCTAAGGCCGACGCGCTGAAGCAGAATCCGCTCTTTGCCGTTCTGCAGCCCGTTCCGCAGGGTCTCGCCATCGTTGGTTATGCCAATGCCCGCGATACCGCTGAGGTCAACAAGGTCATCTATTCTGACATTGCCCGTCAGATTCTCCCTGTTGAGTGTAAGCTTCGTTGGGGTGCCAAGCCCGAGGACTTCGGCGGTCAGAACACCCGTGGTGATGTCTTCGCCCTTTATGCCTTGAAGATTACCGAGCCCAGCGGCCGTGCTCCGCTGGAGGGTGATGTCATCACTTCGTCCAAGGACGACTTCGACCAGATGGGACATCCCTCAGTCTCTATGCAGATGAATTCCGACGGTGCGCGCCGCTGGAGCCAGATTACCAAGCAGAACATCGGCCGTGGCGTAGCCATCGTGCTCGACGACGCTGTCTACAGCGCTCCCCGCATCCTCTCGCAGATTGACGGCGGTAACTCACAGATTACCGGTAACTTCACCATTGAGGATACCAAGGACTTGGCCAACACGCTCAACTCCGGTAAGATGCCTGCTCCTACCCGCATCGTTCAGGAGGAGGTGGTTGGTCCCTCGCTCGGTGCACAGTCTATCAAGCAGGGTGTCATTTCGTTCATCGTAGCCTTCGTGCTGCTCATGGTCTACATGATTATGCTCTATGGCTTCATCCCCGGCATACTTGCCGATATCGCACTGCTCTTCAACCTCTTCTTCACCCTCGGCATCCTGACCTCGTTCCAGGCGGCACTGACTATGCCTGGTATCGCCGGTATCGTGCTGACACTGGGTACCGCCGTCGATGCCAACGTGCTTATCTACGAGCGTATCAAGGAAGAGCTGCGTCGCGGCCTGGGCATGAAGGAAGCGCTCAACAAGGGTTACTCTAACGCTTTCTCAGCCATCTTCGACTCAAATGTCACTTCTCTGATTACTGGTTTCATCCTGTTGTTCTTCGGCACGGGTCCTGTCAAGGGCTTCGCTACCACCTGGATTATCGGTATCTTCTGCTCGTTCTTCACAGCTGTATTCCTCACCCGTCTGGTTTACGAGAACCGTCTGGCTAAGGACAAGTGGCTCGACCTGACCTTCGTCACCGGTTATTCGAAGAATCTCATGCAGAATGCCCACTATAATTTCATGGGTATGTATAAGAAGAGCTTCCTCGTCTGGGGTTGCGCAGCACTTATCTTCTGTGCCTCGTTCGCCGTTCGCGGACTGAGCCAGAGCATCGACTTCACCGGTGGCCGCAACTATGTCATCACGCTCGACAAGGAGGCTCATGTGGAGGAAGTGCGCCAGGCTCTGGCCGGTGTATTTGTCAACACCGTTGGCGAGAATAGCGGCAAGGAGGCCAACACCAGCGTCATCGCTCTGGGTACCGACGGCAAGACCATCCGCGTGTCTACCAACTGGGACATCGAGTCCAACAATCCTAATGTCGACGACGAGGCAGAGACTATTCTCTACAATGCTCTGAAGAAAGGTGGCTACGTGAGCCAGGAGAGCGTCGAAGCGTTCAAGAATCCTGATGTCCGTCAGGGCGGCTCCATCATCAGCTCGGCCAAGGTTGGTCCTGCTGTGGCTAAGGATATCACCTATGGTGCCATCATCTCAGTCATCATCGCCCTGATTGCCATCTTCATCTACATCCTCATCCGCTTCCGCAATGTTGCTTTCTCAACTGGTGCTACCATTGCGCTGGCTCTCGATGCGCTGGTAGTGATCGGCTTCTACAGTGTGATGTGGGGCTGGGTACCCATGTCGCTCGAAATCGACCAGGTGTTCATCGGTGCCATCCTGACTGTGATCGGTTACTCCATCAACGATAAGGTGGTGGTCTTCGACCGTATCCGTGAGAACTTCCAGCTCTATGGCAAGCGCGACCGCCAGCAGCTCTTCAACGACTCGCTGAACCAGACGCTGGCCCGTACCATCAACACCTCTGTCACAACGCTCATCGTGCTGCTGTGTATCTTCATCCTCGGTGGTGACTCCATCCGCAGCTTCTCGTTCGCTATGATTCTGGGTGTCGTCTTCGGTACGCTGTCGTCACTCTTCATCGCTGCTCCTACAGCCTTCATCGTGATGGGTCGCACCATCCGCGAGGCCGATGTTGCCGAGGAGGCTGCCAAGGCTTAATCCCGACTCAAGGCTTATACCTATATATATTATAATAGCAGCCCGCTCTGCCCAAGTAGAGTGGGCTGCTTTTTTCATCAAGAAGCAAGCTATGCTCATCACAAGTTTACAGAATCCGCGCATCAAACAGCTCATGCTGCTGCAACAGAAATCCAGCGAGCGCCGTCGTACGGGACTTTTCGTCGTCGAGGGACAGCGTGAGTTGGAGCACTGCCTTGAGGCTGGCTATCAGATAGACAGCGTCTTCCGCTGTCCCGACCTCATGGCACCCTCCGCCCTCCTCCTCTCTCCTCCTTCCTCCCCCAAAGGGAACGTCTCCACTTTCGACGTCACCCCGCAGGTTTATGCGAAAATTGCTTATCGCGGCAGCACCGAGGGACTGATGGCTGTCGTCCGCGCACGTAACCTAACGCTTGCCGATCTGCCTCAGAAGAGTCATCCGCTCTATATCGTGCTCGAAAGTGTAGAGAAGCCCGGCAATCTGGGTGCAGTCCTGCGCTCTGCCGATGCAGCACAAACCGATGCCGTCATCGTCTGCGACCCGCTCACCGACCTTTACAATCCTAATCTCATCCGTTCGTCCATCGGTGCCATCTTTACCGTTCCCTGTGTAGCCTGCACCAGCGAGGCGTGCATCTCGTGGCTCAAGAGCCATGATGTCCGCATCCTTACGGCCCAGCTGCAAGACTCGCGTCTCTATTACGATACGGATATGCGCTGTGGCACCGCTATCGTCATGGGCACCGAGTCGACAGGACTTTCCGACACGTGGCGACAGGCTGCCGATGCCCACATCCGCATTCCCATGCTGGGCCGACTCGACTCGCTCAATGTATCGGTCAGCGCAGCCATCCTCCTTTTCGAGGCGGTCCGCCAGCGAAGTGCCCCAAAACCGTGAGTTAACTCAAAACATCATTTGAGTTAACTCAATCGATCAATCGAGTTAACTCAAATGCACTGCATAAGAAAGCATGCCTACCATCCTACGGCCTCGTACCATTTCAGCTGCTGGATATCCTTGTTATACTGGGATCACTCGGCTCACGTTCCAACCATTCTCCCGATTTTCGCTCCGAGAACATGCGACAACCCCACCCGACTGATGACAAAATACGCAATCCTTGCCACAAATGTCGCATCTCCCCTCCCCTATAGGTAATATTTTCAAATCCCTGCGGCGGAATAGGTTGGGACACTGAGGCACGGAGTTTATATTCCGGGCGAGGGAAATGGCTCTGTGTCTCTGTTTTCATAAACTATCCTAAAATCAGGCCGATAATCTACGGAATTTAGCGGAATTGACTAATTTTGCAGCGAAATTCAACAGGACAGACTGACAAATTGCAAATCCTACAGCTGACAGCAATATGAACAAGGAATGTATTACAGACAGCCGCCAGACGGTCAACGAGGACTCGACGGCGAAGCATGAGAGCCCTATCCGGCATGCCATCGAGTTTGGCAGCAGGAGGCGCGACGAGTTGAAGGCCGCAGTGGAGATCAACGTCAGGGCTTACGAGAACTATGTGTACTTCACCAACTACTTTCCCGACCGCGACGAGCGGATAAAGGCCATCCGCGACATGAACCGCTGTGCGCAGCAGACGATATTCGGCAAGACTAACTGCCTTGTGGCCAGACAGGACGGCAGGATAGTGGCCTTGGTGACTCTCGACCCTCCCGGCTATCAGGCTCCGCGGACGATTCACTATCTGCTTCACGGCTGGTGGCTGGTGTGCCTCAGGCGCAACATGCGGCTCATCAACCGCTGGCTGGCGATGGACGAGGAGGCGAGCCGCCCGTGTCACGACTATCAGCGGAGCGTGCCCGATGTGTGGTATCTCAGTTCCTTGGCCGTAGACCCGTCGGTTCACGGGCAGGGCGTCGGCTCGCGGTTCATTGCCTATCTGGAGGACTACATCCGCGCCCGCGGCGGGAAGGAGCTGATTCTCTTCACCAACTCGGAGGAAAATCTCGCCTTCTACCGTCGTCGCGACTTCGAGGTGTTTCATGAGGAGCAGATTGTCAACGACGGAAAGGTGATGGGCAGCTGGAGCATGAAGAAGATTTTATAGCATTAAAAACAACGATGATGAAACAGACAAGACTTTTGATTCTGGCAGCACTCGCCATCATCTGCAGTGCGACCCTGTCGGCACAGACTGCCGACGAATACTTGTACGTAGCCCTCGACGACCAGCCCGATGCCACCTACTTCCTTCCGCCGCCACCGAGCATCGGAAGTGCAGAATTCGTGGACGACCTGGTGCAGTTCCAGTGGGGCAAGACACAGCGCAACACTCCCCGTGGCGAGCAGGCCAGCGAGGAGTCGCTGCATACTCCGGAGGCGTGGGGCATCATCCTGTCAGAGGTTCTCAGACTCGACACTATCAGCGACGAGGCGACACCTGCGCTGTCGCGGCTGCTGCAGAAGAGCTTCTACACGGGCGGGGCTTGCACCTTGAAAGCCAAGGACGAATATATGCGCACGCGGCCCTTCGTGCAGATGAACGACCCGATATGGGCAAAGTATGACGACGAGTTCGTCCGTCTGAGCGGCTCCTACCCCTCCGGACATACTGCCTTAGGATGGTTCACCGCACTCGCCTTTGCCGAGATGTGGCCCGCCCTGCAAGATGACATCCTGCGCCGGGGCTTCATGTTTGGCGAGAACCGCGTCATCGTGGGTGCCCACTACCAGAGCGACGTGACGGCAGGCTATCTCTGCGCAGCGGCAACCTTTGCCCGTGCCCATGCGAATCCGGACTTCCTGCAGGACATACAGGCCGCGCGCGCCGAGTATGCCCGGCTGAAGGGGATGGCCGCCAACAGCAATCCTGCCGAGGGCACTGATGTGCCTCACGGCGAGAAATTCCTGGGAAGCCCCGTCGACACCGCCAGCTACCGATACATCAGCGACCTCACGCTCTACTGGGACGGCAAGGCCCTGCGCGACACCAAGCGCGGGGAGCAAGCATCCCACGAGGCCGACTACAGCGCAGAGATGATGTACGAGATATTCAGCGAGGCCATCGGAACGACCATCAGCGCGGAGAAGACACCTGCCATCAGCAAGCTCATAGGCTACGTGCTGGCCAAGTGCAGCATGACAGCCGACCGACTGAAGGAAATCCGCTTCCGCAAGCGCCCGTTCGTCCAGTTGGGCGAGCCCTCGTTTGTGCCGGGCGACGAAGAGAAAGAGCGCGGCAAGAGCAGCTTCCCCTCCGGCCATACCAATCTGGGCTGGACAGAGGCCCTGGTCATGGCCGAGCTGGCCCCCGACCATCAGAACGAAATCCTCAGGCGCGGCTATGAGTACGGCTACAACCGCCAGATAGTGGGCTACCACTGGTTTACCGATATCATTGCCACACGACAACTGGCATCGGCCCTCTATGCCTATCTGCACAGCGACGCCGAGTTCCAGTCGCTCATGCAGGAAGCGCGCAAGGAGTATCAGACGGCGAACCCGTCGGCCATACAGTCCGTCACGCCCGACGACAGCGACAACCGCCGGGCAGACATCTACACCCTCGACGGCCGACGAGTGTATGGCCAGCCCTCCGGCAAAGGCATCTACATCAGCAAGGGGAAAAAAGTCGGAGCCAGTTTGAGCCGACCCTTGTGAACCATCCGCTTGTGGGGCGAAAGTCATCCTACATGAAGTTTTTAAAAGTGATGCAACTGATGTCATTTTGCAACACTTTTAAAAACTTCATGTAGCAGGATATATAGGATATATAATGCCACACACAGCAATCCTTTTTGCAGTAAATTTTGCCGCCAAATTGGGTGTATACTTTTCGGGAACAAAAAAAATAGAATTTTTCGATTTAGAGAAGAGAAAAGACATTTTTATTGCATGATTAAAAGAAAAATCATACCTTTGCACAAAATTACATACAGAGATGGGGAAAGAACTGTCGAACATCTTACAATTTCTAAAGAACTGGACGCTGCCCGTAGCCATTGCCATAGGAACGGCGAGCTATCTGACTTTCTACTATGTTCCCGCGCTCGACGGGCTGGGCAACCGGATAGGGCCGCTGTTCGACGTGCTGTTCCCGCTATTCGTCTTCCTCACCCTGTTTATCACCTTCTGCAAGGTCGACTTCCACCAGATGCTGCCCCACCGGTGGCATACGGGCGTGCTCGCCATGCAGCTGCTATTAGTAGGACTGAACATCGGCATCATCCTCTGGCTGAAAAACTCTCCACTGTCAACTCTCAACTCGCTGACGTCTCCGCTGCTGTGGGAGGCCGTGCTGACCTGCATCATCGGGCCGTCGGCATCGGCAGCGCCCGTGGTCGTCGGCAAGCTGGGAGGCAACATCTCGACCATGACCACCTATACGCTCATCTCCTCGCTGGCCTCGGCGCTGATGATTCCCCTGGTGTTCCCCATCCTGGAACAGACGGCACACGTGGACTTCCTGGAAGCCTTCCTGATCATACTGCAGAAGGTCGCCGTCGTGCTGCTGCTGCCCCTGGTGCTGGGATGGATCATGCAGCACTACGTGAAGGGGCTGTGCCGCAAGATTGCCGCCCAGCCCAACCTGAGCTTCTACTGCTGGGGCATCTCGCTGAGCATCACCACGGGCATCACGGTGAAGAACATCGTGAACAGCAGCGCCACGCTCTCCCTGCTGCTGGCCATTGCAGTGGCGACGCTGGTGCTCTGCTTCGTGCAGTTCGAATTAGGCAGGCTGGTGGGGCGCCGCCTCGGCGAGGAAATCAACGCCGGGCAGGCGCTGTTTCAGAAGAATACCGCGCTCAGCATCTGGGTGGCCTATATGTACCTCAGCCCCGTGGCCTCTATCGGCGCCGGATGCTATGTGCTCTGGCAGAACATCATCAACTCGATGGAGCTGTGGCAATACAGGAAAAAGACCATAGCAAACATCCCGCAGCAAAATTACTCCAAACTAAATACTAAGACAAGATGAAGACAAGTGTAACGTACGAATCGCTGAAGAAATGGGCGCAGGGCGGCATGCTCCTCTGCCTTGCCCTCCTGCTGTCCATCCCGGCCCTGGCCGTCGAGAACTATCCCTATCGCAGTGACTATCTGTGGGTGACCGTGCCCAACCACCACGACTGGCTCTACCAGTGCGGCGAGGAAGCCACCGTCGAGGTGCAATTCTATAAATACGGCATCCCCCGCGACAGCGAGGTGTCGTGGGAGGTGGGCACCGACCTGCTGGCTGCCGACACGCGCGGGAGCCTGATGCTGAAGGGCGGTCGCGGCACCATCCGCATGGGAACGGCCAAGAAACCGTGCTTCCGCGACCTGCGACTGAAGACGAAGGTCGACGGCAAGACCTATGAGCACCATGTGAAGATAGGATTCTCGGTCGACAAGATACAGCCCTTCACCCAGGAGCCCAAGGACTTCTGGGCGTTCTGGCAGCAGCAGACGGAAGAGGCCGGCAAGTTCCCCCTGCACTACTCGAAGGAATACGTCAAGGAGATGTCGAACGACAAGGTGGAGGCCTGGCGACTGAAGATCGACCTCGACAAGCAGCGCCACTCGTTCTACGCCTATCTGCTGATGCCCCGCGGCGCGAAGCCCGGCTCCTGCCCCGTCGTGCTCACCCCTCCGGGAGCAGGCGTGAAACCCATCCGCGACGCTACCACCCGACGCTTCTACCCCGAGAACGGATTCATCCGCATGGCGCTCGACATTCACGGGCTGAACCCCACGCTGAGCGAGGAGGTGTTTGCCGAAATCCGCGCCGCCTTCGACAATAAGAACAACGCCTACCTCCGCCAAAGCCTGGAGGACCGCAACCACTACTATATGAAGCACGTCTACCTGGGACTGCTGAAGGCCATCGACATCCTCGTCTCGCTGCCCGAATGGGACGGACGCAACGTTATCATGCAGGGAGGCAGCCAGGGCGGTGCCTTGGCGCTGATAGCCACAGCCCTCGACCCGCGCGTCACCCACTGCGTGGCCAACCATCCCGCACTGAGCGACATGGCTGCAGGCTCGGCCGGTCTCACCAGCGGCTATCCGCACTTCACCCACGAGAGCGGAGCCTACTCGGAAGCCTGCATGAAGACGCTGCCCTATTACGATGTCGTCAACTTTGCCCGACACATCAAGGTGCCCGTCTATATGACGTGGGGATACAACGACAACACCTGTCCGCCCACCACCTCGTATGCCGTCTGGAACGTGCTGCAGTGCGAGAAGGAATGTCTGCTCACCCCCATCAACGAGCACTGGACCAGCGACGCCACCGACCGCCAGCAGATGGAGTGGATGCGCCGCCACTTGAAATAGAAAAGCGAAGGGGCATGTCCAATTTAGCACGCCCCTTCGCTCTATTCTGATGATTGTAGATTTACAGGCTGTCTACCAATATCTGCCTGATATCGTCCTCGGTGAGCGGAGCCCACGCTTGGTCTAAGCCTTCGTTGACGGCAACGTGGTGGGCCATTTCGTCCAGTCGGCTTTCGTCAATGCCTACCTCGCGCAGATGCATGGGAATGTCCATGCTCTCGAAGAAACGATAGGTGGCATCAATGGCCTTTTCGGCAATCTCCTGCTTGGGCAGCGAGGCATCGATACCAAACACGTTGATGCCGTATTTCACGAAGCGGTCTATCGTATGCTCGTTCAGGATATGCCGCATCCATCGAGGTGTGATGATGGCCAGTCCGATGCCGTGAGTGATGTCGTAGTAGGCACTCAGGGCGTGCTCTATACCGTGACAAGGCCAGCGACTATCACTATTGCCCAGCGACAAAATTTCGTTGCAACCATAGGTACAGCAGAGCATCATCTCGGCGCGGGCGGTATAGTCCTCAGGATTCGCCAGACATTTGGGGGCGTTCACTATCAGGCTTCTCAGCGTCGATTCGCAGAAACCATCGTTGAGCAGGGTGGTTTCGCCTGTGAAGTACTGCTCCATGACGTGGTTCATGGCATCGGCACAACCTGCGGCTGTCTGCAGCCTTGATACAGAGAAGGTATATACAGGATCAAGGATTGAACAGACAGGGAAGATACAGGGAGCCACATAGCTCACCTTGTCGTGGGTATCGGTGCGCGAGATGACGCCGCCATTATCCCACTCCGACCCCGTAGCGGCAATGGTCATGATGTCAACAATGGGCAAAGCGGCCTTCGTTTCAACCTTGTTGATAATGAGATCCCAAGGGTCGCCATCGTACAGGGCACCTCCAGCAATGGCTTTCGAACAGTCAAGTACACTGCCGCCACCTACACTGAGGATGACATCTATCTGTTGCTCTTTGCAGATGCGGACGCCATCTAACACGCTGGGATCGTATTTGGGGTTGGGCTGGATGCCGGGAAGCTCGAAGATGTCGTAGTCGCTAAGCAATTGCTTTACATGGTCGTAGAGACCAATTTTCTTGATGCTGCCGCCTCCGTAGGTCAGTAGTACACGTTTGCCTAAGGGTTTCATGACCTCGGGCAGTTTCTTAATAGAGTCGCGCCCAAAGATGAGTCGGGTGGGAGTTACATAATCAAAGTTTTGCATTTTCTTAATTTTTTTGTTGGGTAGTTCGATTGGGTTGCAAAATTACTAAAATGTCATCATAAAACAAAAAAAACGTTCAAAATTAAACATTTTTGCACAAAATGAAGTAAATTTGCAGGTCGAATAAAACAAACAAAAGTGATTATGGAAAATGAAGTAAACGAGATGAAACTCATGTCCTCTGCTGAGGTTGAGGAACTGCTTTCGCTGTCGCGTGGCGAGACATTGGAGTATGACACAACAGAGACCTGGATAGACCTTTTCCAACGGCAAGCCGCCCTGCACCCTGACCATGTTGCCGTAGTCGATTCCGAGGGCAGCTACACCTATCGTGAACTGGACGAGGCTTCCGATGCGGTTGCCCGTTACCTGATAGACAAGGGACTTCAGCCCGACACGTTCATTGCCATCCGCATGGATCGTTCGCGCTTGTTCATGGCAGCAGCCTTGGGTGCCCACAAAGCATCCGTGGCCTACTTGCCCATTGATTTGGAGTATCCGGCTGAGCGCGTAGAATATATGATGGAGGACAGTGAAGCTTCGCTGACCTTGGACGAGGCAGCCGTGCGAGAGGCCATTGCCAGTGGATTGTCAGGCGAACTGCGTCCTGCCACTCCAGAGGCACTTGCTTATATGATATACACCTCCGGTTCCACCGGCAAGCCCAAAGGAGTGATGATCCAGCACAAGGCGCTGCTCAACTTCATACACTTCATCCGAAAGGAATGGCACCTGAGCGAACAGAGCCGCATAGCCTGCCACAGCAACTTTGCCTTCGACGCTGCCGTAGAGGACCTCTACCCTGTGCTTACGGTGGGCGGCAGCTTATACATCGTTCCAGAGCCGGCGCGCATGGACATCGGCCTGCTGCGTCAGTACCTGAAGGACAACGCCATTACGGGCGGATGCTATACCACCCAGTTAGGACAGCTGCTGGGAAGCGAGGAACCTCTGGACGTTGACTATATCTGCCTGGGCGGTGAGAAGATGACGACGACTCCGCAGGCGACGGGCCGCGTGCTGAATACCTACGGGCCGACGGAGTTCACCGTCGACTCGACCTATTTTGAAGTGGACAAGAACCGCCACTACGACAATATCCCCATCGGACGTCCGCTCTATAACCTGACGGCCTTGGTGCTCGACAGCAAGGGCAACCTGTTGCCTAAGGGGGAGACGGGCGAGCTGTGCATGGCCGGACCACAGATGGCGAAGGGCTACTGGAAGCGTCCAGACCTGACAGCCGAGAAGTTCTGCGAGGTGACGATAGCCGGCGAGCGCATGAAGGTGTACCGCACGGGAGACCTCGTACGATGGAACGACGAGGACCAGCTGGAATATCTGGGGCGTATCGACACGCAGGTGAAGCTTCGCGGCTTCCGCATCGAGTTGGGCGAGATAGAGGCCCGTGCAGCCATGTTCGAAGGCATCAGCATGGTGGCCGCAGAGGTCTGGCAGGGACAGACGCTCTGTCTGTACTACTCAGCGACAAAGGACATTGACAAGAGTGCGCTCCGTGCCTTCCTTGCAGAGACGCTGACAGAATATATGGTTCCGACGGCCTATATGCAGTTAGACGAGATGCCGCTGACACCCAATGGGAAAATCAACCGCAAGGCACTGCCCGAGCCAGAGATAGAACTGGAGGACATCGTGGCCCCAGAGACGGAGCTGGAGCAACAGCTCTTCGACATCGTGGCGGAGGTGATGGGCAACAGCAAGTTTGGTGTCACCAACGACCTCGTATCACTCGGCATGTCATCACTGGGAATGATGAAACTGAATGTGGCCATACAGAACAGGTTAGGCAAACAGTTGACGGTGGCTACCATCATGCGCGAGCCCACTATCCGGCAGATGGCTCTCGACCTAGGACAGGCAGAGACTGCTGACGACGAGGATGTGCCGCGACTGAAAGCCTATGAGCCACAATCCCGCTACCCACTGACAGAAAACCAGCGCGGTGTCTATATAGACTGGGAGATGAATCGCGACACGACACAATACAATATTCCCGACCTCTACCGTTTTGAGCAGATGGATGTCGAACGCCTGGCACAGGCCGTACGACAGGCTGTCGAGGCACACAGCTATCTGAAGACACGCCTGACCATTGCCGAGGGCGATGTCATGCAGGAACGTCACGACGAGGAGGAAGCAGTGGTAAGCATACATACGCTCGACAAGGAGCCCGATATGGCATTCTTCAGCAAGCGCATGCAACCCTTCGATCTGTTCAATGACCGACTGTATCGTATCGAGATTTACCAGACACCCACAAGTGTCTATCTCTTTGCCGACATCCATCATATCATCTATGACGGACTGTCATCGGACGTGTTCCTGCAGAGCGTGCTGGCAGCCTACGACGGCAAGCCATTGCAGCCAGAGAAAGTGACCGCTTACGACTTTGCGCTCTATGAGCAGGCCATGAAGGATACCCCTGTCTACGAGCGGGCACAACAGTATTTTGATACGTTGACAGCAGGTGCCAACGTGCTCAGCGTGACAGACTCAGACCAGCCAGACGGCAAGGATACAGGAACTCTTTTCATCCCCTTTGCCGATGAAGGCATACAGGAATTCTGTACGGCAAATGGTGTCACTATAAGCAGTTTCATGCATGCTGTCTTTGCGGAAACGATGAGCCGTTTGACACGAGAAGACGACATTCTCTACCTGACCATCAACAATGGCCGCACGGCCAGTGCCGACCTGCTCAATTGTGTCGGTATGTTTGTCAAGACACTTCCCGTGGTACGTCCGGCGACCAACAAGGACACCACGGTGGCCGACTTTGTGAAAGATATACATCGGCAGCTACAGGAGAGCTACGAGAATGATATTTATCCCTATACCCAGCTGGTGGAGCGACAGAAGATACACGCCGAGGCCATCTTCGTCTACCAGGGTGGCATTATCGAAGACGATAGTGCAGGCGGAGAGGATATTTCCGTTGCCCTTGATACAGCCAAGTTACCCATCGACTTCTCCGTCTATCCTCAAGGTGATGGCTACAAGTTGGCATTAGAATACAGCGGTACCCGATATAGTGCGGCCGACATCCAGAAGATGGGACAGGCTTTTGTGAGCGTTGCACATAACATGGTTCATGGCGACAAGCTCAATGAGGTAGCCTTAGTGTCTGCTGCTGAGGTTGAGGAACTGCTTTCGCTGTCGCGTGGCGAGACATTGGAGTATGACACATCAGAGACCTGGATAGACCTTTTCCAACAGCAAGCCGCCCTGCACCCTGACCATGTTGCCGTAGTCGATTCCGAGGGCAGCTATACCTATCGTGAACTGGACGAGGCTTCCGATGCGGTTGCCCGTTACCTGATAGACAAGGGACTTCAGCCCGACACGTTCATTGCCATCCGCATGGATCGTTCGCGCTTGTTCATGGCAGCAGCCTTGG
>JAEEGJ010002611.1_pt1:0-82500 | contig 86743 bp, 58 predicted proteins | sample 8958761 | NCBI WGS metagenome assembly JAEEGJ01 (sample SAMN16246546, study PRJNA631951) | gut metagenome | biome: gut microbiome; feature: rumen; material: RS-attached | host: Bos | place: Iran: Karaj | collected 2018-10
TTGTGCCGTATCTGAGGGCTGCCGACGAGCTCAAGACCAAGCCGACGCAGCACTCGGTGAAGGAGCTGCAAGGTGCTGGAATACAGCCCGATGTGCTCGTGTTGCGCACCGAGAAACACCTCTCCGACGGCATCCGCCAGAAGGTGGCTTCGTTCTGCAACGTCGACCTCGAATGTGTGGTGCAGAGCGAAGACCTCCCGAGCATCTATGAGGTGCCTGTCAACATGCAGCGACAGGGACTTGACGCGGCGTTGTTAAGAAAATTCGGCGTGCCGGTGGGCGAAATGCCTAAGATGGAGTCGTGGCACCATTTTTTGGAGCTGCAGCAAGGCGCGACGAAAGAGTTACATATCGGCTTGGTGGGCAAATACGACCTCCAAGACGCTTACAAGAGCATTCGCGAAAGCCTGATTTTGTCTGGAATATACAACCATGTCAAGGTTAAGATAGACTTCATCAACAGCGAGAACATCACCAAGGCAAATGTGGCAGAGAAGCTGGCAGGTGTGGCGGGGATACTTGTCTGTCCGGGCTTCGGACAGCGTGGCATCGAGGGCAAGATCATTGCCTTGGAACATGCCAGGACCCACGACATGCCGGCATTCGGCATCTGTCTCGGAATGCAGATGATGGTAATAGAGTTCGCACGCAACGTGTTGGGATACAATGATGCCAACTCAAGTGAGATGGACGCCAAGACACCGCATAACGTCATCGACATGATGGAGGACCAGAAAAGCATCACCAACATGGGCGGCACCATGCGCTTGGGCGCATACGGATGCGAGTTGCGCAAAGGCAGCAAGGTGGCAGGCATCTATGGAACGCCGAAGATCAGCGAGCGTCACCGCCATCGTTACGAGTTCAACAACAAATACAAGGACGAATACGAGAGCAACGGCATGATGTGCGTGGGCAACAACCCCGAGAGCGGACTGGTGGAGATAGTCGAAATACCTACCCTGCGCTGGTACATCGGCACCCAGTTCCATCCGGAGTATTCGAGCACGGTGCTGAAGCCGCATCCACTTTTCCTGAGTTTCGTGAAAGAATGTGACAAATAGTATCTCAGGATACAATTTTTAAGGATTTTTTCCGTTTTAGAAAAAATTTATACTATTTTTGCAGAAAATTATACCATTTAAAATATTTAAATCATGAAAAAACTATTATTATCTCTCTTTGCGGCGCTGATGATTTTAAGCGGCTGCAACAAAACAAAACAGTTCAAGGTGACGGTTAACCTTGACAATTCTAACGACGAACAGGCTATCCTCATCAAGACCGTCGACGGCAACACGCCGATTATTCTCGACACCGCGGTCTTCGTCGACAACAAAGCCGTTTTCCAAGTCGACTGCGACGACCCACATGCACTCTATATCCTGAAACTCAAAGGAGCACGTGATTTCTTTCTGATGTTCCCTGAAAATCAAGATGTTACGGTGACTGGCGACATCGATGACTTTATCCATATTGAAGCGACAGGCTGTGCCACACAGAACATTTTCAACGAGTATCAGAAAGCTCTTGCGAAAATCAACGAACCCGGACTCGTTCTCGAAAAGGAGATTAACGCAGCTTACGATGCCGGCGACAGCTTGAAATATGAAGAACTCAACGAGAAGCTTTTGGTCATCTATCATGAAAACATCGATTATAAGAAAGACTTTATCAAGAACCACGCCGACAGCTATGTTGCACATTACGTCTTCGACGATATGAAATACGACATTGAGATGGCCGAGGTGATAGAGCTTGCCGACTTGCTCACCAATGAATCGCTTTACAGAGACAATGTCGTGAAGTTTATCGAAAACAACCAGCGTGTGGAGCTCGGTCAGCCATTTATCGACTTCACTTTGAAGACCGCTGATGAAAAAGATGTGAACCTTGCCGAGATCATCAAAAACAACAAGGTCGTGATGGTCGACTTCTGGGCATCGTGGTGTGGACCATGCCGCAATGAGAACCCTGTTGTGAAGGCCGCTTACGAGAAATATCATGCAAAAGGCCTGGAGATTGTCGGTGTAAGTGTCGACAGAAACGAGGCCGCATGGCTGCAGGCAGTTGAAGAAGACGCTCTGCCATACATCCAGGTGCGCGACGCTGCTGGTGAAGTAGGCAATAACTATGCTGTGGTTTACATCCCGAGCAATTTCCTCTACGACCAGAACGGCATTATGATTGCAAAAGGCCTTCGTGGCGAGGAACTTGAGGCTAAGCTGGCTGAGGTTTTGAACTAAAAAAATCCGTCAGACGATGAAGCTACGTCATTTCATTATGCTGGCCGTATGCGCGCTGGCGGTATCGTCGTGCTCTATTTTCAGGGCCCTCAAGACTGATGGCAAGGACGGCCCTACCGTGTACAGCTATAAGAAACGCCAGGTCGACACCATTGCGACTGGCGACGTGGCGTTTCATTTCCCTGTCGGGAAACATGCCGAATGGCTCGACACCCTGCATTTCCTGGACAACCAGCCTTACGGCGACCACCAGACCTTCAGCGAGGTTATCGACACGAAAGGCGACGACCAAGCGGTGCTCGTCATCCATAACGACAGCATCGTTTACGAGAAGTACTGGGGCAGTTATTCAGCCAACCACATGGCAGTCATTTTCTCTATAACAAAATCCATAACATCGCTGCTGTGCGGCATCGCCGTTGATGATGGCTACATCCATAGTGTCGACGACCCCGTCACTGACTACCTGCCTGAGCTTAAAAAGGAGGACCCGATGTGGCAGGAGCTGACAATACGTCATCTGCTCGACATGCGCAGCGGCCTCGACTTCGACGACGTTTATGAGTTCACATCATTGAAGGATTTGAAGATGCTCAACGCGATGGCGAAACTGAACTATGGACACAATATTAGAAAACAGGTCAAAGGTCTGAAATTCCGTTGCAAGCCCGGTACACAGTACCGTTACGAGAGCATGACGCCGGCGATTCTCGGCATGGTCATCGAGCGCGCCTCAGGCAAGAGTTATGCAGAATATCTCAGCGAGAAGGTGTGGCAGCCTCTTGGCATGAATTCGGCTGCGCTGGTCATCATCGACAGCAAAAAACACGACATGGCGCACACCTTCGGAGGTGTCACTATGAATATCATGGATCTGGCGAAGATTGGCCGTCTTTACCTCAACAAAGGCATGTGGGACGGCAAACGCATCGTCAGCGAGGACTGGATAGTGAGCTCGACCAGATATGATGTCACCAACTTCGGATACCATTACAATTGGTACAACCTCAGTTACAACAACTACTATCTGACACGCTATCCAGGCTATTTTGCGCTGGGCATCTTTCAGCAGACGCTTTATGTGAACCCGCGTAAGAACCTCATCATTGTGAGGTTGGGAAGCTCAAATCGAGGCTATGCCTACATTCCCGCCTTGTTTGAAAGAGTTGCTAATGCGTGGCGATAGATGCCAACGTTATTCTTCCACCTCCGTCACGAAGCAGGCCACAAGGCCGTAGGTGATGGTCGGACGAATCCAAATTTCGGTAAGCAGATAATCGGTATATTCGTTGATAGGCTCAATGAATATGTCGAAGTTGTATAGTGCGGCGATGAGCATGTCGATGATGCAGATGATCCACAGGTTACGCTTGGTGTAGCTCTGCCAGTTTTTCCGCGCATAGAAATAAGTGAGGGTGCAGAGCAACAGCACCGACAGCGTGAGACATGCCAAATGCAAGGGGAATTTAGCCAGCGGCGGCGCAAAGAGTATGTCGCGCAACAGCACCGTGACGCCCACAAAGACAGAGCACCAATAGTTGAACTGATGGCTGTCGATGCGGTCGAAGAAATATCTCCATATCATCACCAGACAGGCGATATAAAACATGTTGAGCACCAATTCGGGCCATGACTCCTTAAGTCCGAAGTGAAACACCGCATAAAGCATCACGCCCACTGAAACCATTCCGCCGATGGCAGTAATGACAATGTCAAATACTTTGGCATTTTTTTTGAATCTTGTCTTCATTATCAGTTAATAAGTCAGTTATTAATGTTGCCGTTGTTATAAAATTGCAAAGATATAATTTTTTTGCACATTTCAAAAAAACGTTTAAAACGCCACTCCCACCCTAAAACCGGCCGTAAAAGCGGTCGGACTGTCGGCACTCCAGCCTATAAAACCGTGGTGATAGTTACTTTTGTTGCTGTTGCCGCACGCCAAACCGAAGCCTCCGTAGATGTCGAAAACGAACCAGTTGAGCACCCAATCGTAGCCTAATACGCCCATCAGCGCCACACGGTCGACCTTCAACCGCCCGTCGGTCTCGTGGTTGTAACGATATGATGAGTAGCACAGTTCCGGCTTGATGTAAAAGCCGCACAGCTGGTTGTCGGCGTTGTGTTTGTTGCGGAAGATGAACTTGTAGGCCAGTCGCCATGCCGTGCCCCGCGGGTCGCTGTCCTTGAGCTTGTCGAAGCCCCATCCGATGACGCCCGCCGTGATCTCAATGCTTTGATAGTCACGCACCCAACGCTCGTAAGTGAGCTTCGAGGTGCCGCTCGCCAGCGAGAGAAGCGCCACTTTGAGTTCGTTTTTGCGCATCTTGGGCTTCTCCACTTGTACGGTGTCGGTCACGCCTTGGGCTGAAACTGTCACGAAAAGCCCTGCAATAAATATGATTGTCAAAAATTTTTTCATTATTATATTCAATTTCATAAAGAATTGACAAAAATACAAAATATTTCATATCTTTGCGGAGAGTAAAATCTTCTATTATGAAAAAATCTGTTTTTATCGCAATTTTGATGCTGTTTGCGGCTTGGCAGACGGCTTTCGCGCAGGAAAAGCTGCAGAGTCCCGACGGAAAACTGGAGCTTCAGTTTGAGCTCAACGACGGCACACCTTATTACATGTTGAACCGTGACGGCAAGCCTGTGGTGCTTCCTTCGAAGATGGGATTCACCCTCGAATGGCGCGACGACCTGGCACATACCTTCGTGCTGAGAGACGTGCAATTCGACACTTTCGACGAGACCTGGGAGCCCGTCTGGGGCGAAGAGGCGCAGATCCGCAACCATTACAACGAGATGCTGGTGACACTCGAGCAGCCCGTCGGCTCTGTGGAGAGCATGGACTACTCCACCGAGAAGAAAGCCACCGTCATGCAGATAAGATTCAGACTCTACGACGACGGACTCGGCTTCCGATATGAGTTCCCGATGGACAATGCCCTCGCGTATTTCTGGATCAAGGAAGAACTGACAGAGTTCGCGATGACAGGCGACCACACAGCCTGGTGGATCCCGGGCGACCTCGACACGCAGGAATATAACTACACCGAGTCGCGCCTCTCGCAGATACGCGAGCTGTTCGACAAGAGCCACGAAGGCGGCGGCTGGCCATGGACCGCGTTCTCAAAGACAGGAGTGCAGACCGCCCTCCAGATGAAGACCGACGACGGCTTGTATCTCAACATCCACGAGGCCGCCACTCTCGACTACCCTACAATGCATCTGGAACTACTTGAAACCGATAACTCTCAACTAACCTTCCGGGCGTTCCTCTGTCCTGACGCCACTGGCTACAAAGGCCGCATACAGACGCCTTGCGTGACACCTTGGCGCACCGTCATGGTTTGCGAGACAGCCACCGATGTCCTGGCTTCGAGGCTGATTCTGAACCTCAACGACCCTTGCGTTCTCGACGATGTCAGCTGGATCCATCCTGTGAAATACATGGGCGTTTGGTGGGAGATGATCTCAGGCAAGAGCACCTGGGCTTACACCAACGACTTCCCTTCGGTGAAGCTCGGACAGACCGACTATGAGCACGCTACACCGAACGGCACTCACGGCGCCAACAACGAAAACGTGCGCCGTTATATCGACTTCGCAGCGGAAAACGGCTTCGACGCCTTGCTCATCGAAGGCTGGAACATCGGCTGGGAAGACTGGTATGCCAAACAGAAAGACTTTGTCTTCGACTTCATCACCCCTTATCCAGACTTCGACCTGCCTGATTTAAATAAGTACGCTCACGAGAAAGGAATCAGGCTTATCATGCATCACGAGAGCTCAGCATCCACACAAAATTACGAGCGTTGGATGGAGAAGGCATACACCTTGATGAACGAATACGGCTACGACGCCGTGAAAGGAGGCTATGTGGGCACCATCATACCTTTCGGCGAAGGCCACTACAGTCAGCCTATCAACAACCACTATCATTATGCCATCGTGGAGGCGGCGAAACACCATATCATGGTCAACTCGCATGAGGCGGTGCGTCCGACAGGCTTATGCCGCACCTGGCCCAACATGATTGGCAACGAGAGCGCGATGGGCACCGAGTTCAGAGGCCGCATCAAGCCCGGACATACGACGATTCTGCCGTTCACGAGACTGCAAGGCGGTCCGATGGACTATACCCCGGGCATCTTCGAGACCGACATGGGCAAGATTGTGGAGTGGGACAAAGGCGATTTGATGCAACACACCATCTGCAACCAGCTGGGACTTTATGTCACATTCTACTCGCCTCTGCAGATGGCAGCCGACTTCCCGGAGCATTACGCCCAGTTTATGGACGCGTTCCAATTCATCAAAGACGTGGCCGTCGACTGGGACAAATCCATTTATCTCTATGCCGAACCCGGCGCATACATCGTGACGGCACGCCATCCGAAGATTTCAACCTTAAACAAGGCCGCCGAAGGCGTTGGAACGTTGGAAGACGGCAAGAAAGGCGTGATTTCCAATGCTACACGGTACGTTTATGCCATCCCGGATTCTGTAGAGACGATGTGCACATCGTCTCTATCAAAACCACGTGATGTCTGGTATATCGGCGGCATCACCGACGAAAACGCCCGTGAATTCAAGGTGAAACTGGATTTCCTGAAACCAGGGGTGAAATATGAGGCAATCATTTATTCCGATGCAAAAGACGCGAGCGGAATCCCTGGCGACTGTTATAATCCGCAGGCGTACACGATAACAAAGAAGACCGTCACGTCAAAAAGCATACTGAAGATGAAGATGGCACCATGCGGAGGATTCGCCGTCAGCATACGCGAAAAAAAATAAAAAAAACAATAACATTATGACAACAGAAGAATACAGAGAAGAAGGCTTCCGTCTTTACGATGAAGACATGGCTAAGGCAGTGGAATGCTTCAAGAAAGCAGCTGAAGGAAAAGACATCACCTCCGCCATCGCCCTGGCTGGTTATTATTATGACGAAAAAGGTGAAGACGAAATAGCCAACGAATGGCTCAAAAAAGCCTTCAGATGGTACAAAGAAGCCGGCAAACCCAAAGAATACAAATATCTCTACGCCATCGGCGAGACTTTGGCGGGCAGAATGATTTACGAGTCGATAAGCTATTACGACTTCCCAAAAGCTATCGACGCATTGGAACATTTCAACGCTGCCGCTGATAACGGCAACGACAATGCACTTGCATACATCGGCAAGTTCTTTTTCGATGGCTACGACACCCCCGACGCATCGCCAAGTTATAAGGAAGCTTTCGACATCTGGAGACAGGGCGCGGAAAAAGGCGATCAGATGTGCATAGACCTTCTTGAAGAACACAAATACGAATATGTGGGCGAACCATCTGACCCCAAAGAGATAACATTTGAAAACGGGGACAAATATAAAGGCGATGTCAACGCCGAAGGTCAGCCCCACGGCATCGGTCACATGGAATATGACAAAAACGGCTACGATGCCACCTACGACGGCGAGTGGCAGAACGGAAAACGCTGCGGCAAAGGTCATTACCGCCAAGTCAGCCGAGGTGTCCGCCGCTATGTCGATGAATACAAAGGCGAGTGGCTCGATGACAAGGAACACGGCTACGGCACCTCGTACAGCAGCGAGGAAAAAGGCGTGCATCTGAGCACCGTCACCACCACATACAAAGGCGATTTCCGTGAAGGCAAACGACACGGCCATGGACTCCTCATTATGGATAACTTCGACGGCAGCTTCCGCAATGGCAAAAATTACATTGAGGGCGAATTCGTCGACGGCGGACTGATAGGCCACGCAGTGTGCGAATACGCCAACGGCGACACCTTCGAAGGCGAGTTCAAAGGCGGAAAAAACGGCCACGGAGTATATACCTTCGCCAACGGACAGAAGTTCGAGGGAGAATGGGAAAACGACCGCATCGACATAGAAAGCGTCAAGTCCGACCCATCGCTCAACACCCCGATGCTGCTCATCACCGAGCACCATAGCGGCTTCGACTACAACTACACCGGCACCTTCCTGATGGTAGCCGAAGTGGGTGAGAAACACTACGAGGACGCCATGCTCATCAGTAAAGACTCGAGTTTCAACATGAAACAGTCCTTTAACATCATCGGGGTGACGCCCGACAGCGTGACATTCGAGGTAAAAAGTGACTTCACGCCAGATAACAAGGCATTCAACGACACCATCCGACGCGGCGAGACTAAAAAATACGAATATTCGCATGATGCCACCGCCACCATCTATGATGATGACTATGATTATACCATCGAAAGCCGACTTGAGATAAAAGCTTTTTAATAGACAGAAGCTATAAAAATGAAACATCTATATCTGACACTACTCCTTGTCGCTCTTGTCTCATGTAGCAAAACCACGCATTTCGAGATAAAAACCCTCGACACCGACGAGCCTCGATTCTCTTGGAATTATGAGTCGGATGCAAAAAACGTGAAGCAGACGAGCTACAGGATTATTGTGGCTTCGACTTTGGATGGAGCTCTCAAAGGTTTAGGAGACCTCTGGGATTCTGACGTAATCAATTCTGACAGAATGCTTTACATCCCATACGAAGGCAAGCCTCTTCAAAGTCGCGACAAGGTGTTTTGGAAGGTTTTTGCGACCCTTTCTTACGATAAAAACAAAACCGTTTCTGTCGAGAGTGATGTAAAATCTTTTGAGATAAGTCTTTTAGAATCAAGCGATTGGCAGGCAAAATGGATCGGACATGACTTTGACGACGACATCCTTGTCGGAAAAACCAGAGTCGCTGCCCGATACCTCAGAAAAGAGTTCAATCTGAGTAAAAACATCGTCGAGGCACGGCTTTATGTCAGCGGACTCGGTCAATACAGCGCTTATATCAACGGCGTGGAAGTCGCACCCGACGAGCTGCTGAAACCGGCATTGTCAGATTATCGCAAACGAGTGTATTTCAACACTTTCGATGTCACCGAGATGCTCAAAAACGGTGACAATGCCATCGGTGTGACACTCGCCGGAGGGCGTTTTACAGCTATGAGATATAACGCTGCAAATCCTGATTACGACTTCACCGACAATGTGCTGCATTTCGGCACACCGAGAATGATATTGCAGCTTGAGATAACATATCAAGATGGCTGCAAGTCGTTGATTGTCAGCGACGAATCGTGGAAAATCACCAATCGTGGCCCCATCCGCACCTCAAACGAATACGATGGCGAGACATACGATGAAAACTACGAATTAGGCGACTGGACCTTGCCATATTATGACGATGCTTCTTGGCTGAAAGCGGAACTCGTTGAGGCTCCAAAAGGCGAGTTGAAACCACAGATGAATCCCAATATCAAAGTGCAGGACACGCTGACGCCCGTTGCCATTTTCAAGAAAGATGACAAATGTATTCTCGACATGGGACAAAACATGGTCGGCGTGCTGCAAATAAACCTCAACGGCCAGCAACCGGGCGACACCATCACCTTGCGATTTGCCGAAAACCTCTATCCCGACAGCACATTGGATGTCAGGAACCTGCGCGGTGCCGAGGCCACAGATCATTATATTGTAAAGACGTGCCATGGCGCGTCTCTACAATGGAAACCTATATTTACGTACCACGGTTTCCGTTACGTTGCAATCCAAGGCCTCAGAGACATCCCGAACCCAACAAATTTCCATGGTCTTGTCTTCTATGACGAGATGCAAACCACAGGCTCTTTTGAATCATCCGATGAGGTTTTAAACGCCGTCTACCGCAACGCTTTCTGGGGCATACGGGGCAACTACCGCTCCATGCCCACCGACTGTCCGCAGCGTGACGAGCGCATGGGCTGGACAGGCGACCGCGCCACTGGCTGTTATGGCGAGTCGTATATCTTTGATAATCACCTGCTTTACGCAAAATGGCTCGACGACGGTGAAGACTGCCAGCTCGATAACGGCTCAGTATCCGACGTGTTTCCGCCTTATTGGCGCAACTATACCAACAGCATGACGTGGCCTGGCGCTTTCATCACCGTGGCAGATATGATTTATACGCGTTTTGGTGACAATGAGCCAATCCGCAAGCATTACGATGCCATGAAAAAATGGCTTAACTTCATGAAAAACAAATACATGTTTGACGGCATCATGATGAGAGACCAATACGGCGACTGGTGCATGCCACCGGAGTCACCCGAGTTCATCCACTCGCGCGACAAAGACCGCCGCACACGTGCCGCCGTCATCTCGACGCCATACTACTGCTATCTCTCAGGGAAAATGGCAAAATTCGCCGAGATATTAGGTCTTACTGACGATGTCGAGTATTTTAAAAATGAGGTTTCAACCACGACGGAGGCATATAATACGAAGTATCTGAACCATCAGATCTGGCGTTACGACAACAACACCGTGACAGCCAACATCCTGCCTTTGTTTTTCGGGATGGTGCCCAAAGGTCATGAAGACGATGTCTTCGAAAACATCGTCGACCGGACCGAAAACCTGCACGACGGTCATGTCTCGACAGGCGTTGTCGGCATTCAGTTTCTGATGCGCACGCTCACCGAATACGGTCGCGGTGACCTCGCATTGAAAATCGCCACCAACGACACCTATCCTTCGTGGGGCTACATGGTCCGCAACGGTGCCACCACCATCTGGGAGCTCTGGAACGGCAACACCGCCGACCCATCGATGAACTCCGGCAACCACGTGATGCTGCTCGGCGACCTCATCCTCTGGGAATACGAATATCTCGGCGGAATACGCGCCCTTGAGCCAGGCTATAAAAAGATTCAGCTGAAGCCCTACCCTATTGATGGTCTCGACTTCGTGAACTGCGCATACAACTCCGTCAGCGGTCGCATCGAGAGCAACTGGAAACGCGACGGAAATCATTTTGAATGGGAGATTACAATCCCTGCCAACACCGAAGCAGAGGTCTGGATTCCGACAAAAAATGGTTATAAAATTAAGACTTTAGGTAGCGGAAAATATCAATTTTGAACACAAATTTCACTAATCTAACGAATAATTACAGGTAAAAAATTCGTGTGATTCGTGTTTTTCGATGTTAATTATTTCATCTTAAACTCCAGCGTGCCGCCATCCATGATTTCCTTGTGCGAAATCTTGTAATCAGTAATCGCCTTGCCGTTGAGCTTCACGCTCTTCACATGAATCTTCTCTGGCGTTTTGTTTGGCGCTGAAATCACAAAATCGTTGCCGTTTTCGAGATGTATTGTTGCCTTTTTAAACAGAGGTGTCCCTATGACATATTCGGCTGAGCCGGCGTGGAACGGATAGAATCCAAGGCTCGAGAAGATGTACCATGCCGACATCTGACCGCAGTCGTCGTTGCCCGCATAGCCGCATGGCGTGGCACGGTAAAACTCGCTCCTCACCTGCTCCACCAGCTCCTGCGTCCTCTCAGGTTTTCCTGCAAAATTATACAGATACACGGTGTGATGACTCGGCTCGTTGCCGTGCGCATACTGCCCGATGAAGCCGCTGGCATTGCCGTTGACCTCGCCAGAAGTGGCAGTCAGACTGAAGTTTTCGTCAAGTCTCTTTAAAAATGCCTTTTTGCCGCCGAAGAGGTCTATCAAGCCCTGCGGATCCTGAGGCACAAACCACATGTACTGCCAGGCGTTGCCCTCCACAAAGCACGGCTGCTCGTAGCTGAGCGGGTCGAAACCCTCAATCCAGTTGCCGTTCTCGTCTTTCGGACGGAAGAAACCCGTCTCAATATCAAAGAGGTTTTTATAGAACATGCTGCGATGCATGAATCGCTCGTAGTCCTGCTTGAGACCGAGTTTCTTTGCCACTAAAGCCACGCAGGCGTCGTCGAACGCCTGTTCCATGGTGATGCTGACACTCTCATTCTGAAGCGTTTGCGGCATATATCCATATTTCTCCCAGATTTCAAAAGGAGAGTTGAAATGGCTTCGCGTGCTGCTCTCGACCATCGCCTGATAAGCCTCTTCCACATTGATGCCAGGAATCTCTGCCAAAATGGCATCCGCCAAAACCGGGATGGCATGGTTGCCTATCATGCAGTAGTTATCCTGTCCCCAGAGGTCCCAAATCGGCAAATATCCGTAGGTTTTATGATGGATTATCATGTCATTGACAAACTGTGCGGCATTTTTCGGGTCGATAAGGGTGTAAAGCGGATGCGCGGCACGGAAAGTGTCCCACAGGCTGAAGGTGCTGTGATAGGTCTGTCCTTCAGGCATCTGCTTGATTTCGAAGTTAGTGTCCATATAACGTCCGTCGACATCGCTCATCGTGTTAGGCTGCATCAAGACATGGTAAAGTCCGGTGTAGAATATGGTTTTCTGCTCATCGGTGCCCTCAATGTCGATGCGGCTGAGCTCTTTTTGCCAGACGTCATGGGCAGCTTTCACATAACCGTCGAAGTCCCAGCTTTCAGCCTCGGCAAGCATGTTTTTGCGGGCTCCGTCGTTGTCGACAGGCGATATTGCCACCTTGACTATCAATTCGTTACCGTCTTTAGGGTTGAAATCCAAGGCTGCACGCAAAGTCCTGCCATTCACCACGTCGCTGTTGCCGACGTTGAGTTTGCCGTTCATCAAAAGATGTCTTGCAATCGGCTTCGAAAACTCTGCTCTGAAATAAACTTTTCTCATTTTTGCCCATCCGGTGATGACGCGATATCCTTCGATGGTATTATCATCGACGATGCGTATCTGCGCCTGAATCACATCGTAACTCCTTCTGCCTGAATAATATGCGTCGCCACGATAGGTGCCTCTGTCGAGGTCGAGCACCACCGTCTGAGGCTGTCCTTCCGGGAATGTGTAACGATGTATTCCTGTGCGTGTCGTTGCCGAAACCTCTACATTCACGCCGCTTTCCTGCAGAAACACCTGATAATAACCGGGTCTCGCCGATTCGTTCTCATGGCTGTATTGCTGCCCGAAATCGGCTTTTGAAAGCTGTTCGGGTGTCACCTCCGAGCTCATCGGCATTAAGCTGACATCTATCAAATCGGTACATCCTGTGCCGCTCAGATGCGTATGTGTGAAGCCGTAAATCACATCTTTATTGTAATCGTAGCCCGAGCAAGGGTCCCATGTCACCATGAGCTCAGTCTCAGGACTGAGTTGCACCATGCCCTGCGGCATGGTCGCGCCCGGGAAGGTGCTTCCGCTCAACGCGCCCGTCTCATCGGTCTGCGTGCCGATGAATGGGTTGACAAAATTAGTGTAATCGTTAGTCTGCGCAATGATATCCAATGCTATAAAACAAGCAAGGAAGAGAGTAATAAGCTTTTTCATATTGAATAAATTTCGGTGCAAAAATACGTTATTTTTAGATTCTTTTAACTTTTTACCCATAACTTTTAACTATTTTGTATTTTTGTACTTCGAAAATCATTGGAAAATGGCTTACACTTACACATATCCCCGTCCTGCCGTCACCGCCGACTGTATCGTGATGACGCGCGACGACGAGCCCAAAGTGCTTCTCATCGAACGCGGACACGAGCCTTTCAAGGGCTGCTGGGCGTTGCCGGGAGGCTTCATGAACATGGATGAGACCACCGAACAATGCGCCATACGCGAGCTCGAAGAGGAGACCGGATTAAAAGTTAATGAAATCAGGCAGATCGGGGCCTATTCGAAGGTTGACCGCGACCCGCGAGGACGCACCATCACGGTGGCATACCTCGCCTTGGTCGACAAGCCCCTGCCCGTCAAAGGCAGCGACGATGCAGCCAAAGCGCAGTGGTTTTCAATAAAAAACCTGCCAAAATTAGCATTCGATCATGAGGAAATAATGAAAGACGCTATACCTCGTCATTTCTCAAACAAATGAATGAGATTTCTCGATTCCGCTTCGCTTCACTCGAAATGACGGCTCTTAGCGTTTTTCGCAAATTCGAACAGCTCCAACGGCAGATGACAGTATCCGTCAGGGTTTTTCTCGAGATAATCCTGATGGTAATCTTCGGCCGTGTAAAAATTCTGCAGCGGCATCACCTCAACGGCGATTTTGCCCTCGATTTTGGATTGCTGTTCAGCCATCACCTTGTTAATCGTCTGTAAACCAGCGACATCGGTGTAATAGATGCCTGTGCGGTACTGCAAACCCACGTCATGTCCCTGTTGGTTGACGCTCGTCGGGTCGATGGCATGGAAATACATGTCGAGCAGGAACTCGAGGTCGATTTTACTCGGGTCATACTCCACCATGACGGTCTCGGCGGCCTTTGTCGCGCCGCTGCACACCTCCTTATATGTCGGGTTCTCTTTTATGCTGTTGGCATAGCCGACTTTAGTCCCGACCACGCCCTCAATCATCTTGAAATAATGCTCGGTGCCCCAGAAGCAGCCACCGGCTAAATAAATTTTCTTTGTTTTCATAATTAAATTAGATTATCTGGAACATATTTTGTAATATCTATATTGGGCAATTTACTACCATTTGCTTGTACTTTTTCTATAAAGCTTTTACACTCTTCTTCAGACATTTTGCCTCTTTTAAAGGCATAATACAAGAAATCCAGTGTTGTTAAATATGTGATACTGTTTTGTTTGCAATAGTCTTTAATATCTTTCAAATTACTACTGCCAATTACATTATTGGTATAACGACAGTATGCCATACATGCACTCTCTCCTTTACCAAAAGAATTCTTAAGTATAGCATATTCTTTCAACATATCTCCTGATGCGTTGAATTTTTCTAAAGTAATATTTTTCAAATAATTTATCTGATTGTCTAATTGCTTTTGTATTGTGATTATTTCCTCATATACGTAATCCAAAACAATACATTCGTATTCTGGTAATATATTTGGAAGCAAACTCAAACAACCTGCTTTAGAAAAATGTATCAAAACATCAGCATCCAGAACTATTTTCACCCTCACCATACCCAATAACGTTTAAAAGTTCCACATAATGACCTTCGGATATTTTTTCTTCTTCATACAATTTTCTTGCTTTAGAGCCAAAATCGCCTATTACAAGTCTCTCGCCGTCACCCTTTTTATATAATTTGTCATCATATCCACGCAATGCAGCTTCTTTTGTAATACTGAGATTCATCAGAAAATCAGTATATTCAGAACTTATAATATGTAATTCTTTCAATCTCACAACCATCATCTTGTGTGATATGCCATAAAGCTGTTCCAGACGGATAACCGTGTCGATTTCAACCGTTTTCTTCTTCAATTCATCCACAGGAATGTTCATGATCAGCCCCTCTTTTGGCATCAGCAATGCTGAAGCGAACATATTGGCAGAACGCTCTGCTGGATCTGTAAATAAATGCTGACTGTAGAAATGCGGTTTGGGATTTTCATCAAAATACAAATGATACAGCTCGTGTGCAATCGTAAAATGCTGTCCTCCACGAGTAATATTGCTGTTGACGAGCATAAATCTATGTTTCCTGTCTGATGTCATCAATGAAAGTCCCCATATATTATCCGACAACGGACGGAACACCGTCAAAATGTTTAACTGGCGCAAAGCCGTTTTCATATTGATTGGTTCGCTGCTTGACAATCTCAAAAACTCGCTGCGCATTCTTGCCCCGAGGTTTTCGGCTGTTTCAAAATCTATTCTTTTCATTTGGCAAGAATTTTTCCCATTTTCAGATAATTCAGCACAATATTCTTGAAATCAGCCACTTCGTGCATATCGTCAGTATCAAGATTATCAGCTCTAAAAGCGCACATCAAAACACCCTGCAATGCTTTTTCGTCCTCTTCAAAAAGCATACTTAACTCACATCCGAACAATGCCGCAGCTTTTTCAAGCACCTCTAATGGGACTTCCCTGTCACCATCCTCATAATTGGAATAAGTCGACCGACTTATGCCTAAAAACTCAGCAATATTATCTTGCGTATATCCGTTAGCATTACGCAAAGCCTTCAAATTTCTAGCGATAACCGATTTCATAAAAATTAAATTTAGTTGTATTTCAATGTATTATGTTAAAAATTTTGTGGCAAAATTACAAAATATTTTTCAAATACAACAATTTTGCCACAAAAAATTTTCATAAGGTTCTAATTAATTTCCGCCAACTCGCCAAACATAAGAAAAAATATACTATATTTGCAGGTGATATTTCTTCAAAAAATTGGAGTAATATAAAATGAATTATTAACAGCATTACTATTATTCGCGTTCAAAATCAAAAGCGTAGGAAACTGGAGATTTAATATCGGATAATAGTTCACGGAGAAGTGGACAGAATTGCTGTACCTTGTATATGTATGCTTATACCGCTTAGGTGTAGGCTTCTAAAGGTACAGACGGGGTTCTTCCTACGCTCCCCGTGAACGCGATAGAAAGGTCTACACCTTTCTTTGTATCCGTCGGCAAGTGATTGGTAGCAATGCACAAACGCTATCAATCAATATGGCAAACACCACATTGACAAATGCCAAAGAGGCAAAACAGGATGAGTTTTACACCCAATATTACGACATTGAACGAGAAGTAGAAGCATATCTCGACTATAACCCCAATGTGTTTCGTGGCAAGACTGTGTTGCTGCCTTGCGATGACCCCGAATGGAGCAATTTTACAAAGTATTTTGCACAGAATTTCGAACGATTAGGGCTGAAAAAACTTATAAGCACAAGTTATGCTATAGAACGGAAGCAGGAGCGGTATGGTGTCCAATTGTCGTTATTTGAAACTGAGTTTGAAACTCGCTCGCCACAATACGATAAGAAGAAGACACGATCTCATGGTAAGATTTTTGTACTTGACAGAGACAGCAATGGAGATCGTCGTATTGACATAAACGATTTACAGTGGCAATATTTGAAAGGTGATGGCGATTTCCGTAGCAAAGAAGTCACAAAACTTCGTGATGAAGCAAATGTGATTGTAACCAATCCTCCATTTTCAATTTTTAGGGAGTTTTTCGCATGGATAATTGACACTGGCAAACAGTTTTTACTAATCAGTAATAAAAATTGTATCACTTATAAAGAAGTGTTCCCTTATATTAAATCTGGAAAAATGTGGACTGGAAAAACTTCTATGAGCCAAGATATTTTATTCCGCATCCCAAATGAATTAAAGCAGCAATTTGTTTCAAATGGTAAAGAAGGAAGTAAATACAAGATTGTTAATGGAGAAGTTTTAGGTCGTTCCCCAAGCGTATGGTTCACAAATCTTGATCATGGACGTAGGCATCAGCCTTTGGAATTGATGACGTTAGATGATAATCTCAAATATAGTAAACATAAAGACCTCAAAGAGAAACATGCTTATGAAATGTATGACGAATACAATGCTATAGAAGTACCTTATTCGGATGCTATCCCATCAGATTATCATAAGGTAATGGGTGTTCCTATTTCATTTCTTGATAAACATTGTGTAGAACAATATGATATCGTGGGATTAGACAGATATGTTGATGACAACCCTCATTATGGTCACAGATTTCATCTTAGAGGAAAAGAAACTTACGCAAGAATACTAATCAAAAAAAAATAACATTATGAACGCACAAGGAAGAAAAGAAATCGGAAAGTACATTGCTTCCCTTGAAGAAATTAAAAGCAAACTCGAATCAATGAAAGATGACGAGGAAGAAATGTATGACAACATGCCTGAAGGCTTGCAGGAAAGCGAACGTGGCGACCAAATGCAGGAAGCTATAGACGCTCTTGATGAAGCATGCTGCAGTCTTGAAGAGGCAATCGATCGACTTAATGATATATTAAAACAACTTAATAATTAACTCCAAACAAGAAAGAAATGATTGCATTATGTATTCTCCTGGCACTCCTTTTTGATGGCGGCAGCTATCTATTTGGCAATGGTAAAGGAGGTTTATTTAAATAAAGGCACTATATGAAGACTGAATTAAAACAGTACACCGTCGCCGAGCTATGTGACGGTTTTGAGTATAATGAGCTGGAAGAAAAAGGTCTGTATGGTCTCTCAGGTAGACTGACAATTCAGCCGGAGTATCAGCGCAACTATCTTTATGCCGAAGATAATGGCAAAAAAGAGGTTGCCGTCATCGACTCCGTTTTGAAGCAGTATCCTCTGGGGCTTCTATATTTCAACCGCCTTCCAGACGGAAGATTGGAAGTGTTGGATGGTCAACAACGTATCACATCCTTGGGACGTTTCCTGCAAGACAAGTTCTCTGTAATGAGCTGTGACCTGCCTTATCGATTTCATGCTTTGCCAAAAGACAAACAAAATCTTATAGAGAAAACAACACTGCTTGTCTATGAGTGTGAGGGCACCGAAAGCGAGATAAAACAATGGTTTCAAACCATCAATATTGTTGGAATACCACTAAACTTGCAAGAAGAACTAAACGCCGTATATAGCGGTCCTTTCGTAACTAAAGCTCGTTCTGTTTTCAGCAACAGCCGAAACGCCAATGTTCAGAAATGGGGAGCATACGTACACGGTTCAGTAAAACGTCAAGATTTTCTCAACACTGCCCTTGATTGGGTAAGTCATGGCGAAGTTGAGGAATATATGCAGGCACATCGTCAAGACACGCAAATTGATGAGTTGCAAAACAATTTCACTGATGTAATTAGATGGATAGAAAGTATCTTCTCAGACCGATACAATGAGATGTGTGGACTAAAATGGGGTAAGTTATATGACGAATACCACGAGCAGCTGTATGACCAACAGAAAATGACTGCCGCTGCCGAGAAATTGATGGACGATCCTTTCATTAAAAATAGAAAGGGTATTTTTGAGTATCTCTTGGGCGGCGAACAAGACACCAAACTATTGGAAGTAAGAGTGTTCGACGAAGCGACCAAACGTCGTGTTTACAAACGTCAAACTGCCGAAGCTCGCGCTACAGGTATCAGCAATTGTCCACTCTGTGCCATGGGACATGAAGCTCATCGCACCAAGATATGGAATGAAAAAGATATGGATGCCGATCATGTACAAGCATGGAGCAAAGGCGGCTCCACATCAGAAGAGAATTGCCAGATGCTTTGCAAAACGCATAATAGGGCAAAAGGGAATAGAAGTTGATAGTTTATATCAACAAAAAAAACTGCCGCAATCTCTTGCGGCAGTTCACTTTATCAACACTACTTAACACTACTCAGCCGGTGTCTCTGCCGGAGCTTCAACCACCTCTTCCACCTCAGCTTTCTGGCAGCAGCTCTTGAATGGCCTCATGTCCTTCGGCAGGATGAAATACACCGCCACGCAGAGACAGATGAGCAAGAACAGCCATCTCAACATCTTCTTCCACCATGGAGCCTTCATTGTAAACGGGTCTTTAGTCTTAACAATCGGATACTTCGCTATGCCCGTCAATGTGGCACCGAACCTGGTGTTGACCAAAATCCTCTGGTTCAATGCCCAACCGTTGGCGTTCAACACAGGAGCAAGATTGCGCTTCCTCAACTTCAGCCATGCCATTATCATGCTCGGACCTGAGATAATTGCAATGATTATCAAGAAGAATATCACGATATTGTACCAATGTGCTCCAAGCCATTCAAACAACCCGGCGACAGCAGAAGCTACCAAGCCTATCGCTAAGCCTATCGCGGCAAAGATACCGGCGAATTTGGCAATGTCGAACGGCGGCTTCGGCGCTTCAGCAGCTTTCGAACCGTCAGCCGGAAGATTGGCGTTGTCAATCTTGGCGTTGGCGTCAGCCATCACCTTGGCGTCTTTCTCGGCGGCACGTTTGTTGATCATGTCTTCCACCGACTTGGCCATCTTGCGGTAAGGCGACCAGAATGCCTGACGGATGCTGATAGGATTGTCAATGATCTTGGTCACCGTGGCATTCCAGCCGAGACCGTCTCTGTCGTAGAACACGGCGTGTTTTCCAACCATGATGTCACCGACGTCACCGTCAGTCACCACGGCGGCAATGGTCATGGTGCCCGGCTTGCTCTTGCAGGTGCAGTCGCAGTACAAGATGTACATGTTGCTGTAGGCTGCCATGGTGTTGTGCGCTCCCATGTCGCTAACCTTTACGCAGAGGTCGCAGGCACGCTCGTCGATATACAGCGTTCCAGCCTGGAAGATGGCTCTCTTCTCAGGTGAATAGAAGTCGCTGAATGTCACGAAGTTGGTCAGCAAGGTGTAGAAATCTCTGTAGAGATGCAACAGCTTGTCGACCTGGTCGATGGCGTTCGACTTGGCTTCCAGAGCCTTATCCTGTGCCACGAGGTTGAGCAACGCTTCTTTCTTGTTCTCTTCAAGAGCCTTCACCACCGCGTCGTAGCCCAAGCCTTCGACAGCGGCACCAGCCTTGGCACCCATCCATGCGTTGTAGGCACTGAACTTCGCCAACATGCTAAACCATTGTTCCTCAGTGATATAATCTGCATTCTTAAACTCTTTGTCGATAACGAGTTTCTTCAGGTTTGCGACTGCGCCAGCCCATGCCGGGTTCACCTCGTTGCCCAACGGCAGTCTGTGCTCAGCATTGACTCTTGCCAACGGATATGTGGCGATCTCGTCGGTGCTTGCAGCCAGGTTGTTGCCGCTTATCTCTCCAATCTTCGCTGACGAGACGTCCAACACTGCTGCGCTGTCGGTGTTAAACGACGCAAGTTTGCAGCGCATGAAGAAGTCATCGACCTTGTCTTTCACCGCCATGCAAGCTGCCAATGCCGCCGCTGTGTCGTCGCCGTATGGGAACACGTTGGCTTTGTCAGCGTCGCCGGCCTCTTTCCATGCCTTGAAGTCTGCCAAAGCGGTGTAGAACGCCTCTATCTTGTCGGTGTCGATGCCCGGGTCGCCGCTTCTGTCAGTCACGCTGCCCATGCAGTCGATGATACTCTTGATGAGAGCCTTCAAGGCCTCGTCGTCAGCCGAGTTCTCAGTGATGATGCCGTCGCCGTTGAATTTTGTCTTCGCAAAGATGGCGATGCTGTCCGACACGTCAGCTACCGAAATCTCGTTTTTCTCAAGTCCGAGATTCTCAAGAATCTGTTTAGCTGTCTCAAGCAGATGCAAGCCGTCTTCGTTGCTGGTGTTGAACGCGGTGAATGGCAGCACGCTCGAACGTTTCAGCAACAGATCAGGGTCGTTGATGACCGCGGTGAGCCATTTCGAAGCAGCCACGACCTCCTCGATGTGGATCTTGCCGTCACCGTTGGTGTCGAGCATCGTCATGGTCTTCTCGTCAATCTCAAGGTTTTTCAATGGGCAGCTCAACGCCGTCCAGAGTTTTCTGTCAAGCTCATCCAAGTGCAGGATGTCCTGTCCCGACTCGATGTTCACCCTCGTGACACCGCCTACAGTCGAGAATTTCCAGTCATAATTGCCGTTTGATTTCATAATTAAAATATTTTAATGAATTGATAATCAATAAAATTTCCTATATTTAATTTCACATAACACGCATCGTCCGAACCTTCTTTCAACGCACCTAATCTCAGATACCCCACGCCTTTAAACAGCCTGTAATCCTTATGATGCGAATGTCCTTGAAACACAAAACTCACGTCATATCTGTCAAACAAATCCGCCAGATCGTAGGTCTCCTCCATGCAGAAACCGCTGGTCGACCCGTTATTATTGTTAATCCTGAAGAAATGTGTGTGCGTAAACACAATGATGTGCCTATATCCTTGATTATGTTTGCTTTCCAGCAGATCCTCAAGCCAATCTCTCTGGTCCAAACCCAAGGTGCCATTCCCCGAATCCAGGGCGATAAACAGATCTTTAAAACCGCCAACCGTCTGAACCTCAAACCAATACGACGACGTGCCAAAACTATTATAGTATTTGTCCCATTGTCCGAAATACAGGTCATGATTGCCCACGGTGTAATAAATCTTGCGTCCGGCATCGGTCACAGGCTTCACATGCTCGCAAAACTTGCCGAAACCGTTATTTCCGTAAATCAAATCGCCCAGGCACAACGAAAACGGAGCCGCTGTCGTATCTGACAGATAATCAGCCACATAACCGTCAAGATTATGTGTCGAGCCGTCAACATGCACGTCGCTCATAGCATACAAACGATACGTGTTGGGCATCCCCGTTATCACATCGTAACCATGCTGGTTGTTATACGTCATCGACTGCGCAAAACGCTCGTCAGGCGACTCGTCGAATGTCATAAAAACACCCAGCACATCATGTTTCGAACATGATGTCAACAACAATGCGAAGACAAACACAATCGTCATTTCGAGCGAAGTCGAGAAATCACCGCCAAACAATTCTGACAAATTCAAATGCCGGTGATTTCCCCACTCCCTACGGTCGCTCGAAATGACGTTGTTAATATGTTTGTTTGTTTTCATTTCTTTAATTTAAAATTAACCCCAATTCTAAATATCGCCTCATAAAACCTCACCGCCCCATGAAACATCCCCACCGGCTTCAGCGTGCCTTCAGCCAACGCGCTCCACCGTTCTTTAAAATCCCATCTCCCGCCAATGTTGAACAACGGCGACCACATCCTCTCGTATTCAAACTCGTTGAAATTGGCGCCTGTCAGATAGATATCCCACGGGTTGTCGAAACCCATAATGCTGATTCTCAACTTATACAAAAAATTGAACGGCTCCGTGAGCGTGCACTCCACCACATCCCAGTCACGGCTGAAACCGTCAATGATCTTCGTAAACAAACCCAGCTGCACATCGAAATGACGCATCTTGAAGCCCAAGCTCGCCGAATAAACAAATTCGTAAACTTTATAACTCACGAAAAATCTCGATTGCAATGACACGTCGATATACCCGAAGCCGTTGCGGCACAACTCGATATTGGGCCTAACACTCAAGCCCGCCGAATACACATTCGCCGTAAGCGCCTCCAAATTTAGGTAAAAATCGTTGTTGTCGACATGCAGAACACCTTTCAAATCAGCGCCTTCGTACCATCTGTAGGTGTTGTTAAACCCGACGAGCCCCTGTGCCGCCAAATCAGCGGAGATTGCGTGTTTCCGAGCCTCCTGAGCGTTCAGACATGCTGCCGAAAACAGGCAAACCAACAGTAAAACCAGTCGTTTTTTAACCATAATTCGCAAAAAAATTATCTACTTGCAAATTTATAAAAAAAATATTCTTATCTCACATCAAATTTATTAGTATTTTTGCATAAAATTTTGAGAAAGGCATGAAAACTATCAAAGATTATATTCGCACTGTGCCAGATTTCCCTATAAAAGGGATACAGTTTCGCGATATCACCACGCTGGTAGGCGACGCCGAAGGCTTGAGGCTCGCCATCAGCACTATGTGCGACATGGAGAAAGACCTCGACTTCGACATCATCGCCGGTGCCGAGTCGCGTGGCTTCATCTTCGCGGCACCGATGGCTTACAACATGCATAAGCCTTTGGTGCTCGTTCGTAAGAAAGGCAAGCTGCCAGGCGAGACCATATCGCAAAAATATCATCTTGAATATGGCGACGCCGAGATGGAGATCCTTGCCAACAGCATAAAACCAGGCACACGTGTCCTCATCGTCGACGACCTCCTGGCATCAGGCGGCTCCGTCGAATGCATCATCAAGCTGGTGGAAAAACTCGGCGGCGTGGTGGCAGGCGTATGTGTCCTCGTGGAACTCGTCGACCTCAAAGGACGCCAGCGTATCAAAGGTTACCGCCTCGACAGCGCCGTGACTTACGAAGGTGAATAATCATAATTTCTGACTATGTACGCGCTATTTAAGAAAGAGATAAACAACTTCCTGAGCTCACTCATAGGCATCATGGTTGTGGTGGTGTTCCTCCTCATCACCGGGCTGTTCCTGTGGGTGTTCAAGAGCGACTTCAACATCATGTCGTACGGCTACGCCAACCTCGACGGACTGTTCATCCTCGCTCCGTGGGTGTTTCTGTTCCTCGTGCCCGCCGTCACCATGCGTTTCTTCGCCGAAGAACGACGCACCGGCACCATCGAGATGCTGCTTACCAAGCCACTCTCCGACTGGCAGATAGTGGGCGCGAAATACCTCGCCGGCGTCGCCCTCGTGCTGCTGGCACTCATACCCACACTCATCTATTACCTCACAGTGTCACACCTCGCCATGCCCGCCGGCAACATCGACCACGGCGGCATCTGGGGCTCCTACATCGGACTGTTCTTCCTCAGCGCGGCATTCGTCTCAATAGGCGTGTTCTGCAGCTCGGTAACTAACAATCAGATACTTGCGTTCATACTGTCAGTGTTCCTATGCGGATTCCTGTACATCGGATTTGAATTCATCTACTCGCTGTCCCTCTTCGGGAAAATCGACCTGTTTATCCAACAACTGGGTATGGCGGCTCACTACAGCTCCATGAGCCGAGGCGTGGTCGACACCCGCGACCTGATATATTTTCTTAGCGTCATAGCCTTGTTCCTGTGCCTGACAAAATCCTCGCTGGCAAGCAGAAAAAACAACAGACGAAACGAACTCACCTCCTTGGTTTTCACCCTGTTGGTCGTAGTGCTGTCAAACACCATAGGCTCCTACGTCTACACCCGCTTCGACCTCACCTCCGAGAAACGTTACACCTTGTCCGACACCTCAAAAGACATACTTCGCGACCTCGACGACTATGTCTATTTCCGCGTCTACCTCGAAGGCGACTTCCCTGCCGGCTTTAAAAAGCTCCGCAAAGAGACAAAAGAGATGCTCGACGAGTTCCGTGCCTACTCCAAATTCGTTGATTATGAATTTATCAACCCTTCGGAAAGCAACGACCAAGCCGAGCGTAACGAGACTTACAAAATACTCTGGAAAAGCGGCCTGAACTACTATACCGAGACCATCCAAACCAACAACGGCATGTCACAAATCATGATATGGCCCGGCATCATCATGAGCTACCGCGACAACGAGATGGGCATCGACCTGCTCTCAGGCGAGTCGGGACAGAGCCAGGAGACCGTGCTCAACAACTCGGCGCAAGACCTTGAATATAAGCTCATTAGCGCCATCAAAGACATCTCAACAACCAACCGCAAGACCATCGCTTTCGTCGACGGTCACGGCGAGCTGAGCGACAACGAGGTCTATGACATAGCAAACACATTGTCTAAAAAATACAACATCAAACGAGCAACACTCAACGAACAAGTCAACTCCTTGATGCGCAGAGACTTCGACTATGACAGTAGTATCGTCATCAAGCCGGCTTTCGACGCCATCATCATGGCGAAACCGACACAGCCGTTCTCCGAAAAAGACAAGTTCCTCCTCGACCAGTATATCATGTACGGCGGCAAGGTGATGTGGGTCCTCGATGCCGTCAGCGCCGACATGGACAGCCTCCAGAACGCCGAGTCGACAATGGGTCTCGCACTAAACCTCAACCTCGACGACCAGCTGTTCAAATATGGTGTGAAAATCAACCGCAACCTGCTGCTGGCGTATCCTTGCGCCCAAATAGGACTCGTCACCGGTGAAGGCGCAAGCCTCCAAAGCATGTTGCTGCCTTGGTATTACTTCCCGCTCCTCGGAGCCGCCTCCGAACACCCCATCGTGCGTAACCTCGAAGCCGTGAAAGCCGACTTCGTGAGCTCCATCGAACCCACCACGTCAACACCAGAGATACAAAAGATACCTCTGTTGAAAACATCAGATTATACCAAGACCTCCAGCGTACCAGTGTATATCTCGCTCGACATCCTCAACGAGCGACCTAACGCCTCCATGTTCCCGCAAAAAGGCATGACAACGGCGTTCCTCCTCAACGGAAAATTCACCTCTCTATACGACAACCGCATCCCAGTATCACTCGTCGACGCTCCAGAGATAGGCTACAAATCGGAGAGCGTGCCTAACTCTATGATTGTCATAGCCGACGGCGACATCATCCGTAACCAGCTCGCACAACTCGACTACGCCAAAAAAAACAACAAACGTGTCGGCTCACCACTGCCACTCGGCTACGACCAATACACCAACAACACCTATGGCAACAAACAGTTTATCGAAAACGCCATGTCGTATCTCCTTGAAGGTGAAGGACTTCTCAGCGTGCGCTCACGCGAACTCAAGATCCGCCTGCTCGACATGAACAAAGTCAACAGCAGCCCTATCAAATGGCAACTCATCAACGTGGTGCTCCCAAGCGCCCTCATGATACTTTTCGGATTAACTTTGGCAATAATAAGAAAGAGAAAATACAGTAAATGAAGAAACAAAACATCATCTCCATCGTAATAATCGCGGTTCTGGTCATCATCGCGGGTGTCCTTATCTATAACAACCGCTACCTCAGCTCGTTGCGCAGCGAGGCATCCGACTTCACGGTCTACGACACCGCCACCATCACCAAACTCTTCTTCGCCGACAAGAGCGGCAACGAAGTGCTTCTACAACGCAAACCGACCGGCTGGACTGTCAACAACGAATATCCCGCCAACCAGAATCTTATCAACGAGATGCTCTACACCCTCACCCGTATGCGTATCAAACGCCCAGTGTCAATAAAAAAAACCGACAACGTCGTCACACAGATGTCAACCACCAACACCAAGGTTGAAGTGTACCAGATATTACCGAGAATCAATCTTTTCAACAAGATAAGACTGTTCTATCACGAGACACGCAGCAAAGTGTTCTACGTTGGCGGCGTCACACAAGACAATGTAGGAACCTATGTCCTCAAAGAAGGCGGCGACAAAGTGTATGTAGCCCACCTCCCGATGTTCAACGGCTCCATCAGCGCACGTTTCTCAGCTCTGCCCCTCGACTGGCGCGACCATCTCATCTTCAACAGCAATATGAACGATATCGCCTCAGTAAAACTTGAAATCAACGAAGACCCTGATAACGGATTCATTATCAATGAAATCAACAGAGCACAGTATTCCATGACACGTCTCAACGGACAGCCTGTCGACTTCAGCGAAAACAAAGTGCTGACACTCATGAATTCGTTCCAAGATGTGCGCTTCGAAGCCTTCCTCAACGATATCGACCCAGCACGCCGCGACTCTATCATCAACTCGCCTTTCCAGGAAAGACTGACTCTCACGACAAAAGACGGCATCAGCCGCAGCGTCACCACATTCAAGCTTATCGCAAACTCCGACATCTACGACTATAGCCAGGAAGACATCGACATCTTTGAGGAAAAACTCAAAGACCCTGACCACAAATACGCACTCCTCAGCGAGGGCAACGAGTTCGTGCTCATCCAGGATTTTATCTTTGGAAAATTGCTAAAACCTGCCGATTACTACAGCAAAGACTACCGCGAGGAAATCCCGCAGATTTACTATAAGGAACTGGAAACAGTCGAAAGCCATTAGTTAATAGCCATTAGCCATTAGTTTTGGAGTCCAATTCTAATGGCTAACGGCTAACGGCTATTGGCTAACTAACGGCTAATAGCTTTTTTCAACAGATTCCCAATTAATTACTGACCAGAACTCGTTAACATAGCTTGCTCTCGCGTTCTGTCTGTCAATATAATATGCGTGTTCCCACACGTCGCACACCAACAACGCCTTCTTGTCAGTAGTCAACGGAGTGGCAGCATTGCTTGTCTGCACTATCTCGAGCTTGCCGTCCTTGTCAGCGACGAGCCACGCCCAGCCCGAGCCGAACAATGTCACACACGCATTGATGAATTTCTCTTTAAACGCCTCGAAACTGCCGAAATCTCTGACGATGGCGTCCATCAACCTGCCTGTCGGAGCGCTCTTTTTCGGGTTCGGCGTCATGCAGTTCCAATAGAATGTGTGGTTCCACACCTGAGCCGCGTTGTTGAACATGCCACCCTGCGAGCCCTTCACAATCTCCTCAAGAGTCTTGTTTTCAAACGGAGTGCCCTCAATGAGCTTGTTCAGATTATTCACATAACCGGCATGATGCTTGCCATAGTGAAACTCCAATGTTGTCTTTGAGATATGCGGCTCCAAAGCCCCCATCTCATACGGTAAATTCTGTAATTCAATCATAATCTTTCAATTTTATAATTTCTTCTAAACTCTTTTAACTTTTCTCTTTTAACTTTTAACTATATTCCCTATCTCAACCCCGAGCTTATACAACTTCTCAACATCCTCTTCCCTTATCGGAGCTCCTTTCACCTCTACAGGCTCGCCCACAATGTTCCAGTTGTTCTTCTCGGCGTTCTCTTTCAGTGTCTTGAGGCCTCCGCCGCTCCACGATGCGCCGCCAAACAACCCGAAGACCTTGTTCTGTGGCTTGTATTCGCCTATCTCATGCAACAGTCCGACCATGTTCGGGAAAATGCTGCCGTAATGCGAACAGGCGCCCAAAATCACACCTTTGTACTGCCAGATGTCACTGAAAATGAACGATTCCTCTGTCTTTGATACGTCATAAACCTTAATTTCTTTTACACCAGCCTCAGCCACACCACGTGCCACAATGTCGGCCATCCTGCCAGTGTTTCCGTACATCGAGCCGTAAACGATGACCACGCCTTCCTTCGCCTCGTGCTTGCTCCAAGCAGTGTATCTGTCAATCACCCACTGCAGGTTGCTCCTCCATATCAAGCCGTGCGACGGCGCAATCATCTTGATTTCCAACGTGCTGACTTTCTGTATGGTCTTCAACGCCATCATCGCCACCTTACCCACGATATTCGCATAGTAACGCCGCATGTCAGCTTCGTAATATTCGAGGTTCACCTCATCGTCGAAGATGCCTCCGTTCAAGGCGCCGAAGCCTCCGAAAGCGTCGTTCGAGAAGATTATTTTCGATGTCTGCTCGTATGTAGCCATCGACTCCGGCCAATGGCACATCGGAGCCATGAAGAACTGAAGTGTGTGACCGCCCAGACTTAAGGTCTCGCCTTCTGCCACGATTTTCTTGTTAGCAATGGGTCCGTAGAAGTTCTCCAAAGGTGCGAATGTCTTGGCATTGCCAACCACCGTCACCTCCGGCCATTCCCTCAACACCGCACCCACCGAGCCGCTGTGGTCGGGCTCGTCATGGTTCACGATGAGGTAGTCCACCTTCCTGTCTCCAATAATACGCTTGATCTGGGAAATATACTGCGCCATGAACTCTGGCTCCACCGGGTCAATCAACGCAATATGCTCATCCACAATAAGATACGAGTTATACGAAACGCCATTAGGCAACTCCATGTGGTTCTCAAACAACTCCGTCCGACGGTCATTCACCCCGACGTAATAAATATTTTCTGCTAATTTTATATTCATATTAAATAATTTTGATTCAATTTTATCATTGTATCCCGTACGGATAACGCATGCGTTATCCCTACCAGATTCTCCTCACGTCGCCTCCACATATTCAAAATCTTCCTTTCCGTGTTTGCAAATCGGACACACGATATCATCAGGCAACTGCTCGCCTTCATACACCCAGCCGCACACCTTGCAAACCCAGCATCCTTTTGTCACCTTCTTCTTAGGCTTGATGTTCTTTTGATAATAATCGTATGTCACCGATTCCTTGTCATTAACCTTCACCGCGTCAAGCACATCGGCGATAAACATGGTGTGTGTGCCGAGGTCCATCGACTTCACCACGCGACAGGCAAAATAGGCGTTGATATGTTTAGGCAGATACAGCACGTTGTTCACTGCCCGTAGCTCCTGCTCGCAGCCCGCGAACTTGTTTACGTTCCTTCCCGACTGAAAACCAAAATGCTCGAATACGAAAAACGGCGTCTCCGTAGTCAACACATTGATATTGAACACGCACGAGTCCATGATAAGGTCGTGCGTGTAGTTGTTTTTGTTCACAACAATCGACAGACGCAGCGGATTGCTCGTCACCTGCTGCACCGTGTTGATGATGCATCCGTTGTCAATGTTGTCGTAGTTCGTCGTCAGGACATAAAGACCGTATCCAATCTTGGAAAGGCATTGGGTATCCATGTCTGTGACGATTACTTCATTTCAAAGTGCTCTTTTCCGACGCCACAAAGCGGGCATGACCAGCTTTCAGGTAATTTGTCGAATGGTGTTCCTGCCGGAATTCCGTTGTCCGGGTCGCCAACCGCCGGGTCATACTCATAACCGCAGACGTCACATACGTATTTAGCCATAATATATTAAGTTTTAGTGTTAATCAATTAATTCAAATCGTTATTTCTTCTCAAATATTGCAATCTCTCAAAGACCTTCACATCGGCCGCAGCTGCGCATTTGCCTTTGAAATCATTGATATTCTTGAAGTTATGCTTTGTCATCCAAGCCTCGAGACCTTTCACCATATCAGCGACATAGTTCACGCCCTTGCGGTACAAAACACTGCACACCTGCACCGACTCTGCACCCGCAAGTATCTGACGCACAACGTCTTCCGCCGAATGAACACCTGTCGAAGCCGACATGTCGCACGGTATGCCCTGGGCTGTCAGCAACGAAATCCATCTCAAAGTGTCACTGTTCTCTTCTTCTACGGATAATGCCGAACCCGGGACAACTTTCATGTTCTCGATGTCAATCGTCGGGTTGTAGAAACGGTTGAAAAGCACCAGTCCTGCAGCTCCTGCCATCGACAATCTGAACGCCAAATTGCCAATATTTGTGAAATGACTGCCAAGCTTCACCGAGACAGGTATTGTCACCGTCTTTTTCACCTCGTTGAAGATGTTAACAACTTCATCTTCAATGTTTTTCGAGGGGACATCCTTGTCGAATGGCGACACTGCGATGTTCAACTCCAACGCGTCGGCACCAGCGTCTTGAAGCTCTTTGGCGAAGCTCATCCACTCACCTTTGTCAGCGCAGTTGATGCTCGCAATAATCGGGATATCAACGGCTTTCTTGGCCTCACGGATGAGATTTTCGTAAATCGCAATCTCATTTCCGCGAAGGAAAGTCTTCATATACAAATCCGCGTCAACGCTGGAATTATAAATATCGGTGTAACTCTCTTCTTTCTTGATATCCGACAAAATCTGCTCCTCAAAAAGCGATTTCAATACCACCGCACCGGCACCTGCCTTTGCGCAATTCACAATGCCGTCAACAGTTCCAGTAAATGTCGAGCTGCCAACCACAATAGGATTCTTCAGCTTCAATCCGAGATATGTTGTATTTAAATCCATAGTTTTAAAATTTCAATCTACAAAGATATGAATTATTTTTGAAAAATCAAACGTTTTTCGAAAAAATTATTTGCAAATCACCACCTTCATGGTCTGACTGCCCTTCTCCGTATCAATCTTAACTTGATAAATGCCAGAACTCAAACTATTCAAAACCGACTCTAACTCATTGATATTATTGGTATTGCACAAAACTTGTCCCGTAATCCCATAAATCGTCCCATCAATCCTATTAATCCAATCAATCCCATCATTTAATATCACTCTAAAATTCCCTTTTCCAGGATTCGGATACACACTGAAAATCTCATTCTCACCCATACTCACCTCTTCCACATCGTCAATCATATTCAATGCCGCCACAAAGTCCGGAATGCCGTATCCGTAATAGTTGTCAGGGTTATCAGCATAATTTCCTGCCGCTCTCAAAGCGTCGCAAATCTCCTGAACCGAAGCGTTTGGTCTTGCCTGACGCAGACATGCCACCGCACCAGCTAACACAGGGCACGAGAACGAGGTGCCGTCACCATTGTAATAAGGCCACCAGCTTCCGTATCCCGAAGCGACATAAGTACCTTCGCCCATAGCCATCACATCCGGCTTGATACGGCCGTCGTATGTCGGTCCGACCGAGCTGAATGATGCACGCTGACCTGATGCGTTGACAGCTCCTACAGTGACGATATGCTCGGCGTCTGCCGGGATTCCCAATGTGCAGTTGCCACCACCTTCATTGCCGGCCGAGTTCATGCAAATCATGCCACGGCTCGCCGCAATCTCAGCACCAATACTCATCGGAGCGGTGTGTCCGTCATAATCCTCAAAATGATGATCCCACTGAGGCATGTCGAAATCGATGTAACCCAACGATGTCGAGCACACGTCAACACCAAGGGAATCGGCCAACTCGGCACCCGACACCCAGTTGTATTCCTCAACAATGTTCTCACCAGCGCCATCTTCGGTGTGGAACAGATAATATGAAGCTCTGTATGCCGTTCCAACCATCTCGTTAGGATCGTATGCACCCATAGTGCTCAAGCATGACGTGCCATGCGTGCTCTGCGAATACACCGAACTCGAGCCGTAGACAAAGTCTTTGACTCCCAACAAACGGCCTTCATCACGCATATTGTCGAAACAAGTCTGGTCTGGCGTGCCCTGGAAACCGCCGTCCAAAACAGCAATAACCACACCTTCGCCAGTATAGCCCATCTCATGCAACTCATTGACTCTCAACTGGAAAACCTGGTCATGGGCACCACCGTAAAAGTCTCTCGCCATCACCGGTTTACCCGACTCTTTCATCTCGTTGGCAAGCCAAATCTCCTTGTCACGCTGGGCTTCCGGATAGTCCGGACAGTTTCTCACCTGCTCAACAAACTCCAACGCGTTGATGGCATCAACCACACTCTGGCTGTCAGTGTAAACCGTCACGCCGTTCAACCATTTCGAAGGATTCAAAAGCTGCGCCCCACAACCTGCAACAGCCTGCAAATACTGAGGATTAACAGGAATGTCATACTCATCAATGCCAATATTCAAACGAGCTCTTCTCTCCAACGCCCTCTCGCTCAAAAACTCTTCAGGACGGTCAATGGAATAAGGTGAATTAGCCTTGTCAGCAAACTTCACCCAATAAATGTTTGTGGCAACTTGCGCTTTCGCAATGAAAGACACAGCAATAATCATGATAAGAATTGATAACTTTTTCATTTTAATTAAATTTGATTCTGCAAAAATACAAAAAATTTCTTACTTCTCACTTCTTACTTCTCACTTCTAAAAAAAATTTTGTAATTTTGCAGCCCAAATAAATAATTATTTTTTAACAATGAATAACGAAGAAAGAAACGGCAAACGTCAGCACGTTGCCAGAAGAAAAACTGCCGAAGTCAGGAGATTCAGTGACGAGAGATTAGAGCAGTTTGAAAAAGAGAAAGCTCGCCGTGAGGGCGACAATGAACGCCATGAGAGAAGACCTTTCGGCGAAAAACGCAGCTTCAGCCGTCGTGATGACGAAAGAGGCGAGAGAAAATCCTTCGGTCGTGATGACCGTAAACCTTTCGGTAAGAGAAATGACGATGAGAGACCTGCAAGACGCGGTTTTTCAAGAAACAACGATGAAGAACGAAACGATAAGAAGCCTTTTGGCAGAAGATCTTTCAACAAGGAAGAACGTGAAGAACGCGGACCAAGAAAGCCTTACGGCGACAAGAAGCCTTACGGCAAACGCTTTGACCGTGACGAAGAACGCCCACGTGGCGGCCGCCGCGGATACCGCCGCGAAAAAGACCCTGAATTCGACCGCCCACGCGCCACAGGCGAAATCCGCCTCAACAAATACCTCGCCGACTCCGGCATCTGCTCACGCCGCGAAGCCGACGACCTCATCCTCGCTGGCGCTGTGACAGTCAACGGCGAAGTGGTCACCGAACTCGGCACAAAAGTCAAAACAACAGATAAAGTGGTCTACGGCGGACAAACTCTTAACCGTGAGAAACTTCGTTATGTCTTGTTAAACAAGCCAAAAGGCGTCATCACCACATCCGACGACCCGTACGAGCGCCATACCGTGATGGACCTCGTCGAAGGCGCATGCCAGGAACGTATATACCCTGTCGGCCGACTCGACCGTAACACCCTCGGCCTGCTGCTCCTCACCAACGACGGCGAACTCGCCAAGACACTCACACACCCAAGCCACGAAGTCAAAAAACTGTATCACGTCACACTCAACAAGCCTCTCACCGAAAGCGACTTCGAGAAGATTCAAAAAGGTCTCATGCTCGAAGACGGCCCCATCGAGGTCGATAAGATAAGCTACGTCGAAGACGATATGACAATGCGCGAAGTGGGTGTAGAGATTCACTCCGGACGTAACCATATCGTGCGCCGTATCTTCGAAAGCCTCGGCTACGAAGTGGTGAAACTCGACCGTACCATGCTCGCAGGACTCACAAAACAAAACCTGCCACGCGGCCACTGGCGTTTCCTCACATCCGCCGAAATCTCAATGCTAAAACGTATCGAATAATGTAAGGACAGACCGCGTCTGTCCGTTAAATGTTGTTGCCATGATAAAGTATCGTAATTTAAACCCTTATCGCCCCTTAAGCCTATTATGCTTATTGGTGGCCCTTTTCTCATTTTCAGCCTCTTTCGCCCAAACCGAAACCCTGAAAGTGATGCAGTACAACCTTCTTAATTATGGCAACAACACCGGTTATTGTAACACCACAAACAACAATATCAACGATAAAAACGGCTACATCCGTACCATACTCACAGCATATTACCCCGATATACTCACCGTCTGCGAAATGGGCCGAAGCACTACCTTGCCTAACGACTTCGTTCGCAACAACCTGAATATCAATGGTATAAACTACTGGATGACAAGCCCTGGCTCTAACACCACAAGCTCTAAACTGACCAACTGTATCTTCTATAACTCATTGAAACTCACATTAGTAGGGCATTCTGTGGCGCAAACCAACACCCGTGAAGTCGACGTGTACGACTTTAAATTCAAAAACGACGACTCCGGCAGAATAGTACTAACCTGCGTCATCGCTCATCTCAAAGCAGGCTCAAGCTCCGACGACGAGGCAAAACGTAAGATAATGGCCGAAAACACCATGCGTTACCTCGAAAGCAACTACCGCGACCGTAACGTACTCATCATGGGCGACTTCAACCTCTATAGGGCAACAGAGCCTGCATATCAAGCACTTACAAATCGCACAGCTTATCCGGATGCCTACTTCATCGACCCAGTCTACCCTTACGGCGTGGGCAACTGGAGCAGCAACGCGACATTCGCCGAATACCATACCCAATCAACAGCCAGCAATCCTCCCGACGACTGCCACTCATCAGGCGGACTCGACGACCGCTTCGACTTCATCCTCATGTCAGAAAGCATCTACGGAGGTCGCGACGGCATCCAATATGTAAACGGCAGCTATAACGCACTCGGACAAGACGGCCGACGCTTCAACAAAAGCATCAACAGCCCGGCAAATACTGAGGTTTCACAAGAAGTGGCCGACGCCCTCTTCTATAACTCCGACCACCTCCCAGTAACGATGGAACTGGAAGTCGCCACCAATTACAGCGTTAATGAATTGAGCGCCAACGTGTTAAACTACGACATCTTCCCGAATCCGGCAACCGATGTCGTGAATATGCGCTTTTATCAAGATAATATTGGCGAAGCTAATATATTGTTATTCAACACTTTAGGACAAATAGTCTACTCTGAGGAGATTTTCGTCAGCGAAAGCCTGAGCGAACATGCCATCAATGTCGAAAACCTTCAGAAAGGCTTTTATTTCCTGAAGATAACAAACGCCGACGGACTGACAAAAACAATGAAATTTGTTAAAGAATGAAGGTTTTTCACAAAATAATAAACGGTTGTGTCAATTTCATGCAGAAATATCTGCCTGAGCCCTTCATCTTTGCGATAATCCTCACTTTTGTCGCCATCGCGGTCGCCATACCTGTCTGCCACCAGAGCATCGTCGAAGTGGTATGCAACTGGGGCGGCGGCGTGTGGAACCTCCTCGGATTCTCCATGCAGATGGCCCTCGTGCTAGTCACCGGCGCCACTCTCGCAGCAGCTCCGTTTATCAAAAAAGGTATCAGCCGACTGGCATCTATGCCGAAAACACCAGCAGGCGCTATAGCTCTCGTCACCGCCATCTCCGCCGTGGCATGTTGGCTCAACTGGGGCTTCGGTCTCATCGTGGGCGCCATCTTCGCTAAAGAGATAGCCAAAAAACTCAAAAATGTCGACTACCGACTGCTCATCGCCTCGGCCTACAGCGGATTCGTGGTGTGGCACGCAGGCATCTCAGGCTCCATACCTCTCAAAATGGCTTCCGATGCCAATGAACTCGTTAAAGACACCAACAGCGTCATAACATCAGTGATTCCTATCGGAAACACCATCCTCGACTGGCATAACATCATCATGGTGGTGCTCGTCACCATAGCCCTCGTGGCTATAAACTCGGCGATGCACCCAAAAGGCAACAATATCATCACTATCAACCCGGCCCTCCTCCACGAAGACGAGGATGTGGAGACGCATGAAAATGTGTCTAAAACCCCCGCCATGAAACTGGAATACAGCAGTCTACTGAGCCTCCTCCTATCAATCCTGGGATTCTCCTATTTGATTCTAAGCCTTTTCATGAAAGGAAAGACTTTCGACCTCGGCTCAGTGATCCTGCTGTTCCTCTTCCTCGGCATAGTCCTTCATAAAACGCCTATCGCCTACGTCCGCGCTTTCGCGAAATCAGTGAGTGGAGCCGCCGGAATATTGCTGCAGTTCCCATTCTACGCCGGCATCATGGGCATCATCACTGGCGTGGGCGAGTCAGGAATATGTCTCGGCACTGTGGTGAGTGAGGCATTCGTAAACATCTCAACGTCAACGACTTATCCGATATATACTTTCCTTTGCGCGGCAATCCTCAACATGTTCGTGCCTTCAGGCGGCGGACACTGGGCAATACAAGCGCCTATCATGTTCGCGGCAGGCGATGCTCTCAACGTCGACCACGGCCTCACAGGCATGGCGATTGCTTGGGGCGACGCATGGACCAACCTCATCCAGCCGTTCTGGGCACTGCCAGCATTGGCAATAGCCAAGCTTAACGCAAAGGATATCATGGGATTCTGCCTCATCGACCTCGTAGTGTCAGGCATCATAATCATAGGCGGACTTCTAATCTGGGCAATATGATACCACGCGAAACCATAGCCCAAATCCTGGAGACAGCGCACATCGAAGACGTCGTAAGCGAATTCGTCACGCTGCGCAAACGTGGCTCAAACCTCATAGGAGTATGCCCTTTCCATAAGGAAAAAACACCTTCGTTTAACGTCAACCCGGCGCGAAACATCTTCAAATGCTTTGGCTGCGGCAAGGCAGGCGACTCAGTGCGTTTCATCATGGAACATGAGCATTACTCATACCCCGAAGCCCTCCGCTATCTCGCCAAAAAATATGGCATCAAGATAGAGGAACGCGAGCAGACACCGGAAGAACTGGCGGCGCAGAATGAACGCGAACGTATGTTCAACATCAACAGCTTCGCGCAAAAGTATTTCTCCGAAACCATGATGAACACCGACGAGGGTCAGTCGGTAGGTCTCGCCTACTTCCGTGAACGCGGCTTCCGTGATGCCATCATCAACCGCTTCCAACTGGGTTATTGCCCCAACAGCGGTAACGCTTTCACCGAATACGCCATAAAAAACGGCTACGACAAAGACCTTCTGATAAAAGTAGGTCTCACAGGAAGTTACGAAAACCGCCTCTACGACCGCTATCAGGGCCGTGTCATCTTCCCGATACATAACCTTACCGGAAAAGTAATAGGCTTCGGCGGACGTATCCTTACCTCCGAAAAAACAAAGGCAAAATACGTCAACTCCCCTGAATCGGAGATTTACAACAAGAGTCAGACGCTCTACGGCATCTTCTTTGCCAGAAATGAGATTTCACGCCTCGACAATTGCATCCTCGTCGAAGGCTACGCCGACGTGCTCTCAATGCATCAGGCTGGCATCGAAAACGTGGTTGCAAGCTCGGGCACCTCTCTGACGACCGAACAGATCCGCATGATTAGCCGTTACACCAAGAACGTCACCATGCTCTACGACGGCGATGCCGCTGGCATTCACGCCGCCCTCCGTGGCACCAATATGGTTCTCGAAGAAGGCATGAACGTCCGTATCGTGGTGCTGCCACCTGAACACGACCCCGACTCGTTCGTGCAGCAATATCCTATCGAGTATGTCACCAAGTACCTGGCCGACAACGCAAAAGACTTTATCAGCTTCAAGACCAATCTCCTTCTGAAAGACGCTAATAACGACCCTATCAAGAAGGCCTCGGTCATCAAAGACATCGTTGAGACAATCTCCGTCATCCCCGACCCAATCTATCGCGCCACCTACATCAAAGAATGCAGCCGTACCCTCGAAGTCGCCGAACAAACCCTGATGAACGAGCTCAACAAGCTTTTAAGAGCAAAATACAGGAAGTCTCTCGGCCTCGATCCCGGCCAAGACACTACATCATATCTGTCCTATTCGTCCTATCAGACCTATTCGTCCTATAATCAACAACAACAGCCTACCACCGAGGTAGAGTCTTCCACCCCCATCGGCTTCTACCAAGAGCAGGAACTCGTCAAACTCCTCCTCACACATGGCTCCGAGACCCTTGACATGGAAGGCAAGGATGACGATGGCAACGACATAGTCTACACCACCACGATAGCGTCCCTCATCGTCGATGACCTTAAAAACGACGGCCTCTTGTTCCGCGACCCGGCCAATAAAAAGATTTTCGACGCCTTCGACCGTGGTCTCGACACCGGCAAACTCCCGACAGCACAAGACTTCACTTCAAGCGAAGACCAAGATGTCGCAGTGCTCGCAGCCGACCTCCTGAGCTCACAATATAAACTCGACGACTGGCAACGTCACCGCATAGTGGTCAAGACAGAGAACGACGTCCTCAAAAAGACCGTTCTCATGTCAATATTACGCTTCAAAGACATGGTCATCGAAGACCGCCGCACCGCCATCGTCAAGGAACTGCAGTCCTGCACCGACCCCGACGATCAGCTCATCCTCCTCAAAAGAAAGAAACACCTCGACGATATCCGCAACCGCATCAATAGAGATTTAGGAATCGTCATTACAAAATAGTTGTTCAGTTTACCTGACTGATTAACTGATAAATTTTTCCACGTTTTTCACCACTATCTTTAATCGTTCTTTAAACGCTTCAACTGTTGAGAATCCAATATGTGGTAATAATAAGGTATTCGGTGCCGCAAGCATCGGATTGTCCTCCTTTAAAGGCGGCTCCCCATCATAAACATCTACCGCTGCCCCGGCAATAATCCCTTTTTTCAGCGCCTCCGCCAAATCCAGAGTGTTCACCACCGGACCGCGTGCTGCGTTTACCACCACGGCAGTAGGTTTCATCAAAGCAAAGTCTTTGGCAGTCAGGAAGTTACGTGTCTCATTATTCAAAGCGATGTGCAGTGCCACAATGTCTGATTCTTTGAGCAGTGTTTCCTTGTCGACAAATGTGACCCCCGCCACCTGCCTTGGCGTACGGTTCCACGCTATCACCTTGCAGCCAAACGCCTGTGCCAACGCTGCGGTCCTCTGCCCGATGGCTCCCATCCCGATGATACCCACCGTCTTGCCCGCTATCTCCCGACCCGGTGCAAGAGATGGTCCCTTACAGCTGCGTGTAATCTTATCATTCTCTATGACATGGCGATATAACCCTATCATCATGCATATCGTCTCCTCCGCCACAGCCTCCGTCGAATACCCTGCCGCATTCCTCACCACTATGCCACGACGCTGGCACTCCTCCATGTCAATGTGATCCAACCCTGTGAATGCTATCGACAGCATCTTCAGGTTCGGACATGCATCCAGAAAATCCTTGCGCAACGGCATGTTGCTCTCCACCACTATGTCGGCTCCCGCCGCGCGTTCAATGTTCATCTCGGGCTTCCTGTCAGGATACACCACGACCTCATGCCCTAACTTCTTTAACGGTTCACAAGCCTGCTCCACGGCATCCACCGTGAGACCCAACGGCTCCAAAAAGACTATCTTCATCGCTCTACTTTTTTTGTTGTTTCAAACAACAAAGATAGTCATTTTTTTCTAACCAGCCGTTTTTTTGTAAAAAAGGGACCGATCCAACATGTTATAAAACAGTGTCTACCATAATTTATGATGAATCAAAACCTTATGAGCATCGTAAAACCAAAGATGTATGAAACCGATAAAAAAAATGAACAGGTGTCCATTAGTGGACGGCCCCTTTTATTCCTACTCCGCCTTCTGGTCCTCGTCACTGCTCATCTTGTCGATAAGCAAAAACTCATCCATGTAAATCTCCGTAATGTAACGCTTGTTCTTTTCCTTATCTTCATACTGCCGCGTGCGCAAACTGCCCTCTAAAGCCAGCAAACGGCCTTTCTTGACGATTTTCTCCACAACCTCGGCTGTCCTACCCCTCGACACAATATTGTGCCACTGAGTGTCTGTAATGAGCTCGCCCTTGTCATTGTAATACTTGTCGTTGGTCGCCAACGTAAATCTGGCAGTCTTCTTGTCGCCAAAAACCCTAATCTCAGGATCAGCACCAGGCCTCCCAATCAAATGTACTGAATTTCTTAAAGTTCCCATAGTTTAATGTTTTAAATGATTATCTTTTGATCTGTCAATTGATCAACTGATCTACCACAAAGTTAACTCTGATTATAATAATTAGTCGTATGAAAAACGACTAATCTTTCACCACCATTAATAACCGCTTGAAATTCAATATTTTACACCTTAGCAACAAAAATCCCCACGCCATTCTATTGTTAATAAATTTTAACTAAAATTTTTTAACATTTTCGCAATCACCAATAAAATCTACTCGTTTCACAAATTTTTAAAAATTTCAGCCCTTCTTTGTTTTTCTATAAAAAAATCCTATTTTCCCTCATTTTTACGCCATTTCTCAAAATATTTTGTCATTCCGAACAAAGTGAGTAACTTCAAACTAAAAAATAAGAGCCCTCCTTTTCGGAGAGCCCTTATTTTCTTATTCGCTAATGGCCTGTGGCCAAAAGCAAATGTTATCTGACAACGTTGATTCTCTTCACGCTGCTGCCTGTCTCAGTAGTCACCTTGACCATGTAGACACCGGCTTCGTACTGACCCATGTTGAGGATCAATTCGTCACCGCTGACTTCCTGATCATAGACCATCTGACCCATAGCGTTGTACACTGTAACGTGTGTCATCGCTGTAGCATTGACGTGGAGATCACCACTTGTTGGGTTAGGATAGATTGCGTTCACAACTTCCTGTTCATCAACAGCGTCGTAGTAGATGTCGCATGTCACCATCTCTGACTCGCAGTCAGCATAAACTGCCACGAAACCGAGTGTGATTGTGCATGCTGGAACTTGACCTTCGAAGCCGAGGAAGATAGGATGCTGTCCTGGAGCTGCATTTCCAATAAAGACTGGTGTGCCACCATCGATCTCATAGAGACCAATTGCTGTAACACCCTCTGGATCTGTCCAATCAACAACAAGACCTTCCTGACCCTGGTAGTTCATGTAGTAACCATTCGGGTTGATAACTGGATCGCATGAAGGAGCGCCACCGACTGTGACTGTCTCGATCTGTTCGCATGCCATTGCATAGTCGCTGTAAACGACTCTGATAGCATAGTCGTGCTCGCCAGCTTCAACATCGTTGTCAACGAATGTGGTACCAGCAACAGGAGCCATTGTGAGAGGCTCACCGTCACGCCAGATCCAAACACCAAGGATATCGCCTGGAATTGGAGGAACTGGACCGCCACCTTCGCCAACGAGTTTGAATGCGCCACCGTAAGGTGTGCCTGCACCACTGTCGGTAAGAGCCACCCAACCACTGCTTGTTGAGTACTGGATACCGTCACCTGTGTTACCAACACCTGGCAATGCCTCAATACCTGCCCATGGACCACTTGATGCTGAACCAGCCAAGCTCCATACCAAGTAGTATGTACCTGCCTCAAGCTCGATGTTCAAGTTCTCAGCTGTAATAGCCATGAGAGGACGTGTTGTAGCTGTGGTCTCACCGTCTGAACCTCTGTAGCAGTTGGTGAATGATGTGCTTGTCATGATGTTGCTTGTTTCATCACCCCAAACAACCTGGCCGCCTGCGTTAGGTGCACCGTTGTAGATCTGAGCATACAAACCTGTGAAGGTTGATGTTGTAGTTGAACCTGTCTGGTAACCGTAAACCTCAATCTCAGTGATTGTTGTAGCTGCATCGAGTGTGAAGTCGTCAGCAAGCTTGTAACCAGCACCATTGTTGATGTTAGGACCCCATGTTGACTGGCTGCCCTTAATCCATGAAGCATCAGCACCGTTTGCCATCGCACCTGGATCTGTTACGAAGTGAGCCTCGTAAAGGACTGTTCTGTTGCGGTTACCCTTGTTAGCGATACCGAGCTCGACATCGTCAATCCAAATTTCATACATGTCATAGTTGACATCGTGGAATCCGATGTAAACGGTCTGACCAGCGTATGAGCTCAGGTCAACGGTGTGTGAACGCCAGTTTTCATAACGGTTGTTGTTGTGACGAACCATTGCGCCATCGCTTGCAGTACCCTTAGCGCTGCCGCTCCAAACTGTTGTGAAGTCAGCTGCGGAAGCTGGATTTGCTGCGGTTGAAATAACCACTGAGAAGCTCTCAGGATAGCTGTCGTTAGCGTTGTCAGCCCAGAATGTCAATGTTGAGCCATTGCTGATCGTGTACATCTGAGGTGTGTACATGTAGCTATCAGTGTTGAATGAACCAACATAGTCAACGAATGAGTAGCACATTGCAAAGCCGGTTCCACTGTGAGCAAGACCAGTATAGTCATAACCACCGAGGTTGTCGTCGCTGTGGATCCATGAACCACCGTCAGCGTTAATAGTAAGAACGTTCCAGCCGTTCAAACCGCCTTCGAAGTCCTCAGTGAATGTGTCGCCACCTGGTTGTGGACCTGGGCCTGGTGTGTTAGGTAATGTCCATGTCAATGTGACATCCTGACCGTCGACTGCTGCTGAATATGATGTAGCGCCATCATAGTTCTCGCAAGCTGAATAGACAAATGTTGCATACATTGTCTCACCCATACCTGTTGCATAGAGAGGAGCAACACCAACTGTGTATTCTTCACCTTCAACAAGACCATCAACAGGAACCTGGAAGAATGGATACACTGTCTCGCCAACAAACTCGCCCTCGAGGAACACCTTGTAGCTCAATGGAGCGCGGTTAGCTGCTGGAGCCATTGCCAATGTGCCTGGGTTGCTGATCTGCTGCATTGGATCGAGGATACTTACGACCTCACCCTTAGCACCCTGTGCAACATAAACCTTGATCATCCAGTTAGCACCTGTAACACCAGCGTTAGCAAGATCCATCCATGATGAACCGTCAAGTGACACCCAACGACCGTTAGGATCGCCAGCGTCAACGCAAGCGCTTGCTACGTAATCTGCACTTGTTGCATTGTAGAATACAACCCACAAGTTCTTAGTAGGATCGATAGTCACTGGCTCTGCAAATTCAAACTCAACGAGTTCGTCTGTGTCAGGCATTGTGATATCCATTGTACCAACAGCATTAGCTGGAGATGTAGTACCATCGTTGTAGATAGTTACTGTGCCGCTGAATGCACCGTTAGCACCATACATATCATCATGTGCACCGTAGTTAGCGACCTTGGTCACCATGTTGCCTTCGTATGAACCTGCTGGGAACATAACTGCCCAGTAGAATGCTGCGCCAGCACCAATACCGGTGTACATTGTCTCATCGCCATAGAAGTACCACTGGCCTTCACCTGGTGTAGGACCTGGAGTTGGACCTGGAGTTGGTGTAGCACCTTCCCACATAGCCCAGCCTGTAGGTGATACGTAGAAGTCAGCAACTGGAGCAATGATCTCATCGAGAACGTATGTCACTTCCATTGCGTCTTCGGTGACTTCCAAAATATCGAGGTATTCCACGTAACCTTCGAGTTCAATCTCAACAAGATATTCACCCTTGCGGATTTCCTCTGTGATTGTACCTGTCTCACCAACTGTGAACTCATATTCATTTGCTAATGCCTCGAGCTCGATAACAGCACCTTCTGGTGACTGACCGTTGTTCAAAGCAACATTGAATGTCACTGTTGAAATCATATCCTTGTCAACAACATTTGACCAGAGAATCTCTGACAAACCGTCGCCTGATGGGACTGGTGTTGGAGGAACTGGAGCGCTGCTGGCTGTGATTGTAACATCATCAATCCAGATCTCATACTGGTCGTAGTTGACATCGCGGAATGCGATCCAAACTTCCTGACCTGCGTATGCACTCAAGTCGATGGTGTGCTCACGCCAATTCTCGTAACGGTTGTTATTAGCCTTACGTACAACAGCGCCATTGCTGCCTGTACCCTTGGCACCACCGCTCCAAACCTGTGTGAAGTCGCTTGCTGAAGTTGGGTTAGCTGCTGTAGATACCCACACTGAGAAGTTCTCTGGATATGAGTCGTTAGCATTGTCTGCAAAGAAGTTGATCTGTGAACTTGCATCCATGCTATAGCTCTGAGGTGATACTAAGAATGCATCTGTATCATATGCACCATCATAGTCAACATATGAGTAGCACATTGCAAAGCCTGTACCTGTGTGTGCGAGTGTTGTGTAATCATAGCCACCGAGGTTGTTGTTGCTGTGGATCCATTCACCACCGTCTGTGTTGACGACAATGCCTGTCCAGCCTTCAAGACCGCCTTCGAAGCCATATGTAAATGTCTCACGTGAACGATCTGGCTCTGGAGCGTAGCCATCGTATGTGGCCTGGATACCCCACTGGTATTCACCATAAGGAAGTGTTGCCCAATCGTTGTCAACGTATGACATGACGTCTGAAGCAAGACCGCTTGCAATCAAAGTAGGCTCGTATGCAGCATTCACTGTATCGAGGTTGTTACGACGATAGAGGTTGTAGCTTGCAAATGAACGATCGCCACGGTTGAAGCCTCTGTCTGTACCATCATAGAGTGTGATATCGTCAACATCAAGGAGGAACTCATCGTTGCAGTTGAAGTGACGGATAGCAACCCAGATGTCCTGACCAGCGTATGAGCTGAGGTCAGCACTATAGTTGTACCATGTGCCCTGTGCTCTTGAACCACGTATTTCACCATGTTCTTCTGCTGCAGGAGCATTCTTTGCTGTCAATGTCCATTCCTGAACCATTGTGAATTCACTAGCTGTTGCTGCACCTGTTGAAACTGCAACACCGAAGTGTTCTGCTGGATAACCTGAATCTTGTCCGCAAGCCCAGAATGAGATAGATGCACCATCCTGAACTGACATCTGTGCAGGAGCTACGAGGTAGTTGTCAGGAGTAATAGCTGTTTGTGTGTAGTTGGTGTATGAACCTGAGACTACCATGTCAGCTGATTCATTGTGACCTGAACCTGCAAGGCTTGCGCCAGCTATCAGGTAAATACCACCAGCCTCTGAACCAAGCACCCAACCATAACCGTCGTTGTTTGCATCAAGTGATGTCCAGCCTTCCATTGTGCTGTTGTCGAATGTGTATGTAGTTGCACCTGGTGTTGGTGGAACAGGAACATCTTGTCTGAACAGTGTGATGTCGTCAACATAGACGCAGTCATCGTTGCTGTTGACTGAGCTGTCCTTAGCATATTCCCACTTGTATGTGTGTGTACCTTCTGCTACTGTGTACTCTTTGTACTGGTAGTCGAGAGCGCCGCTCAATGCTGAACCCTGCTCAACACCGTCAATATAGAAGTGGAACTTGTCGTAGTTAGTCTCTGAAGAAACCTTTACCCAGAAGCCCATCTTTGCATCGTAAGGAACCTCAACGGTTGCCTCGATTGAAGATGTTCCGCTGGCAACGCCTTCGCATGTTGACTTCATGCCGTATGTGCCAGCATGTGGGTTAGTTGTTGTGATAGCCCATGGATATGTTGCTGGCAATGTGAACTCAGCCTGTGAGAAGTCACCTGTCTCAAAGTCAACGATCACCTCTGCCGGTGTCCATGCCCACTCAACCAACACGTCGTTCTCTTCCTCGGTAGCTGTAATCATGCTGAGAGGATAGTAGTACTCATGTGTGTAGATGTCAAGGCCGTCAATAACATCCTCGTATGCGACATTCACATAGATGCCTTCAATTGTTGCGACTGCATAGCCATAATTAACTGCATTGTCCTGGCTGATGCCAATGACACAAAGACCAGCGAGGACCTCGCCTGTGTACATACCTTCTTCGTCAGTTACGAATTCATATTCATGTGATTGCATGTACTGGTCTAACACAATCGCTGTCACAGGAAGACCTACAACTGGATGTGTCTGATCTGGATCTTCAGGATCGTATCCGTTAGGAGCGTCATAGACGTGACCGCTGATGAAACCTGTACCTGTCATGTAAACAGTGATAGGCTCTGTTGGAGCTGACTCACCTGCGCCGTAAACAGCTGTGAGGGTGAACTCTGAACCGTCAGGCATGTTGTACTCAAGACCTTCGTATGCGTAAGTGTTCTCTGTAATAGGTGTTTCATTAACTTTAACACCATCCTTGTAGAGGTTGTAACCCATCAAAGAACGGTTAGCTTCCCATGTGAACACTGCTGCCTCACCTGGATAGAGCAGGTCGTTTTCAACAGCGAAACCTTCAACTGCGTCGATAGGTGTTGTGATAGCAATGATTTCACCCATTGTTGTACCAGCGGCGTTACGCTCGTTAACCTGTAAGAAGTATGACTGGTTAGGCTGTAATTCTGGCAATAAAACACCGGCGACGAGTTCGTCAGTCCAGCCGATCAATTCTGTTTGTGGAGGATACTGTGTATCAAACAAAACCTGCATCTCTTCTGTATAGTCACCAAGCATCCACTCAGCTATATAAGGATACTCAACATTTGTCTCACCATCCATTGGTGCATAAACGACTGCCTGTTCAGGAGCTGGTACTTCTGCTGTCTCGATAGAAACAGGGAATTCAGCGTCTGTTGAAGCAACAGCCAGGTAGTATGTACCTGCTGGGACATACAAATCTTCGATGTTGTCGTTCTCAACAACATCACGGTTGTTGTTCTGCTTAAGCTGTGCTTTTGGAGTACCCATTGCCAAACCTTCAGCTTCTGCAATCTGACCTGCTGCTGGCTTGCTCTCTCTGATAGTCATGTCAGCGAGGTTCACTGTAACTTCACGACCTGTAGGCAACTCGAGGAAACGAGTGTAAATAACAGGAGTGTAAGTTGTGTTGCTGTACCAGTTGGTGAGGTTTGTTGTGTACCAAAGCTTACCATTGTTAACATCAACTGGCTGTTTGCCGCAGTATGCTGCATATGGAGAATCTGAATAGAACATAACCCAGATATTCTCGTCATCACCTAAGAACTGTGGTTCATCGAGATTGAGATCGAAGAAATATAATGGTGTATAATCCTCAAATGACTGATAGTAAACCATGTTGTTTACGTCAGGTGTGTCGCCACCCTTCAAAAGCATGAGGTCATAGTATGAACCTTCGCGAGCTGCTGCTTCAACTGTTGTGATAGCGCAGTTGCCAAGACCGAGTTCCTGAAGCATTTCAGGAGTGATTCTGTAACCGAAGATCATGCCACCACCTGCTGATGATCCGAAGAATGTGTTGCTGCCTGTGTAGCTGTAGCTGAACCACATGCTTGTTGGGCCTGGGTTAACTGTTGGACCATCGTAAACATAGTAGTTGTCGGCCATAGGACCGCCTTCACCTGCGAAGTCTTCTGTGTAGAGAGCTGCAACACCGTCAGCACCTGTTGTACCGGCTGTGAGCATCACGTCGTTATCGAATGTCACTTTGTAAACAGCGTCAGCACCTTCTGTAGCTTCAGGAAGCTCATAGTTCTTGTAGATAACTGCAGGAGCTGTGCCATTGTATGGGAATGAAGTGACATCAATTGCTTGCTCATAAACGTCACCTTCTTGAGGGTCGTAAGCTGTAGCTGTAATTTCGAACTGTACAGCGTCTCTGTCATTGCCGCTATAGAGGACAGTGATTGTGCTGTTCACCTCACCTTCATCTGCTGTGCCTGTTGACACTGCAACTTCGAGTGGGTTGTTTCCGCTAACAGTAGCCGGCAATTCAGCGTTGTATGTGAAGTAATTACCGCTGAAATCCAATGCGTTCACTGTGACAGCGCCACCTGCGTTCTCAATGTTGAACACGTATGGAGCCATCCAGGCGCCGTTCGGACGATAGCCGAGGTCGAGCGGACTTGGATTTGTTGAAAGAACTCCACCACCGCTAGGAGCTTCTGTTGCTGTCACTGTGATATCGTCAACGAACATATAGAACTGGTCGTTTGATGTGCAAGCGATAGAAACATACTTTGTGCCAGCTGGAAAATCATAGCTGTATTCTTGATATGCTCCAGCTCCGTACAAAGTTGTGCAAGTCACTTCGCTACCCCATGTGAATTCTGTTGGGTCATTCGTGGTTGATGAATAACCGACTTTGAATGTTTCAGGATAGTTGCTACTATACCTTGCGGCATAGAAAGTGAAATTAACACCATCGTTGTCATCCAACTCAGGTGAAATGAGGTACTGAGGATAATTTGTTGTGTAATAGAATCTGAAAGCATAATTACCAGTATTTCCCCCGTAACTGCTTGTTACACCTGATGAGGAATGGCAATGGTTCATTGTCCAGTCGCCCAAGCCATCCTCGAAACCTTGTTCGATTACCTGGTCGTCGCGATTTTGCTGGACGTTAGCTCTCGTCACGCCTGTGAAAGCGAACAAGAACATCGTTAATAATAGAAAAACTTTTTTCATAATAGAAAAATTTAGTTAATAATTATGTTAATTTCTCAATTTTTCATTTTAACTCCAATAAGGAGCGTCACTTTTTAGGGTGACGTTCCTTATTATTATTAATAGGTGTCTATTACTTGACAACTGTCACGCGTTTGACGCTTGAACCGTTTTCAGTAATCACGTTGACCATGTAGACACCGGCCTCGTACTGATTCATGTGGAGAACCACATTGTCAGCGTCGACATCCTGGTCGTAAACCATCTGACCCATAGCGTTGAACACGGTGACGTGTTTCATTGCTGTAGCGTTGATATAGAGTTCAGCGCTTGTTGGGTTAGGATAGATAGAGTTGACAACATCGTCATTCTCTTCGATACCATCGCATGTTGCTGCGTAGTCGATGTCCATGATGCATGACATGTCGTAGTTCGATGACACCCACATGACTGCGTAGTTGTGCATCTCACGGTCTGGTGCCACGTATGTGAATGTTGGCTGTGCTGTTGCGCCGACGATTTCACCATCGAAGAAGACGTTGTACTTGTTAGGAACAATTGATGTTGTTGGTGTACCGCCAGTCTCTGTGAAGATACGGAGGTTCCAGTTGCCATCGAGCTGTCCGCTTGATGCTGCAGAAACAGTGTTGTACCATTCTGAGCCGTCCATTGAGATGCATGATGCGTTAGCGACACCGTATGAAGTCTCGTCGATTGCTGCCACATACTGGCCTGTGTTGTTATGCATCACTAACCAGAGGTTCTGTGTGTTGTCAATCTCAACTGCTTCGTCGAGTTCGATTTCGATGTACTGTGATGTACCGCTCACATTGTAGGCCTGAGTGTAGAGCAAAGTGCCAGGAGCTGATGTACCGCCTTGATAGATCATGAAGCTGCCGTTGTGTGCTGCATAGTCGAAGTAAGCGATCTTGGTCACTCTTGTACCCTCGTATGTGTTACCAGGGAACATGATGCCCCAGTAGAAGCCACCGCCTGAAGTAAGACCGATAGCGTCTGAGTTGGTGCCGCTGTCATAGTGTAACCAGTCACGTGTCATGTTGGTTGCTGATGCGCCGAAGCCTTCGCCTGCATTTGCAATATTACTTGCGATTGTCTTGCCTGTTGTTCTGACGTCAAGGTTCAAAGCGCTCATGTTAGGCTGATACATGCCCTTACCGCCAGTGATTGTTACGTCAACACCGTCGTTGCCGCCGTAATATGACACTGTGAATTCGTATGTGTGACCACCTTCGAATACGTAGTTATCGTAACGGCCGCCGACGTTACCGTTAGCTGCTGCAATCCAAATACGATCGCCTGGAGTTGGGTTGGTGATGCACCAATCGTATGTACCTGCAGGGATTGTGATTTCAACTGTGTTGTTGATAACGATATTGCTTGTTGTGCAGTTACCGTCAGCGTTGGTTGGGATCTTGTGGCTGAACTGGCTGTAGATACCCTCATTGCCTGAGCAGTTCATGCTCAATGCGCCTGTTGTAGGGATTGTTGTGCCATAGAGTGAGTGTGTGTCGTCGAGCAACATCTGGTAGCCTGAACCGTCACCCCAAACGTCACCAGCTGTCAACTTAACGATGACATCGCCTGTTGGAGGTGTTGGAGGAGTTGGCTGACCGCCGTTCCATGTGAGGATGACGTCATATTCGCAGTTCTCGTGTGTTGCTGCAAGCTCTTCAATCTGTGGTGTGACGTTTTCGCAGCCGATGTATGTGAATGTAGCGTCTTTGAAGTCACTCATACCTGTTGTGTAGACAACTGCAACTGATGCTGTGTATGTCTCACCAACTGTAAGGACCTCTGGGTCGAACTGATAGAAGTTGTCAACGATTTCGTCAACGAACACGCCTTCGAGTAAGAGGTGATATCTCTCAGCTTCTCTGTTAGGTTCAGGGAGCATGTTGGTCCATCTTGCAAAGCCAGTGCCTGACACTGCGAAGTCTGGAACCATCTCGAATTTCTCTGTGATATGAGCTGTGATTGTTGTATCGTCCCAGATAGCAACCTCAACGTGGTTATAATCTGTGTTGTAACCAGTTTGTTCAACTGTCACGACATAGTTACCTTTTCGGAAGTCTTCGAATGTCACTGAACCTGTCTCATCGAGAGTTGCAGTGTATTCAAGGTTCTCGAATGTGTTCGAGAGGAGGACTGTTGTACCGACAGGTGAGCCTGTTGAGAAGACAGCGTTCACTGTCACTGTTGTCTCCATATCCTTAGGAAGGATGTTAGACCATGTGATAGGTGTCACAGGGTTGTCGTTGCCGCCGCCGCCACCTGCTTCATAGACGAATGTTGTCTGAGGGATGAAGTTCTGCTGATTTACAGTTGCTGCTGCTGTGCTGCTGCTGTTTGAACCAGAGATTGAAGCACCTGTTACTGTAGTACCGTAGAAATAAATGTTCTTGTAACCACTGTCAGATGTATTTTCGCAACCGATGAGGAGGTTACCGCCATTATATGTATAAGGTGTATTGAATGTGATTGTGATCATACCACCTTCACCTGCTGTAACGAAGTCGCCTGTACCAGAGTAAACGAGTTCGCAGCTTTCTTTTGTTTCGTAAGCTGAGATAGTTGTGTAGTCAACTTCCTTCATGTAGAAGTCGAATGTAGAAACTGTAGTGTAAGGCATGTTACTGCTTGTTGTGTAGAACTTCAGAGCGCTGATTGTACCACCGGCAACGTCTGCGAGGTCAGCTGCAGGGATAACAAACTGTGATCTTGTCCAATCGTCGAAGTAGAACACATACATTGGAACGTGGTTGTTGGTCTGTGTTCCTTCGTAAACTGTGAGTTCACCATCGCGGTTACCCTTTGTGCTAGGCATTGGATAGTGAGCTGAAACGCCATACTGATAGAGACCTGGTTCACGGTTGTTCCAGTCGAAGTCAGCATAGAGTGTATCGGTTGTTGTGCCGAAGAACACTGAGTCAGCTGGTGTAACTTCAGTTTCTTTCAAGATAGCTTTTCTATAGATTGCATATTCCTGGACTGCGCGGCCTTTGCTGCCTGTTGAAAGTTCGACATCGTCAATCCAAACTTCATACATGTCATAGTTAACATCGTGGAATCCGATGTACACTGTCTGACCTGCGTATGCGCTCAAGTCGATGCTGTGTGAACGCCAGTTGTCATAACGGTTGTTAATATGACGCATTGCAGCACCATCGCTTGTACCCTTTGCGCTACCGCTCCAAACCTGTGTGAAGTCGGATGCTGTTGGGTTGTCAGCTGTTGCAATGACCACTGAGAAGTTCTCTGGATAGCTGTCGTTAGCGTTATCTGCAAAGAATGTCAATGTTGAACCGTTAACAATACTATATTTCTCAGGAGTATAGATATAGCTATCTGTATTGAATGCACCGACATAGTCAACGAATGAGTAGCACATTGCGAAGCCTGTACCACCATGAGCGTGTGTTGAGTAGTCATAACCACCGAGATTCTGGCTGCTGTGAATCCACTCGCCACCATCTGCGTTAACTGTAAGTACGTTCCAGCCGTTCAAACCGCCTTCGAAACCTTCTGTGAATGCAGTTGCTCCTGAACCACCACCACCACCGCTGATTTCTGTGTTGAGTGACCACTGAACCTTTGATAAGGTTGTGTCAACTTCTGTTGCGTAAACGCTCAAAACTGGTTTGTATTCTTCGTGGATAACGAAGTTAACTGTTTCTGTAGTATTGTATGCGAGCTCGACTGGATCTGAAACGCGTGGTTCCATACCTTCGAGTGTAGCAGTACCTCTATAGTTACCAGCCTTTACATTATTAATAGTATAGACACCGTTCAAGTTGGTTGTGCCTTCGAATGACACTGTGTTGTTGAATTCGTCTTTACCGTTGAATTTAACGTTGACGCCAGCAACTGGGTCGCCGCTGATGAGTTCTGTAACTTGACCTGTGAATGTGCCGTAGCCAGAAACCTTAACAACGACTGGTGTTGACAATGTTGATTCGCCTTCATCATAAACAGCTGTAACGCTTACGTTATGACCTGGTTCAACATTGTATGGGAGGTTACCGAGCAAGTACTCTCTTTCAGTGATAAGTTCTGTGTTAGCTTTCACGTCACCGTAGTACACATTGTAGCCGATGAATGAGCGTGTAGGTTCAGTGCTTCTACCTTCTTTATTAATAACAATCTGGTTCTTGAAAGCTCTTACTGTACCGGCGCCGGCTGGTGCCAATGCGCTGTATGGAGCTGAATCCTGGTAGATGTTGATAGCCTGATCTGCTGCATCGAACACATAGTAAGAAATTGAAGATGTCCATGTGCCGGTGTGGTCTGTCACGGCGAGGAGGAGGTTAGAACCGTCAAACTCGAATGGTTCGTTGAGTTGGATTGTCACCCATGTGTTAGCAACCATATCAACGTTGCCTTCGTAAACGAGGTCGTCCTCTGTCATTGCAACCCAGTCAGAACCACTTGTGAAGCTGGTCTTGTCTGTGTTGGCAAGGTAAATCTTGAGGTTACGTGTGATAGCGCCAACAGGATAGAATGAAATGCTGTTGATGATACCAGCTTCACCGATTTCTTCACCTGTGTAGATCTGCTCTGTCATTGAGTAGTTATAAAGGTTGTATGTCGGGAAGTAGCTGTTTGTGCTTGTACCTGAACCAATCTGTGTCTCCGGAAGGTCACTGATTGTGCCTGAGTTGTGTTTCCATTTAATTAATGTTGTACCGTCTGTGAAGATTTCCTCTTCTGAAGCTGTCACATTGTAAGGAGCTGTAAGAGTTGATGTGAAACCTTGTCTTTCGGTCTGGACTGTGCCGTTTGTGTTTCTAGCTTTGATCTGCCAGAAGTACTGTGTGTTGGCTTCAAGGCTTGCGACTGTGTATGAACCGTAGTTTTCGTCAATCACTGTCCAATCCAAAACAACGTCCATGCTTACTGGAGATGTTCCGAAGAGAACCTGATACTGTGCAGCATTTTCGCCGCCTTCCCATGTGAGTGTCACAGGAGCTTCAACTTCTGTTGCGCCGTCAACTGGTGACAGGGCGACAAGTTCTGATGGAGCAGGAAGCTGTTCGACTGTACCTTCGACTGTTGTGATGTTGTGACCTGCAACGATCATGTAGTACTGACCTGCGAGGAGTGTTGCGTCTGTCAAAGTGCCGTCATAAGTCATGGCAACAGGCATGATAGCTGCTGTTGGGTGGAAATCGAGAACCTTGTTGTAGATACCGATGAATGTACCACCTGTCACAGAAATCTTAGCGTCTTTTGCAAGTGTGAATTGGTAAACAGCGTCCAATGCTGTATTCTGGTTGTAACCAAAATAGTTAGCGTGGAGGTTAGCTGGTGTGTGTGAGAAGTTAGCGACACCGCCTGCGTAAGACAATGACAAGGTCTTAGCTGTCTCGACGATATCAGCTTCACCTGCTGTGTAGAATGTTGCAGTCACAGGGACTGTTGTGATGTCTCTGTTATTGACTGAGAACAATGTGAATTCTTCTGCGTATTCACCTGCTGGAGCTGCATTGTTGATGTTGACGGTGAAATCGAGTTCTGCATCCGTGTCGAGGACGTAGTCATTGATTTCCTCGCTCATTGCGAAAGCGTTGACACCGGCTGTGTTGCTCATAGAAGCTGTGATAGTCACAGGATCTCCGCCGTTGTTGATTTTCACTGCGAATGGTTCCATCCAGCCGTTGACTGGTCTGTCGCCAAGTTCGAATGCGTCAGGAGTGATTGTGAGTTCACCTGTTGGTGTTGGAGGGACTGGAGGGACTGAACCTTCGATAGTCAGTCTCACAACGCTCTTGTTGTCAGTGCGAGTACCTGTCACACCTGGAGTTGTTGGGTCATAAGGTGTTCCGTCACGATAAGCATACAAAGCCTGATAGCCGTTGCCAGTCATAACAACGCTTGCTGCACCGCTGCTCCATGAGCCGGTAACATCCTGGAAGCAAATAACCAGGTTGCCATTGCCACTGTAGCTGAATGGTGCGCTGAGTGTGAATGTTGTTGCGACAGGGTCTGAGATACCATTGGCCAAAACGCCAGTAGCAACCAGATCAGCGTCTGTCATGCTCACCCATGCAGTAGCGTCTTCAAATGCCACTTCGCTCACTTCCTTCATGTAAACATTGAAGTTACGAGCGTAGCTTGAGCTGTTTTTCAGCCACAACGTGACATCGTTGATGGTACCACTCATTCCGATTTCGTCAGCAGTGTAGATCTGCTGTGAGAATGAGTAATCATACAACGAATACGTTGGCAGGTAACTATTGGTTGTCGTTGCTGTAGGATCACCAATTGTTACCTCATCTGCTCTCAAGAAGCTTGTGCTTCCAAATAAGAGCACCATCAAAAAGAGAATAAGTTTTTTACTCATAATTTGAATGATTTTGTTAATAATTGTTGTTAATTTTCTAATTTTTTTTAAGTTTTTAACCTATTTTTTCGCTATTTTAACTCGCAAATATACGGACTTTTTCGATACGCGTGCGATTTTTTTTCATTTTTTTATCAACAGACCTGCATTTTTTTATCCGACATGGATATTGGCCTTCACGAGTTTCATGATTTTTTCTTCATCATTTCCGAGTTCAGCGCGAAGATTTGCATCGTTGAAATTTCTCAGATATTTGATAAGATAATCGATGATATTGTCTGAAAATACGCCCTTTGCTGTGTAGATAGCGCGGTCTTTTTCGAGTTCTTCCGCTGCTTTGACGCATGAGTCGGGGAGTTGTTCGAGAGCTTCGGCAACAGCTTTGTTCTTGTCGTCATGGATATTGACGCCGAGGCCCACGTAAGTCTTCTCTGCAATCTTGAGAGCGTCAGGATGTTCCATGCCGTAGCGTGCTGCTGCGCACAATGCTGCCATAAGCAGATAGAGGTCGGCGCAACCGTCTGAAGCGCGCCATTCGAATGTCTGTTTGTCGCTGAAGTCGCGGTTTGAAGGTTTCTCGCATGGGTTGGCGTCGGCGAGCATGTCTTTGCCATTGTTTATCCAGCCGAGAGGGACGCGCACCAGGGCGCTGCGGTTTGAGAACGACCAGCAGAGCGATGTAGGAGCTTCCTGATGTGGCACTAATCTCAAGAATGACAATGGGTTAGGATTGCCGAATGCCGGCAAAGAAGTGCCTGCCATCATATAACCTGCTATGGCTTTCTTTGCATAGTCGGTGAGTTCGCCGTTTTTCACCATGACAGATTTGCCGTTTTTGGTGAACTTGCAGTGCACGTGCAGACCGCTGCCTGCCTTGCCCACGGTGATCTTAGGGGCGAAGGTGATGGTGACGCCGTACTGGTATGCCAGCTGGCGCATAATCCATTTGGCCACAACGAGTTGGTCGGCTGCGTCCTCGATATTTGTAGGCAGAAACTCTATCTCGTTTTGTTCATAAATCTTGCCGTCTTTGGTGAAGTTACCCACCTCTGAGTGGCCGTATTTGATGAGTCCGCCGGCTTGAGCTATGAGGCGCATGGCTTCGACGCGGTAGTCGGTGAATTTGTTGAACGGGGCACTCTCGTGGTAGCCGCGCTGGTCGGGCACCTCGTACACTTCCTCGTCGTCGGCGATGATGTAGTATTCGAGTTCGCCCATAGTTTCCATCTTAAGGCCTGTGGTCTTCTGGAAGACTGTGTGAGCTTTGTGGAGGATATACTCCGGTGAGCTCTCGAACGGTTCTCCGTCGCGGTTGTAGAATGAGCAAAGGATGTCAACCGTAGGGATTTCGGTAAACGGGTTACGGAAGGCTGTCCTGAACTTCGGCATGACGTAAAGGTCAGATTTTCCAGCCTCTATGAATGGGAAGAGGCTTGAGCCGTCGACGCGTTCTCCTGCTGAGAGGATGCTGTCGAGATGCTCGAGGCTGTGGATGACGAAGTTAAGTGTCTTGAGTTTTCCGTCCCATCCGCAATAATGGAAATTGATAAATTCCACGTTGTTTTCCTCACAATAGCGGATGATGTCCTGTTTTGTAAACTCTGCCGCTGGTTTCTGCAAAAAACTGACCAGCGAATTTGGATTCATTTGAATTCTAGCGTCCATGATTAAGTTGCAAAAATTTATTTAATTATAATTTTTTTACAATGTGTTTTGGACTTGCAAAGATAGGGCAAAAAAATATACGAAAAACATTTTTTTCAACAATTTTATCAACAAGCGCTCCTCACTTCAAATGTCAATCAAAAACCGCTGTCATTCCGAGCGCAGCGAGGAACCTCATATGAACAAGGCAGAAACTTTAAATGATAGCCAAATTAAAAGTAACTGACAAAAACCTTTGAGATTCCTCATTTCGCTCCGCTACATTCGGAATGACAGCCGTATTAAAAAAGAGAAAAAAGGGAGCTGGCGGCGCCGCCGCCAGCACACCCTTCCACAACGTCAATCTAAAACCGTTGTCATTCCGAACGAAGTGAGAACTTCGTTTGAATGTATAGAGACTATATTTTGTTTCTAATAAAACCTTTCTCATTGATAAGCTCCCTCCATTCTGGATTTACTGTATTTATTAAATCTTCCTTCTTTTTTCGGCTCCATTTTTTTAGTTCTTTTTCACGGTCAATCGCATCATTGATATAATCAAATTCTTCATAATAAACACAATACTCGCAATTGTATTTGTCAGTAAACGATTTTCTGATTTGATGTGTTTTATGTTGCCACACTCTTTGTTCGAGATCGCCTGTAACTCCGATATACAGAACTTTTCTGTATTTGTTTGTCATGATGTAAATGTAGTACTTTTTCGATTTCATAAACTTTTTATTTTGTTAATGTTACTTTTAAAAACCATGAGATTCCTCACTACGCTTCGCTCCGTTCGGAATGACAGCCGTATTTGGTTGAGAGACAACTGAGGCGCGGCTTGACGGGACTGATGAATTCAGATGTTACATGCATGCCGCGCCAGTTTAATCCTTTCGAGTCCCTCCTGTCATTCCGAGCGCAGCGAGGAACCTCGTCTGAATGTATCAAAAACTACCCATTGTGCGGAATCTCATAGAGTTCCAGCAACCTTCTTGCACCCTCATAAGCACTAATCTTCTTATCTTCCACGTTTTTCTCCACAACGCCGAGCCACTGTTTGATTTTTTCATTCTCATAAAAGTTACTCTTCAGCGTGCTTTCTATTGTGTCGAGCATCATCTGGACGTCCTGGCGGGCGCGTTTCTCATTGAGATAGCCTGATTTTTTGATGTTTTCGACGTGTGTATGCACCATGTTCCACACTTCGGGCACGTTGAAATGTGTGAGTGACGAGCATGTGGTGACGTTGACAGGCTGTCCTGACTCTGATGGGGGGAACAGATGCACGGCGTTACGTATCTCGGCGGCGGCGCGGTTGGCGCGGTTCACGTTGTCGCCATCCGCTTTGTTGACGACGATGCCGTCGGCCATTTCCATGATGCCGCGTTTGATGCCTTGCAGCTCGTCGCCTGCGCCTCCGATGAGGACCAGGAGGAAGTAATCGACCATGGAATAGACGGCCGTCTCGCTCTGTCCGACGCCCACTGTCTCGACGAAGATGGTGTCGAATCCTGCTGCCTCGCAGAGTATGATAGCCTCGCGTGTCTTACGTGCCACTCCTCCCAGTGTGCCTGCCGACGCTGACGGACGGATGTAGGCGTTACGTTGCTGTGACAGTTCCTCCATACGGGTTTTGTCGCCCAAGATGGAGCCTTTTGAACGTTGGGAGCTCGGGTCGATGGCGAGCACTGCTATACGTTTGTTTTGTTTGCACAGCTCCATGCCGAGTGCCTCTATGAAGGTACTCTTTCCGGCACCAGGCACGCCTGTGATACCCAGGCGAAGTGCCTTACCGCTGTAAGGGATGCATTCCGCGATGATATCCTGAGCCAGTTTCTGGTGGGCAGGCAAGGAGCTTTCCACGAGGGTTATGGCCTTGCTCAATATTGTTATATCGCCGGCGAGGATGCCGTCGACGTATTCTTTTAAAGGCAAAAGTTTCTGACGGCCTGCCATCAGACGCTCCAACGCCTTAGGGTTAACCTGCACTGCAGACTGGTCGGTGCCAGTTACCTGCAATGCAGATTCCCATTCATGCTGTTGATTCTCGAAATGTTCATTTTCTACCATGTGGCAAAAATAAACATTTTTTTATCACAAAATATATTTTAGTCAAAATTAAATCCGAAGCCGAGCGACATCTGGTAAACATTGGTGTTGTGGCCGTTGAGATCTTTGATTTTCATCATGTCGGTGAGACCGCTTCTGAAGAAAATCACGGCGTTGTCGAATACCAACGAGAATAGGATGTTAAAGCCTACCGGGCTGTAGTCGAGGTTGTCGCTGATGGTATGTTTCGCACCTCCATATCTTGCGAACGAGCGCATGCCGAAGCGCCACTCGAACTCAGCACCAGCCGCTATCTGCATAGGGGCGTTGTCGAGGTTCCACTGGAGTTGTAACATCACAGGGAGACGCAGGCTCCAGTAGCGCAGGAAGCTTCTGTGTGCGTCGTTATTGGCGGGACCATGTGCATCAACTGACGAATAATCGATAAGAGGCTCGAAATATGCGAGATGGTCAGGGTCGGTATTCAGCACCTGGTTATGTGAGAAGAAGTTGTAGGCGTTGCTGATGCCGAGACCTGTTGAGATTCCGAAGTGGTTGTTCCATGTGTGCACCACGGGACTTGTGAAATAGAAGCCCCATTCGAATGACGACGAGCGAATCGGGACACTGGCGGTCGGACCAAAGGTGCCGTCGAACATGTTAAGATAAGAATAGTAAAGTGTCGGGAGCGGGTCGTGCATATTCCTGTTGCGGAACACTCTCTCGACGATAGTCACCGAACCATCATCACCTTTTGTCGTTGTGGTGACGACTCTATCGTTTGTAATAACCGTTGTTGTTTCGGTTTGGGCGAAGATGTTGGCTGTTGCCAGCAGCATGACAGCTGCGAGAAGTAAATGTCTTTTCATTTTTATAAGTTTTAATTTCACCATGGTCATTTCGATCGAAGTCAAGATATCACCGTTTTTTGAATATTCCTAATCAATTATCTGTCGGATCAGTCGGAATGACGTTCGGTATGTAAACGCAAAAATATGCATTTTGCTGCATGTCTTCACGAAAAGTTCAAAATTTTTTCTGCTATTTAATTATAAATTCAATACTATTTGATTATTTGTTATAAAATTCCAATACTTTCACTCTGTAGATGTACTCATATTTTGCTTGTAGCATTTCGCTTTCGGCTTTGAAGAGGCGGTTTTTGCTTTCGTTGAGTTCGAGCAGTGTGGCTCGGCCGGCACCATAGCTCTCGTCGGAGAAGCGGTAGGCTATTTCGGCGGCGTTGTAGGTCTCCTCCGAGGTCTTGAATTTCTGTTCGGCTGCCACTGCATTGTAGAAAGCCTGCTGGATGTCTTTTCTCAGTTCCTTACGGGCATTAGCGATATTAAGTTCTTGATTTTCAATGTTAAGCTTTGTCATCTCGACTCTGTATTTCGTCTGCATGGCGTTGAAGATAGGCACATTGAGACGTACGCCGAAGCTTGTTCTGCCGTTGTTGCTCAGCTGGTCGCCAAACGGCAGGTTCTCACGTTCGGACGAGAAATAGTTATAGTAACCTGTGGAATAGCCGGCGAATAAGCTCAGCGACGGATACCATGCTGATTTAGAGGCTTTTACGTTACGGTACGACTGTTCCAGACGTATGTTGGCGGCTTCGATCTTAGGTTGGTGGTTCACGGCGAAGTTATATGTGGCTTCCTGAGAAGGCAACACAGGTGGGTTGTTGCCGTCGAATGTCTCTGGCGACACCACGTCGAAGTCTTCCATGCTATCGAGCTCAAGTGCCTGCACGATATCTAATATACTGAGCATCAGTGCGTTATCGGCTTGCACCAATGTCGATTTCGCTGTAGCCACCTGTGCTGCGCTTTCGTAGACGTTCGACTCGGCGACCTTGCCCAGCTCGTAAAGCTCCTGGGTTTTGGCGTGTTGTTCCTCGGTGAGTGCCAGCTGTTTCTCCGCTACCGACTTTATCTCCTTGTTATACACCACCTGCATGTAATACGACATTATGAGGAGTTTAAGGTCATATTTGGCGGCTTCCACGTCTTTTTTCGATGCGTCGTAGGCTAAATTGGTCGATTTTATCTGGTTGTAGATGCTTAACCCATTGAACAGCGGCATGTTGAGAGACAATCCCAGTGATGTCGATGCCGAGTTGTCGGACACGTACACTCCGTAAGCCGACGGTGACTGTCCGAAGCCGAAGCTCTGGCTGGCGTCGGCAGATACTGTCGGGAGCCATGAGTTCTTTGTCATCTTATATTGGTATTCGGCATTGTTCTGGCTCACAATGGTTTGCAGAATCTGGATGTTATGTTCCATGGCGTAGTCGACGCACTCGTCGAAGGTCCAGACCTTCTGTGCCTGACATGCAATTGAGGCTGTTACTATTGAAATTATGAGAAACAACTTTTTCATATAGTATTTATTTTAATAATTGTATATTCTAAAACCATAAGTTTCCTCGCACTTCGTGCTCGGAATGACAACTTTTTTTGTTTTTATTGTAGCGCGGCATGCAAGTTCCTGCAATTTTGTCTGTTCCGTCAAGCCGCGCTTCATTAATCCCTTTTTCCCTTGTCATTCCGAGCGACCAGAGGGAGCGAGGAATCTCATCTGATTATTAATTGAATATTTCATTTCCTCTAATTTTGTCACCGGCGTCAAGTCCTTCTGTGATTACGATATTGATTCCGTCGGAGAGGCCTGTTTTCACTGGTGTTTTCACGTTGTCTTTGTAGACGAAGGTGCTGTCGTTGCTGTACACTATGCAGCTTTCTGGCACGGTGACTGCGTCCACTGCCTGTTCGATGATGATTTCGCCGTTGGCGCTGTAGCCTGCACGAAGCATCACGTCGTCGGGAAGTATGAGGCGTGCCTTCATCTGGAAGAACACCGCTCCGTTCTCGGAAGTGCCTTTAGGTGCTATATATTCCAGCACTGCATCAAACTGACGGTCGTTCATGGCACCTATGGTGATCTGCATCGGCATGCCTTCGCTGATACGTCCGACCTCGGTCTCATCCATCTTACCCACGAAAATCATGTCACGCATATCGGCCACGGTGGCGATGGTGGTGCCGTCATTGAATGTGTTAGAGTTGATGACGCTGTTACCTACTTTCACTGGCACATCGAGGACCATGCCGTCGATGGTTGATTTTATGGATGTGTTGGTGTATTCGGAGGCGTTTTTCGAGATGCCTTCCTTCACGATGTTGAGCTGGTCGAGGGCGTTGTTGTAGTTTTCCTTTGCCTGTTCATATTCCAGCAACGATTTCTCGTACTCTTCGGCGGCTATCAACCCTTTGTCTTTCAATGCTTTCTGACGCTGATACGTTTTTTCCACGTTGTCAAGGTTTAGTTTCGCTATTCTCGTCTGTGACTCTGCGGCGGTGAGGTTAGCCACGTCGGGGATGATTTTCACTGTCGCGATGACTTCGTCCTTCTTCACCATCTGACCTGCTTCTTTGTATATTTTGCTGATGATTCCAGAGACTTGTGGTTTTATTGCCACTTCGTCACGCGGGTTGATCTGACCAGTGATGACGGTCTTTTTCTGTATGGTGCCGATGGTGGCTTCCACTTCAGCGTACACTTTTTCCTGTGGTTGAGACTTCTTAAAAAGGTAAGAGAACGTCCATGCCACCGCTGCGATTAACACAATGAAAAACAAGATTTTAAATACTTTTTTCATATTTTTTTATTTTTAATTTATTTCATATTTTATCGGACGCACGCGGTACGTCCCTACAATAATTATTCTTCACGTATGGCGTCGATTGCCTTGATTTGAATCGCTCGCATGGCTGGCAGCACTCCGGCGAGGAGTCCTGACAACACTATGATAATCGTTGCTGCCACTGCGGCTCCGAAGCCGATCTGCGGGTCGAGGAACATCACGTTTTCCGATATGTTTTGTCCAGTGATTCCTGACACCACCGCCATTATCGCCACACCCAGAACCAGTCCCACGAGACCTGCCAGAATCGTCAGCAGCAGACTTTCCGCCACCACTTGGCGTATTATCATCCCAGGTTTGGCTCCAAGTGCACGTCGCACTCCTATCTCACGTGTACGTTCCTTGATGGTGACGAGCATGATGTTGCTCACTCCGACCACGCCAGAAAGCAGTGTGCCTATTCCCACAATCCAAATCAATATTTTGATACCCAAAAACAGATAGTCGAACATGGTGAAGAGTTCTTCGAAATCGAACATCATGATGGCGCCTTCATCGGTCGGAGCTATGTCGTGACGTTCACGCAGCAACGCTCCCACCTCTTTTTGTAAATCTTTGATATTCTGACCTTTAGCGGCAGTAAACACAAAGAATTCAAATTTATCGCCTTTGTTATATGCCTTTTGCATTGTTGTAAGAGGAAGGATGACGGTCTCGTTGATTGAGCCGCTGATGCTGACGTTGGAGTTATACGCCTGCACCACGCCGACGACCTGGTAATAAATGCCGTTAGCCTTGATCATCAGGCCGATAGGGTCTTTGTCGGTGCCAATCACATCTTCATATACCTTTTTGCCGAGGACGCACACCTTACGGGCTTCAGCGATGTCTGTCTCATTGATATAGCGTCCGTACAAGATATTGCCTCTATCGATTTCATTATAATTAGGAAGCAGACCTTTCATGCTGAAATTTCCGCCTTTTATGCCAAAAAACACGTTGTTTTCGCCATTATATGAGTATTCGCTTAATATTGGCGAGAGGAGGTCTATACCTTTTACTTTTTTTCTAATCGCTTGAATATCAGACATATCCGTTTCCCAGCTACGACCTTTCTGATAACCTTTGTATGCTTCTGTGGTCTGAACTGGGATGACGAATGCCGAGTTGGTGGCGAAACCCTCTATCTGGGTGTTCATGCCGTTTTGGAACCCGTTGCCGCTTGCCAGCAGGATCACCAGGATGAAGATACCCCAGAACACGCCGAATGCTGTCAACAAACTGCGTGTTTTGTTGCGGGCTATGGTCTGCCAGATTTCCGATATACTATCTATGTCAAACATATTCTTTTTTTCGGACGCATGCGGTGCGTCCCTACGGACGCATGCAGTGCGTCCCTACACTTAACGGTAATTCATTGCCTCTATTGGTTTAACTTTCACTGATTTCCAGGCTGGTGAGAATCCGGCGGCTACGCCGCTGATTATCAACACCAATGTGGCGGAAACCACTATTCTTACATCCACTGTCGGGTTGACGAACACCGACATTCCCATCTCGTTGTTGGTGCCTGCTCCGCTCGACTCCATCACCATGTTCACGATTTCCATAACGCCCATTCCCAAAAACATGCCGATATAGCCGAAGATGGTAGTGATTACTAACGATTCCATCACTATCGAAAGCAGTATCGAACGTGGTTTTGCGCCCAGTGCCTTGCGAATTCCTATCTCGTTGGTGCGTTCTTTCACCGTGATTCGCATGATGTTGCTCACTCCGACTACTCCCGAGATCAGCATCGCGATGCCGATGACCCAGATAAAGATATTTATTGTATTGAATATCTTATTGGTTTCCAATGCATTAACCATCTGACTATCGATCCACACGGCACGTGGGTCGTCGGGAGAGAACTCATGCAGGGCGGCGAGTTTTTTCTTCAGTTCCTTTTGGAAAGCCTCGTTTTCCTCTTTTGTGTTGAGTCCTTTGGTTGTAAAAGTAAGCTGATAATATTCGTTAACGTTGTATATTGCCTGCATTGTTGAGTAAGGGGCGTAACATTGGCCGCGGTCGCCCCACGGCATGCCTTTGCAGACGCCCACCACTGTAAAGCTTAACCCGTTGATAAACACTGTTTTACCTATCATAGTAGGCTCGTTGTTGATTCGCATGAGTTCATCGCTGGTGTTTTTATCTATTATCACGACCTTCATCTTGTTTTTCATGTCGTTTTCATTGATGAAACGGCCGTCCACCATCTTGATTCCTTCTATGTTTTTATATATAGGCTTCACTCCTTCCATTGACACCATTTTTGATTTTTCGCCGAAGATAAGGGTGCCGCCTTGAGAGAGCACTGGCGACACCTCTTCGACTTCGTATAACGTTTCAAGGAGTTGTATATCTTTGTTATTCAACATAATATAACGGTTTGCCTTATGGCCTTTGTAAGGCAGTTCGGTGAAGCTCGCCCATATCTGGTAGGTGTTTTGGATACGGTCGGCGAAGTTGCTGGTGACGCCGTTTTTCAGTCCGTTGCCGGCTGAAAGCAGGATGATAAGCATGAATATACCCCATGAGATGGCGAATCCGGTGAGTGCCGTTCTCAGCTTGTTACGCTTGAGCGCCATGAAAATCTCCGACCAAAAATCCCTGTTAAACATCACTTTATCTCTTTTGTGAAATCCATTTTATCCGGGTCGTTTTTTTCTATCGACTCGATTATTCCGTCTTTCAGATGCACGATTTTTCTTGTGAGGTTGGCTATTCCGCGTTCATGTGTGACGATCACCATGGTGATGCCAGTGGCGTTCACCTCGCGAAGTATCTGCATCACCTCTGCCGATGTCTTGCTGTCCAAGGCGCCTGTCGGCTCGTCGGCGAGTATGATTTTCGGTGATGTAACCAAGGCTCTTGCTATTGAAACTCTTTGTTTCTGACCGCCAGAGAGCTCGTTCGGGTAGTGTTCCGCCCAGTCTTTCAAGCCGAAACGTTCGAGGTATTCCATCGCCATCATATTGCGTTTCTTGCGGTTCACACCTTGATAAAACAGAGGAAGAGCCACATTTTCGAGAGCTGTCTTGAACGGGATGAGGTTAAACGACTGGAAAATGAAGCCGATGAGCTTGTTACGGAACTCCGCCGCCTGGTTTTCCGAGAGGTTTTTCACCAATTTTCCGGCAAGGTAATAGTCGCCTTCGTCGTAGTTGTCGAGGATACCCAATATATTTAATAAGGTGGACTTCCCCGAGCCTGACGCGCCCATGATCGAAACCAGCTCGCCTTCCGCCACGTCGAGGTTGATTCCTTTCAACACATGCAGCGGTTGCGCCCCGAAATAAGTCTTGTTGATATTATTAAGTTTTATCATAGTGTACTACGTATCTAAGACACTGCAAAAATAGTAAAATTTTTTTAGCTGATACAATTTTTTAAAAAAAATTTTAATTTTTTTGTTATTGTCAGTAATTACAAGGGATTTATCGCACTTAAATGTTCGGAAATGTATCTTAAAATGTCATTTCGACCGGCTAAAGGGGTGTAGACACGAGCGAAACGAGAGCATTAACAAGAGGTGAACAAATCACCGCCATCGTTTTTTCAGTAATTCTATATTATTCAGATGGCGGTGATTTATCGGCTCGAAATGACTAAGAGTTTGTTACTTCAACAAACTTGACAAGAGGTCTTCCATTTTCTCAAATGGCAGGTTTTTCTCAACAATCATGCCATTTTTATCGATGATGAGGTTTTGAGGGATGAAGGCAATCATGTACATGCCAGCCACTTCGTTGCCCCATCCTTTGAGGTCGGACACATGATATGGCCATGCGAGGTTGTCGTCGGCGATGGCTTTTTTCCATTTTGCCTCGTCGGTGTCGAGTGACACGCTGACTATGTTTAACCCTTTTTTGTTTAACTGGTTATAAATCTTCACAAGATCAGGATTGGCTTTACGGCAGTCGGGGCACCATGAAGCCCAGAAATCGACGATAACTATTTCCGATTTCTTGACAAGTTCCGACAAAGTGAAAATGTCGCCATTCACGTCTTTTTGTTGGAAATCGATGAAAGGCTGGCCAGGTTGTGTCTTTTGCAGGCCTTCGATATATTTCTGAATTTCAACTTTATAGCCGCTTTGCATTTCTGTTGGGATTAATTCGTAAAGCTTAATCAATTCACCAAGTTCGAAAGCCCATTTGTAGCGGTACAAAACGTAAGCTCCGACAGGGGTGTTGACATTTTCCTTTACAGCCCTAAGAACTGCGTAATGTATCTCGTTATCATCATCCATATCATTGATTTTTTCTATGATATCGTTGAGTTTTTGTTGGCTTTCCGATGCCACGACTTTAATGTCATTATATTGTTGACAGTCGCCAACTATTTTAACATCTTGATTATCAGCGAAAAGCACCAATGGTCTTCTCCATCCGTCAATCATGATATGCAAAGCGTCATTGTTATCGCTCTGTTTCATTTTGAAAACAGCGTTGTTGTTTTTTGCCACCACAGAGTCGATTTTCGTCATGGAACCGTTCTCAATGCGTTCAAGATACACGGTTTTATCCGTCGAATTATCCAGATTTACATTGATTTTGAATGATTTACAGCTGAAGCATGTGGTCAATACCAGCATTATGAGCAATGCAATTAACGATTTTTTCATTTTACTTATTTTTTATCGGTTTAAAAATTAGTATTATCAAAACTATTACAATTGATGAAAAGATGACGCTCATCAAAGTCTCCAGAAGCACCAGTCCTATAAGGTGAAAGCTGAATGCTTCGAGCATAAAAAGTGTGAAATTATGGATTATGAGCAGCAGTATGCAGTATGGTAAGAACCATTTCATACCCATTTCTGACACTGATGGTGCTGTTTTTCCATCGATATCGCTTTTTCTGGTAGTAAGATTGATGATATTAGGTCTCAGATAAGCCATCAGCACGGTGGAGGCAGCGTTTAGTCCGGGTGTACCGTTGAAGATGTCTATCGTCATTCCAATGAGGAAGCCGTTGATTATCAGTTTCCAACGAGAGGTGTCGAAAGGCAGGAGCATGACGAATAGCACGTACACATACGGATGGATGAAGTTTCCCAGCCTAAGGTTATCGAATATCATAACCTGCAGGAAGGTCAGTCCCAAAAACAGTAATATGTTACGAATCAATGTGTTACGCATAAAGAATCGATTTCTGATTTATAGTTGTTCTTCACGACATACACATGACGCAGTGTGCTGAAGTTGGTTGAGAACTTCATTTTCGCACTGCTGAACATTTCGTTTTCGTCGTAATCGTACTCTTCTATTGTGCCCATTATGATGTCGGGTGGGAACATGCTGGAGTAACCGCTGGTCACCAGGGTGTCGCCTTTATTAATAATAAGGTGTGAGGGGATGTCTTTCACTTTGCCGTAGCGGTAGTTCATATTATCCCATACCACATTCGCAACATATTGATTATCAATAAATCGGCAGCTCACGATGGAGTAAGAGTTCAGCAGGCTCATTATTGATGCGAAGTGGTTGCTGACGTTGACCACCTTACCCACCACGCCGTTGTCGCATATCACTCCCATATCGGGTTCTATGCCGTCGATTTCACCTTTGTCGATGACGATGTAATTATTAGTCTCGTAAATGGTGTTTTTTATCACATGAGCTGGCACGAACGTATACATATCGTTGATAATCAGTGAGTCGGTTGTTGCTGACAGATTTTCCAGCTGGTTCATGAGCATGGCGTTATGTTCGGCGAGCATGTCGTTTTGTGTTTTCAGATGCAGATAATCGCTACAGTTGGATACGATTCGGTACCATCGTCCGGCGATGCGGTTCGACACGCTCACCATCTTTCTGTTCTGGAACGGCAGACTATTGACTATCAATAAGAAACATAATAGTTCCAGCAGCACAAAAAGTATAGTGGTGCTATATTTTTTTAATAAGACTAATAAGTTATACATTCCTTATTTTATGAGGAACGGGAAGCCGTCGAAGTTTTTCAATGCTATGCCTGTGCCGCGTGCCACTGCTCTTAGCGGGTCGTCGGCGACATGGATTGGCAGTTGTGTACGGTCATGCAGACGTTTGTCGAGGCCTCTCAGCAATGCGCCGCCGCCTGTGAGGTAGATACCTGTACGGTAGATATCGGCTGAGAGTTCTGGAGGAGTTGTCTCGAGGGTGTTAAGCACGGCAGTCTCGATTTTCGACACGCTCTTATCGAGGCAGTGTGCTATTTCCTTATAGTTCACGCTGATTTCTTTAGGTATGCCGGTAAGCATATCGCGGCCATGCACTGCGTAGTCCTCAGGCGGGTTGTCGAGGTCCTGGATGGCTGCTCCTACTTCTATCTTGATAAGTTCAGCGGTACGTTCACCCACGTTGAGGTTATGTTCTTTACGCATATATTCCACTATCTCGTCGGTGAAGTCGTCGCCAGCGATACGTATTGACTTGTTTGTGACGATGCCGCCGAGGGCGATGACGGCGATTTCCGATGTGCCGCCTCCGATGTCGACTATCATATTACCCATTGGCTCGAGCACGTCGATGCCGATACCGATGGCGGCTGCCATAGGCTCATGGATGAGTCGCACTTCCTTTGCTCCTGCCTGTTCGGCGCTGTCTTTCACGGCTCTCTCCTCCACCTCGGTGATGCCCGAAGGGATGCAGATGACCATTTTCAGCGCAGGCGGAAAGATGCTGTGATGGAAGTTTATCATCTTTATCATCTCTTTCAGCATATATTCCGCAGCTTGGAAGTCGGCGATGACGCCGTCGCGTAACGGTCTGATAGTCTTGATGTTATCGTGTGTCTTGCCATGCATCATCATAGCGCGCTTACCCACTGCCATGATTTGCTGTGAGTCGCGTTGTATTGCCACGATGGAAGGCTCGTCGACCACCACCTTGTCATTATATATAATGATGGTGTTGGCTGTGCCGAGGTCGATTGCCAGTTCTTTATCGAAAAAAGAAAATAATCCCATATTATTTATTTTTTAATGTTTGAAATGTCTGTATCCCGTGAAAACCATGGCGATTCCGAGCTTGTTACATGCGTCGATAGAGTCTTGGTCGCGCACTGAGCCACCAGGTTGGATTATCGATTTTATGCCTGCCTCACTTGCTATCTCCACGCAGTCGGAGAATGGGAAGAAGGCGTCGGATGCGAGCACTGCGCCGTTGAGGTCGAAGTTGAAGCTCTTTGCTTTCGCAATAGCCTGACGCAGCGAGTCGACGCGTGATGTCTGGCCGATACCCGAGGCGTAGAGTTGTTTGTTCTTTGCGAGCACGATAGCGTTGGAGCGGCTGTGTTTCACTATCTTATTCGCAAAAATCAAATCATCAACATCCTGATTATCAATAAGTTTCTCTGTCACAGGCTTAAAATCGTCTTTAGTCTCAATATGCAGGTCACGGTCTTGTTCGAGTATGCCGTTGAGTGCTGATTTATAAACCTTTACAGGGAAATTATTTGATTTTAATTTCAATACTATACGATTTTTCTTTGAGAAGAGGATGTCAAGCACACCAGTTTCATAGTCGGGGGCGACGCACACTTCGAAGAACATCTTGTTCATCTCTTCGGCTGTCTTGGTGTCGATTGGGCGGTTGCTGACGAACACTCCGCCGAATGCCGACACAGGGTCGCCTGCCAGAGCAGCATCGTAAGCCTCTGATATTGAAGGTCTTGAAGCGATTCCGCAAGGGTTGTTATGTTTCAGTATGGCGAATGTAGGCTCATCGAATTCACGGATGAGGTTAAGGCCAGCTTCGAGATCGAGCAAGTTATTGTACGAGAGGTCTTTGCCATGCAGTTTCTCGAACACCTCGTCGAGGTTGCCTTTGAAAACAGCCTGTTGGTGGGGGTTCTCGCCGTAGCGCAGTGGTGTGACGGTCTCGCCCGCGAACCAGTTGAAGATGGCTGTGTCGTAGTGTGAGCTTGTTGCGAAGGCGTATTTCGCGAAACGTTTTCTGTCGTCCAAGGAGGTGCATCCGTTCTGGCGTTCGTACATATCCATGAATTCCTTGTAGTAAGCTGATGAAGGCACTATGAGGCAGTCGTTGAAATTCTTTGCGCCTGCTCGGATGAGCGAGATGCCACCGATGTCAATTTTCTCAATTATTTCAGCCTGGTCGGTGGTGTTTCTGACGGTCTCTTCAAACGGGTAGAGGTCGACGATGACGAGGTCGAGGGCCGGTATCTCGTATTGTTTCATCTCGGCGAGGTCGGAATTGTTGTCGAGACGACCGAGGATGCCGCCGAACACTTTAGGATGGAGGGTTTTCACGCGGCCGCCGAGGATGGAAGGATAGCCGGTGAGCGACTCTACGGAACGCACAGTGTCGTCAAGCTTTTTGATGAAATCGAGCGTTCCGCCGGTAGCGTATATCTGGACGCCGTTTTTCTTCAAAAGATTGACTATTCTATCGAGATCAGTTTTGTAAAATACTGATATTAAAGCACTTTTGATTTTTTTGGATGTCATTTTCTGCTTAAGTTTTAGATTGCAAATATAATAAAGTTTCACACAGATTAAACAGATGAACACACTTTTTTTTGAGATTTTTTCACCCAGATGAAAGCTCTCACTTCGCTCGAAAGGACAACATCACGAGTGTCATTTCGACTGAAGCGAAGCGGAATGGAGAAATCTCAAAAAAATTTATTATTTTTTTATTTGGAAATTCAATTTTTATTTTGTAATTTTGCAAGTTAAATTTTGTTTTTAAGTGGAAACGCGCTGGATAATAGCAAAAGATGTAGATAAACAATTAGTTAAGAGCTTGTCGGAGTCGTTAGGCATCGACGAGAAATTGGCTATTTTGTTAGTTCAGCGTGGCATCACCAACTTCGATGAGGCGAAAGATTTCTTCCGTCCGTCGCTTGAGCACCTTCACGACCCGTTTTTGATGAAGGACATGGATAGGGCTGTCGACCGTCTGCAGAAGGCCATTTCCGAAGGCGAGAAGATACTCATTTACGGCGACTACGACGTTGACGGCACCACAGCTGTCGCATTGATTTACACATACTTAAAGAACCTCGTCAACAAGAAAAAGATAGAGTTTTACATCCCTGACCGTTACGAGGAGGGGTATGGAATTTCATATAAAGGCATCGACTATGCTGCCGACCATGGCTTCGGCCTTGTTATTGTGCTTGACTGCGGCATCAAGGCGGTCGAGAAAATCGACTATGCCAACGAGCGCGGTGTCGACTTCATCATCTGCGACCATCACCGTCCGGATGAGGTGATACCGAGAGCCGCCGCTGTGCTTGACTCTAAACGTCCCGACTGTGAGTATCCTTACAAGGAGCTGTCGGGCTGCGGCGTGGGCTTCAAGCTCGTCACCGCATTGTCGATGCGTTTAGGCAGACCGATAGAAGAAGTCTACCAACTCCTTGATTATGTTGCAGTTAGTATTGCTGCCGACATCGTGCCTATCACTGGTGAGAACAGAGTTTTGGCCTATTTCGGGCTGAAGCTCTTGAACAAGAACCCACGTCCGGGCATCGAGGCGGTGCTGCGTCACGCCAACATCAACCGTCGTGACGGCAACGGCGACACCGACAACCAGAATGCACTTGAGAGAGAGCTTACAATCAGCGACTTGGTGTTTCTTATCGGGCCTCGCATCAATGCTGCCGGACGATTGGAGAAGGCTGCCGACTCGGTGCGACTGCTGTTGGCCACCAACTACGACCATGCCGAGAAGCTCGCCTCAAGCATCAACGAGCTCAACGTGCAACGTCGCGAGCTCGACAACACCATCACTGAGGAGGCTCTTCAGATGATTGATGCTGACGAAAAGATGCGCAACGCCAAGAGCACTGTCATCTTCAACGAGAACTGGCACAAGGGTGTCATCGGCATCGTGGCGTCGCGACTCACCGACTCATACTACCGTCCGACGATAGTGCTGACACGTTCGGGCAACCTCATCACCGGCTCGGCTCGTTCGATAAAGAATTTCGACATTTACGATGCCATCGACTCGTGTTCCGACATCCTGGAGCACTTCGGAGGACACAAATATGCGGCGGGACTCTCGCTGAAACCCGAGCATCTGCAAGAGTTTTCTGAGAGATTCGAGAAATATGTCTCGGAGCATCTCGAAGAAGGCGACCTCACCCCTGAACTCAACGTCGACATTGAGATCGACTTTCCTACCATCACGCCAAAGTTTGTACGCATCTTGAAACAGTTTGCGCCATTTGGTCCGGGCAACATCGCGCCGGTGTTCCTCACACGCAACGTCATCGACGCTGGTTTCTCACGCGCTGTAGGCAACCGTAAGCATCTGAAACTCAGCGTAATGCAGCAGGGCAACACCGAAAATGTGTTCTCAGGGATAGCGTTCCAGAAAGGTGATTTGTACGAACGCATCCATGACAAGGAGCCGTTCACGATGTGCTATCATGTGGAGGAGAATTTCTGGCAGGGGAAGACCACTTTGCAACTTAATGTGAAGGACATCAAGTTTTAATCGTCATTCCGACTTCGCTCGAAATGAGGGTCTGTCTGTTATCTAAAGAAAATAACCCTGATAATTAGTATCAAGCCGCAGAGGGCGAGGATTACTCCGGTGCCTTGGTTGAGGAGTTTCATGCGTTTTTCAGTGAAGAAACGTTTCAAGGAGTAGGCTCCGACGATTTTTATGATGTCGATGGCGAACACTGTCACGAACGTGCCCAGGAAAAACAGGGCTTCGAGGCTCCAGTTGCCGTTGTAGACCTCCGAGCCGGCCACCGTGGCCACAGTTGTCATCCAGAAGATCCAGATGAACGGGTTGAACACATTCATTATGAAGCCCTTAGAGATATAGACATACCATCGTGGGCCTTCATGTCTTATATCGAGTTTTTCTTCAATTTTGTCAAAACGCTGGTCAAATTTCTCGAATTTTTTATCCATCTCGGCAAGTTCGGCTGACTTTTTCTCGGAGCGCGCCACTATCTTTTCAGGCTTGCTGTAAAAGGTGAAAACGCCGAACCCTATGATTATCAGGCCTGCAGTGATGCCGGCCACCACCATGTTGGCACTGTTGTCGAAAGATATCTGGATAGATGTGAGCATCATCAGGATGACGACAAACATATCGCTCAGCAACACACCAAGGTCGAACAGCAACGCGGTTCTGAAGCCTTTGCTTATGCTCGTTTGTAGGAGCAGGAAAAACGCAGGCCCGAAACCAAAAATCGTAGCCAGCGTAAGTCCCATCAGTGCACCATGAAAAAATGCCATATTTTTATCGTTTTCAAAACTACAAAATTACGAAAACTTTTTCAAATGGTGTTGATTTTCTTTTCAAAATAATTGAAAATCATTTTGCGGCCACCACGACAGCCTTTTTGAAACGTTTGATATCTCCTTGTAAATCAAACACTTCCACAAAAATGACATATATTCCGATTGGAACGATACTGCCATTGTCGTCAAGGCCGTTCCACACGAAACGGCTTTGGTAGGCTATGTTTTTGCAGTTGACGAGTGTTTTCACCGGTCTTCCGCGCGAATCGAAAATGTGTATTTTCGCTGTATAGTCGTTGCCAACATCATTCAGGTTGATGGTGGTGACGTCGTCGAAGCCGTCGCCGTCGGGAGAAAAAACCGGTGGTACTATTTCGATATCAGCTTTAACATCTTCATTTTCAATAAAGACCGAGTTTTGGCTGCCAGGAGTGCCATGCAGGGATGCCATTGACGAGTGCCAGTTGTCGGGGTCGTCGCCATCGATTGAGGGGCTTACACGTTCGAGCGACACTCCTTTTGTCTCGGCGAGCAGAGGGTAATGCGATTTGTCGGTGTAGCTCATGCAATCGATGAATTGGCCATTGAAGAACAAGGTGGCGGTCGCCCCGCTGTTGGGGTACGAAGGGAAGCTCTCCATCTCCACAAAATTTTCGGGCGAGCACTCGTATTGTTCAGCAATTGCTGATGGTTTGGTTGTAAGCAGTGCATAATGTCCGGGCAGCAGCTGACGGTTTTCTGTGCAAATATTTTTTATTGTGGTGTCGGGTGGGTTAGGAAACGATGTCTTCACCGCTCCTATCTGCATATCGCTGATATTCAAGACTTTATCAGAGTTATTAAACAGCTCCATATAGTCAGTGGCGGGGCTGATGGGGTCAAAAAGGAGTTCGTTGATGACCACATCGCCGCGCGCCGCCGTGCCCGGTAGCCCGAACTCGCAGCTGTAGCCGTCTGGCAAAGGGGTTCCCGAGCAACTAAACAAACGAAAAACAATGATTTTATAAATGTTATGAAAAAGGAACGATTGTCCAAACTGCAATGTCACACGGTCGGTTTTCCCATCTTCAAGAAAGGCATCCGTGGGGTGAGCGTCGAACTCGGAGACGGTGTAGTTCTCAATGTCCACCAAGGCGTCACGGTTCATTTTTTGGTCGAAGACCAGTTGTATCACGCTGTCGTTCAACACGTTGACATAGTCGACACGGGGCTGGACAAGGTTTTCGGCATACACCGAGTTACGTGCGCCAGGTGTTCCGCCGTTGTGATGACAAGAGGCACGCCAGTTGATAGCTCCTGCACATGGAGAGAAAGGGTTGATCTGCTCAAGCGACCAGCCACCGTCGGTTTTGTCATCATCGCGATACCATGCAAGCGAAAACTCGACATCGGAAATCATCATAGATTCCTCGTTACTCAGAGCGATACATGCCCCACTGTTGGCAATCGAGAAACTCGCGAAACCAAGACAGTCGCCATATTGTGACAGCATTTCAATAGAGGTGTCTTTACATAAGACCAGATAGCCAAGTGGTTGTATTTCAATATCTTGCGTTATCAGTTTCTCGTTTGTGCCGATTATGAGTGTCCAGTTGAGTAGTTTTATCGGGTGTTCTGTGGTGTTGAAAAGCTCGATATATTCCAATGGAGGCAATCCCACAACAGGCTCAGGATCAGACATTATTTCATTAATCACCACATCGTTTTCGTGAACGACATTATGTATAAAAAGGTAATGAATATTGGTCGCCACATTGCCTTCCAAATCTTTTATCTCATTGATTGTCAGTGTATATTCAATATTTTCTTCTATTGTTTTTGAGTAAGAAAGTATAACACAAGCGTGGTTGCTTGCATAATATTCGGCGTACATCGGGGCACCTAAAGCATTTATGTGGTAGTTTTCGTGGTTCAGAGCATCTGTTTCGTCGACAGGCTCGTCGAAATCGAGTTGTATCTTATTGTATTTCAACACTGTAAGGCTGATGAGACTTGGTGGTTGGGTGTCGACAATCAGAGGGCCGAAATAAACATCGTCGAGGTACACTTTCTTGGCATTGCCAGAGGTGAAAGTCACTTTTATCCCGAAGTGACCAGAGATTTGACACGCATCATCAACTCCTTGAGCTTCAACGGTATAGCCATCGTTGCCGGATTTATCGACAAATATTCTCCACAAGCCTTGCATGTCGCGTGTGACTTTGAAAAAGGCGGAAAACGAAGATGCTATGAAGGTGTCGGTGCCACGGCACACGCTCACGCTGCCGGTGCCGTCGACACGCCGAAGCTCGACCACATCGTTGCTTCCCGCCTCGCCAAACCGAAGAAAATAATTGTCACAAAGGTAGATATCGGAGTAGTTGTTTGCCGAAGGAGCGAAGGCCTCACGAAGCCAGAAATGCCATTCCATATCGCCAAAAACGGAGACAGGCTCAGCACAGAAAAGCTCAGCATTTCCGACACTTTCCGCATCAAGTTGCAGCTGATAGTCGTTGTTGATTTTAAACAATGTGATGGTGCCCGACCAAGCAGGATTTTGGGTGAAATCGCCGTCGGAGAAGTCGTCCCAGACCTGGGAGAGACAGCTGAAAGGCATTATTAACAACACGTAAGCCAACGATAATAACATTTTTGCATCCATAACAGTAAAATGTTTAAGATTTTTATGTACTTTTGCGCAAAAGTATAACAAAAAGATTATACGTGGGTCATTTTTAACATTTTTTAACATTTCGGGTCTCAAAAAGGGTCAAATGTTAAAAGATTTTAAGAAAAAAAGGCATAATTGTTAAAAAATTTTAACATTTCGGGAGGAAAAGACATGAAAATAGCTGTTATCGGAGCCACCGGACTGGTCGGACAGAAGATGCTTCAGGTGCTTGCGGAGCGCAATTTGCCTGTCGATGAGCTCATCGTAGCCGCTTCGGAGCGTTCTATCGGGAAGAAAACGACGTTCAAAGGCAAGGGATACACCTTGATTTCCGTTGAGGAAGCCATTGAGAAACGACCTGACATCGCGATATTCTCAGCTGGTGCCGACGCTTCGCTGAAATACGCGCCGTTGTTTGCTGAAAAAGGCACTTACGTGGTCGACAACAGCTCAGCTTGGCGCAATAAAGAAGGCATTCCGTTGGTCGTTCCTGAGATTAATGCGAATGACATCACCGTTGACACTCATATCATTGCGAACCCGAACTGCTCTACGATACAGCTTGTGATGGCCTTGGCACCATTGCATAGAAAATATGGCATCAAGCGTATTGTTGTGTCGACGTATCAGTCGGTGAGCGGCAGCGGTTTGAAAGGCCTGAACCAGCTGCATTGCGAGCAACGTGGCGAGAAGGCTGACAATCCGGCGTATCCGCACCAGATTCATGAGAATATAATCCCTCATGGCGGCAATTTCTTGGACGACGGCAACACCACTGAGGAAGAAAAGCTGATTTTCGAGACGAATAAGATCTTACATTCAAAAATCGCTGTTTCGGCAACGGTGGCAAGGGTTCCGGTTTACGGAGGACATTCTGAATCAGTGAATGTAGAGTTTTTGCAACCTTATGATTTACAAGAGATTAGAACTATTTTAGAGAATACGCCAGGAGTCATTGTGGCTGACGATCCGAGTAAGAATCTGTATCCGACGCCTATTATGGCATACGACCGTGATGAGGTTTTTGTGGGAAGGATGAGGCGCGACAACAGCATCGAAAACGGGTTCAATTTCTGGGTTGTGAGTGACAATATCAGGAAGGGAGCGGCGACTAATGCGGTGGAAATAGCTCAGTATTTGATTAAAAATGTATTGTAGTGACACCCGTCATTTCGACTGAACCTCGACCGAAGTGGAGAGGGTAATGGAGACCTGAGCTTGCGAAAGCATTCACCTTTGGTGAATAAATCTCAACCAATTGCAGGAGATTTCTCCATTCCGCTCCGCTACAGTCGAAATGACGACTTAAATTGAATGAGATTTCTACATTCCGCTCCGCTACAGTCGAAATGACGACTTAAATTGGATGAGATTTCTCGACAAGCTCGAAATGACGATTTAAATATAATGAAAACATATTATAACATAGAAGATTTTAAGAAGGTTCAGAACGCGGTCGTTACCATCGGGACGTTCGACGGGGTGCATCGCGGACATCAGGAGATACTGAGAAACATGGTGAACCGCGCCAAGGAAATTGGTGGTGAGAGCGTGGTGGTGACGTTTTACCCTCATCCGAGGCAGGTGCTGAGCAACGATTCAGGCATCAGATTCATCTCGACACAGGAGGAAAAAATCGCTCATCTTGAAGCGTTAGGCATTGATAATCTTATCATTATAAGATTCACAAAAGAGTTTGCGGCGATACCGTCGGAAGATTTCATCAGGGATTATCTTGTAAAAAACATACAGCCGGCGGTGCTTATCATCGGCTACGACCATCATTTCGGGAAAGGCAGGACAGGCGACTTCAGTATGCTATACGAGCTCGGGAGCCAATATCATTTCAAGGTGGAGAGGATTGAGGAGCAAGACATTGAGAATGTGGCTGTCAGCTCTACCAAGATACGTCATTTTTTGGCATACGGCGACATTCGACATGCCAACATGCTGCTCGGATATGAATACTCTTATACAGGCAAAGTCGTTCACGGCCAACGGGTTGGACACGAGATGGGATATCCTACGGCGAACATCGAGGTGGCTGAAGAGTTCCAACTCATCGAAAAACCTGGTGTTTACGCCACTTTTGCCGATGTTGACGGGCGGTCGTACCCTTCGATGACATATATCGGGAAGCGACCCACATTGAACGACAACCGTCCGCAAAGCATTGAGACTCATATCATTGGCTTAAGCAAAGACCTTTATGGCAAAGAAATTAAAATAAGATTTGTGGATTTTGTCAGAGATGACGAAAAATTTGATAATTTTGAAGCCTTAAAACGTCAGATTGGAATTGACGAACAGAGAATTATTAACATTTTAAATCAAATAGTATGAAAAAATTATTGACATTATTAGCAATTATCTGCCTTCTCGGGATGACGAAGGCGAGTGCATGCACCAACTTCCTCGTCACTAAGGGAGCATCGGTTGACGGATCGACTATGATTTCGTATGCCGCTGATTCTCATGTGCTTTACGGTGAGTTGTATCATTATCCGGCAGCCGACTATCCGGAGGGTGCCATGCGTGACCTTTACGACTGGGACAGCGGCCGTTATCTCGGACAGATTCCTGAGGTGAGCCACACCTACAACGTGGTCGGCAACATGAACGAGTGGCAGCTTGCCATCGGTGAGACCACCTATGGCGGCCTTGACACTCTCTGGCACGGCGATGGTTTGATGGACTACGGCACTTTGATTTACATCTCATTACAGCGTTGCAAGACAGCCCGCGAGGCCATCCGTAACATCGCTGAACTCACAGCAAAATATGGCTATATCAGCGAAGGCGAGTCGTTTTCGATTGCCGACACGGAAGAGGTCTGGATTATGGAAGTCATCGGCAAGGGCAAGTTTGAGAAAGGCATGGTGTGGGTGGCACGCCGCATCCCTGACGGATGTGTGAGCGGTCATGCCAACCAGGCACGTATCACCACCTTCCCTCTCGCAAAGAAAAACAAGACATCTTTGACATCGAAGGACTTCAAGAAATTCATGACCGACATGAACGTCGACTGCATCTACTCTGATGACGTTATCTCATTCGCAAAGAAGAACAAATTATACTTCGGTAAGGACGAAGACTTCTCATTCTCAGACGTTTACGCTCCTATCGACTTCAGCGGCGCACGTGGCTGCGACTTGCGTGTGTGGGCTATGTTCAACAAGGTGACCGACGGCATGGATGCCTATTTCGACTATGCCACAGGCCGTGACATCAAGCGCGCCAAGCCATACGTGAAGGGCGAGGCACAAACAGTTGAGAACTTCCCAAGCAACAGAATGCCATTGTGGGTGAAGCCCAACCATAAGATTTCGGTGCTCGACATGATGAGCTTCATGCGTGACCACCTCGAGGGCACAGAGCTTGACATGGCATTGGATCTTGGCGCTGGCCCGTTCCACTGCCCATACCGTTGGCGTCCGATGGGATTTGAAGTCGACGGCGTGGAATACATGCACGAGAGAACCACTGCCACACAGCAGACAGGCTTCTCGTTTGTGACACAGAGCAATGCCAACAGAATCGCTGAGATAGGCGGTATCATCTGGTGGGGTGTCGACGATGCTGCAAGCACAGTGTACTGCCCTATGTACACCTGCATGACCGAGATTCCGCTCTGCTATCGCGTGGGCAATGGCTCGATGATGGAATGGTCAGAGACAGCAGGCTTCTGGATCTTCAACCAGGTGTCGAACTGGGCTTACACCAAGTACGACTACATCCATCCTGAGATTGAGGCAAAACAGGCCGAATATGAAGGCACATGGGTGAAATCGGTGCAGAACATCAACACCAAGGCTGCTGAGATATATGCCAAAGACCCTGCAGAGGCTGTGAAGTTCCTCACCAAGTATTCAAACACCGAGGCTATGCGTCTTTGCGCCGACTGGAAGGTGTTTTACCAGTATCTGTTCATGAAATACATGGATGGCAACATAAAGACAGCACAAGAAAAACCAGAAGGTTACAAATACTATGCTCCGAAAGTAGTTCAGCCGAAATACAGCGATGAGTTCTACAAGGCGATTATTGAGGAGACTGGGGATAAGCTGAAGGTTTATTAGCCGTTAGCTATTAGCCATTAGCCGTTAGTTTAAAAGTTAACAATCAGCTTGCGCTGATTGTTAACTTTTTTTATTATTTTTGCAGTGTGAAAAGATGTTGGTGCATAGTGTATTTGTTATTGGCTTTGTTTGTTGCCTGCAGCAAACCGCAGCCCGAGCCTGTCATTGCCGAGCCAGAACCATTACCGTTTGAATTTGACGAAAACCTGCAAAACATAGACACACTGCTGCAACACGATGCAGCGACTGCCCTGCAAGAGCTGCTGTCATCAGACACCCTTCCCGTCATTTTCAACACCAAGGAATCGCTTCAGTCAGCCATCGCCGCCATGGCATTTCAGGCGCAGTGCAACGCATAATTCATTGATTATCATTTATTTTACCCCGATACATAACTTTACATAACCTTTTTTTCTTGATATTTTTTCATGATTTGTATAGTTTTGTGCCGAAATTCAAAACATAACGCCATGAAAAAAACAATCACACTTTTGCTCGTTCTCTTAACAATAGTATCGGCACACTCTCAGAATTTTTTCGAGACAATAATTCCGCCAATTGATGGTGTTTTCCGAGAGGCGCAACATGCTGCCGAAACAGAAGATCACGGCTACATAGTGACATGCGTCGCACATGATCTGGGTGATACTGACATGATACTCAGCATCGGTCCAGATGGACAGGTGCGAAACAGCTTCGTTGAGCAGATACAGGACAAAAACCCAAAATACTGCACATTGTTTCGTCACCCTGACCAGGACGACACTTATGTAATAATAGCAGTTTTGTCTCTTGGCGGCCACAATTGCTCCGATTATACTCAAAACACAATGGCATTTCTGCGTGTTGATGGAAATCTCAATATAATTAGCCGAAATTTTCTTGAGTTTGGTGACGACTGGCTCAAACTGGGTTACCGTTATGGGTATAATGAGAACTGGTTACCAAAATTTGTGATGGAAGACGACGGCACACTTTCCATGGCTGCCCACTGCCTAAAAACCGACGGATGGAGATATGTTTTCGCGAGACTGACGCTGGATGGCACAATCATCCAAATGAAAGAAGACCAGACAATGATTATTGGTGTAGATTTTATGTATGATTTTTTTGTGCGAAACAAATCCAACGGCAGTTATGGGTTGATTAAATATTGTCAGAATGAATTGGGCGGTTATTATTATTACAATGTTGAGTCTGATTTCACCAGTAACATGGTTGTCAAACGGCTGTGTGGCATGGAGCTTAAAAGAATCCCTGAAAACGTCCAGATTCCAGACAGCACGTACTATCTCGGAACAAATGATATCAAAATATCCCCAACAATATGCTGTTATAATGACAGCATAATGCTTATGTCGCACACAAGCAAAGTGTACGACCGGAAAGGCCACTCATGGAACTGCCAATTCGTTACTACAATTGATGACAGTCTTAATGTTGGAGATATGATCGTGTGGCATAAGAAAAATATGTCTGAGATGTCACCTATGACGCATTCGATGAGCATTTCCGACGATGCCATATATTGTGGCGCAATTCTTGGCATGGATAAACATTCTCGCAAAACGACTGCTACTATAAATAGCACAACTATTATGCTCACCAAGTTTGACAAGGATTTGCACCAGATTTGGAGCAGATATTATGAGGGCAATGATATGTTTTATGATTTAAACAGCGTTATGGCGACAGATGACGGCGGCTGTATAATGACAGGTGTGTGCTCGAAGAAAGACTCATATCACACATTTTACACGTATATATTGAAGGTGGATGCCAATGGTTATGACGCTATAGATGAAAACGCGGAACAGACAGTGAAGCCATACCATTGCTATCCAAATCCGACATCCGACCGAATCTTTATTGACATTTCGCCCGATGTTGAATGCACCCGCATCGATGTTTACGCCATCGACGGCCGCCTGCTGCAGTCGCAGAGCTCTGATTTCGAGACCGTGGACATGTCAAACCTCGAGCCGGGCATATATATTATAAAGGTGCGGTTGGCCGACGGCAGGGAGTATGCGGAGCGTGTCGTGAGGGAGTAAAACCCTCAAAAATTAATCACTTTTTCCCCTTTTCACGCCCATTTGGCGTAAAAATTTTGTGGGAAAGGCGTCAAAAAGGCCCTGGAAGGGACAGATTTCGGGGCTTTCTGACGCCTTTTC
>JAEEGJ010002611.1_pt1:85000-86743 | contig 86743 bp, 58 predicted proteins | sample 8958761 | NCBI WGS metagenome assembly JAEEGJ01 (sample SAMN16246546, study PRJNA631951) | gut metagenome | biome: gut microbiome; feature: rumen; material: RS-attached | host: Bos | place: Iran: Karaj | collected 2018-10
GCATTCTCGGGGTTGTAGGACCACCAAATGATGACGAGTCGTTAGCGGAAGATTTCTGGAAAGTTATACCGAAGAGGGTGACAGTCCCGTATGCGAAAACGACGAGTCACGGGGTGGTATCCTGAGTAGGGCGGGACCGGAGGAATCCTGCCTGAATCCGGCGGCACCATCCGCCAAGGCTAAACACTCCCGGGAGACCGATAGTGTACCAGTACCGTGAGGGAAAGGTGAAAAGCACCGCGAGCAGCGGAGTGAAAAAGTACCTGAAACCGCGCGCCTGCAAGCTGTGGGAGCCAGAAATGGTGACCGCGTGCCTTTTGCATAATGAGCCTACGAGTTGCTCCTCACTGGCGAGGTTAAATGCCTTGAGGCATTAAGCCGGAGCGAAAGCGAGTCTGAACAGGGCGCCGGAGTCAGTGGGGGCAGACGCGAAACTTTGTGATCTACGCATGGCCAGGCTGAAGGTCGGGTAAAGCCGTCTGGAGGGCCGAACCGGTTTCCGTTGAAAAGGATTCGGATGAGCTGTGCGTAGGGGTGAAAGGCTAATCAAACTGAGAGATAGCTCGTACTCCCCGAAATGCCTTTAGGGGCAGCCTCGGGCAAGAGCCGCACGGAGGTAGAGATACTGATTGGGCGCGGGGGCTTCACCGCCTACCAACCCCAGCCAAACTCCGAATGCCGTGCGGTGTTTCCCGGGAGTGAGGCCGCGGGTGCTAACGTCCACGGCCGAGAGGGAAAGAACCCGGACCGTCGGCTAAGGTCCCGGAGCGTGTGCTAAGTTGTGTTAACGAGGTCCGACTGCACTGACAGCCAGGATGTTGGCTTGGAAGCAGCCATTCATTCAAAGAGTGCGTAACAGCTCACTGGTCGAGCGGTCGGGTATGGATAATGAGCGGGCATGAAGCACACCACCGAAGCCACGGGATGAGAATCGGTAGGGGAGCATTCCAATCCGCGCTGAAGGTGGACCGTGAGGTCTGCTGGAGCGATTGGAAAAGCAAATGTAGGCATAAGTAACGACAATGGGGGTGCGAAACCCCCACACCGGAAGTCCAAGGGTTCCTGATCAACGCTAATCGGATCAGGGTCAGTCGGGTCCTAAGACGAACCCTTTGCAAAGGAGGGGAAGCCGATGGGTGACGGGTTAATATTCCCGTACCGGCGGGCATTGCGAAGCGGGGACGGAGAAGCGAACCATCCGCCTGCTGACGGAATAGCAGGTTGAAATGCTTAGGTAGATCACGCATAGTGAAGCACGTGAGTGATGCTGAGGCATGACAGTACACAGAGGCTTCGGCCGATGTGACAGCGATGGGGAGCCTGCTCCCGAGAAAAGCCGCTAAGCTTCAGGTGCCAGCCGCCCGTACCGCAAACCGACACAGGTGGACGAGGAGAGTATCCAAAGGTGCTCGAGTGAGTCATGGCTAAGGAATTAGGCAAACCAACCCTGTAACTTCGGAAGAAAGGGTCCTGCAGAGATGCAGGCGCAGAGAAATGGCCCAGGCGACTGTTTAGCAAAAACACAAGGCTTTGCGAAATCGAAAGATGAGGTATAAGGCCTGACACCTGCCCGGTGCCGGAAGGTTAAGAGGAGACGTCAACCGCAAGGCGAAGCGTTGAATTGAAGCCCCGGTAAACGGCGGCCGTAACTATAACGGTCCTAAGGTAGCGAAATTCCTTGTCGGGTAAGTTCCGACCTGCACGAATGGTGTAACGATCTGGGCGCTGTCTCAGCCACGAGCT
>JAEEGJ010002615.1_pt1 | contig 86591 bp, 48 predicted proteins | sample 8958761 | NCBI WGS metagenome assembly JAEEGJ01 (sample SAMN16246546, study PRJNA631951) | gut metagenome | biome: gut microbiome; feature: rumen; material: RS-attached | host: Bos | place: Iran: Karaj | collected 2018-10
GCGAAGCGCACATCAGGTGGTTATTGCAGCGGGGTCCCACCTCTTCCCATTCCGAACAGAGAAGTTAAGCCCGCCTGCGCCGATGGTACTGCAATGCAATGCGGGAGAGTAGGAGGCCGCCTTCTTTAGAGAACGGAGCCCTGTTCCACAGTCGTGGAGCAGGGCTTCTTCGTTTTCCTTGCTCATTGCTTACCTTTTTCAATTATTCACACCTTTGATACGCTATTGAAAATGAATAGCTATTTGTTTCGCTTTTCTGTCGTTTTTCATTATCTTTCATCTAAAGATAATAAAATCTTTATTGGACTGGCCTATAATTCAAGTTTTTTGTGTACATTTGCAGCAACTTATCAGTTGACCGAAAGCAAAGGTGTTTTATCACACCTTGCAGTGGTTAGTGATATAGAAGGCTTGAAGCTGAAGTAATTGTCATTTAATTAGAAAGGATATGAAACTACGTATCTTATTTTGTTTGTCTATGCTGATGGGTGTGCTTACCGTTGATGCACAGTTGCCCGCCGTAGACTTGAAGGATATCAGTGGAAAGGCTGTACGTACTGATACACTGCAGAATGGTGGCCGCCCATTGATTATTGACTTCTTTGCCACCTGGTGTAAACCGTGCAACCGTGAGTTGAGTGCCATCAGCGAAGTCTACGATGAATGGCAGGAGGAGACAGGTGTTAAGTTGATAGCAGTCTCTATAGATGAAGCCCATCATATTAATAAGGTGAAACCTTTGGTCGACCGTTCCGGATGGCCCTACGAAGTATTGCTTGATCCGAACAGTGACTTCAAACGGGCTTTAGGCATTCAGCTCATTCCTTATACATTGATTATAGATGGCAAGGGACGTATAGCCTATAAGCATCAGGGCTATACTGACGGAGCTGAGGAGGAACTGATAGAAGAGGTAAGGAAGATCTGCGCTTCTGCAGGGGAAAAAGATAAATGATAAGTGGTAAAAGATGAGTAGTCGGTTACTGTGGGCGATGGCTGTGGCGTTGCTGCTGGCGGAATCCTGCTTGCCCTTGATGGGACAGGAGTCTGGAGGAGGGGGCGTTACTGTGACAGGAAGTGTACAGAGTGATGTGCTGATTCCTCAGAAGGACGAGACGATCGGCATTACTGAGGTGGACGACTGGGCACAGACCAACAGCTATGCAGAAGTCGTGCTACAGAGCAAGTTCGTGGATGCAGGACTACGTGTGGAATACTTGGAACATCCGCTGCCAGGCTATGAACGCGACCTTCAGGGTTGGGGCATAGGCAGTGCCTATGTGAAGGGTCATTTCAGGAATGTGGAACTGACGGCTGGAAGCATCTACGACCAGTTTGGATCAGGCTTCATTTTCCGCACCTACGAAGAGCGTAGCTTAGGCGTTGACAACGCGTTGATCGGTGGCAGGCTCCTATATAAACCGGTCTCGGGCGTTACCATGAAGGTGCTGTCGGGTAAGCAGCGTCGCTATTGGAAACTGAACGACTCCTGGATATCAGGTGCAGACGTGGAGGTGGATCTGGATCAATGGATCAAGCCTCTGAGGCAATCGGACAGCTACCTGAGTGTTGGCGCTTCGTTTGTGAACAAGCATGAAGGTGAGGAGGATATTATGACAGATGCCTTGCATAAGCTGAACCTCCCTACCCATGTTAATGCCTTTGACGTGAGAGCCCGGTTCCAGAAAGGAAACGTGAGCCTGCTGGCTGAATATGCCGGAAAATCGCAGGATCCCTCTTTCGACAATGGTTATATCTACCGTCGTGGCCATGTGGCCATGTTGTCGGGTTCTTATTCTAAACGTGGCGTCAGCCTGCTGCTGCAGGTGAAACGCAGCGACAATATGACTTTCCGCAGTCGTCGCACCATGACGGGCATCTCTTCGTCCATCAATCATCTGCCGGCTTTCACTATGGAGCATACCTATGCCCTTCCTGCCTCCTATCCCTACGCTACCAATCCTAATGGCGAATGGGCCTATCAGGCCGAGGGAGCTTATACCTTCAAGCCCAAGACACTGTTCGGTGGTCGTTATGGCACAACGCTGAAGCTGGAGTTCTCGCATGTCCATGCCATCGATCAGCAGCCGAAGACCCTGAACGGGCAGGTGGCAGGTTCTGACGGCTATCATTCTGATTTCTGGAAATGGGGCAACCAGACCTATTATCAGGACTTGAACGTGCAGGTGGAGAAGCGCATCACCAAGTCGCTTCGTATGAACCTGATGTATATGAACCAGTTGTATAACATGACGGCCATAGAGGGTGAGGGCGGGATGATCCATGCTGACATCCTTGTGGGCGAAGCCAAATACCGCATCAGTCCCCATCTGAGCCTGCGTAGTGAGCTTCAGTATCTCTTTACCAAACAGGACGAGGGCGACTGGGCCTTTGGCTTACTGGAACTGTCGATGGCTCCCCATTGGATGGTGAGTATCTCTGATAATTATAATGTCGGTGACACACACGTACATTATTATATGGGTTCTGTAGCCTACAGCACCGGAGCTCATCGTCTGCAGGTAGGCTACGGTCGTACCAGGGCCAGTTACCAATGTTCTGGAGGTGTGTGCAGGTTTGTTCCTGCGAGCAAAGGTCTTTCGTTGTCGTATAACTATAACTTCTGACGAGATGAAACAAGCATTCTGCATACTGGCGATGATGCTGACGGCTATAGCCTGTAGTGAAATCCCTGAGGACGAGCGTTTGGTCTATGTAGAGCCGCCCGCAGTCAACAGGGCTGTGCTAATTGAAGACTTTACCGGTCAGCGTTGTGTGAACTGTCCTAATGCCATCATTGAGATAGAACAGCTGGAACAGCAGTATGGCAAGGAGAATGTCATAGCCGTGGGTATCCATTCCGGTCCGTTGGCAGTGTGGAACAGTGACCGCCTGACAGGTTTGCGTACGCAGGTCGGCGACACCTATTATGATTATTGGCAGGTGGAAGTGGAGCCGTCGGGGCTCATCAACCGGAAGGGTGGGGTAGCCCTGCAGACTCAGTGGCAGACGATGGTTCACAATGCCCTGCAGCAGCCTTCACCCGCCAATCTCTCGTTGACTTGCCACTCTTCTGCATCCGACGGGCTGTCGGCAGAGGTCAAAGCTGTTGTGCATCAGTCTGTGTCAGGCCATCTGCAGCTCTGGCTGACGGAAGATTCTATCGTGGCTCCTCAGATGATGCCCGATGGACAGATGAACTCTTCCTTCGTCCATAACCACGTGTTGCGCAAGGCTGTCAATGGTGACTGGGGAACTCCCGTTGACTGGCAGCCGGGTCAGGAGTATGTATTACCTTTCCGTGTTGACCTGGACGAAGGATGGAACAAGAACCATCTTTCCCTGGTGGCGTTTGTCTATGATGATGGTGGTGTGCAGCAGGTCGTAAAGCTACCCTTCGGCCAACATGAAGCGCCCCTAAATGATCAATGAAGTATGAATAAAGATAAAGGATTATGAAAAGACTATTATCACTATTGTTACTCTGCCTGGGTATGACATTGGTCAGTCAGGCACAGACGTTTGAGTTCCGCTATGGTGGACAATCCCTTCCCGATGGCGCCACGGTGACCATCAAGGCAGAGCCGGATGTGTTCTTCCCAGAAGAGTTGAACTGTGAGACGAATCCTTCCAGCGACCCGATGAACGGGCTCCTGTTAGCATCCATCAGTGGCGCTGACCTTTCAGGGTCGGCTACATTGGAGATTCTCAGCAACACCCTCAGTCCTGCTCGTATCCAGTGGTGCATGGGAGGAAACTGCGTGATCATGAAAACCTCTTCGCTCCAGAAGGACTTTAAAACTGAGAAGGGTGTGACACAGGTGCAGTTCGATGCTTCCAATGTCAAGGAGGGACGCCTGGAGGCTGTCCTCCGTGCAACGGTGAGTGGAGAGCAGCACACGGTGAACATTGTGATGACCAATGGGCAGACTGCCACCACCCAGCAACTCTGGTGGACAAACCACGATGCCGATGAGAATGCCGGATGGTATTATCAGAACACGCCTCAGAATGGTCGCTACAATGCTGCCACCTTCATCCCCTACGACTTCGTTGGCGGTGAGGGAACCACCATCGACGGCTTCAGCTTCTTCCCCTATTCCCTGGCCATGGCCAACGTGCAGGTATGGGTATCCACTCGGCTACCGGAACCGGATGGCAGTGGCTGTCTGGAAGTAAAGGATGTCGGTGAACTCAAATTCGAAGAGTTCAACGACGTGCTCTTCAGCCGTGGTTACGAGATCCCTGAAGGGGGACTTTATGTAGGCTTCTCGTTCGATATCATCGATGTCAGTATCAGGGAGGGCAATCGTGCCCTGCTTCGCACCCTGACCTCGTTGACCCGTAATGGGGCGTTCTTCCTGAACTCACCTGACGGTGCCGGTTGGAAAGAGGTAAGTGGTAATCTGGTGTCCAGGGTATGCTTCGGCAGCGACAACTTTACCGATCATCGTATTACACCCTACGACTTCGATCCCGTCTATACCATGAAGGGCACTACTACGCAGGTTCCTGTCTACTTGTTGAACTATGGTATCAGCGATATTACCGACATTTCTTATGTTGTGACTTCCGATGGCGTGGCCTCTGCCGAGCAGCATGCCTCGGCTTCTATTCCAGGCATTGCCTCTCATGGTGGTTTCTGCGAAGGCAGTTTCCTGCTTACTCTGTCTGCCGACAATGAGTGCACGCCCAAGGAAAAGCTGGTTACCATCACCAAGATCAACGGAGTGCCGATAGATGGCAACAAGGTCAGAGGTATGCTGACCACCCTTGACTATCAGTCCAGTCCCACGCTTCTCATGGAGGAGTTTACCGGCACTTGGTGCGGCTGGTGTACACGTGGCTTCGTGGGACTCCAGCTGGTGAACGAGACCTATGGCGATAGGGTGCAGACCATCGCCCTCCATTACGGCGACCCCATGGAGACTTCTGCCTACAGTTGGTTTAGTTCTGGTTCCTATCCCAAAGCCACGGTGAACCGAGGCACTCTGGTGGATCCCTACATAGGAATTGTCAATCACATTGAAAACGTGCTGAAGACAACATTCCCCGGTGAGATCACTGCCACGGCCTGCTGGGCTGACGAGGCCAAGACCTCCATTCGCATAGATACCCGCACGAAGCTGGGCTTCAATGCACCAGACTCTCCCTTTGCCATCGGCTATGTGCTGGTAGAGGACGGAATGAAGGGCACTACTTCAGAATGGGCTCAGTACAATTTCTACTCCAACAATCCAGCAGATGCAGGTAATGACCCCCGTTTGATGGAACTGGTGACCAAGCCACAGACCATCATTGATATGGTTTACGACCATGTAGCCATCGATGGCTGGGGCGTCCACTATGGTGTCAACGGCTCCATCAGTGGTCAGGTGGTCTCAGGCAAGGAGATTGAGAGCACTTATCGTGCAGATATCTCTGCCAATGGTAAGATCCAGGATAAGTCCAAGCTCTATGTCGTTGCGCTGCTCATCGAAAAGGCCACGGGTAAAGTCTATGCCGCTGGCAAGGCCCTCATTGGTGACTATCAGCCCTCCGGACTTCAGCCTTCCACCTGTGCCGAAGTCATTGCAGGTGCCGATGGCGACACCTTCCGTGTGACAGGCATCTGTAAGTCCATCTCCAATACTACCTATGGCAATTGGTACTTGGAGGACGAGACCGGCCAGATCTACATCTATGGAACTCTTGATGCCCAGGGAAAGACGAAGAACTTCTCCAGCCTGGGAATAGAAGTGGGTAATGAGGTTACTGTGGAAGGTCCTAAAAAGACCTTTAACGGAACCGTTGAACTCGTCGACGTGAAAGTGTTGGATATACGTAAGCCCAGCGTTATTGTCACATCTGTCTCACCAGCCGGTGCTGTCGTTCCTAAGGAAGGCGGTGACGTGACAGTCACCATGGCCAACTTCGCTCCCGGCATCATAGTCAATACCCATGTTCCCCTGTTGGCCAGCACCTGGCTGAAATACGACTACATCGTCAATGGCGAACAGCTGATCATCAACTTCCATGTTGCAGCCAATGCAGGCGACCAGCGCTCTGCCGATGTCAAGCTTATATGCAGTGGCGAGAAGGCCTATTCACTGGTGACCATCTCCCAGGAGACCGGTGTGGATACCGGTATAGCAGGCTTCGACCAAAATGGAAAAATGGTCGATGAGGAATGGTATAACCTGAAGGGACAGCGTCTCAGCGAACCACCCGCTCAGGGCCTCTATCTCCGTAAGGGTAAGAAAGTCTATGTGAAATAAAGAAATAAACACGAAAAAGGGGTGCTCCAACGGGCACCCCTTTTTCGTGTTTATACAATAAATTGGCGATGCCTGCGTTATTATAGAGTATGCAGTGGACAGACAGAATCCGTCAGGTAAAGATACTCTTGGTCATAGCGGCAGTGATTATCGCCGTTGTCTCCCTCTTGGTCTCTCACTATTTAGTGCGTGACCTGCAGCGTGAGGAACGTGCCAAGATGGAGACGTGGGCCGAGGCCCTGCGGGCACTCAACGAAGCCGACGAGAGCACTGACCTGACACTGGTGCTCAATGTCATCCAGGGCAACAACACCATCCCCGTCATTGTGATGGACTCTGCCGGGACAGTCACCGACTATCGCAATATCCACATGGATGAAGACACCGCAGAGGATTCCGATGCCTATGTCAGTGCCTATGCCCAGCGTATGCTGCGCTCAGGAGACTATATCAAGATAGAGTCCGACGACTCCGTAGACTACCAGTTGGTGTGCTACGATGAGTCCACACTCCTCAAACGTCTCACCCAGTGGCCTTACGTCCAGCTGGGCATCGTCATGATCTTCGTCGTGGTGGCCATCTTTGCCCTGCTCTCATCGAAGAAGGCCGAGCAGAACAAGGTGTGGGTAGGTCTGTCGAAGGAAACGGCTCACCAGCTGGGCACCCCCATCTCCTCGTTGATGGCATGGGTGGAGATTCTGAAGGAGCAGTATCCTGATGACGAGCTCATTCCCGAGATGTCGCAGGACGTCCGACGGCTGGAGCGTATTGCCGAACGTTTCTCGAAGATTGGCTCCCTGCCCGAACCCGTCGATTCCTCCATGAACGAAGTGCTGGAACACGTCACCGCCTACATGGACCGCCGCACGTCGAAGAAGGTGGAGATAGTGCGCCGTCTGCCCGACCATGATGTCGTTGTCAAGATGAACGCCTCGCTCTTTGAATGGGTCATTGAGAACCTCTGCAAGAATGCCGTTGACGCCATGGAAGGCTCTGGCCGCATTGTGCTGACGCTGCTGGAGGAGTCGGGAAAAGTGGTGATAGAAGTGGCCGACAACGGCAAGGGCATCCGAAAGAAAGACCTGAAGAACGTTTTTACGCCAGGCTTCACCACAAAGAAGCGTGGCTGGGGTCTCGGCCTTTCCTTGGCGCGCCGCATCGTAGAGGAATACCATCACGGTCGCATCTTCGTCAAGCAGTCCGAAGTGGGCGTTGGCACCACCTTCCGGATAGAGGTGAAGGGTAATAAGTGTTGAGTGTTCCGCAACTGAACGAAAGCCCTCCCGCAACAGAACGAATGCCCTTCCGTAAAAGAACGAATGCCCTTCCGTAACAGAACGAAAGCCCTCCCGTAGCTCTGAGGGTGAGAGCCCGTAGCAAAGCGGGAGTTTGCTCGTAGCTTCGCGGGAGTTTACCCGTACCATACGATTTTTCAGCGACCGCTGCCGAAATTGGCAGCGGCCGCCAACGAAAATAGCAGCGGCCGCTGCTAATATCGGCAGCGGCCGCTGAAAACCTATTTTTAAGTCACCGATGCTTCTACTCGGCTTTCTTACCTATCTGCACGTTCGTGTTGCCCGTCACTGCAGCATTGTTACCTCCTCCGTAGACGTTACCACGGATATCAGCACCCTTAATGGTGTACTCCTTGTAGTAGGTCGTGCCAGATGAAGGGGCTACGGAAGTACCAGTGACTTTAGTATATGTATACGGAGATTCTGTAGTTCCTTCTCCAGAACGGGTATATAAGCCAGCTACGTTCGTAGGCACATCAACCACAGCCATATACTCATCAGCCCCCATCTTGGTACCGATATTCACGTTCGTATTTCCATCGACCTTTGCCGCATTACCGCCACCGAAGACATTACCGATAGCTCCGATAGCATCTTTCTTATGGCCAGGGATTGTAACGGTGATCGTCTTTGTTTCCTCAATACGATTGCCATCTCCATCCACCTCGAAACCTCCATTTGAAGTCCTTTTGAACTCAGAGAACTTGATTTCCTTTATCTCATCTTGGGTCGTTTCTTTAGAAGCCCATTTACCTTCCGTCACATCGATGTTCACATGGGTATCACCCTTCACCACAGCCGTCTCACCATAGCCTCCACCATAGATTTCACCGATGCTGGTAAACGACTTGACGTTTACGGTGGGACCGTCTTTACGACCCTTTGAATGGTCATTCTCATCCTTCCATGGAGCCGTATAGGCCGCCTGGTTGCCACCGCCATAGAGTTGTCCGATGACAATGGGACGACAGCCTGTTTCCTCGATATTCACCACGATAGGACCGTTGATAGTACCACTGATGTTGTTACCGCCAAATACACGATCAAAAGTACCGTTGGTAATAGTCATTGTCACACCGCCCTGCACATCAGCATCCTGAGCGCCACCGTAGGCTACAGACAAACCTGGGATACAAGCCATCAGCAGTTTCGCTTCAGCATCCATCGGTGCACTCTTGCCGCCACCGTATGCCTCGTCAATCTTGAAGTTACATCCTTCCATATCCTGAAGCATCGTCACGGCCGCCTCACGCACATTACCTCTTGTGTTGGAACCGCCGAATACCCGATGCACCAATCCACCATAGATATCCACCGATGCCTTGCCTGATCCGTAGACATAATTGTTTAAGAAGGTTTCGTTGGTCAGTCGCTCATCCTTAGTGTCATAATCCGCCATGTCTTGTTCATTCGTGTAGTCCCAATAGTCCTTAAAGCCAACGTTTGCACCGGGATTAGTAATCAAGGTGCTGCCATTCTTGGAAATCTTATCAAAACCGTTACCGCCACCAAACACTTCTTCGATTTCATACGTACCATTGACAACCACATGTGTAGCTGGCACAGAAGCGGCATTACCACCGCCATACACCTGCTTGATACTCGTCAAGTCACAACCGTCGATGATGACATTTGTCTGGGCTATTCCTCTTGTTGTGGCATCGTCAGGATAATAGGCCGCCAAATTGCCGCCACCATAAACGGCAGTCATTTCGTAAGTGCCAGAATCCTTAGTAGGCTTAGCCATTACACGCGAGTCGTTCTTCTTCACCGTCTTATAGACGTGAACAGTGACATCTTTCTGTGGACTACCGTTCAGGTTGTTACAACCGAAGATGGTACCCTTCACCTCGCAGTCGCCGTAGGTGGTGGTGGTAGTGGCGCCTTCGCCCTCTCCAGTTGTCGTAGTAGTTGGTTCGTTCAGTTTCACTAACACAGTACCATATACCTTGGCCTCAACAGCGGAAACGGCAGGCTGAGCCTCCACAGCGGGTTCATATCCATCTTCACCTACCGTACCTTGTGCGGGCGTAGCCGCCACTGCATCCTTGGCCAGTCTTCCTAAGCCGCCGCCATACACATTGCGGTTGATGGTGCCGCCCTTCAGGTTGACTGTTGTAGTGGGATCGACGGTTTGATCTGCTACTCCATCGCCATCGGTATCAACTGAGTTTGTAGTATTTGTGTTGGCCAACGAGCCGCCACCGTACACATCCTCCGCTATCGTTCCACCATGTATGTTGACAATAACACTTCCTTTGGTAAGACCCAGCTCGCCGCCGCCAAAAACGGAACCACTGACAGTCGCATTTCCATCAATGGTCACTTCGGGGTGGGTTGCTAAAGCCAACGTTTCAAGATACGTTGAATAGTCAGACTCACTCGTGAGATAATCCCAAGCAAATCGATCGTCCCCTACTAGTTGTTCCCAACCATCCTTGAGCGACATACGTCTTGATTGTTTCGAAAGGTCTTCATCAGAATTATTAAAATGAGGCGTGACACCTTTACCGGCACCAAAGACGTCTTTTACGATGGTGGCATGGCCCTGAACGGTAACAAAGCAATACCCACCGCCTTGCAATATAGACGGCATTTTCTGAGAGTCAAGGGCATATCTGCCCACCGAGGCAATCTGTCCGCCGCCATAGACACTTTGTTCAACCTTAGCATTGCCTTCAACAGTGACAGTAGTATTACCACGCACCAGGGCAGAGTATCCATGTGTCTCTACACCTGCACCGCCACCGAAGACGCTACCCATAATAGTAGGAGTGATTGTACCTCCGGCTGTTCCGATTCCATTTCCTATCTTCACTTGGGTATCAGTCTCCACGCGGCCTACCTCGCCGCCGCCATAGACGTTGTGGCTCACCGTGCCGTTTTTGATGTCGACATTCGCGCTGTATGCGATACCTTTCTCACACCAGAAGGTGTCGTCCTTACCCCTACCGGCTCCATACACATGTCCATTAATGACCGCAGAACTACCATCAACAGTCACATTGCAAACGCCTGTGTTCTTTTCATTGCCTGTAGTATTGTTAGCACCGTTAGTATCTTGCCAAGTAAACGTCCTCATATCTTGAGAAACGGTAAATGTTCCTACACAGCCTAACTCACCACCACCATAGACATTGCCTTTGATGGTGCCACCTGTGACAGAAACGCTGGTTTCCTTTTTCACCAAAGCGAATTCATTAATTGTGGCATTCTCGTTTCCACGTGCTGCACCAAAGACATTACCGTCGCCATTTGTACCATCAACGCCTATAGTACCGCCACTGACGTTAATCGTGGTTGTTCCACCGCTGACAGTCGTTGTCGTAACATTATTGGCAGTTGTGGTAACAGTTTTACCCACCGAACCCATGGCACCGGCACCATAGACGTTGCGGACGACTTTACCACCGTTGATGTTAACCGTAGCATCGCCAAGCACAATACCGGCTAAGGGGTTAAAGGTGTCATCAGTACCATCGCCATTAGAGTCGTACATGTCCGTACCGCAGCCACCGCCATAGACGTTGCCACGGTATGGATAAGCAGCACCGCCCTTTGTGAGTGATTGTCCATTCTCTGTGTAGGTAATCTCCGCATCAGTTTCAATACCTATAGTACCTTTATTAACATCCACCAGAGTATTGTTGAAAGTATGGCCATTCTCGCCACTACCATAGACAGTACCCTTGATGGAAGGTCCTCCGCTGGAAGTGGAATTGCCAATTACCACATGAGTATCGTAAACCCATGCCAGTCGGTCGTTGGGGTCAACAGGAGTTGCACCTTGGGATGGAGCAACCGGAGCGGCTACATCACCTCTTGACGAGCCGAACACCATACCGTTCTCATGACCGTTGATACCAATGGTACCACTTTCGACGATGACCTCAGCCTTACCAGTGCCGTCAGTCCAACTGGTAGGTACACCTGTAGTGAAGTTAAAGGTTCCTACTGAGCCGTAGGCACCACCACCATAAATATTATGGTATATAGTAGGCGTGCCGGTGATTTTGACCAACGTGTTGTTCTTGATGAGACCGGCATTAGCAGTAGTAAGGCTGCCCTTTCCGCCGCCATAGACGTTACCCATCGTAGCACCGCCGAAGCCATCCTGGTCGTAGCCAATGGTTCCGCCGCTGATATTGATCTCTGTACCCACGCCCATATCTTCATTCTTACTGTTCTTGGCAGTATGGCTACCCTGCACAATGGCCAACTCGCCACCGCCATAAACACTGCCCTTCACATCGCCACCAGTCATGGTAATCTTAGTGCTGCCTGCAACACGACCGCCAATCTTTTCTTCTGTGGAGGTGTCGTTTTCGCTACCCATGCCACCACCGAAGACACTACCGAAGGTATACACATCATTTGTCTGAGCACTTTGGCCCTCACCTGTGGTAACAGACTCTGTCACAGGAGTGCCGATATCGGCCGAATCACTGATATCAATCTCTGTTGTACCGCCCTCTGTTGTACTGCCATTGGTATAAGGTATCACCGCACCCAGCTCGCCTCCGCCATAGACATTACTCTTTATATGACCACCAGTGATGGTCAGCTTGGTCTGCTTGACACAACCCAGTTTCCACCAGTCAATACCATCAATAAGCGTTTGACCGTCCAATTTTGTCTGGCGACCCATGCCACCTGCGAAGACGTTGCCTCCCTTGGTGTGTGTCAAACGGCCAGAGGCATCAAACTCCGTCTTGGGGATGTAGTTGTGCGCTTTCCAAGTAGCCCAATTCTCAGAAGTCCACTTGCTTATGTCTGTTTGAGTGATAGTATTCGGAATATTAGATGAATTGGGCACGATATATTCATAATCATTACCAATCGTACCACCGCTGATGGTGATGTCGATGTGGCCACGACCATGAGTAAAGCCGCCTTCAGGAACAAAGCCTTCCTCAGTATCAGCATCTGCCCGCATCTCGCCATAGCCTGGTGTTGGCTGATTATTTGTCGTTTCATCGAAGAGTCCATAGCCCACAGAACCGAGTCGTCCGCCGCCGTAGATGGAGCCGAGCATCGTACCGCCATTGATATTCATGGTGACGCTTCCGGCAACATTTCCAGCAGTATAGGCATCACCACCGAATCCACGGCCACCGCCAAACACGTTGCCATCGACGTAACTGGTGCCCCAAGTGCCGATGGTGGGGCCGGAGGCCGCAACAGCAGGCTGATAGCCTTCCTCGCCCTCTGTCCCTACGGCTGCTGTCGCTGCCGTGCCAATGGTCATCGTCACGTCGCGCAGCACGTGACCATCCTCACCACCGCCGAACACAGAGCCGTAGATTTTGCCGCCGATAATCTCAACCACGACATCCTTCACATTCGTGTCTTTGTTGAATAATACGCGCTGGTCACCCTTACCTGCACCGAAGAGGTAGCAGGTGACGGGGTGAGCGTCAATCTGGGCAAGCGTGCGCGGCACACCCACCGTGCCGCCGGTCATCTTGACTGTCGCTGTGCCGTCCACATTGGTGGCCTCGTTACCGCCATAGACGTTGGTCAGGATATGGCCGCCACTGATGGTCACATTTGTATTACCCTTCACCCATCCTGCGCTCATGATGTATTGGCTTACACCCTTTGCAGTATCAAAGTAAGGCACACTACCAGAGCCGCCGCCGAACACATTGCCGTAGAAGGTATGGCCATCTGTAGCAATACGTCTGCCGCCTTTAGTCGATTGAGCTTCACTCTGTGCATCAACTTTCGGGTATTTATCCAGATCTCCCGTTGCGTTAGCATTCGGGTCATAAGGTGCGAACAAATCTTTCTTACCATCGTTATCAGTATCCATTCCATAATCCCAGCTGGCACATTCCAAATCTTCTGTTGGTTCGTAACCATCAACCCAAACACCGTCTTCATATGGCGTATTTGCGTTCTTTCCGCAACCAATCTGTCCGCTCTTGATATTCACATTGGTATCGAACTGAACAATACCATTCATGCTACCGCCATAGACGGAACCCTTGACAAACGGATTGCAGTTGCTGTCGTTTTCATCACCGATGGTCACTGTGGTCTGGCTGGACAAGGCAAGCGTTTTAATAAATGCGATATATTCATTCACATCACCAAACCAATCCCATCCATCTTCATTGTTCCTACTTCTGGGCTTATGTCCGACCTCATTAGAATCATAAGCATAATTCTTTGGCAAGATACCCTTTCCTGCTCCAAATACATGTCCTGCGTCATCGGGAGCATCATCAGCAGGTATAACATCATTTACCTTATGATACATCTTCATGGGGGTGTCTGGACCAATGACGGCATTACCTAAAACATTGACAGTACAAAAACCGCTATTCACGTCTTTCAATGCGTATGGCCTTCCTTTTACCGCATCTGTATATCCTTCTGCTATAGCGGCTGCTACGTCTTCGTCTGTTCTGGGAACTTTATATCTGGCCACTGAAGCAATCTCACCACCGCCATAGACGTTGTGTTCAACCTTGGCATTGGCCTGAATGGTGACAGTCGGGTTACCACGCACCAAAGCAGCGTAGCCATGCTCCTCATCGCCCTTACCACCGCCAAATACGCTGCCTTTGATATCGGGGTTACTTGTGGTTGTTCCTGTGAGTCCTATTGTTACCGTCGTATTCATTTCGACACGGCCTACCTCGCCGCCGCCATATACGGAACCGTTCACCGTGCCATTGCCAATGATGACATTTGTATTGCCATCAGGATAGCCATCAGGATAATTATCTTTGTCAGCACCTGCGCCATCTTTTCCAATCATGGCTTTATTACACAAGAAATTGTCCGCAACACCCTTGCCGCCACCAAAGATATTGCCACCAACTTTTTCTCCATTAACTGATTTGCTAGTTATCTTTACACCCGATGCGTCTGAAAATGCTACACTTGTATAGGTGTCTGTTTCCTTCTTCGCACAGATATTCACAAACGTATTACCTGTGACATCAGCCTCATTACCACCACCATAGACATTACCAACAATGTAGGCACCCTTGACGGTTGCAAGTGATTCATCCACATTCTCCGTATTGTCATCATCAGGAATGGAAGTTAGGTTCACCGTTGTTGCCGTACCGATATTTACCGTAGTGCTACCTTCAATCTTAGCAGCATTGCCGCCACCGAATACATCGCCGATGATGCCCAGTTTATCAGAGTTATCCGTAGGTGGAAGTCCCAACGTATTCATCTTGTCAGAAACGCTGCTGGTATGTTTTCCCGGAATCATATTGATGTTTACGATGGGATCGCCGTAGAGTGTAGCACCGGCACCATAGCCACCACCGTAAACCTTGTCTATCTTCGTACAAGAGATAATGTTCAGTTCCGGCTTGGCATAAGGAGCCGTTTTTCTAACGTCCATGCCTGCCATCGTTGTAACAGCTGGTGTGTATCCTTCAGCACTTTGATCTGTTATAGCAGCCATAGCAGCTGTCCTTGACTTATAGACAGGCGCTTCAGCTGTACCAGCATTATAATAGCCATACATCGAGTACTCAGCTTCGTTACCTCCAAGATAGAGTTCGTCAATTTCGATAGGAACGGCAGGATTACAATCGGCCGTCTCCTCAATGTTCAGTCTAATACGCCCCAAGATATAACCTCCTGCGTTATTACCGCCAAACACCTTGCCAAACTTACCGCTGGTGATGGTCAGCATCACGTCACCATTTACGTTGGCATTGTCGGCACCAGCATAGACCACTGGAATCTTTTCATCAGGCTTACAGCCCATGACCATGATCAGGTCACCGTTCACATCGGCATCCTTACCTGCACCGACAAGCTTTTCTACATCCAGCGGACATCCAGCATTCGTTGAATGATCAGTTTCTGAGCCTGTGCCCGTATCAATGCTGACATTACCAAAAATCGTTCCTCTCTTGTTGCTACCGCCGTAGGCCCCATGTACAAGACCACCTGTCAGCAAAGTAGTGGCATTACCATTGACATCTGCTCCAGAGTTGTCAATCCAGTCCGTACCATTCAGCGTGTATGGATCTTTACCATTACCACCACCAAACACCTCATTGATTTCATAAGCACCACGAACAAGTACATTGGTCTCTGGAGCTTCGGCAGCGTTGCCGCCACCATAGACACTCTCGATACTGACTTCGCAAGTCTCAATTCTCACATAAGCCTTCTTGCCCGTAGCAGTAGGGGCATAGTTAGCCAGGTTACCACCACCATAGACGGCTGCAACATTATAACTGTGAGCAGCATTCTCATTTTTTAAGTTATCTTGGGCCGTTCTCTCAGAGTTGCCTTTCACCGTCTTCCAGACCGTTACCCTCACGTCGCCCTGCGGTGAGCCGTTCAAGTTGTTACAGCCAAAGATACGGCCACTTTTGATAACATCAGAATGGTCACCTGTGTATTTAGTAATATAGAAGCCCGTGGCAGATGAACCGCTGGTACTACTGCCCAGATTCACATTGATATCGCCATAAACTGTGGCTTCTACTCCTTCTACACCCTCAATGGGTTCCACCTTCCAGTCGTCTGTTGTCTTGCCGTAGGCGGGATCGCCTTCTTGGGCAGCGTCTATTTCTTCTTGAGTATATTTCTCGCCCGCTACCGCAGTTACTTCAATACGTCCCAGTCCGCCACCGTAGGCATCGCCCATGATGATACCGCCCGTCAGATTGACGGTGGTGGTGTTGGTCGAAGTTGAGGAGACGGTAGCGTTGTTGATGTTCGTATTTGCCAGAGCACCGCCGCCATAGACATCTTTCTCCACCGTGCCCGCTTTCATGTTTACGGTCACACTGCCACCAACGGTAGCCAGATTTCCGCCGCCATAGACGTTGCCATGAACCCTAGGCCCCGTTGGTGTATCCTGTGCCGTTGCCGTACTACCCGTCAGCAGCGTCATCGCCGCCATAACCATTGCCCAGAGGACTATTCTAAAAGTATCGTTCATATCTTGTTTCATATCTTGTTCTTATTCTTTATTCATCTTCTTGCGCCCCTTGTCGGTGCTCAGGCCGTGGCACTACTACTGATTCTGCTTATCAGTTCCGGCGCAGTGAGGTCGCGCATTATGGTGAAGGCAAACCACTTCTTACCCAGGTCCTTCAACGAGGCCCCGATGTGGTACACCTCATCATCTATCAGCAGGAACCGGTCGTGGGCACGATTGAAGTGCTCCTGCACCGTCTCGTCCACATAATTATCTATTAATATGATGCGATGCTTTGCCTTGTGAATCAGTTCGCTCACAAATCGGTAGGCATCGAATATCTGGCCGTCATAAAAGATACCCTCCACCGGCGGCTGATTCGTACGCACAAAGAAGTCTATCTTCTCTTGATGGTCTGCGGGAGTAGATTCAATCTGCAAGAAGCGTTGTTGTTCCGTCTGAGTATGGGCATCGAGACGAGCATCAAGACGCTGCTCCACCTGTAGCAACCGCTGGTTAAATGCATAGCCATGAAGCAAATAGTCTTTGATGACCTTGTTAGCCCACTGGCGAAATTTTGTGCCTCGCTGGGACTTTACGCGATAGCCGACAGAGATGATGACATCAAGTGAGTAAAATGGAACAGGTTTCTTAACACCATTAACGTGTAAAAACTGCACGTTATTGATCCTTTCAAGTTCACCTTCTCTAAACACATTTATAACATGGCGACGTATATTTGATTCTTCCCTGTCAAATAATGCTGCCATCTGGTTAGTCGTCAGCCACACGGTATCATCCTCCAGCCTGACCATTCCCGGGCATAGCCCGCCTACCCGTAGCCTTTCAAGTCTTACGGTCTCGTCGGGCTGGTAGAGGATGATCTCACCCTGCTGTGCTGTCTTATGAGCTATCTCGTTTGTCATTTACCTTGTTCTTATTCTTCCATCTTCCATCTTCCATCTTCCTTCTTCCATCATTGCTGAATGTTCACCTCAGTACTGCATTGAACCTCACCTTTATCTCCACCTCCAAAAACATTTCCATGCACTACAGTTTCACCTTCCAAATTGACAGTAACCTTTTGGCTTGTGATATTGGAATTAGTGACGACATAACTCGACTCGCCGCCACCGAAGACATTTCCTGAACCCTCTTTGAGAGTTTGGGAGCCTTCCTCACCTTCAAGAGTTCCTATCACGCTTTTGCCTTTGATAGTGAGGGTAACACTACCTTCCACCGAACCGAGGTTAGACTTATCCAGATTCTCGGTGGTATAGAGAATATGATTAACTTTATCGATTGCGGAGTTAGTATTATTAACTGTTTCTTTGTGCTGCCAAGTATATGTTTTCGGTTCGTAATCTACCTTTGACTCATACTTTACACCAATACGATAGTTACCCAAATCTGTATAATAATAGGGTTCCGTTTCAAAACCAATAGCATCTACCACGACAGGAGGATTTGATGCAGAGAATCCTGCGCCGAATACATTACCTTTTACAATACAGCCGTCGAGGGTGGATGTGACTGAGCCTACTACCTTGCCAAGGCTACCGCCACCATAGAAGTTATTGTTGATGGTGCATCCTGTTAAGGTAGAGGTGACGCCATGAGTAGTTGCCAAAGAGAACTTGACAAAGTCTATGAGAATACGTGCCACGTTGGTCTTGTTATCCGACATTGGCAGGAATTGGTAGAAAAATTGAGTAGAGACTCCTCCGTATGTGGCATTGTATTCTTGCTTATACTGTTGATTAACCCAAGTATTCCATCCAATATTTGTTACATTATTCTGATTGCTGGGTGCATAGCGGCTGTAAGAGTTGCCGCCGTAGCCGGCACCGAAGAAGGTGCCAAAGGTGCAGCCTGTAGCATTGGTGGTGACGGTCTTGCCTTCGCTCATGTCACCGAACTTTGGACCGCCGCAGAAGATGCCCACATGGCTGTCGACGATGGTGGTGCTGAGGTTGCCCGTCACAGGTTTTGCTGCGTTGAGGCCGCCGGCATAGAACTCCTTGATGTCGGCGTTCTGGATCTGCCAGGTGATGTTGCCTGTATTGTCGGCACCATTGGCTTTGCCGATGCCCTCCATGGCGGCACCGCAGACGGTGCCGAAGTGACCACCATTGATGTAGCACTCGGCATTATCTGCGTAATTGTCGAGATTGGCATTGGCTACATAAAGTCCCGTGAGGTAGAACTCATCGAAATCGCCACCAGTAACCGATATGGGGGAGTGTTTAGTTGGCTGGAATCGATTTCCTCCACTTGATTGGTTTTTATCTTGGTGACAGCCTGTGTGGAACTCCTTGAACCACACGTTACCTCCTACATGGATGTAAGGTATCTTGTTTGATCTGCCTTTTTGATTGTAACTCACCCATTGCTCCATAACGCCGCCCTGAACGATGAGGGCATCGGTCTCGCTTCTGGTCTGATTCTCATACTCGAACTGAGTGAACCGAAAGAGCGAGGTGTTGGTACTCTCGAACCATCCTTTGGGAATCAGGATACCGAAGTTGTACGAACCCGTGCCACCGTTAGATTTCTGTGCCATACCGAGGCCGGGGATATTGATAAAGTCGGCCCTCACGGGGTGGAATTCGGTACGACCGTTGAAACGCAGGATATAGGAGTAGTCGGGCTCATTGTCGCCATCAAGATCGATAGAAGTAACCGTATAGGGTTTGCTTCTACTTGCTTCAATGGAGTTATAATGATGATAATTGCCCACAAGCACCACGGCATAATCATAAACGGAGTGACTATTTGCATCCACCCCCACAAAAAGTGCCGAACCCGAACTTGCGATCGCGTTGCCCATAGAGGTGTAAACAATCTGACCATTTGTTTCATCAAGACTATGGGTAGCAAGATTATATTTTTTGCCGTCATTGAATATCTGTCCGCCACCGACCCTAGGCACATCGTATCCGGTTTCCATTGCCGTATTATACACCTTGTCGGCGTTGGGGTCTGCCAAATACACGCATCTTGCCCAATATGGCTCGATGGTGATTTCAGTGACGCCTTCGGGTACATCCCAGTAAGCACCCTGGTTGAAAATACGGTTGCTACCACCAGTACCGTAAAGATCTTTATTGGTGCAGTTGCGGTCGGCGAAGTTATATCCGCCCCAGGAGTCGGAAGCGGTGAAGGTGCCCGGTGTACCACCGGTAATACTGACAATCTTCCAGCCCGTCACCACGCGGTTGCCAGTATAATTCTTCGTGCCCACGTCGTTGTAGTAGGGCAATTGCACCTTGTAGTAGTTGAAGTTGAAGTGTTCGGGGTCTTTATCTGTTATATTTAGCTTAAGCAATTCCGTTTCGATCTCGGCCCCAGTAGGAGGACCGTAAACAGCACCGCCTGCCCCCATCTGGATATTCACCGTCAATGTACCCAATTTGCCGCCCTTATTCCGCTCAGACGTGGTCGGTGCATTCTCTGCATCATAATTTACTACAGATGGATACTGGCCTGGTGACTTGAGTATAGGATATGGTGTATCTGTGCCTATCTGCGAAGGTTCCAGTACCCACTTGGCCATTTCATTTTTATTGTCATATCTGCCCGTCGCCCACCATGCGGCCAGTTCTCGGTGGCTGTTGAGCAGATGGCGGAAGAACTCAAAGCGTTGTAAATAGCGTGTTTCTGCTGATAAGGCACAGTTATATACTTTGGTGATGTTAATGTCTTGAATGTAGGCCGCCTCTGCACGGAAATAATTGTAATTACCCACACCATTGTTTCCAGCATTAGAGATAATCTCACCATTATAGATGGGGGCAATCGATGTACCACTCACTTCACCATAGAACATGCAGTTCATCACCATGGTCTTGAGGTTGTTAGCAGCAGAAGTGGTGGCAACGTTGTTATAACCTACGATACCACCTGCATAATCACCTCCAGAAACATCAGCATAACTGAAGCAGTTGATGACGCGGGCCTCATCATCGAGGTAGCCGACAAGACCGCCTACATAATTAGCCGTGCCTCTCACAGAGCTGCTACAAGAGGTGATTTTTGTATAACCTTTATTATCGGTTTCTACTGTGCTGTTTTTAGCCAATATGCCGCAGTTATAAATGCGGGTTGCTCCCCTGGCAACAGAGACGATGGCTCCAATAGCCGTTTTGTCTTCAGTTCCAACTTTAAAGGTGGTTGCACTACTGATGCCGACTTCTTCGAGGATGACATTCCTGATGATGGCTCCGTCAGCGTATGCCACCAAGGGTGTAGAAGTCTTGCCGCTGAGTGTGTTGAGCTGACCGTCGATGATACCGCGGAAGGGGTGCTCCGACGTTCCAAGCGAACCAGAATCGAAGGTGAAATCCTGAGCCAGTAGGTAGTGACCGTTCATATCGCTAATTTCAGATAAGCTATGAACCTCTTGTGCTTTGGGCACCAGTTCCAGCCAAAGCGTCTGGTTGCCTGTGCCCTCGTCGCCAGCGGTCGCAAGTGTCTTGAAGGGGGTGCTACTGGAGAAGGTGACAACCTTACTATTGTCGAAGCGGGGCATCAGCCGCATGTTGCCTGCTCCATCATCCACCACCATGAAGGTGGCGTTGGTGATGTTTAGCTTGGTCTGGTCATAACCGTCTGCCGTCTGTTTGTTGCTCAGATTCTGGAGGTTAACAGCGTCCGATGTGCCTTTCCAAGCACCACCTTCGAGTGCTATCCCAATGGTGTTGGCCGTAAAGTAACGCAACGGATAGGCCACGCTCTGTATCTGGACGTTGTAGGGGTCGAAGCCGTTGCGGCCCTCATCATAGTTATCCTGGTCAGTGGCCTCCTTGCTCTTTGCTCCATCCTGTGCCCCAGTCTCTCCGGCATACTTATAGCCCATCTCGCGGTCTATGTCGAAGTTGGGCCGCAAGTTCCATTGCATGACGTTGGGTATGTCTTCCATGCTGGCAGGAGCCTCAGCGGCTGTGATGGCTGAGCCGTTGGTGGAGGCATAACTGCCGCCCTGTTTCAGCAGGTAGGCCGAGGGAACAGCAGCATCGGATGTCGCAGCCCCCGTATAGGCGTTGGCATACTCAGGCTTCACGGTATAAGTGACGTAGAAGTCGGTGTCGCCGCTTGGGACTTCAGTAATAGATCTACTTACGTGTGCGGGAGTTCCACTGACGGTATACTTGTGGTAGCCCGGAATCTTATAAGAGGTTGAATACCATTGGTATTCATCAACCATCGGGCTGTTGTATTCCTTTAGTTTTGTTGTGTTGGAAAGGGGCACGCGCATGATTTCCCATCCATGCTGGTCAAGAAGAATGACCTGCGGCACAAGGGTTACGGCTTCAAACACGAATTCGCCTGTAGCCCCCATGTTGATTGTTTGGAACACATGCTCCTCATTCAGGTATTTCTTGCCTGTAGTTCCGTCGCCATTATTCACCCATGCTGCGGAGTTGGCCCATTCTTGATAGACATGCCATCCATAACCTTTATGGTTCTCTATTTCTGCTTTTTGCTGAGAGTTAAGAGGTATTCCACGGCCTTCGGTTGTCACTTTGTTTCCTTCCGATAGCACTCCCGGTATTGGCATAGGAGTATGGTCAGGGTTTCCTTGTATTGTCGGGTTGTTTTTCCAGTACATCTCAAAACTATTGATAGTCCGCCGTTCGTTTGACTCAGGAGTGCCATCATGGTCGCTGTCCAAGGGCACAGGATGAAGAGTGACCAATCGGCTTTGGCTTAATGTGCCAAGAATCATGTATTCTGTAGCTAAGCTGTTGTTGGCGGGGTCTGTTTCAGCTCCACCTGTGGTTTTGGGGTTGTCATTAGTAACACCAGTAACAATTTTGTCGTATCCGTCGGGTTGATAGGTGCGAAAATAGGAATGGTAATAATTTAAAACAACATCACCAGGTTTATAGTTCGTCTGTGTCTGATTTGACGAGATGAGAACATGGTATGGATCAAGATCTGCCTTAGTTGCGGGATTGTTGGCAGGTTCTATGAGCCACAACCAACGTGAACGAGTGCTGGCTCCACTAGCCAGTTGTTGATTCCAACGCTCAGGTCCATAGACATATAGAGCAGCATCACCATTACTATATGGATAAACAGCCTGTCGTAACTCTGCAGGTCTGGTATCTGAACCATCCATCACATCATCCTCGCCATTTTCCTGATAAAACTTCTCACCATTCAGATACCTCAGCATGTAGGTTTTGTTTTCCTTGCCATCAATTCTGAGACTATTGCGGCCATCAAGGTCGATGGCGTCACTTACATCGTAAGTCACATAAATATTACCATCAGCGCCCGCTTCAAAAGGACTGGTGATTTCTTCGCCAATTGGACTGTAAGTTTCACCTGACAGGCCAGCCGTGCTGTAATAATGATACTTCGACACCAAGGGGCTGCGCCACTCGTCGGGCAGTCCTAACTCTGACGATTCACTCTCAATATTTCCCTGAATAAGCTTGCCGGCCTTGTCAATGAGATTGTATTTGGTAGTGATGTTCACCGGGCTGGCCTGAAATTCTGCTTTCGTCACAACAATGTCTTCAGTGCCCGTGGCTTTCATCAGCCTCACCGACTCGGAGCCTGCATCAGCAGCGGCACTTTCCTCCATCAGGATGAAATTGTTTGTAGCAGTCGCTGCTAACGAGAGTGTAGGCATTGTGGGAGATACAAGGTATTTGCCAGTGCCGAGATTATCAATTTGCACGGCATAGGGATCGCCGCCGCTAATATTCCAGAGGTGGCTTGGCTGCGTTTTATTGGCTTCGACATTGTCGTATGCCAAAGTACCACCGTTGTCGTAGGCGTATTCACCATTCGTCACTATGTTGAAGGCACGCGCTCCACGCAGTCTCAAGAACTTCTCCGAGAGATGGTCGGTGGTGTATGTCACGTAGATATTGGCATCATCTTGTGGCGTGGCGCTAATCTTTACCTCGTCAGTGAGTTGTTCGGCTGATGTGAATGCTTCATCGAATGAATAGAACGTCACAGTCTCACCTATGAGATAGGGACTTCGGATGTCGGCAGGTATGTCAGCCATGCTGCCCAGCGCTTTCCCCTCAGCCTGCTTTACAACTTGCTTGATGGCAATGTCGCCTGACTTGTTTACAATGTTGTAGGTATAGGTGTGCAAAGGCAGTGTGACGGCATCTGATGCCTTATTGTCACTAGTCCGGATGGCAATCGCTTTGATGCTTGTCATAGTACTGGTGACTTGAATAGCTGCTGTATACGCAGTGCTTCCAGCCGTTGGTGTCATGCCGTCGGTGGTATAGTAGATGGTTGTACCACTTTCAGAAGATAGCGTTACCGTTCCGTCGGCATTGAGAGTGAACGTAGGTGGCAAGATGGCTTCTTCCAGATAATAGTTGTTGTTACCGTCGTCACTGATTGTGTATGTTCCGATGATACCCGACGTATTGGTGAAGCCAGTAGGGCCGTTGCCCTTGGGCGACTCTCCCTTCAAAGAGGACTTGTTGCCAGCGTTGGTCGTCAGGTAGCGGTCGCTAGATGCATTCTTGGGCTTGATATGGAAAGCCGTGCCGCTGGGTTCGAGTTTAAACAGCGCATTGTCGTCGGGGGTATCCATTGCCTCAACGTGAACGCGCATGCGGTCGCTGTTCGACGTCGTGCGTATTTGCCCGTTGAACACGATGTATTTGCCGTCGAGGGCACGTTTGATGGTGTAGTATTCTGTTTCACCGCTTTTCTCTATGACCCATATGGCCTTCCTGACATCATAGACACCGTCTCGACATTGATAGGTGGTGAGGAACGGCATGCCATTATCTGTTCCCGTAAAGTCATTAGTAGCCTTGTAGTAGCACCATCCTTCCGTAGGACAAAGGTAATAGTTAGTTGTCGTATTTGCTTCTTTATAGCCAACACTACCAATATAATACGTTCCCGAAAAGTCGTTTTCACCTTCTTTCCGTCCGTTTTCTGTAAACTTAGCCTCCTTCACCCAGACGCCGAGGTTGGCATCGACGGTGACGGTGTAGTCTCGGGATTTGGAGAGGTCGGCAGGGTCTTTGCCATCGAGGTCGAGCGTGCCGCTGATTTCCGGCGCATTGCGGCGGGCATTGGGACGGGAGGGTGAAGAAGCGAGTGTGGCAACGACGGTGATGTCTTTCTTCGTGATGGTATAGCCGTTGGCTGGGGTGACAGTCAGAGTGACGGTGACCTTGCCGTCCTTCGCTTCGCTCTGTTTGGCAGTGATAGTACCACCTTCATATACGCCTTTGTTATCTTTTCCTCCGAGATCTATTTTGACCTCTGCCCAAGAGCCCATGCTGACCATCATCAGCAGAGCTATGGTGAATAACCTTGTCAGTGTCTTGTTCATATCTTGTATCATATCTTTTACTTACAATTGACTTAGAATTATCGATTTGTCTATTCCCATCAGTTCAAAGGCAAAGAGGCGCTTACCAAGATCCTTGAATGATGCTCCAAAATGATAGAGAGCTTCGTCGAGAATAAGGAAACGGTCGTGGAAACGGCTGTTGTACTCCTTCACCTCTATGTTTCGTCCATATTGCTGCTGGTAAAGTTGCTGCAAATGTTGCAACGACTGACCAGCATGTTCGGTATATATTGTTGCATCCACGCCTTGTTCCCGCTTTTCAAGCAGGTCGAAAATCGTGGCATCAATATAATTGTCTATCAAAATAATCTCTCGCTTGGCAGACTTTATGAGTGCTTCCACCAATTTGTATGCATCGAATATCTGACCCTCGAAAAGTACACCTTCCACAGGAGGCTGATTCGTTCGAACGAAGAAGTTTATTTTCTCCTGATGGTCTGAGAGGGTTGATTCTATCACCCTTATCTGGTTCTGTTGGGCATCGAGTTTTTCATCAAGCCGCTGTTCCATCCGCATCAATTGCTGATTAACTGCATAACCATGAAGAAGATATTCTTTAATAACCTTATTAGCCCAGATTCGAAATTCGATACCTTTCTCTGACTTCACTCTGTATCCAACAGAGATAACCATATCCAAATTGTAGAACTCTATGGTACGAGTAACTTCTCTATTTCCTTCCATTTGAACTATCGCAAATTTTGCGACAGTTGAGACTTCCCTTAATTCTTCTTTAAGGGCATTGGTGATATGCTTACCTATTGTTTTAACATCACGTCCAAAAAGTTGTGCCAATTGTTGACGGTTCAGCCACACAGTGTCATTCTCCAACCGCACTTCCAGTCGGATAGTCTCGTCAGGCTGATACATCACAATCTCACCTTGCCGTATTGTCTGTTGCTGTGTTGCCAGATCTGTCATACCTTCAATAACCTTGTCAGTGTCTTGTTCATATCACGGGGACAGGCACCGTGTGTCATAATCCGACAGGTGTGCTGCTTCGTGTCGCGGTCGTAATTGATTCCCACAAGGAGCAGGTCACTTGTATATTGAGCCACCTTTGCCGGATACTGCTTCCTGAGAATCTGATTGATGGCCGTATCGGCATCCTTGTTGACCTTTAATTCCAGGACAATGGCAGGCGAGTCAACATTCTTTCGCGGAATTAGCACAATGTCGGCAAAGCCTTTGCCTGTAGCCAGTTCACGATGGATCTGGATAATGTCATCCTTCAGACCTTCATAATTCATCTGGATATAGTGAGCCACAGCATCAAAGGCTCCCGTGGCAGCCCAGAAACTGCTACAACGCCCAACATCAACAGCCTGCATTACCGAGTTAGGATTGAACATCGACAACTCGTCACCTATCTGATAGCCATCGTACCACTTTTCCAGTTCTGAATAGTCCATGTCATACTTCTGAGCCAAAGACTTGACCTCCTCTTTCGTAAAGCCGAAGAATTGTGCCATCTTACGCGGCTCTACCATGGAGTATTCCAAGAAATTGTTCAATGCCGACTCTGTTTTATATTTTTTTATGGGGAGTATGCCAGTCATATAGGCACCGGCAAAGACGTCCGATGACCTGCCGCCCTTGAAAAGCCGACGAAGCCAATCGACATATTCATCCATAGCCTTGGTTCCAGCCTTGAACTCGCGACAGATGGCATCCCACTCATCAATGATGAAAAAGAACTGCTGACCTTTGGCTTCTACGATACGGACGAGTAGATCCATTAAGTCATCATCGTCCATTAAAGGTACATCTGGATAAACTTTCTGAATGTCTGCTTTGAGCCTGTTGTCTATCTGCTTCACGATAATATCATCCTTGAAGCGAGTTACAAAATCAGACATGTCTAAATAAATGACTGGATACTTGTTCAGATGCTTCTCAAACGATGGGGCATCAGCAATCTCAAGATCTGTGAATAGTCCGCGTGAATCGCAAGACTGGTCATAATAGGCACAAAGCATCTCTGCTGCCATCAATTTTCCGAAACGACGACAGCGGGTCACGCAACCAAAACGCCGTTTACTGTATAACGTTTCGTTCACCACCGCTATCAGCCCTGACTTATCCACGTACTCCCCATTACGGGCAGACTGGAATCCTGCATTGCCTATGTTGATGTATGTGCCCATTCTGTTTTTAATCTTGTGTTTCTGTCAGTCGTAAATTGGGTTTGGTACCTTCATGACCATATTATTGTAGAATTCAAATGCAAAGGTATGACTTTTTTGTGAAACCACCAAATATTCTATAGAATATTTACAATTTATGACTACATATGGCATGAATCATGCGGTTTCGCAGTTTTACGGCAGTCCCAAGAGTCCAGGAAGTCCGTAGAAAAGAAAGTGTTTCCGTGGAGATGATGGTCTAAGAAGTCTGGTGGTCAAGGAGTCAGGGAGTATCGGCGCAGGACGCCTTTTGTGTCGCAGATTTACCCAAAGCGAAGGCAAAAGAAGAAACTTTACTTGTGATAGTAAATGATATGAGAATGAAAAATAGTTACTCATACTTTTTGTTTGACTTTTACGCATTAACATCACTTACTATATAACCACTTATTATATAAGTTGTTATATATGGTGTATATAAAACCCTTATACTCACTATACGTGATGTTTTTAGTGGTTTCCCTGCAAAAGTATTGTCAATTATGGTGTTGCTGAGGGTGCTTTTATTGTTAGAATACGTTTGAAAGAAAGTTTACAAAATATTACTCTAAAAGTAAAACAAGTTGTTTTACTTCTGTAAACCCTATACTTTTGCATCGTTAACGCGATGGTTACCAAAGTAAAACAACTTGTTTTACTGTAAGAGCTGACTCGTCTACGCAGGGTTTTGCTGTTTCGGCGAAGATAAATGGGGGTAAAAGTGATGTTGAAAGGATTACCATCACCTCTGTAAATCATTTGTAGCCAGTTGCTTGCAAAGAAAGTGATGGTAGTGCACTTCTTTCAACTTTCTCTCGGGGAAAGTGTCTTATCAGCGACGCACTTACCCTCTCTAAGAATGAGGTTGCCTACGGACTCGAAGAACCAAAAAAGGACCCGGCGCCGGCGCCGAGTCCAATCTGATTTAACCCAAATCGGTCGTTAGGCTGTTATGCGCTAACAAGCTTTCTTTTTGTCATCTGTCCCGCCGCTTTTCGATTACAATGGAACCCCATTGCGCACTCAAACCAGCAGCACATCTGTTCCAAAATGAAGGCTGTTTTCATCATAACGCTAATGACCGATTCGGGTTATAGAGTAATTGTGGTCTTACTTTACCAAAATCTTTTCGCCGTCTTTGATGTACAGTCCCTTCTTCGTGGGCTTGCCGTTGAGGATCCGACCGTCGAGGGTATGCCAGACGGGGGTGGGGTCGGCGTTGCTGACGGTGGAGATGCCTGTGGTGCCAGAAGCGGCGTTGCCAATGGCGAGTGCAAAGCTACGGGCCTTGGCCGGTTCGCCATTCTGCTCTACGGATGTGTCAAGATAGACGCCGCCTGCGGCGATGGTGCCTGCCTGTGAGAGGTAGAACACATCATTATAGATGAGATATACCTCGCCCAGTGTCACTGTCTTGCCACCTTCCGGAGCCACCTTCAGCAGGTTCGTCGGGGTGGTAGCGCCCTTGGTGTCACTACCCTGCTCGGGTGCTCCCGATGTACGGAAATCATCGCCTTTCAGCTCCTTGCTCAGTAACAAAACGGGCATGTTGGCAGGGATGATGCTGTTCTCAACCTCCTGTGTCAAGAGGATGTTGTCCTTGATGCCGGTAATGATGATAGCTCTCAGCACGGAGGGCACCTTCACCGCCTTGCTGAAGCAGAAGGTGTCGTAGCTGTTGGAGGCACCAAACTCTACGCCCTCCATCTTGACTGCGTTCTTACTGTCGATGCTCAGGTCCTTCCACCCATCGGCAATCGTGTACTCGTTATACAGATTACCTGGTACATCGATGGTCAGGCCAGTGTTGGCAGGAACAGCGTCCTTACCAAGACTGATGACGGCCTTGTCGTTCAGGATCTGAATGCTTGACAGGCTGGTGAAGCCCTCGAACAGGTTCTCACTGATGGCGGTGATGCCCTCGCCGATAACCACATTCGTGATCTTTCCCTTCAGCATCTCCCAAGGGGCCGATGCCCCTTCTTCCATGGCGGGAATACCTGTGTCGCCAGTGAAAGTCAGCGTCTTGACCTCTACCTGCCGGGCCTCTTCACCTTCGCCAACGGTTACCGTCTCTGTTTTCACGTCCCATTTCACGGCATCCTTCTCGCCGATGGCGCCGGATGTGGCAATCTGATGGAAGCCAGCCTCATAGACCAATGCACCCAGTTCCTTGTAAACGGTAAAGGTGTAGTCACGCTCTGCGGTGAGGTCGGTAGGGTCCTCGCCCTTGAGTTCCAGGGGATCGGCAATCTTCGGACCTTCCTCGTTTTCGCTTGTCCTTCGGACTGTGGCCCTTGTAGGTACAACGATGATGTCACCCTTGGCTATGTAATAGCCGTCCGCAGGTGTTACGGTGATGACGACATCGACATAGTCGGTTTCTGTTGCAGAAGCGGTCTGCGACTTTACCGACACAGTTCCGCCTGTGAACTCGTTGAAACCAACATTCACCAGGTTTTCCTGGCTTTCCTGAGCATTGGCTCCGATGCTGACCATGGCCAGCAGGGCAATGCATAGCAGCTTTTTCATTGTCTTTTTCATACTTGTTCTTTTTTGTTTTTATAATTTATTGCTATTCGTCATTTATCATTTATAGGTTGTATTACTATTTTACCGACAGTTTCTTCGTATACACTCCGTCAGCCGTCTGTACGATATAGATGCCAGAGATGTTGACACGTGTCTCGATGGTCTCGCCTGGCTCGATGGTGAACGTGCTCAGGGCGATACCTGCTGTGTTGACGATGCGTACGTCGGTAGGCAGATGCAGATTGGAGGTCACCACCACCAGATGCTTCTTGGCGTAGATCTCCAGGCCACCGCCAATCTCTTCCTTCGAAGGATCGCCATGCTCTTCCACACCCTTCAGCTCCGACTGGTCGCTGCTGAAGACGATGCTGCGGGTCGTCGCACGGGCACCACCATTAGATGCTGCGGTGAAGTATGGCCGGAAGGCCGTTACCTTTGCTTCCGTCGTGTTGGTGTTATCCTCCACATAGCTATTGCCGTCAGCATTGAGTAGGAATGCATGCTTACTGTTCTCCAGTCTAGGATTGTTCAGATAGTTTGGTTTGAACGTGTAGCCGCTTACTGTCACACCCGTCTTATCATCGCTTCTCCCAATAGAGGATCCTGTAGGCGAAGCAAATGTGACAATCTGCTTGCCAGGACTTGCGATAACACCTTCACGGTAGCGATGGGCAGGTGTCCAAGTGCCGCTCAGGTCAAACTCATAGTAGGTGCTTCCCGGGAAGCCGATAAGGTAAGGCGTACCTCCCTGTGAGTACGGATAGTTCGTCACAGGATACAATTCTTCCAGGTAGTCCTCACTGTAATACCGCTTTTGGTATTCATCCGTATTCTGATCCCAATAGCTTTCTTTACTATAATAGTAGTCCCACAGGAATGTGTTCGAATAGTCTTTCCTGTTCGTACCGACAGCCAGCGGATTGAAGGTGGCCTCCTTTACGCCATCCACATCTGTCGACTTGAATGTCTTACTGCCATCGAGTTCGCGCAGCCAGTATTCGTGGCCAGCTGTGCTGCCCTGATAGAAGTGTGTAATCTCACCCTTGTCCTGCGTGGCGACAATCTCGGCCTCGAATGGCAGGCTGACGCCCTCCCAGCCCTTGGTGGTGCGCTTCGGGGTAGCATCATTGCTCCAGGAGGCCGTCACGAAGTTGTCGGGTTGACGCTGATACCACATTCGGTAGTCGCTGCCCATTCTATAAGGTATCGGGCAGTTGAAATCGCGCTTGTCCACCAGCAGATGGTCGGTCGTGGTTGTCAGGTCGCTCTGCACCAGATGGCCACGGATAGACGAAGTGGATGCATTGTAAATACGTCCATAGGTCTTACCGTCATTGTATTTGCCACCGGATTCCGTGTACTGTTCATACACTGGCTCAGAGCGGTTGGCTGCTGAGCCGATGAAGTAGCTGTTCAGCACGTCGTAACTATTCTTGTTGGCATAGCCGCCATTTGTCGCTGTTTCTGCCGGAGCATAGACCAACAGGTTGGGTGTCTCACCATTGTTGGACACACCTATCAGACCATCATCATCGAGCAGCGGCTCATAGAATAGACTGTTGTTCCAGCCCTGCTTGTACTTCTCAGAGCCGCCTATGTCGTTATGTCCGGAGAAGTCTACTGCCGTCATATTGGGATAAGCCGGTTTCAAGTCGGTGTCGGTGACGGTCTTTGGTGCAGAGTAAGCCGTCAGGTAGGCCTGTGGATTGTAGTGAACCACGGACTTCTCCTTGCTGCGGAAGTAAGCCGGTGCACGGTAGACGCGATTGCTCTGCTTGGAGTACGGAATCCGATTATCCTGCTTGAAGATTCGCGACGGTATCTCCTGGTGCTGGTTAGACTCATCGTAACCATAGGTCAGCATCTGTCCGAAGAAGAGATAGTCGTCGGGCCAGATCGTAGCGAAATAGGCAGTGGCATCCGTGCCCTCTCCGATCACCCTCATACGATCGTCATTGCCTTCCGGGACGGTTCCTCCCGCATAGCGGAAATCGCCATCGTAGAAGCGGTTCTCCACATAGCCCAGATATGGCAGGGTCACACCTTCCGGCACCTTCATGTCGGGCTGATAGTAGGCAAACGCTTTAGGATAATTACTGGTAGCAGGCAGGTCTGGCAATTTGCCTTCATCATCGACGGTGAGATACAGGTACGGCTCCTTCTCGCCTGTCCACGACGTGTTGTTGTCGTAATAGCGCTTAGCCAGGTAGAAGCCATTCAGGTCGTATGCCACCTCACCATTGTAGAACGAACGGTCTGGCATCTTAGTGGCAAGGCCGTCAGCGTAAAGGGCGGCATTACTCTCCGGATAGTAGCAATTGACCAATGGAGTGTAGCCCTCTACCGTTGGATTACCAAAGACAGCCTTTGGCTTACTTTCCTGCGGTGTGGAGCCCGTCGTACTGATCCAGCAGTTCTCCACGAAGCCATCACCTGTATCTGCCACACCAGCCGTAGTGAACGAGCCGGTGACACCAAGGTTATAGACGCTGCCGCATAGTTTGCCGAACAGCGATTTATTCAGGCCGCTGATGGTATAACCGTCGCCGTGCAGGTTGCCCTCGAAGCACTGGGTATCATCGCCGATAGACGTCCAGTCGGTGTAAGCCTTCGGGCTGATATTACTGTTGAGAATGAACTCCAAACGGTTTCCGCCCTTGACACGGCTGTTGAGCAGGGCATGATCCTTCGTGGCACCCTCTGTTGCTACGGAGGTCTGCAGGCTCAGGTCGAAGAAGTCCTTCAGCAGGTCGAGCTCGCTCTTTGTGGCATTGCTCTCGCAGTCGCGGTTGTCGAGATAGATCTTCGAGTTGCGCATCACATCAGGATGATCCACGTACATGTGATGCTCCTTATCCAGCATCACAGCATCCAGGTCGTGGTAGTTAGCCACGCTGATGGGTACAGGATTCGAATAAGTCTTGCCCAGATAAGTCCTGGAGTAGAAGGCCACCCACACTTTCTCGTTCTGATACCAATAGAGCTTGGTACTGTTGTTGGTGAACGGCTGTCCGTTGCGGTTGTGCTCGGCATCAGTCTCATCAGTGTACATCTCCCATCCGTTGGAGATGATTTCATAGAGTCCGGGATTCACCGACGGCGCCTTCATGCCCACAGGGGTACCTGGCAGTACGGTGGGCGGCGGGTTCAGCGGTCCTATCTCAGGTACACCGCTCTCCAGCTGCAGGTGAATGTTCACCACATGCAGCTCGTTCACGTAGCTCACGCCCTCACCCTCGTCGTCGGCCTCATAGTAGTTGTACTGGTAGACCACGGTGATGACCTTCTCTGATGTCACATCCTTGGCATTCGACTCGCGACTGACGTAGAGCGTGGTGGTTTCCGTCGGCTCCATACCCTGAACGACAAAGTCCTTCTGGAGGTTGGGAACGTTGTTCCTATAGTCACTCTCGGAGATGACAGAACCGGCAGAACCAAATGTGCCGCTCATTGGAGTGATCGTGGTTGAGGTGCTTGATGGCGTATAGCCTTCATAACAATAGTACACAGTCCGCTCTGCGGATTCTTTGGTGAATTGAACAGTCTGGACTTTGTTCTTACTGTCGGGGTCCAATGCCTCATATTCCTTCTGTGTGAGATCCTGTCCCTTGGCGAAAGGCACACCGCCGTAGATAAAGTTCTCTTTTGCGATATAGACGTCCTGCAGGTCGGAACCGGCATCAATCTTAAGTCGGGTATAATGGAGCTGCTCGTTCGGAATGTAATTCTCAAAGTCCTCACGGGAGATAGGAGCAGAACTGCTGGTCAAAGTATGCTCAACATTATTTCCGTCTTTATATGTAATACTTCCCGTTCCCGTATAGACCGCCGTGTACTCCACGGGTTTGATGTCGCTATAAGGACTGCGATAAAGAGAAGTATTACCCGAATACGTAGGATCAGACAGCACGTCGAGGGCATCGTAGTTGAACTCGAACTTATCGCGGTCATCGGTCAGCGAGCACCATGACTTCAGGGCACTGTAGTTCTCACCTGACTTGAAGTACTGGCCGCCATACTTTCCTCCTGTCTTACAGATATAGGCCTTGGTCAGACACGACTCGACATATTCTAATGCTTCAGCATCTGTGACATCGTCCGTATTGGACTTGTTATTGTTATAAGTCATGTATTTGCTTGCAAGAGTGCTCAGCTGACTCAGTCCTACCAGTTCGCCTCGCAGGATAAAGTCTTCCTCACCCAACTGTATGGTGTTGACGCAGACGAAGGCCTCCTCGTAATTAGTATCGCTTCCCACTTCCGACTTTGGCTTGGCGTTACCGGCCTGAACGTTTCCTGTAGCCACCTTTGCCACGTAAGCCTCATCCACTGAAGCCTGTCCTGTTGGCTGAGGAGTCATTGTTGAAACGGTCGTGGTGTAGTCATCATAGACTTCCTTAGCGATGATTTCTCCTTCTTCATAATCACGCTGGCCATACAGACCTGCCTGCTGTCCCTCCTTCAGTCTGAATGTCGGGCCTTCACGGTAGGTGCTCGCATCTGTTGATGAATTATAATCCTCTTTCCTCTTCCTATTGGTAGTTACAGTAGTGCCGTTAACGGTGTAGGTGCTGCTACCAGAAATAGGACTATACCAGTCATCCCAGTCTTTCGGGCTGTTCATGTCGAGGGTGAGGACATAACCTGTATTGTGGCTGATGTTATTCGACGTACGGAACATGTCTTCGAAATGCTCCACGGGCTTGCCCTTCTTGTCGAGAACAGAGTTCATGTTGAATGATGCAACATCATCTGGCAGCATGGCGTAAGTACCCGTAGGATATGTAACGCCATTGACAGAGCAAGTGTCGATGTTGACATACGTATCTTTGACGAAGTACTTCTGTTCGTTTGCCGGCAACTGATTCCAGTCCCACCAGGTGATGACATCGTTCAGATGGTAGGTCTCGCTCTCGTTGTTCACCTTCACACCGTCTGCAGTCATCTTTGTGGTCTGAGTATAGTCGCCATAATATGCATAGCGGTTCTCCTGGACGTTGAGCAGCTGCAGCTTACCGTTCGAGCCAGCCGTGATGGTCAACGGTATTCTCACCTCCTTAGAGTAGGCAGAGGCTGAGCCGGCGTATGCCGACACCACCTGGTCGTAGATGTACACCTCACCCTTGATAAACCAGTAGTGGGCGGGCGACTGTACATAGCCGTCTCTATAGACACCATTGTTGGGATAGCAGTCGTCGACAATACGCTTCGTCTTGTGGATGAAGTTGCCGGAGGTCTCGAGGTCGAGAATTTGTGGGTCATCACCACTACCTTGGTGATAAGTGTAACGCTTATGGGTACGTGCTTCAACGTTGCTTCCATTACTTGCCCCTTTGTTATAGTCAGAGAGAAGGACGTTTTCGTACTCTTGGTGCTCAGTGCGTACGCCATGCTCGTTCTTGGCATAGACATAGCCACCGCCCTCGATATCCTTCTTCACGTTGATGAGGTCGAGTTCCACGATACCGGTGATATAGCCATAGTCTTTCTTGGCAGGCGTGCTGTTCTCTGTGGTCAGTTCCAGGAACACACCTGATGCCAGTGCCACCTGATTATGACAAGTACCGTTGTTACGGTCACGCTTGGTCAGGCGCTCTGTCTTCCAGTTGTAGTAAGTATAATTCCCACCACCATCTTTTGCAACCGGTACTCCAGTTTTGCTCTGTGAATCATATTTGAGGTAGACATCATCGAACTTCACGTCGCTGGTCAGGTTACCCAAGTAGTTCACCACGCTGTAGATACCGAAATAGTTGCCATGTACTTTCGACTTGTCGTCCGTATCACCAGCCACAGACAGCTGCTTGTTCAGCGACACCTCGCCCACGCGGTTGATGGTGTACTCTGTCTTGTCGTCCGAATCAACCACACGGTCCTTGGCACCCTGGAGCACCATGCGCGAGCCATAGACACCACAGAAGTCGGCGCGCTGGATGGTATTCAGCAGGCGGCCGGCATAGATGGAGCAGAAACCGAACTGCTTCCAATAGGTTTCGTTTTTGAAACTTTCATCCAGATGTTCATACTCCTCTTCGCTGATTCTGTCATTCACATGATACTCGTGCCCATTGATTGTAACCTCTTGTTGGCACTGGTATTCCAACTGGAAGTAGGCACGCTCGCGGTTGGTCAGCTTCTGATACTCTGCCAGCGAGATTTGCGTACCCAGTCCGTAGTAGTCGGTGCCGTAGTTGGTGATGTTCAGTTCGCGGTAGCCGTCGACCACAGAGAGGTTGCCGCCGCCGTAGATACCACCGGTATGCTCCGTACCGATAGAGATGAAGTCACGATGGTAGACATCGTAGACGGTCGCCGTAGAATTGCCGAACACCGTGGGGGCGTTGGCATAGGTATTATCGCTGTTCGTCGACACATTGCCACCCGCAAACACGGCATTGTGGATGGTGATGCCTCGTTCCTTTTCGCCATCCGCATCGCCAGTGTATAGCTCAGCCCATTTGCCTGCCCATGCACCATTGGTCTTCGTTGCCTGCAGTGTGTTCAGATAGTCTGTCGGCACATAGTCATATGCATTGTAGGTCTTGCCATCATAGGTTATGCTATTGCCAGGTCTCACCTGCAGATAAGGCGAGATAATCACCGAGCAGTCCTCGGTGAGGGTCTCACTGCCTGAAGCGCCTTCATAATAGTACCAATGGTTAGGTGAGCCGGTTGTTCCTTTGGGGTTGGCTGCTTTGTCGGCGATGGTTTTGGCATTGAAGTAGCCATTTCCGAATACGTAGCCCACGTCGCCGCCGCCAAACACGTTGCCGTAGCCGCCGGTACCGTCAGACTGGAGTGCCATACCTTCCACCGTACCGATCTCACCTCCGTGGATATGCACCTCTGTCTGTCCGAACACATAACCGTCAGTATAGAGCTCATGAGTACCACCATATCCCAAGATGTTATAGCCCTTGCCGCCGCCAAACACGTTGCGCTTCACATGGCCGTTGAACAACTCGATACGTGTCTTGCCATACTTATAAATAGCCTCCAACTCACGATCCAAGCCCGTCAGGTTTTTGGTCTTTCCACGACCCACGGTGGCAATCTCACCGCCACCGTAGAGACTGCTACGGACAATGCCGCCCCACATTGTGACGTTGGTAAAGTCCACAAGGCTCTTATCGTCGTAACCACCACCGAAGGCATTGCCGCAGTCCTTCAGTCGGCCTTTTCGCTCGGAGGGGACTGCCCAAGTAGCATCGCTGACCAGCTCCTCATAGCGCGCTGTGGTCTCCTCTGAGTCACTGACGATATTGCCCTCTTCATCAAGAGCCTGACCAGCCAGAAGGTGAACATAGCCAATATATCCGTTGTTGATGGTCAGGTTGGCTGTTCCATAGACAGGGCCACCCTCACCAGCACCATAGGCATTACGCTGAACGGCAGGCACGCCTTTGTAGAAGCCATAACCTTCAGGCAGCGTTGCCTGATCCTGATCTTCACGGATACCAATCGTGACATTGGAGACACCAAGGATATCATCAGTCGTTTCTGTCGTGCTTGTATCGTGATAACCCACGGGGCCTTCATAACCACCGCCATAGACATTACGCAACGTACCTCCTTCTATATAGGCATTGGTGGTGGCGACAAAGTCGTTGCCGGAATCGTCATCCTTAGCCACTTTATACTTATCATATACGGCACCACCCCACCCGGCTGCGTAAACATCTTTGTTAACCGTACCGCCATGCAGACCGATATAGGTGGTTCCGCTGACAGAAGCATCGGCACCCATGCCAGCACCATAGGCATAACCAGCCACGTATGCACCCTTGTTGATATAGACATTGGTGTTGGTCTTCTCACCCAAGGGATTCGTCTTCACCAGATAGCTATTCAATCCTTCATCGGTATAGCCTGTAGGCAGATCTTGAACAAGGCCAGATTTTTCGACAGACTGTTTATTAAGCACCATACCGCCATAGCCGCCGCCATAGACCTCATACACACTGGCATCTTTATTCAAGTTCACCTCGGTGTACTGTGCCCAGGTGTCCTTACCGTAACCGGCACCAAAGACCTTCGTGGTATAACCTTTCGCTTTGTTTTGCACCACCGGAACGTCAATGTTGATCCTGCAGTAAAGGGTTCGGCGGGCACTGTTGTTACCACCATAGATACCTCCCGACATCAGGTTGCCGTCTTTATCCAGATCTTCATCTATCCAATGCCCCAGCATCACGGCATCACGGCTATGATAGTTGACGTTGGACTCGAACACATCGCAGGGCTTTGCGATGTCCAAGCCGTAAGCGCCGCCGAAGATACGGTTCAGGTAGATGGTAGAACCTTTAGGCACATTGACGATGGTACGCCGCGTAATACCTTCCTTGTAGCTGGCACCATAGACATCCTTCAGATGGCCACGTATCAGGTCGATCACCGTAGATGCAGTGACACCGTCATCATTGTCTTTGGCCACCGTGGGAGTCAAAGCAGGTATGGTTGTTTTTCCTATCGTGGTGGCAGATTCAGCATAGCGCATACCAACGCCACTATAGTCGCCGGCACCAAACACCTCCGTATTAATGAAACGAATATCGTCGTCCTGCCTATTATCTATCAGCACGTAACTGCGATCCTGCATCTTATCACGGTCGCCATCGCTGGCATGATTGTAGGCATGCCCCTGTCCTGCACCGTATATTTTCTTTACTGCATTACGAGTATCGCTATTGGGCTTGAAATTCACGAAAGCATTGTCCATCCAGGGTTTATTGAACCCTGAACGTGGTGTTCCCTTATTGTCGTCAGTTGTATCCGTATCACCATTCGTATAGGTATAGCTCTTATAGTGGGAATCCGTATAGTCGTAGTCACCGTAACAGCCACCGAAGATGTATTCAACGCGACCCTGAACATATTCGGTGTAAGCCGATGCTTTCAGCACATCCGGGGCAGGATTGTTATCGTCATCCTTCTTGTTCTTGGGGTTATACACCATACCCAAGACATCGATATCTGTACTAAGACGATCTTTAAAGTCTGCACCGCCAAGAATGCGTCCGCCAAGATCATTTCCGCCATAGATGTGGTCACGAATCCATGGGAAGCCCAGATCGTTTTCATTTTGGGAATTACGGCCCACATAAGTCTCGGTATGCCCCAGAATGTCAGCATTACAAGAACCGGCGAAAGAGTTGAAGATGCGGCCATTGCCCAGGTTGATGTGGGTGTTGCCAGCAATCAGTCCTTCAAAGCTGCCACCATAGATAAACTCGGCCTCTGCCATCTCCTCATGGTCGATGACTTCGTCGGAGTTGTCCTTATCACCACGGTAAGTACCTGGATATTTGTGAATATCACTTAGGTTGATATAGGTACTGTAATCCTTGTTGTATTCGTATGTCAGATTGTGCTTAGACGGGTCATTAGGATCAGGCTCGTAGCTAAGAGCTTGGCCTATGGCACCCTGCTCACCACCACCGAAGATCTGGAAGGTGTAGCCGGCATTCAGGTTGATCGTGGCACTACCCCAAATCTCAGAATCGGCACCATAACCGCCACCGAACACATTCAACGCACGGCCCAGCGGGTCCATACCCTGTTCGCCAATAAGGACTCCTGTATTGCGATATTTGATGTTATAGTTTCCATCATACAACTTAGCTTCACCCTCATTCTCCTCCACCACGTCGAAGATGGCATTATCTCCCGTACGGTCCACCAGAGAAGCATTCAGGTTGATGACCACATTACCGTTGACGTGGCCATTGCTGTAGCAGCCGCCATAGATGTTACCACCGTGGAAACGACGGTATAGATCTTTCTCGGGGTCGTAGGTAATGTCTCCACCCTTATCAACGGAAGACATTGCTGTATAAGTCTTTGTTTCCGGATTGAATGTCCTGCTGTCAACAGTATTCCACTCCAAGATGCGGTTGCCGTTGGTATCCAACACAAATTGCTCATTGCCTTTGTCATCCAGAATGGCCTGATAATTGGCATCTCTTTGAATCTTCCATCGTTTCGGCTGAATCTTCAGACCGCCGAAATTCAGTATCAACTTATTGCCATTGGCACCAGGATCGCCCAACAGACCGCCCAAGTACTGGGCATTGAGCTTCGTTACTCCATCGTATTTCTCATAGACATTGGCCATGTTACTGCCACCTACGACTTTATCATAGATAACCACCTTGTCGTTGAAACTAACGTTGAAAGTACCGTTAATCTTCATGCTACCGACGTTACCTCCACAATAGAAGGAACCAAACTGTGTGGAGTATGCTTTATAGGTCTTCGTATAATCCCTCTGGTCCTCCGGTTTCGCATTTTCAGTATCATCACTATCGAAAACGACTTCCGGCTCAATCATCATGGCCACACCGTCCATGTATTTATCGAACTGTACGGAGTTAGTCAAATTCATCGTGCTGAAGTCATAGTCCTGGCCTTCTAAAGACACAGTTCCTGCATATCGTTTCAGGATTTCATCGGTGACCAGATTCTCACCATTATTGCCGAGGAACACCTTGTCGGCAATGACATACGAACCAATTTTCAACTGAGCTGTTGCACGCTTATTGGAGTCAGCGTTGCGCAGCGTCGCGCTGTTTCCACCACAATAAATAGCGCCGCCAATGATGGTAGGTTTAGCTTCCGTACCCATCACATGGATAGACACAGCCTCCGCATTGGGCCGGAAAGCGTTCAGAGCGTCCACAGAACTCGAAGCTGTGGATGGGTCATAGTAGAAGTCCCTGAACTCATCGTTATCCTTCAAATCTGGATTGTCAGTATAGGCATACGAGCCGTTACCGCCGCCATAGACATCACCTTTGATACTTGCATAGATACCAACGGCGTTGCCTCCTGTCACGTCGCCAGAGATGTCGTTACCGCCATAGACATTGTTAATGTCGCCACCTCGGACCAGCACACGGGCAGAAAGACCTGCGGGGAATTTGTATTGTTGATTGCCATCAGCATCGTGCAATTGGATATCAGACGATGAAGATTCAACAAAGGTGCCGCTTTCAAGCGTACCAGAAACCAAGGGACGCACCGCGGCCATGCGGCAGCCGCCAAAGACGTTGTCGACCACGATGGAAGAATTGGCAAATATCTCCAGCAACAAGCCTTCCTTATGCGTCATCGCTCCTTGGTTACCACCACTATAAAGATTGCGAATCTTGCCAGACTGCAGGTGCCATGTAGGTTGAATGGCCATCTCTGCCTTGTTGTTACCGCCAAATACTCGTGCAAACTGGAAGTCTTCGCTACTCACTTGTGTGGAAACAGTGTTGAGCCCCATTTCCTTCATGCGGAATTTGAGTCCATCATCGTCAATATTCAGTATCGTCTTCAGATGGTCATCCGTAGTCACAGAACTGCTGTTGTTGACACAGATATCCGTGGCAGATGTCACCGTGGCGTTGTTTCCACCACCATAGACGTAAGCAATGGTACCACCACGCAGCTCCAAATAGGCCTTACTAAGTTCGGGCTTGATCATTCCCAGGTATGGGCTGCCCGGCGATCTATAATCATAGTCGCCATTACCACCGCCAAAGAGCTGGCCGATGAAGATATGATAAGGCTGAGTGGTAGAAGCAGATTCACCCGTTCCTGTCGTAACGGTTCTCTCCTTGGTCGTTAGGACAAAGGCACTGTATTTTTTTGTATTTTTGCCTGCATTAGTCTCTCCTTCAGCAGGGGTGATGCCGTTTGCCGCGGCATCTGTCAGCTCCGTTGGAATGGGATTTGTTTCCTCAATAGATTCTCCTACCTTTCCTGCGATATCATTACCGCCATAGACATAGTTGATGACGATATTGTCGCTCATGTGCTTACCATCGATATTGACGAACGCATGACCACCGACATTGGCCTGACGGGCGCCGCCATAGACGTTTTGTAGGTCGCCGGCATGCACCGTGACCTTGGTATTGCCATCAGTGTCACCGGCGTTACCGCCGCCATAAACGTTACCACCAATAGTAATCTGCGCCCTGACCGCCGTCGCCGCCAGAAGCATCATCAAACTTATTATGATATATCTCGTCTTCACTGCTTTATTCACTTTTCAGTCTTACTTTCCACCGAACTCCATTCTTCTGTGGTGCCCGTTTTACTGGAGAAACTGACACCTATCTTATATATAGTACGGTCATCTGTCACGTAAGCCTTGGCATAGCCTCGGTCTTCTATCTGCTGCAGGGCTTTCAGCAACTCACGGTTTGCTATGAGCTGCTGATCGTCAGCAGGATTATCCGTATCCAGCAGGTCGAGCAGTGGCTTGTCGTACTCGTCGAAGAGCACCACCACGCGACGACCGGTCTTCCCATGGATGGCGGGAATCAGACGGCGGAAGCGCAAACCGAGGTCACTTGTATCCTCTGGAGTGATGTCGTATTTCCGCTCGGCTTCCTTCACCTGACTGAACAGATAGTTGCGTAGTGAGTCACCTTCGTTTTTGAACAGTCCGTTGAAATCGAAGGTGATGACAGGATACTTCGTCCACTCCTGCTCCAGGTCCATGATCTTCAGCCCCTCGAAGAGGTCGCGGCGGCACTCGAAGTACGCCTTCAGGGTGCTTATCAGCAGGCTCTTGCCAAAGCGTCGCGGGTGGGCCAGGAAGTATATGTGTCCCTGGGCCAACTTGTATATCAAGTCGGTCTTGTCCACGTATACGTAACCGTCTTGCCGCAACGTCTCAAAGCTCTGTATGCCTATTGGATATTTCATCGTCCTCTATTCAGTCATCATTATTCTATCGTTATCGTCGGGTTGTCCAAGTCTGGCTCCGACAGCACATACAAGTATGTGGGGTTCACCGTGAGTTCTATGGGACGCTTCTGTCCTCTCTGGATGCCATTCAGCATAGAAGCCAGACTGTTTGTTGCCTCACAGTTTTCACGTATCTTGTTTCCTTGTTTGTCATACACGTCATAGGTGCTGACAACTGAGAGCGTGGAGGGCGAAGAAGCGTATGCCGGAAGGAAATACCCTGTCACGTCTATGATACTCTCATTTTCTTTCAATTCCATACCATCAGCATCTTCAAAGAACGTCTGTTCCGCAGGACTGGTATCCGCATTCTGACCTGTGTTCTGTATTGTGGTGATGGTGCTGATAGGGTTGGTCTGTCCGTTGTTCAGCTTTATACTGACATTTGCCTTGTTATACATTGTTAGGCTGTTACAGACAAACTTCATTGACTTCAACTTGATGGTACGCAGTTTGTTGTAGTTCGGGTCAATCATGATCTTGAAGTTGGCTGCCGCATATAAGTGGTCCATCAACAGAGAGATGCCCTTTATCCGGGTGCCTTCCACAGGATCCTCTTCAGTCTCTGCCAAATAGGAGAACTTACCCCTTACCACGTTAGCCGGGTTGTCTCCATCGCCGATGCCGATGATGACGCACAAATCCTTTACAGAGAGGGCATTGACACCCTTTAGTTCCATAGTGGCACCCGTTACGGTATTTCCGCTCCAGGTAGGCGTTATCACGCTCTCTTTTACCACATCAGAGGGCATAAAGCCATAGATATAGTAGGTATTACCTACATCTACATACACGCCTGAGTTCCATATGTCTTTATTCTCATTGTTCTTTCCTGAATAGGTCACGTATCCGCTGGAGCTTTTCGTGGTGTTTTCTGCAGAATCCCAATAGGCCAGATACATCAGGATGGATGTGCCTTTTGCTAGCTCTGTCTGATCTTCGGAAGAGTTACGGGTCAGAGAGCGCACCTGAAGCTGTTCGCCCTGCTGCACGTCGGGCTCAGACTGCTCGGAACAGCCTGTGAGCAGACTGCCCCAAATGATGAGCAGCACCGTCAGCCATGCACTCTGTATATATCTCTTCTTCATCTTTTTTTTCCTTTACCAGTTATACACATTGTGGTTGCTTGTGGGCAAGGTATCCCATTCGGTGAACGACACCGTAAATATTCTCAGGTTGTTACCTCCTGCGAAGTAGCCGTAGACAATCCACGTATGGTTGCGGGAGAAATCACCAGCTTCCGATAGGGAGAACGCCTCGTTCCTCAGTTCGTCACTATCGCCCACAGTATAATAGATTTTTCCTGTTATCACCTTGTCGGATTCACGGAGATAGACTCGGCAGCCTTCCACGATTTCCCGCTTTACGTCTTCTGTCTCTGTCTTTTCCAGTTCCTCATTAATCAAGTTCTCGTATTCCTGTCCGGAACTGGCACCGTTCCAAGCGAACTTCGCTGGATCGAGGCTGGAGGGGGCAGTGATGGGTATATCAGTGCTGCCTGTCTTGTCCAACAGGACGTTTTCAACGTCCGGCGTTCCTTCATAGCCATTATTAGAGTCAATATGGAAACTCCTAGAGGAGGTGTAGGCCTCGTTGAGGAACAGGTATTCTGCCTTTGGAATAACGGCTCCATTAAAGGTGATCTTCTTGATTTTCACCTCTTGATTGACTGAGGCAGAACGGCTGAAGATGAACCGTACCTTTGATACGGCACGAACCACCTGCACATTGTCTATCGACAGCACAGGAGCATTATATGTGACCGGCTGGTTCTTCAATACGCCTGACATAGGCAGATAGTCTCCATCTCCCAAGCTTGTCTTTGGCGTGGTCAGGCCAAAGGGGTCTTTGTCTGCGGCATGTTCTATCATGATAGCGTCAAGTTGCTCACGGGTAGTACTGCCATCGGGAACAGAAGTGATATTGCTGTTGTCGACCATGACGTTGGTCATCACATAGACATCTACGTTGGGCTTTCGGTCGGCGAAGTCATCGCTCACTGCCATCAGGAAGGTGCCTCCGTTTATGGTGAAGTCTGGATGCAGATAACCTACCGGGGTGCCATCTTTGGCATGGTCAGGATCACTCGCCTCATGATGCTCGAACACCCAGATATGCAGGTCGGTCACCTTCTTCTCCTGGTTGTCAGCTGCCACGGGGCCGTTGTCAGCACGGGTCACCACGGGGTGCTCTGGCGTGGATACGTGAATCTGGAGCGTAGGAGCATCCTTCGGCCACTCCTGGTCATAGTTGTGACAGGCTTGGATGAACAACATCATCATGCTGCCCAACAACCATCCTATATGTCTGCTCCAGTTATTCATTCTAACCTCTTAATTCTTAATTCTAAACTCTTAACTCTCAACACTCAACTCTCAACTATTTAAGAATCACCGTGGTCGGCGTAGCTGCCTCCCAGTCTGTCTTTATCTGAACACCAATTTCCAGACGTCCGCCCAAGAGGTCGGGCAGCACGTTGTAGGCATGAGCCAGCGACTCTATTTTCATACCGACGGTTGTCGTGCGGTCTTGAGTGAACACACGGCTGTTGTAGTCTCCACTCCCAGTGCTGCTGGCTTCTGACAGTTTTATCTTACCTATCAGGTAAAACTTCGTGCCATTGTAGACTACGCCGTTCTCGCCCTTGAAGTCCCGTCCGCTGTTGTTCTGCAACTCCAGGATGACCGTCACGTCCTCATTCTCCTGGTTTTGGAGCACCAGCGTGTGGAGGAACGGTGCTTGAGCTGTGGCCGCCTCTGTCGTCATTGTTGTCAGGCAGTAGTTCGTACTACCCTCGTTTGTGTTCTTTGTGTTCAGATGGCAGTCGTACATGAACTTCTCGTCGCTCTCTCCACTCGACAGCGGCTTGAAGTCGAAACCTACGGGACGTTGCTTATCAACGATGATGCCGGTAATGGGGAACGATTCGGAACCTACTGTAACATCTTGATTGTTAGCGTCCTTCAAGGTCGCTGCCGTTGCATAGACCTTGGCGCTGAGCCGTGCTACACCATACTGCAACGGATCCTTGATGGCTACAGCCTTGGTGTTGGATGTGATGATGGAATTGTCGTAGGAATAATTTGAGAGGACGCCATCCCAAGTGGCATTTGACGCATTGTATACGCCGATTTCCACCGGGTCGTTGTTTGTCTTGATACGACTGTTACCGTAATACCAAAGCTCGGCAGGATAGGCAAAGCGGTTGACGGAATTGATGCTGACCTGCGTGTTGGTCTCCGTTTGCGGAACGAACGCATAGGTAGTCTCATTGGTCTTGGTCCATAACAGGGCTGCAGCACCGTCGGGAATGTAGAAGTCTGCGGGATAGTTGTCACATTCATTCAGGCTCGTCACCTCCTTGGTAGTTGCATTCACGGACACATTCATTCTACAGATGCCACTTTCGTAGATAGTTCCTGTATCGAGAATCTTGGCCATGACAGCCTCGGCAATGGCTTTCTCCATGGAACCATCGGCAAACGTATGCCCTGCCAATGTCTGGTATAGCCTGTTGACGAATGCCTTCACATTCTTGGCAGAGCCAGCCAGGACGTATGTCTTGTCGTTACCCTGATTGATGAAGTTCAGGTAGATGGACTTCAGCCAGGAGTCTGTGGTGTTTCTCCAATAGACAGTGTTGGTGCCCACGGTGCCAAAGACATTTGCGATAGCTGTCAGATAGCTGGCTATACATTTCGCTTGGTCGGGGATGGCCGTACTCTCGTACATGGATTCTGGCTTGAACTTCAGCGTGGCAGGTATGATCATCTTAGGCAGGGTGGTTAGTTGCTGACCTTCCATCTCTATTTGCAACGATCCATTGGCGGACTTGTCGACTATTCCATTGTTCTTGATAGTCTCAGCCCTTCCATAGACCAGGAAGGAGGCTACGCCGGGCATGAAGGTGTATTTCTGACTATAGAAGAACCGTTTTGTGTTGTTCTCCTTGTCATCACCGGTGGGATTGATGCCTTCATCCGTATAGTACCTCGGCCGGTCGGCTAACTCGATGGTTCCCTGCTTGGCAAAGGGTACGATGCGCAGTTCCTGAATGTTGCGGGAGCCAGTTCCAAGTACTTCGCTCGTCGCCATTCGGGTTGTGGGAGAGTTCTCAGCGAGCGACAATGCCAAGTCAGCCTGGACGAAAGGCATAACCTCTGCCGTCTCGTCCAGGTTCTGACAGCCCATGAGGGGCATCAGCACCAAGCTCCATCGGATGATATTCTTTCCCACTTTCACGCGCGTACCTACTTAATAATATACCTTATATTATATGCTTGGAGTCAGGATCAGACCCTGCTGCCACTCGAGGTCGACAGAGGTGCCGAGCTCGATGCTGGGGCTGCTCAGGTCGGGAATGCCGTTCGTGGCGTCGCCAAGACCTTCTGGATTGTCGGGAGAGTCAGGATATTCACCCGTATTGGGGTCTGGCAATACAGGAACGTCCACAATACCGTCGCCATCGGTATCCCAACCGGGACCGCCCTTGTCAGGATCGGAAATGAAAGTATCAGGCGTGCCATCGTCGTCGATATCAATCGGTACATTATCGGGTGTGCCATCGCCGTCTACATCTATGCCAATGGGCTTACCTCCATCATCCTTCACGTATTCAACATGTGGCTTGCCGTTCTTGATGGTGACGGTGAGTTGGGTGACGTGATCCTTGATGACGATTTTGTCCAATAACTCAGTATATTTATAGTTTGATGCTTTTGAGGGGTCAAGTTTTACGGCCAGATAGAAAGTACCACCGGCAGGAATAATACCATCGGCACCCATGAAATCAGCTCCGTTGTTTACCAGCTCCAAGGCAGCGTTCACGATCTGATCTGCCTTTGTCTCCAATGCCAGGGTTTGGTTAGCTGACGTGGTGGAGTTTGATAGTGCAGTAATGCCAGAGGGCACGGCACGGTCGTAGATAGGCATGTTCTCGTCGTATGCCGTTGTAGGCGAGAAGTCGTAGCCCACAGTGTTCTGTCCGCCAAGCAAGAAGCCCTTGAGGGTAAAGCCATTGGTGACGTCCACTTCCTTGCCGTTGGCATCGTAGAATTTGCCCTCAAGCATTTTGATCTTGGTCTCCACGCGTCCTACACCGTATTGCACGGGGTCTTTCAGTGCGATAGACTGTGTACCAGCCTCCACAGCATCTCCTGCATCCTGGTAGATGTTGTCGATGACCTCCTTCCAGGTGTTCTTAGATTCATACTGGTTTGACTTCTTCACTTCGGCGGCCTTCAATGGGGTGCTGACATAGTACCACAGGGCAGCGGGATAGAGATAGTCGGTAAGTCTCTGATGGAAAGATTCCGAATACTGGGCCGAAATATCGATGAACTCACTACCGTTCCAGCTCACGCGGGCAGCTCCGTCGGGTAAGCCGAGGTTGGTGGGAAAGCCTGTATAAGTGCTTTTAAGCGTAGCGGGAGAACCCTCGGTAAGCGATGAGCAAGCATCGCTGATCTTAGCCCTGATAGCGGTGGCTAACGGACGGGCGGGGTCAGATGCCAGCACACGGTCGGCTGAGAAATAGAGCCTGCTCAGAATAGCGGCCAACGAGTTTGACGATGCCGTTGTCAGGCCGGTGAAGTTCTTGTAGAGTGTAGCTAACGAAAGGTTGGTCGTGGTACTCCACTTGTCGTCAGGGTCTGTAGGAGTAGCTTTCGTAGTGGTGTTGGCAAGGTCAGTGAGTAGTGCTACGATGGCCTGTCCTGCTGCATCTCCTGCCTGCGGGGCATCACTGGAAACGATCTGTTCCAGCGAGAACGAGACGCCGTTAGGATTGGTAAAGGTCGCTTCCGTCAGACCTGTGGGATTGACGACGCCATACGTGAACTTGTCATCCATGGAGGTGATGGCCACCTCGGGTGTTACATCGACAGCCTTACCATAGAACATGAAATGCTTGGTACCGACAGGCACGAACTCATCGGTATAGACCTTGTAATTGATGTCTCCGGGTTTACCCAGTGCATTTGATTTAATGTATTCCAGTTTGATGATGTCAGTATTCTTCTCTGACGTTCCCGTAGGTGTCTCGCTGAAAGAAATGAGGCTGATGTTGTCGATGCCGCGGAACTGGGCTACCGTACCTGCGCTCTGAGAAACTTCGTCACTCATACGGGTTGTCCGCACCACCGATCGGGGAATAGAAATAACAAACTCTGACTTCACACCGGCGTTGCCGTTGCTGTCAAACACCACGTTCTCGTCGATTTTCTCCTCTGACGAGCAAGCCGTGAATCCTACTGTGCCTGTGAGGGCGATGGCCATCATCAAGGCGATTGACTGAATCTTTTTCATACCTTATTATTATTTCATATTTTTCGATTATAGTTCTGTGTCATCAAAATAGAGTCCTTCACCCCAGCCGAGGTTGACACTCAGGCCAAGTGTGGGACGGGGAATGTCGAGATTGGGCAGACCGTAGGTGGCATTGGCCAGGCTGGTGATGGTGATGTTCACCGTCGTGCTGCGGTCCTTGCTGAATATCTGGTTCAGCGTCTCACTGTGGTTCGTGCCTTCCGTCGGGTTCATGTTGGCTACTAAGTAGAAGGTGGCTCCCTTGACAATGGTGCCGTCGGCACCCTGGAAGGTCGGACCGTTGTTCACTAATTCCAGCGCCACCAGGATGGGCTGGTCTGCTTTCGTACCAAGTCCAAGGATATAGTCAGGCTCAGTCCATAGACCCCTTACCATAGGCTGGATGCCACCATTCAGATCCGTGTCGTAGATGGCATAGGTGCGGCTTGTGCTCACTGGCTGGAAATTATAGTCCACCTCGCGTTGTCCACCTATGATATAGCCTTTGAGGGTGAAAGTCCCATCTCCTACACTGACACTCTGGCCCTTGGCGTCAAGAAGACTGCTCTTAAGGATTCTGCTGCTGATGCAGAGACGGCCAACGGCATAGTGCACCTGCTTGACCATGGCTACAGACTGCGTGCTTCTCTTGACGGTGGTCTCGGCAGCCCCATAGCCCTGTGCCAACAGATCATCCCAGGTATCGTAGACTTTTGATACAGTCCCTTCCTCCCCCGCAAACAACACCTGCTTGTCGGAGGCGAGGATATCGGAGAACACCTGATACTGCAGGTTCATGGGATAGGCATAGTCATTGACCGAGGTCACTTCGAGATCATTGCTGTAAATTTGCTTGTCGGGTATTTCAAACTCACCCGTTGTGGTATTCCATTTGATGCGTGCGGCACCATCGGGCAGATGGATGTCTGCAGGGAAACCCTGATACAGCTCCTTCAGTTGGATGATGCCATTCTCTATATCTGGCTCCTTCCCCTCCTCACATTGGTCGGTAATCATCTTAGTAATGGCAGCCTTTAGTTTCTGACCCGGTGTCGTCTCATCAGGCACGGTAGGATCGTCGGCCGCCTTCTGATGGATCAGCTTCAGGATGAAGCCCAGCATCACCTGCACGTTATGCGATGACAGTGTGGTCAGCTGAGTCATCCGTTGGTAGGCCTCGTTCAAGTAAGCATCGCTCACCGTGGCCCACTTGTCGTCGGGGGCTGCCTCGGGGCCGGTGATGTTCATCAGGTTGTTGAGCAACGCCAGCAGCGCCTGCCCTTTCGTGCTGCCACCCAACGGAGCCGTTTCAGGACAGATCTGCACAGGTCTGAAGCGGATGCCGCTGTTGCCATGATAGTCGCTCTTGCCAAGACCGACGGTCTCGATGACACCAAAGTGCATTCGCCAATCATGCAGCGTCGGATAAGGATTGACAGTCGGTCCCCCTGCCTCATTATTATTGTTAAGTTCCTCAACAGCACTGGCGTAGAATGCGAAGTGGCTGGTGCCTACAGGTATGCTGATCTCCTGGCAGAGCGAGTAGTCCTCCTCGGTCACCTCTTCGCTTACCTCTCCACCCGAGGTCTTCATCTCAATCACACCGCCGAGCTTGTCGGATGTCGCTGTCGGATATTGGTCGTAACAGAGCAGGTGTACATCGTCGATGCCTCTGAAGTAGTCACTCTCATTATCGGTTGCGCTATGTTCCTGCACCACGTCGGATGTCATTCGTGTGGTCTTGGCAGAGCGTATGCCTACAATACGTGCCGGCAGCGAGAAGTTCAGCTGAGCCTTCACCGTCGGTACGGGAGCATTGGGATCCAGGTCGTCACTGGAACTACATGCCGTCAGCAACACCGCCAACAGCCCTACGCCCAAGAGCATGATCCTATGTACGTTTTTCCACCACATATTCAATATCCAATAATTAATCCTGGTTGCCAGTCGAGCGTCACGGAGGTGCTCACCTCTGGCATCTTGACACTCACGCTGCCATCGGGATTGATCTTCCCCTCAATAATCATCAACTGACCTGACTTGAGGGGGGTCTTTATATAGAGTATCGTTTCGGTCACGTGTTCATCAGCCCGTGTCCTGGTCTTACCAGGCTGGGGTATGTAGACACGGAACTCCCACATGGATTCCTCCCCTGGCTGTGCGATAAACGGTTCTTCCGTCTCGATCACTGTACGTGTCTTGAGATTCTGCGAGGGGAAGGAAACGGAGCAGAATCCAATCTTGTTGCCATTTGTCTCCAATCTTGTGGTTCGCACAATTGGAGGCCGTTGGCTATATCTGAATACGCTGTCACAGATGTTGAAGCCTGTGGCAAATCCGGTGCTGTAGACCTGTATGTTTTTGGTGTCGTATCCTTGCGGGTCGATGACCAAGCAGGCGGCGCAGTTGGCCATATACAGCCTTACGTTGAAGTTCTGGTTCACGCCTTCCAGCACGTTCATCGGCAGACGTGCCGTGAAGAGGCCTGTGTTGTGAGAGTCGATGGTATCCCTGTCGCGCTGTTGAAGCTGTGAGGTGTGGCAACGCTCGTCTTGAACTAGGTTGATGAGCGGGTCGTCGACAATGTTGGCCACCGCTAAGTGCATATACTCACGCATGGGTAGGTGGAGCGTGTAGCTGGCCTGGTTGGCATCCATGATGTGCTGGTCGTGCTGCAGGCGCAGCGAGTCGTCCCGGGTGTCGTAGAATGAGAGGTCTACGTCGTGGGCGAAGTCGGTGAAGACGTTCGACAGGTGTTTTCTGAGTTCCTTGGCCAGCAGGAGGTCGGCCTCGGTAGAGAGTGAGGTAGTGGTCTCAAGCTGGGTCTCTATCTCGGTGGAGATGTTGGTGATGAGCCGCAGCTCGTAGTCAATCTTCGACTGCTCGCAGTCACTCATATCCTCGTCGATCATGGAACAGGAAGTGAGTGAAGGTAAGAAGATGAAAACGTAAAATGGTAAAAAGACAAACACACGGAAAGCCTGGCAGAACTTTTCAGCCCTGTCATGCATCATGCCTATCGTCATATACCTCTTCATTTTCACTCTTTATTATTTACTTTTCACTTTCCGTGTCTGTCTGTGTTAATCCGTAGCGCCAATCCTCTATGGTGCCTGTCTTGCTACTGAAGCTTACACCTATCTTATATATATAGCGTGAATCCGCCTCGTAGGCCTTGGCATAACCACGGTCTTCTATCTGCTGCAGGGCCTCGTCGGCAGTACCATCGAGTTTGAACTCGAAGATGTAGACATAGTCCTGTGTCTCCACGATGCAGTCCGCCCGTCCCTCTGAGAGCTGCTTCTCCGTATAGACGGTATAGCAGGAGATGAGTCGCATCAGCAGATAGAACGTATAGTGGAAATACAGTTCACGGTCTTTCTTGTCCTTCTTCGGCCTCATGCTGTAGGGCGTCTCAGCCAGGAACGCGGTGAGGAGTTTCCGCACTTGTTCGAGGTCACCGTCGCGCATAGCTGTCACGATCCTCTGTACCCACGATACTGCCAATCCTTTGAGCTGTAGGTAGTCGTTGGCCAGCAGGGTGATGAGCCCTTGCTTGACTTCGTTGTTGGGATAGTCGAGCAGATAGGTATTGAAGTCCTTGTCATAGCCCTTGATGGTGAGGTAGCCTGCTTGGAAAATCATGGGCAGCGGCATAGCGCTATCGGCTTTGTAATCGATGAACAGCTGTTCAGTATATTTCTTACCTGTATATTGCATGATGTCCTCAGGCGTGTTACCCAATAGCCGAACCAGATAGGATGGCGTGCCCGACGAGAACCAGTAGTCCCTCATGTCGAGATTGATGAAGGTATTGAGGATGCTGAAGGGGTTATAGACATCCTTCATTCGTTTGCTAAAGTGGTAGCCGTCATAGCGTTTCTTCAGCAGCTCTTTCGTATCCCCCTCACTCTTTCCCAAAGAATTGGCCAGCTCTCGTATAGGTTCTGCAAAGACCGTATGCAACTCCTGCTCGGTGATGCCGAGAAGTGTGTCGTAGCGGTTGGATAGTGAAATGTCGTCAGGCTGATTGAGACCACTGAACATGGTGACCTGCGAGAACTTGGTAACGCCCGTAAGGAGCACGAAGCGCAGATGGGCATCGGCAGCCTTGAAGACTGAGAAGAGATTCTTCAGCAGTTGGCGGTTGGACTCCATCTGCTTCTCGTCGGCAGCCTCTCCAGTATCTATCAAATCCAGTAATGGCTTGTCGTATTCATCGACAAGCACTACCACTGGATGTCCTGTTACCTGATGAAGCTCTTCGATGAGATGATTGAAGCGAAGGCTCACATCGGAAGAAATCTCGTTCGACTCTTCGTCTTTCAATGGAGAGATTGCATATTGACCCTCGTATTTGGCAATGACGCTAAGGATGTAACTCCTCAGTCCTTTCGCATTCTCCTTCTCGCCAAGATTGAAGTCGAAGCTCACAACAGGGTAATGTCGCCATTCCTGCTCCAAGTCTATGATCTTCAGGCCCTCAAACAGGTCGCGCCGACCCTCGAAATAAGCCTTTAAGGTGCTGATAAGCAAGCTCTTGCCGAAACGGCGCGGGCGACTAAGGAAATAGATGCTTCCCTTAGCCAACTCGTAAACCAAGTCGGTCTTATCCACATAGACGTAGCCGCCATTGCGGATCTTCTCAAAGCTTTGTATGCCTATCGGATACCTCATCGTCTTTTGTTCTATATCACTTACCTTTTCACTAAACCTAGAGACACAAGTTTTTTAAGGTCCAGGTGTTGGTGAAGGAGGATTATGTCCTGTAGTATCGCCACCAAGAATCACATCATTGAAGTTCAAACCGGTCGTCCACTCCAAGTTTACAGAAAGACCTAGTGAAATTTGTGATGAACGCAGGTCTGGTACAGACACCAAGGCGTGTTGCAAAGAATACTTATTGAGCACGAAGTTTGCGGTTGTCATATAGTCTTGAATGAAAACTCGACGCTGCTTAACTGTGCTACCATCGTTATTGTACGGCGGAAGGGCATAATTGGTTGGCCAGCTGATTTCAGCGCTAAGATCTGATGACAGATCCGTACCAGCAGGATTATTCGGATCCAACTTACCCGTGATATAGAATGTACCGCCATTACGAATCAGGTTCTGTTCACCCCAGAAGTCCTTGCCGGAATTATTCTTGAACTCTAAGGCTACATACACGTCACGTTGCTTACCATCCTTTTTATTCTCATCCCAGTTGTCCCAAAGGAGGGTATAACATGGATGTGCTGTAGTAGGTATGGCAGCTGAAGGTATATCCTTGTCATACACCATATATCCAAATGTAGCTGCACCACCAGCCTTCGCCAAATAGTTCCAGCCCATCGTCATTTCCTGGCCACCTATGAGAATACCTGTCAACGTAAATAGTCCATTATTGGTCCCTACATTAAACTTAGCGTTTTGCTCTGTAGCCCCAGTCCTTTCATGTTGGATATAATAATTATTATCCTCAATCTCGTCAGCTCCATAGCTCACCGTTGTCTTCAACAAAGCAGTACCATAATTGATATTATCCTTCATGGCCACGCTACGAGTGGTCGACAACACATGCGTTGTAGTCCATGCCTTAGAACCTTCCCCCATCGCACCTGCTATCCATTTGTCAGGATTGTCCCAATTCGTCACACCATCTGGATAATCACTAGTAACATGAGAATCGTCTGTTACCCTAACAGCACTGTTGCCGAAATAGCAGAGTTCTGCAGGATAGACATAGTTCATAGGGTTGAAATTTGTCTCTGTACTTGTAGACGAACCACCCATGGCATAAGTCGGAATACTTCCACTATAAGAATACTCAACTTCCTTTGTGGTGGGATTTTGAAAAATATTCAATATAACAGACCCTAGCGGAAGATTGAAATTAGTAGGGAATTCGTGCAGTTTTATTCCTGCAGTATTATCTGGTAGTCCCACAAAAGCTTTTATTGCAGTCAAAGTGCTGCTCGTTTCTGTATCCCACGCACAACTTGAATCCGCGTTTTTGAAAACCTGGTTAATGTTATGGATAATTTGAGAACCAACATTCTTAGCCACAGCATCCTGTAGAGAGGTAGCATCCGTTGATGCTACAGAATAAATTGCATTGTAGAGGTCGCCTATCATCCTCGCTACATCTGAAGCAGAACCTGCACGGAGTTCGTTTGTATAAACTTTATTCATTTTAACAAAAGCATCTGCGAGAATTTCTCCTTTTGGACTCATATCCAATGGCCCTGAGGCAGGAGAAGCGGGATCCGTTGTCTTTGGGGCAATCGCTGTTATAACTCCTGTTTCTGAAGCCGACACAGTCGCATAGTCAGACCATTTCATTCCTCCTGAAAAAGTTTGAGTAGGAGTACCATACACAACATCAGAAGTAATACTAGTTTGAACGATCTTCGTCAACACTGCAGCTATCAGCTGCTGATACTGCTGGAATTCAGCCTCAGATTCCGCAGGAACAATCCTCATCAAACTAAAGGCACAATTCGCAAGATTCTGTTGAACAGAGAAATCCACTTTTCCCTCTTGAAAATCAGTCCCATCCTTAATTGCCTTTCCCCAAAACATCAAGGCATTGGTCTCCGTAGGCAGGGACAACTCTAAAACACGTCTGGATTTGGTCTCACCATCAACAGTACTAGCAGGCTTTAACTCGCCTGCATTTAGGATAGTTCCTAATCCAAACATTTTATGAGCCGTTTGCCCATCAGCAACATGCTTGCCATCATTAGTTGTTCCTAACTTGAAAGACATCAGTTGTACGTTATCAATGCCACGGAATGTCTGACTTAGAGTGGCCTGGGTATTTGCATCACTCATTCGCGTCGTAGCGGTATTACCTGTCGACACATTGAACACAAAATCTACCGGCACCTCGCCTGTTTCAGGGTTGTAACCTGGGTTCACCTCCACCATGTCCTCTTCGGAACAACTTGTGAATCCAGTCGCGCCTATCAGTGCTATCGCACCCATCAAGGCATAAATAAAGTTCTTTTTCATACTTTTGAAAGTTTTTATTTGTTATTATTTCTTTTTACTATAATATTTCAATTAATTACTTCTTCCTTTTTATCTTATGCTTCAACTTCAGTACTGCAAAATTAAGTTCGATTTCCGTCTCTGTCTCGTTAGTGGCAAGGGCATCGCCGAAAAGGTCTTCCACAATCTCGCCACTTTTCTTCATTAGCAACTTCTGCTTTTCTTCATCAGGACCCTTCGACATCTCACCAATTGTCCGACTCAATTCATGAAGTTTGACAAAGGTGTCGACAATAACAATAGTAGTATCGGTTGCATCATCTCCCTTCAAAATTGTTGCAAGCATATAGATGCCACGCTCAGTAAAAGCTTTGTAATTATGCTTGGAATAATTACCTTTCCCTTGCGAGCTTTCTAACATCAAAATTTTTGATCTTAGAACTGCAGACTCTTGATTATCAAGTTCTAATACCCATCCTTTGGGGAATTTCCTGGGGTTGTTTTTAACAGCTTGGTTAATTTCTCTGGTCTCTACACCATAGAGTTCTGCCACAGCGAAGTCGAGGATACATTTCTGTCCCCTTATCTCCACGATTCTGTCGCGGACGTCCTCGAAACGGATGATATTATTTCTTTTCTTTGCCATATTTGCGGTGGAAATCTTTGATCTTAGAACTTTCAATTGATGATGTAAACCACATTGATGCCTAACTGGGGCAGGAGGAAGATGCGGTCGTCCTTGCCGTAGTAGGTGCCGCAGTGGGCACAGTCGTACTCCTTGAACCAGGCATAGCCGACAGCGACGCCAGCCTCGGCCTCAATGGCCCAGTTGCGACAGAGCATCCAACTGTAGCCGTACTTGCCACCCAGCGCAATGAGGTCGCCCTGCAGACGTTTGTTCCTGACATCCTTATAAAGGCCGAAGGGGAACTTGAAGTTGCTGACGTTGAAATGGCTGTAGATGGCGTTCACCTCGAAGTAGCGGGCGCTGCGGTTGACCAGCGAGTCACGCACCACGCCATAGGTACCGTCGGGACGGTGGCCGTAGATGCAGAGCGTGTCGTGCTTCAGGCCGTGGTAGCGGCGCCCTCCAAGACTGAAGAGGAAATGGCGCAGCTTCTTGTTGTGTTGGGGACGGGAGTCCAGATCCCAGGCATGCAGACCGGCACCGAGCTTCATGCTCCAGACAGAGTCGACCCACACCTCAGCACCCAGGTTGGGCGTAAGGGTAGCGTCATAAGCGAGATTGGTACGCACCGCAGCTGATTGTGCCTGTATCTGTATACTGGCAGCAAGCATCATGATGAGAGCTGAAATGAATCTCGTTAGCGTAACTGTACAGTTTTTTTTCATTTGTGCCTTTTTTGATATACCTTGTCTGGATATATTTTGTATTATAAAATGCAAAGTAACAAAAATAAATCGACTTGTACAAGGAAATCGTTCGTTTTAACGTGTAATTTAACTTATTTTAAATATGTATACGCGCGATTGAATTTTTGTGCATTGATTTGCTTCGACGAGAATTGAAGGAGTGGACTGCACCACAGTACGGACTCGACGATTCTATAGGCGTACTACGAGTAATGACTTGACGTTTCTCTTACTGGATAACCGCTACTCACTTACTAAGTGAACGCCACTCACTTACTAAGTGAACGCTACTCACTTACTAAGTGAACGGCACTCACTTACTAGGTGAACGGCACTCACTTACTAAGTGAACGGCACTCACTTACTGACACAGCAAGATTGATAATAACGACTACGAATTTCACAAATTTCACGAATTATTATTTGATTGCCTCGACCATGGATTACACGGATTGAACGAATAGATTTGGACTACGAATTACGCTAATTTCACGAATAATGAATTGATTGTCTCGACAACGGATTACGTTGCCTTGGTCATCAGATGCTGAAGCGTCTCCTCAGAGTAACCGGGGTGCGTGCACCCTCGAAACAACATCAGCAGAGCCTATAGACGCCCTGAAGTGGCAGCAATTCTAAGCCCAGGGCGGCCCTGGGCTGTAAGCTTTTGGTCTTTCAGGCCGTTTCTTACTTGCGCAAGCTGAGTTTGCTAAGTTTACTGAACTTGAATGAAGATGAAGAATGATGAGACAACTGCGTGTCGGATTAAAAAAAGTTAAACGAAAGCAGTAAATCTTAAAAAATCATTCTTAATTGGCGTTTTCTTCGTACCTTTGCAGCCCGTTAATGATGTCACCATGAGTAGTTTAGAGTGTTATAAGATTGATTTGAAGGGTCTTACCGAGGCTGAGACAGCCTTTGAGTGGGATGTGGATGATGCTTTTTTCAGCACTTTGGACACGACGGAAGTGCAGCAGGGTTCACTGCACGTGTCGGGGTCTATACGCAAGGCTTCCGGCTTTTTTGAACTCCTGTTTCACGTTTCTGGTACGGTGAGCATCGCCTGCGACCGATGTCTCGACCTGATGGATCAGCCTATCGAGGCTGGCAATAGTTTGGTTGTGAAGTTCGGAAGCGGGAATCCCTCGGAAGACGATGTCATCGTGGTCGATGAGAACGAAGGAATACTCGACTGCGCTTGGCTCGTCTATGAGACTATCGCCTTGGCCATACCCATCCAGCATGTGCATGCACCTGGTAAGTGTAACCCTGCTATGACCCACGTTCTGGAAGAACTGTCAGCCGACCGAAGCGGTGATGAGGAGTCCAGCCAGGCAGTAGACCCCCGTTGGGAAGCGCTATTGAAAGTGAAGAGTGACTTTTGAGCGTGACAAGAGATTAATTGTAAATAGTAAATAGTTAAATTGTAAGTAAAAATGGCACATCCTAAAAGAAGACAATCGAACACCCGTACTGCCAAGCGTCGTACTCACGACAAGGCAGTAGCTCCCACGCTGGCAGTATGCCCCAACTGTGGTGCTTACTATGTGTATCACACAGTATGTCCCACCTGCGGTTACTACCGTGGTAAGGTGGCTATCAAGATTGAGGACGAAGTAGCTGAATAATGGGTAAGATCAGCGCTGTTATCACCGGTGTTGGCGGCTATGTGCCCGACTATGTTCTGACGAACGATGAGTTGGCGCGTATGGTTGATACCAACGACGAGTGGATCATGACGCGAGTGGGCATCAAAGAGCGCCGCATACTGAGTGAGGAGGGCCTGGGTACGAGCTATATGGCTCGTAAGGCTGCCAAGCAGTTGTTGCAGAAGACGGGTGTTGACCCCGATACCATTGATGCACTCATCGTCAGTACCTCGACCGCTGACTACAAGTTCCCCTCTACCGCTAGTATCGTTTTGGGTAAGCTCGGACTGAAGAATGCCTATGCATTCGACTTCTGGGCTGCCTGCTGTGGTTTCCTGTATTCACTCGACCAGGCCGCCATGATGATTGAGAGTGGAAGGATGAAGCGGATCATCGTCATCGGTGCCGACAAGATGTCGTCAATCGTTGACTACAAGGACCGCCAGACCTGTCCGCTCTTCGGTGACGGTGCTGCCGCTGTGCTGGTGGAGGCCTCCGACGAGGAGGGCCTTGGCTGCCGTGACAGCTATTTCCGTTGTGATGGAAAAGGACTGCCGTTCCTTCATCTGAAGGCTGGTGGCTCAGTGTGTCCGCCCAGTTATTTCACGGTGGACCACCGTCTGCACTACCTCTATCAGGAAGGACGCACCGTGTTCCGTTATGCCGTGACCAACATGAGCGACGACTGTGCTCTCATAGCCGAACGCAACCATCTGGATAAGAACAATATCCAGTGGATTGTGCCCCATCAGGCCAACATGCGTATCATCGAGGCTGTGGCCAAGCGTCTGGAAGTGTCTATGGATCAGGTGATGGTCAACATTGAACACTTCGGCAACACCTCTGCCGCTACCATTCCCTTGGCTCTGTGGGAGAACGAAAGTCGTTTGAAAAAAGGTGACAATATGATCTTTACGGCCTTCGGTGCAGGCTTCGTCCACGGAGCCAGTTATTATCGTTGGGCTTACGATGGCTGTTAGTTCACTGCTCGCGGTTCATGGCTCATGAGCGATGGGCAGTGGATGGTGAACAACTGATGAAAAGAACAACAATGAATGATGAATGATGAACGCTGAACTTAAGCATAAGGCAGGATTCGTAAACATCGTTGGAAATCCTAATGTAGGTAAGAGTACGCTCATGAACCAGCTGGTTGGTGAGCGTATTTCTATTGCCACCTTCAAGGCACAGACCACGCGCCACCGTATCATGGGTATTGTCAATACGCCTGACATGCAGATTGTTTTTTCTGACACGCCGGGCGTACTGAAGCCTAACTACAAGCTGCAGGAGTCGATGTTGGCTTTCTCGGAGTCGGCATTGCAGGATGCCGATGTGCTGCTCTACGTGACTGATGTCGTAGAAAATCCCGAGAAGAACATGGACTTTCTTGAGAAGGTGCAGAAGATGAAAATCCCTGTAATCCTGCTGATTAACAAGATTGATGAACTTGGCGGAAGGAAAACCGGTTCTGCAAATGAAACAGAATCGCCAGCCCCTTCTTCGTCATCCACCGTCAACCCTCAGCAAGCCCTTCAGGAGATAGTGGAAAAGTGGCATTCCCTGCTGCCGAATGCAGAGATTCTTCCTATCTCTGCAAAGAACAAGTTCGGCGTGGATATACTGCTGAGGCGTATTCAGGAACTGTTGCCCGAGAGTCCTGCTTATTTCGACAAGGACCAGCTTACTGACAAGCCTGCCCGTTTCTTCGTCTCGGAGATTATCAGGGAGAAGATACTGCTTTACTATGACAAGGAGATCCCTTACGCAGTGGAAGTCCGTGTGGAGCAGTTCAAAGAGAGTGTGAACAGTATTCATATCAATGCTGTGATCTATGTGGAGCGCGATTCCCAGAAGGGAATCATCATCGGTCACCAGGGCGTGGCATTGAAGAAAGTGAGTACGGAAGCCCGAAAGGCATTAGAGAAATTCTTTGACAAACGGATATACTTGGAGACCTTTGTAAAAGTAGATAAAGACTGGCGTTCGTCCCAACGTGAACTCAACGCCTTCGGGTATAATCCAGAGTAGGCAACGAAGAAAACAAAGCAGCCGGAAGTGCAAAAAAACTTCCGGTTGCTTTGTTGTTACGCAGAAAGGTTACAAGGGTCAGATGCTCTCGGGAAGCCCCAGTTCTTTCATGACCTCTTTGATCCATTGCTGGTCATTGAGAGCAGCCTTGCCGTTGGCTGTGGCATTGGCAGCCTTGCGGAACTCCGACATCTGGGTGTTGGCATCGTCGAACTGATAGATCATTTCCCTGAATTTTGCGTTCACTTCTTCTTTGATGGCATCATTGTCAGGATTCTCGTCAATTTTCTTGGTTAATTCCTGCACGACCAACAAAGTGGGCTTGGCCAGCGTAAGCATCTCCTTGTAGGCAGACTTCCATTGGGTAACATCCCAATGCTCACCTTCTTCCTGTGCTTTGATGACTACCTGCTGCAGCGGGGTGGCGACCTTTTCCTCCTTCGGCACTAATTGCATGGTGGGAACGCTGTCGGCTACGGCTTCTTCCTGGTCGGAGGCAGGCTGGCTTTTCTGGTTGCAGGATGTGAAGGCTGCTCCCAGCATAAGGGCAAAAAGCCCAATCATCAGTTTTTTCATTGTCATTGACTTTTTTATTTGTTTTGTTGATTCTTGTTACTTGTCTCTCTTTTCGGGTGCAAAGGTACTACTTTTTTCATACACTCGAAAAAATAGAAGATTAATTATTGTTTCTTTCAATTATTTGTCGTACTTTTGCAGGCGAATGAGAGTGACTGTCACCATCCTGATGTTTCTGGGGTTGCTGTCTGCCGAGGCACAGCAACAGTATCGGTATCGGCTGGACTTCACCATTGGGGCAAAAGACTTTGTCGATACGGTACAGATAGAATATGAACGTGGTCAGGTGTATGTGCCGGTGACGATAGGCGACCGACAGCTACGCTTCAAGCTGGACACGGGTTCCAGTCAAGGAGTTGTCTACGACGATACCTTCGTTGAAGGACTCCGGCCCTTAGGACATATTCGTTCGGAAGATGCTACGGGGATGTCCCGTTCGGTGACGATGGTGGAGCTTCCTCCGATGTGTCTAGGCGGGTTGACCCTTCGGGGTTACAAGGCTGCGCTGCACAAAAGGCAGGTAAGGAGGAGGAACGAGGACGGTATCATCGGTTTTGACCTGTTGCGTCGGGTGGCTGCTAAGATAGATGTCCGCCATCACAGGATGATACTCACCGACCGCAAGAAATGGCTGAAGAATGAGCCGGGTGTTGCGTTGCCCTATAGATTGGTGAACCATACGCCTCGCGTGCAGATAGAGCCTGTTGAAGGAGAGACTGCCACGGTGGTGATGGACACAGGCAGCCGCCAGCTGTTGTCGCTGAACCGCTCTTGGACAGCGGCCAGCCTGGCAGGCAATGAGGATGCCCGCCAACAGGTGGAGGGCCGTTGCCAGGGACAGATGGCTATAGGGAACTTCGGCGTGGAACAAGAGTCCGAGGTGGTGTTCTTGGGACTCCGGGCAGTTAGATGGGGTGACCTTCAGTTGCGCGATGTGCACTGCATCACTACGCAAGGCAACAGCCATGTGGGAGCTCCGCTGCTGACTTATGGCACACTGACGGTAAATCCTTTCCAGCGCAGGCTGGTGTTCCATCCCTATGACGAACGGAAGGAAGCGGCAGACCGAGGCAAGCCTACCAGCTATTGCCAGATTGGCAACGAGCAGCTTCGCATTGCCTTTGTGCCGAAGAACGGTAAGGCGGTGGTGGGTCTCATCTGGGAACGCAGCAAGGCCTACAAACAGGGGTTCCGTCAGGGTGACACCCTGGAACGGATAGACGGACGGGAGGTGGACTTCGACGATTTCCTTCGTTTCCGTGCCGTGTATGGTCAGCAGTACCAGTTCTCGCTGCGCGACCGCAAAGGAGCGCACCGTGTGGTAAAGGCAGAAATGCCAACGCTGGAAAGGGTTCATAGAGAATAATAGGTAAGAAAGTCGTTAGCTTCAAAGAATAACAGAATATGAGAAAGTTTTTAATGGTAATGTGTCTGCTGATGGCAAGTCAGATGCTGTCGGCACAGTCGTTTGACAGTATCTTTAAAGAGTGCCAGGAAAAAGGTGCCATGAATCTGAACATGACGAAGGACATGATCAAGCTGGCAATGGCGCTACGGAAGGAACAGTCGCAGACGGCCATCATGGAGAAGATTGACAACATGAAGATGGCCATCATCCCCTCGCCTGACTCCCTGTTTGTGGAGAAGATCATGAAAGAGCTCGAGGCGCTGGAAACACCGAAGTCCAAAGAGTCGGAAGAGATAGATCCCAACGCCTACACGAAGGTGATGATGGGCGAAGAGAAGGATAAGAACCAGTCAGTGGTGATTCTGATCAAGGCTGAAGGCGAAGAGACTGTCGCTCCCATTGTGCGCGAATTTGTCATTGGCGCCGTGAGCAAAGAAAAAGGGCAACAAGTGCTGCTTGTTGCCCAAGTGTTGGGGCGTTTCAATGTGGATGACCTGGAAGCCCTGATGCGTGTTGCCAACCGCCGGTTGTAGTATCTACCTTTCCCGTGCACTCCACTTGGTGAACCACTCTGTAGTAGAGCAGAAATCCACAAGGGCTATGTCGAAGACAAGCGTGGAATAGCCTGGAATGCTGGATCCGCTGCCTTCTTTCCCGTATCCTAGCTGATAGGGAATGTAGATGCGCCATCGGTCACCACGATGCATGTGGAGTAGGGCGGTGGTGAATCCATTGATGAAGCCGGAGCAGAGGTTATCGATTACGGCTGTGGTCTTCCAGCTGAATGAGCCGATGAACGTCTGGTCGAACACGTATCCGTCGGCATAGCTTGCCGAGGGGATGAGCTTCCCGCGGTAGGAGATACGTACGGAGTCAGTATACATGGGGCTGCTCGTTTCGTCACCAGTCTCAAGTACACGAGCGTAGATGTAGTCGGTATTGGCACTGGCAACGGTCTCGTCCTTAGCAAACGATTTCAGTTTCTTCCACACGTTAGCCTGGCGGCTCAGCGAATCCTCCAGCGAGGCAAAGAAGGCTTCGTTACGCTGCTGCCAGGTGGAACTGGAACCGTACTCAGATGCCTCCTCGTCTTCCGACTCGCTGCATGATATTAAAGGTAAAAAGGTAAAAAGGTAAAAGGGTAAAAACCATTTTACCAAACCCTTTGACCTGTCTATAAATCTTCTTGTCATCTTTTACTTTTTACCTTTTTACTCTTTCATTACTGCAGTTTCTTCAGTAACGATGCAATGCTCACCTTGTCCTCGATGATGGCATTGAGCTCGCTGATCTTCACGCGTTCCTGCTCCATGGTGTCGCGGAAACGCAGCGTGACGCAACCGTCGTTGAGCGTGTCGTGGTCGACGGTGACACAGTACGGGGTGCCGATGGCATCCTGACGGCGATAGCGCTTTCCGATAGAGTCCTTCTCGTCGTACTGGCAATTGAAGTGGAACTTCAGCTGATCGATGATCTCGCGAGCCTTCTCGGGCAGACCGTCCTTCTTCACCAGAGGCATCACGGCGCACTTCACAGGAGCCAGGGCTGCGGGCAGCTTCAGCACGACGCGGGTCTCGCCGTTCTCCAGCTTCTCCTCCTCGAAAGCATGGCACATGATAGAGAGGAACATGCGGTCGACACCGATAGAAGTCTCGATGACATACGGTGTATAGCTCTCGTTGGTCTGAGGATCGAAATATTTGATGCTCTTGCCAGAGTACTTCTCATGCTGGGAGAGGTCGAAATTGGTGCGGGAGTGGATACCCTCCACCTCCTTGAATCCGAACGGCATCTTGAACTCGATGTCAGTAGCGGCGTTGGCATAGTGGGCCAGCTTGTCGTGGTCGTGGAAACGATAGTTCTCTGCACCGAAGCCCAGAGCCTGGTGCCACTTCATTCGTGTCTCCTTCCACTTGGGGAACCACTCCAGCTCGGTGCCGGGCTGTACGAAGAACTGCATCTCCATCTGCTCGAACTCCCTCATGCGGAAGATGAACTGACGGGCCACGATCTCATTGCGGAAAGCCTTTCCGATCTGGGCGATACCGAAAGGAATCTTCATGCGGCCTGTCTTCTGAACGTTCAGATAGTTCACGAAGATGCCCTGAGCTGTCTCGGGACGCAGGTAGATCTTCATCGAAGCATCGGCGCTGGCACCCATCTCTGTAGAGAACATCAGGTTGAACTGACGTACGTCGGTCCAGTTGCGGGTTCCGCTGATGGGACAAACAATCTCCTCGTCGAGGATGATCTGCTTCAGCTCGTCGAGATCGGGGCCCTGCATGGCAGCAGCATAACGGGCATGGAGCTTGTCACGCTTCTCCTTGGTCTCCTTTACACGCTCGCTGGTCTCCAGATACTTCGCCTCGTCGAAGCTGTCGCCAAAACGCTTGCGAGCCTTCTCCACCTCTTTCTGGATCTTATCATCGTACTTGGCAATCTGATCCTCAATCAGCACGTCAGCACGATAGCGTTTCTTGGAGTCGCGGTTGTCGATAAGGGGATCGTTGAAGGCATCCACGTGTCCAGAGGCCTTCCATATCGTCGGGTGCATGAAGATGGCCGAGTCGATACCCACGATGTTCTCATGGAGCATCGTCATGGCCTTCCACCAATACTGCTTGATATTATTCTTCAACTCTACGCCGTTCTGACCGTAGTCGTAAACAGCGCCTAAACCATCATAGATTTCACTGCTTGGGAAAACGAAGCCATACTCTTTGCAATGGCTCACAATCTTCTTGAAAACATCTTCTTGTGCCATAATCTTGTTTTGAATTTGCAAATTTCGGCCGCAAAGGTACACATTTTTAATGAGAAATGCTCCACTTTTCACTTTTTTTATTACCTTTGACCTATAGTCATAGGTACTTATACTCGATAATAAATAGAAAAAATGAATTTTTCTTTTGTGTTTTGCTCGCTTATTCGTACCTTTGCACCCGAAATTAAGCATAGATTATACATTATTTATTGAATTATGTCCAACAACACAACATTTGTAGGTTCCAAAATAAAGGGACTTCGTGAAACCAAGAACCTCTCCCTTGAGGAGATTGCCGAGCGTAGCGGTCTGTCAGTGGAACAGATCGACTCCATTGAGAATGGTCAGAATCTGCCCTCGTTGGGGCCGTTGATTAAGATAGCAAGAGCCTTGGGTGTACGCCTGGGAACGTTTATGGATGACAACGATGCCTTGGGACCTGTTGTGTGCCGTGCCGCCGACCGTGAGAAGGACAGCAGCATCAGTTTCTCTAACGGGGCCACCGATGCCCGCAAGCACATGGAGTACCACCCGCTGGCTCAGCAAAAGGCTGGCCGTCACATGGAACCGTTTGTGATAGATATCAACCCGGCAGAATCGCCCAACTTCCAGCTTTCCGCCCACGAGGGTGAGGAGTTCATCTATGTGATGCAGGGAGAAGTAGAGATTGTGTATGGTAAGGACACCTATACACTCCATGAGGGCGACAGCATCTTCTATGACTCTATCGTGAAGCATCATGTTCATGGCGCACCCGGCAAGAGCGCAAAGATCCTCGCAGTGGTTTACATCCCCTTCTAAATGAGTACAGAGCATGAGTAATGTGAAATTAGACATGGCAGGCAGACCCCTGCCCGACAGGACTTACCCGGCTGAGACCGGAAGTGCTGGTTATACACTTCATGAGCGGACGCTCGGACAATGGCTGGAACACTGGGCGGAGACAACGCCTGATAAGGAATATATCGTCTATTCGGATAGAGACCTGAGATTCACCTGGTCGAAGTTCAATGAGCGAGTGGATAATCTGGCAAAAGGCCTGATTGCCATCGGGGTGACCAGAGGTTCAAATGTGGGCATCTGGGCGACTAATGTACCCGACTGGCTGACGTTCCTTTATGCTACGGCAAAGATTGGTGCCGTGCTGGTGACGGTGAACACCAATTACAAGCAGAACGAGCTGGAATACCTCTGCAAGGACTCCGACATGCATACCCTCTGTATCACTGACGGTACCTGGGACTGTAACTATGTGGACATGACCTATACCATGCTGCCGGAACTGAAGACCTGCGAGCGCGGCCATCTGAACAGCGAACGCTTCCCCTACCTGAAGAACGTCGTATATATAGGTATGGAGAAATATCGTGGTATGTTCAATACAGCCGAACTGCTGCTCTTGGGTCAGAACGTGGAGGATGAGACTCTGCAGGAGATGAAAAGCAAGGTGAGCTGCTACGATGTGTGTAACATGCAGTATACCAGCGGAACTACAGGATTCCCCAAGGGCGTGATGCTGACGCATTATGGTATTTCCAACGACGGCTACTTCACTGGTGAGAACATGGGATTTACGCAGGATGACAAACTCTGCGTGTGTGTGCCCCTGTTCCACTGCTTCGGCGTGGTGCTGGCAACGATGAACTGTCTGACCCACGGATGTACGGAGGTGATGGTGGAGAAGTTTGATCCGTTAGTGGTGCTGGCCTCCATTCACAGAGAAAGGTGTACGGCTGTCTATGGCGTGCCGACGATGTTCATTGCCGAACTGAACCATCCTATGTTCCCGATGTTCGATCTCACTTGTCTGCGTACAGGCATCATGGCAGGAAGCCTATGCCCGGTGGAATTGATGAAACAGGTGAGCGAGAAGATGTATATGACCATCACCAGTGTGTACGGTCTGACGGAGTCTTCGCCAGGTATGACTCAGACCTGTCTGAATGATACCTTTGAGCAGCGCTGCACCACCGTAGGCCGTGACTTCCCGTTTGTCGATGTGAAGGTGCTGAATCCTGAGACGGGTGAGGAGTGTCCCGTTGGCGTGCAGGGCGAGATGTGCTGCAAGGGATTCAACGTGATGAAGGGCTATTACAAGAACCCCGAGGCCACGGCCGAGGTGATTGATAAGAACGGCTATCTGCACTCTGGAGACCTGGGTATAAAGGATGAACAGGGATTCTATAAGATCACAGGACGTATCAAGGACATGATTATCCGTGGTGGTGAGAATATCTATCCGCGTGAGATCGAGGAATTCCTCTACCATATGCCAGGCATACGCGATGTGCAGGTGGCTGCTGTACCTTCCAAGAAATACGGTGAGGCTGTAGGTGCATTCATTATCTTGGAAGAGGGTGTCAAGATGGAACCCGAGGATGTGCAGGAGTTCTGCCGAGGCAAGATTGCCCGCTACAAGATTCCTAAGTATGTGTTCTTCATCGACCAGTTCCCACTGACGGGTTCAGGAAAGATCCAGAAGTTCAAACTCAAGGAAATGAGTCTGGATCTTTGCAAGAAACTGGGCATAGAGGTGGTCTGACACTTCCGATGCGGAACAGCAATTCTGAAAATGATTTGCAAAAAAAGGACAAAAAGTTTGGCAGTTTCAGAATTATTGCGTACTTTTGCACCCGCTAATGCGATGATAGGGGCGTAGCCCAGTTGGTTTAGAGCGCTGCAGTCACATTGCAGAGGTCCCCGGTTCGAGCCCGGGCGTCCCTACTCCCTTCCCGCGAAAGGCATGTTTTGGACAATTGTTCATTCGTGCCTTTCCATTTTTTTTATGCCCATGCTTTCGAGAGGAGTGTTTTGTATTGGTTTTTTGTACCTTTGCATTCAAAAGACCACGAAAATGCCCTGTCTCGGCAAAAAAAGAAACGACTTTCTTTGTTTTGCCCTTGACTTTTCGTAATTTTGCACTCTCAAATAGATAATAAGGTATAAAAGAGAAAATAGAACTTATGAAAAAGAACTTTGTAGAAGAGTTGAAATGGCGCGGGATGCTGGCGCAGATGATGCCAGGTACCGAGGAGTTGTTGCAGAAAGAAATGGTAACGGCCTATCTGGGAACCGACCCCACGGCCGACTCATTGCATATAGGCCATTTGTGTGGTATCATGATGCTGCGCCACTTGCAGCGCTGTGGCCACAGACCGGTAATCCTCGTGGGCGGTGCCACGGGCATGATTGGCGACCCCAGCGGCAAGTCGCAGGAGCGCAATCTGCTGAATGATGAGACACTGCGTCACAATCAGGAGTGCATCAAGAAGCAGGTGGCCAAGTTCCTGGACTTTGAGTCGAAGGAGGAAAACGCCGCTTTGATGGTGAACAACTATGACTGGATGAAGGACTTCACCTTCCTGGATTTTGCCCGCGAGGTGGGTAAGCATATCACCGTGAACTACATGATGGCCAAGGAGAGTGTGCAGCAGCGCTTGAACGGTACCGCCCGCGACGGTCTGAGTTTCACGGAGTTCACCTACCAGCTGCTGCAGGGCTACGACTTCCTTTACCTGTACCAGCATTACGGGGTGAAGCTGCAGCTGGGTGGCAACGACCAGTGGGGTAACATGACCACCGGTACTGAGCTGATTCGCCGCACACTGGGCAACGAGGTGGAGACCTTTGCCCTGACCTGTCCGCTCATTACGAAGAGTGACGGAAAGAAGTTTGGCAAGACCGAGAGTGGCAACATTTGGCTCGACCGCAATCGTACCACTCCCTACCGTTTCTATCAGTTCTGGCTGAATGTGAGCGATGAGGATGCTGAGCGCTATATCAAGATCTTCACCTCGCTGGAGAAGGAGACGATTGATGCACTCGTTGAGGAGCATAAGCAGGATCCGGGGCGCCGTGTGCTGCAGAAGCGGCTGGCTGAGGAGGTAACGGTAATGGTACATTCCAAGGAAGATCTTGACATGGCCATCGAAGCTTCCAGCATACTTTTCGGCAAGTCTACGAAGGAAGCGCTGGAGAAGCTTGACGAGCAGACGTTCCTTGATGTGTTCGATGGTGTGGATCACTATGACATCAGCAGTGACCAGTTAGGACAGCCTGCCATAGAGCTGCTCACCACAGCTGCTCCGGTATTCCCCTCAAAGGGTGAGATGCGTAAGATGGTGCAGGGTGGTGGTGTCAGCCTGAACAAGGAGAAACTGACTGATGCCCAGCGGGCCATCACTGCCGATGACCTGATCGATGGCAAGTATATCCTCGCCCAGAAGGGCAAGAAGAACTACTCGCTGCTGATAGTCCGTTAAAAGATGATGAAAATGGGAGCCTGACCGGATGAGTCTGGACTCCCATTTCTTCTTTATTTTTTGAACTACTAAACCATATAATAACAATGAGAAAACTACTGACTATTCTATTCCTTGCTGCAGCAATTCAGTTGGCCCATTCGGCCAAGCAGCCTTCGCACGGATATCCTATTTCACCCGTGCCTTTCACCAGTGTAAAAGTGACGCCCGGAACGTTCTGGGGACAGCGTCTGGAAGCCAGCCGCAACGTCACGGTGCCATTAGCCTTCCAGAAATGTGAGGAGACAGGGCGCTATACAAACTTCTCGAATGCTGCCCAGCACCTGAAAGACCCAACGAAGGTGTTTAAGGTGAATGGCGTGGGCTACTCGTTCGACGATACCGATCCCTATAAGACCATCGAAGGGGCCAGCTATCTGTTGCAGACTTATCCTGACAAGAAGCTGGAGCAGTACATAGACTCCGTGCTTGACGTGATTGCCTCTGCTCAGGAACCTGACGGCTATCTCTATACTGCACGTACTCAGAATCCTGCCGATCCCCACCACTGGGCAGGACCGGAACGGTGGTCGAAGGTGGAAGACCTGAGTCATGAGTTCTATAACCTTGGTCACATGGTGGAAGGAGCTATTGCCCATTATCAGGCTACAGGTTCGAGGAAGTTCCTTGATATCGCCCGCCGATATGCCGACTGCGTATGTCGTGAGATAGGTCCCGGCAAGAACCAGAAGCAGCTGGTGCCAGGTCATCAGATTGCCGAGATGGCGCTGGCTAAGCTCTATATCGTGACGGGTGAGCAGAAGTATCTGGATCAGGCCAAGTTCTTCCTGGACTATCGTGGCAAGACAGACCGTAGAGACCAGTACTCACAGGCACACAAGCCCGTAGTAGAGCAGGATGAGGCTGTGGGACATGCCGTACGTGCTGCCTATATGTATGCAGGAATGGCCGATGTTGCTGCTCTGACCGGTGATGAGGGTTATATCAAGGCCATTGATGCTATCTGGGACAACATCGTAACCAAGAAACTGTATATTACTGGCGGTATAGGTGCTACGAGCAACGGCGAGGCCTTTGGTCCCAACTACTACCTGCCCAACATGTCGGCTTACTGTGAAACCTGCGCTGCCATAGGCAATGTCTATGTGAATCACCGTTTGTTCCTGCTTCATGGCGAGTCGAAGTATTACGACGTGCTTGAGCGTACTCTATATAACGGACTGATTAGCGGTGTCAGCCTCGATGGCGGAGGATTCTTCTATCCCAATCCGTTGGAGTCGATGGGTCAGCACCAACGTCAGGCGTGGTTCGGCTGTGCCTGCTGTCCCAGCAACATCTGCCGATTCATTCCCTCGTTGCCAGGATATGTATATGCCGTAAAAGACCGCAATGTCTATGTGAACCTGTTCCTTGCCAATAAGGGAGAACTGAATGTGGGTGGTAAGAAAGTCTCCATCAGCCAGCAGACACAGTATCCGTGGGACGGTGATATTACCGTCAGCATCGACAAGAATCAGGCAGGCCGTTTCACCCTGAAGGTACGTGTGCCGGGGTGGGTGAGGAACCAACCGGTTCCCTCCGACCTGTACAGCTATTCTGACAATAAGCGCCTTGGCTATCGGGTTACCGTCTGTGGCGATGTGGTTGACGCTGCACCGGCCCCTGATGGCTATCTCACCATAGACCGTAAGTGGAAGAAAGGCGACAAGGTGCAGATACACTTCGATATGGAGCCACGCACCGTCCGTGCCATTAATCTGGTGAAGGAAGACGAGGGATGCATCAGTGTGGAGCGCGGACCATTGGTCTATTGTGCAGAACATCCTGACAACGATTTCAACATCCAGTCAATGCTCATCAACCAGGCTCCACGGTTTACTGTTGGCGATGGAAAAGTGCTCTCCTATCCGGTGAAGACGTTGACAACGCAGGCTCAGACCCTTGACTTCGACAAGCAGGGTCGCCTTACAACAAAGGATGTCAACCTGACGCTCATTCCTTATTATGCATGGTGTCATCGCGGAAGCGGCAACATGAAGGTGTGGCTGCCGCAAGACCTCGTAGCCACACGTCCTGCAGCGCAACCTACACTGGCCTCTCAGTCGAAAGTCACCACGTCGAACGAGACAGCAGCTCTGAGAGCCATCAATGACCGTCTGGTTCCGAAAGATGCCAATGACCGTAGTATTTCTTACTATACATGGTGGCCAAAGCAGAATTCCACAGAGTGGTTTGCATATCAGTTCCCTGAAGAGTCTGAGGTGAAGAGCGCTACAGTCTATTGGTTTGACGACCAGCCTTGGGGCGGCTGCTCCGTTCCCAAGTCGTGGCGTATGCTCTACCAGGATGCTCAGGGGCAGTGGCAGCCCGTTACGGGTGCCGACAACTATGGATTGAAGAAAGGATCGGCCAATACTGTCAATTTCGATCCAGTGAAGACCAAGGCAGTGAAGCTCGAAGTAACATTACCCGAAAAACTTTCATCAGGTATCTATGAATGGTCAGTTAAATAGACTGTTGCTTGGAGCCTTGCTCCTCCAGTTATTTGCCTTTTCTCCAGTATGCCTGTCCGCACAGGATACATGCGAGATATTCATCTATTCGCCCAATGAGCGGGGTGGGCTGCATGTAGCCAGCTATGATGGCGGACAGTGGAATGAGATGGGGCAGCTCTGCTCCAGCGACTACGGACAGTGGGGAGCCGAGAAACGTATGTATCATCCCTCAGTATGTCGTGCCCAAGACGGTTCTTGGCGGTTGGTATTCCAGCTGAACGACCATACACCGGCTTTTGCAGCCGCCTATAGCCGCGACCTTATCACATGGCGTCCTCAGGACTATCCGCAGGTGTCCGTACGCCCCTGTCTGCAGCCTATAGTCTTTGAGGGAGTAGATGGACAGTTCGACATCTATTTCAAGACAGCGAACGGACAGAAACGCTATCTGCCTGCATCCAATGACTTCCGTCGCTTTGGTAAGGAAGAGGAGAGCCAGATCGATGAAGATGCCTGGTTGCGTGACACCGCTACTGTACGGGGTCACCTCTATGAGGGTAATAAGTTTGAGGTTCCGGTACAGGAGGTGCTTGCCTTGGCACGTTATTTCGATGGGTTGGCAGCCGATGGCAGGAAAAGCAGCGAACGGATGCACGATGATGTGAAGAACCTCTCTTGGCTCACCTCGCCTGTTAAAGCCACGCTGACCGTCGGTACACAGGAGAAGCCTATCAGCGACAAACTGATCGGAATATTCTTCGAGGATATCAGCTATGCTGCCGATGGCGGACTCTACGCCGAGCTCATCCAGAACCGTGACTTTGAGTATAGCAGCAAAGACCGCCGCGAGTGGAATGCTACTACTGCATGGCACGCAGCCCGTCCAATAGAGATTTCTACCGAACATCCGCTCAGTGTGAATAACCCGCACTACGCCTTGCTACTGCAAGACACGCTCTGGAATGAGGGCTGGGACGGAATCGTGGTGGAGAAAGGAAAGAAGTACGACTTCTCCATGTACGTCTTCGCCGGTGGCCAAAGACAAGACTTCAAGGTTCTTTTGGTGGGTCAGGATGGCAAGGTGCTGGCAAAGAGCAAGTTGAAGACCCTTGCCTCTGACTGGCAGCAGTTCTCCACTGTGCTTACTGCTACTGGCAGTGATACCAAAGCTCGTCTTGCCATCGTTCCTCAGAAGGTGGTACGGGTAGGCGTTGACATGATTTCTCTCTTTCCGCAGGAGACATTCATGAACCGTAAGAACGGACTGCGCCGTGACCTGGCGCAGGTGATAGCCGACCTTCATCCCAAGTTCATCCGTTTCCCTGGTGGCTGTATGACCCACGGACAGGGGCTGGAGAATATCTACCATTGGAACCATACTGTCGGTCCGTTGCAGGACCGTAAGCCCGATTTCAATATCTGGGGCTATCATCAGACACGCGGCCTTGGCTTCTTCGAGTTTTTCCAGTACTGCGAAGACATAGGAGCCGAACCGCTGCCCGTGTTGGCTGCAGGCGTACCCTGCCAGAATTCTGCCGCTAACGCAGAGGGCATGGGTGGGCAGCAAGGAGGCATACCCATGGACCAGATGCCTGCCTACATACAGGAACTGCTCGACCTGATTGACTGGGCCAATGGTGACCCTGCCACCAGCCAATGGGCCAAGATGAGGGCTGACGCCGGACATCCGGCACCGTTCAATCTGAAATATATAGGTATTGGCAACGAAGACATCATCGGTACTGTTTTCGAAGACCGTTACGAAATGATATGCAAGGCCATCCGGCAGCGATATCCCGACATCAGGATTTGTGGTACCGTCGGACCGTTCCATACCCCAAGTGCTGACTACATCGAGGGCTGGGACTTCACACGCAAGCATCCGGAATTGCAATACATGGTAGATGAACACTATTATGAGTCCACAGGATGGTTCATGCACCACCGTGACTATTACGACAACTATCCTCGCACCCTTGCAGGTGGAAAACCTTCACCCAAGGTCTATCTTGGCGAATATGCTGCCTCTACCAACGTGAAACGTCCTAACGTGGAGACTGCTTTGGCTGAGGCCATCTACCTGACTGATGTGGAGCGTAACGGCGACATCGTGGAGATGACCAGCTATGCTCCCATGCTCAGTAAGGACGGTCATTCCAATTGGAACCCCGATATGATCTACTTTGGCAATACCTCCGTACGGACCACACCCGCCTATGATGTACAGCGTCTGTTTTCCGTCTATGGAGGTGACCGATACATCAGCTCAAAGATTGAAGTCCAAGGTTCGCAATCAGACACCAATGCCGGTAACTTTGAACTGTCTCACCGTTTGGCTGCCAGCTTCGTTCGCGATACGAAGACAGGTAAGCGATACCTGAAACTGATCAATGCGCTGCCCGTACCCCTTCAACTTAGCATCCATGGTCTCTCGATTCCTGCTGGCAGCCAGTGCAAAGGCTTCGAGGGTAAGCCAGAAGAGCAGCGTCTGCAGATCATCACCACAGAAGTGCAGGGCAATGAGATGGTACTGCCTGCCTACTCCATGCGTGCCATTGAAATCAATCAATAATCATCATAGAATATGGAAATCATCAATCTCAACGAACAGAACACCATCGTCAATCAGTACATGTACGAGCTCCGTGACAAAAGCTACCAGCGTAATCGGCTGCTCTTCCGCCACAACATCCAGCGCATTGGTGAGATGATGGCCTATGAGGTGTCAAAAACCTTGGAATATAAGTCCAAAACCGTTACCACGCCCTTAGGAACCATCGACATTCCACTTCCGAAGGATGACGTGCTCATAACCACAGTGCTCCGTGCAGGACTGCCTTTCCATGAAGGGTTCCTCCATGTGTTTGACCATGCGGAGAACGGTTTTGTCTCTGCCTATCGCATGTATACCAACCGCGAGCACACCGAGGTAGGTGTCCATACAGAGTACATGGCTGCTCCTTCTGCTAAAGGCAAGACGCTCATCATCTGTGATCCCATGCTGGCCACGGGGGGATCTATGGCTGCCAGTATCGAGGTCCTGCTGAAGACTGGCAAACCCCGCAAAATCCATATCTGCTGCGTCATTGCTACCCCAGAAGGACTCGAAGTTGTCAAACAAGCCTTGCCCGTTGATGCCACTATCTGGTGTGCAGCCATCGATCCAGGCATGAATGCCAATAAGTATATTGTTCCTGGCTTTGGCGATGCCGGTGACCTCTGTTATGGCGAAAAACTCTGATTTTACACCCAAAAGTAGCCTCAATTAAGGGAAATGGCCCTAAAAAACTGTTAAAATGCTTGCTGAAGCAAATTTTCCTGCAAAAAAGTTTGGCAGATTCAATTTTTCGCCGTACCTTTGCACCCGCTTAACAGAAATATCTGCTTCAGTAGCTCAGTTGGTTAGAGCACCTGACTGTTAATCAGGGGGTCGTTGGTTCAAGCCCATCCTGAAGCGCCTAAGAAAGAGTCCTGTAGGTCAATGACTTGCAGGATTTTTCTTTTTCTTGCATTTCAAATTTGCACCCAAATTGCACCCATTAATATCGTTTGCAGACTGGCCTCATCTTCGTCTCTACATATTTCTTGCCATAATCTATATTATAAAGCCATCATTCCAAATTCATTAGTTCCTGACATTATAGTATTATCATATCATAGTCTTCCATATTCTTCAATTCATGTTAATGCCAACCGTCTGGATATAAGTTCGTGTCATTCAAGAACTCAATGCTACTCTCTATAAAATGGTCATTTCTTAAAAAGGGCAAAGCCGCATTTAATGCAGGTCTCCATCCACCACAACATTCCGGGCTTATGGCCACTGTGATAACTTTTATGTTCTCAATATGTTTCTTTATCACCTCTGCAATCATTCTTACGTAATCATCAGTCATAATTCTTTGAGTATGATCGTTAAAATCATAACTGAAAAAATAATCCAGGTCAATATTAACAATCCACTTATCAAGAGTTTCATTCCTCGCATTAGCTATCATGCTTTGTAATTCGTCTATATTAAGTGCATTATCAATGGTACCCATCAAATGAAACGGTGAAGTTTCCTCTATCACATTACACCCTAAATTCATGCGTCTTTCTCGCTCATTCAGAGTTTTGTGTGTAGCATATATACACTTTCTAAACCAATCAGGAAACAACTGGATTGCTTGATTGATATAATTATCCCAGGTAAAAGCTGGACGATCAAAATCCCTCTGCATTGGATTACGTATCCCAACATATTCATCAATAGACACATGCGGATTCGTTTTCAAATACTGATAACAGCTATATGGAGCAAGACTTCCCAAATCGTTATGCCTGTCTATATGGAAAAAGTTATAACTCTCCTCTGGATTACATTCCTGCATCCAGCACCATGCAGCAGCCAAATGATTATCCATAACATATAGTGGAATATCGTCTGCTCTCCACAGAAAACACAGATGCACGTCATATGAACGTTGATGCAAAATCTCATTCGTCGTATTCTTAATCCACATACGCATTAATTATTTACCACTTTTCAACTTACTCAACTCATCATTAAAGTTTATCAGGAACACCTGATAATCCAGTTTTGCTCCAAGCACTATCTCCTCTATTGTTTTCTCACCACTAGCCTTATCAATTACATACCGTATTACCTGTTGAGCATAATACTTTGCCTCACGAGCATAGAAAGCGATATTCACACATGACAGAGCAGCATTATGCACAATCATATTCCTAAGCCTATAAATCATAAGCAAGTCTTCTTTTATTTGATGTCCTTTTTCTTTCAAACCCTTATCACTCGTATAGAACTCTCCCATCAGAGTTAACTCATCCTTTACAATATCGTCATTAATGCAAGCAACCATATCAGCTACTGCATTTAGAAAATCACCATCACGATAACGGTCGCCAACCTTTACATCCAAACCCGCCTTGCTGATAACTTCATCTGTCAAATCATAGTAGTTGTCATGCTGAGTAAACATGTAATAGTAGTTACGATATGTGTCCCTCAGATAGCTATGGAAATAGCGTTTGCAGAAAAATGATGTAACAAATTCCTGAATCACTTTCAGGGAATTCCCATTCTTGTCTTTATCCAATACCTCTACTCTGGTCCCATTGTCTATTTTCAGCAGCCCTTCAATCGCAAACCAACTATATAGCAAGACATCTTCATCTTTATCTGAAGCAACGGCCTTTGTATACCAATGTGCGGCATTCTTCAAACGTATTTTCAGTGCGCCATGCCCCACTTCTAAAACACGATGCTTGTCAGATAGGAATTTAAAACCATCACCGCTAACATCTGAAAGATCAAAAGCTTCGATATATTTTATCATCTCTTCTCTTTTAGCCTTTTGGGTATCACCTTCTTTTTCGGCTGCACTTCCAGCAACCTCATTCCCATCCACCACAATTGCATATTTGCTCTCAGACATGAGAACTGGCGTATTCGTTCTATATGTTAGCATGAGTATGTCCAAAACTTCCTCTAGTTTTGTTTTTGCATAAACTCTTGCTTGCTCAAGGCTTATATAGTCTATAGGTATGGCAGCATTAACACGGTCACGGTCTTCCGACACTTCCTCTACATATGATAATGAATATCCTCCATTATCTTTGATATACTGTTTTACTTTGGGGGAGTAAATATTAATATCTCCAATGAAGTCATTAATTTGACCCTTCAAGCCCTCAAGCCTCACAATAAAGAAAGCCTCAGTGGGTGTTGCAAAATAGTATTCTTTTAATACTTCTAGCCTTCTATATACGTCCCAGTTCTTAATCCTTTCATATATTGCCTCATAATACTTCTCTTCATCATCAAAATCAGATTGTTTCAAACCGTCAAATTCTGAAGGAGCAGCTAGCACCACATCACCCTCAGCCATAAAAACTCCAGGAATCTCATTTGAAAAATTCTTTATCTCATCAAACACGAAACCTTCAGCAATATATTCTGCAATAACTAAGTGAGTGATATCATTAATCTTTTTCCTGCTTGCAAAATCGCTTGTCTTTGTCTCATCAATGGTCTTAGCCAGCCAATCTACAAGTAGCGCAAAATAACGTTTCACAACAAGCGTATCAAGAATCTTACTACAAAGAATTATACATGAATCCCTGTTTGCAGTGTTACCAAGTCTTTCCAGTAAACAAGACACGGCAGGATGACATAACTGGTAAAAGATTTTATCGTTCTTGTCTAATCTTGAAATCTCTTTTCTAAAAAGTGATATATTCTCTTGATTAGACAGTCCATGACCTTCTAGTTCCTCAACAAGATCTTTCAACAACATTCGTGGCCCCACTACTTTAAAACTAACGTTATCTTTATCCGTTAGCTTTTCAACACATCGCTTCCAATAATGCTGCCAATAGGTGCAAATATCTTTATATGGTAATTCAAATATTTCTCTTGTACGTGCATCCATCGCTATACAAATAAATCGTCTAGTGTTTTCTTCGGAGTTATTATCACATCCTGAGCACTATGGTCATCATCAACTGTGAATCTAACATAGCCAGTGAAGCCATTCGGTATTGAGAATACAAATTTCGTGGCAAATACGAATTCAAAAATGGGGTCGTTAAATGATTGGAATAGTACTATGTTACTACATATCGGACTTTCATCTTTAATTGGTGTAAAATTCTTCTCGTCCACATTTAATAATTGCGTTCTTGGCAGCTCGTTCTTCTTCACCACCATGAACCACTTCACTGTGAGTAATGCATTCAGCACAACAGCTACATCCCCAAGTTCTTCAATCTTCTCAGTTGATATAATCGCATAATCATCGCTCATGCCCATCGCTTGTAGTACATTAGGAATTTGCTTTCGGGGTACGGAAAAATCTCCGACCTTTTTTTGACGGCCCAAACAACGAAGATAGTCCATTGCTATCTCATTCCAAAAATTCGTGCCGAAAACATTCGGAATACACCTACAGTCTATATCCTTAAACCCACTATAGTTAATGGTTTCCAAAGCACTTGATTTAAACACATCCATCGTGATAGACATTCCACCATTATATGGTTCACAAGATGGTAATATGCTTCCCAACCTTTCAGCCTCATCTTCCAGCTCCTTGATTAGTTCTTTATACTTTTGTTGGTTCACAGTCGGATGTTCCTCCTTTGATTTCTTATCATGTACGCATTGACGCTGGTACTCACCCAAAAGGCTAAGAACTTTATTTTTATCTACTTTCGTCAATCTCGGTACCACTCCAAACACATCACTGTCAAACCATTGAGTAACCTCCTTCTGCATCATCTCCATCATTGTGGCGTCTCGCTCATCATCCTCCAATTTCAGAGGCGACGCAGGCAAGCTAAACAATTCGTCTTTTCTAAACCCTCTTCCTTCAAGCGACCACAGTCTGATTACCAATAAGCTCAAATATTTCAGAGCATCACGAAAGAAATACTTGCTGTCTTTCACGCCGCTCATTTGGTCATGATAGTAAAATCCTTGCTGATAGAAATAACGGATGTCATCGCACATCTTGTCAACCAGCTCAAGATACATCACAATCTCACCAAACCGGCTGGGTATTAACCCAAAGTATTCTGGTTCAGAGTGAGTAAAGAATAGTACATCATTCAACCACTTCGCTCTACCATAATGTAACAACATGCCCCCTATCATAATATGGCGAATCATAAAGATCTGAGAATCTTGTCGTAATGGTGAATTATGGGCTACAAACCTGTATTTCATGGTCACATAGCTATCCGTATATTGCCAGTATTGATTGAACCACGAATGATTTCCATACTCCACGGCTTCGTTTACCAACATCCATACCAACTTATGGGCCTGCAAACTAATCCTCGAAGCAGAGATCTGGTTATATAAGGATGGTGTGATATCGTTGTTCCCATACAAGAAGTGGTGCCCGTCATCTATGCGGATGAATTCTTTCACCTTCGTAACGATATTGATCGTTACACCATCATAAAAAACAGGTGGGTTTACCGTTTGTATATTTTGATTAGGTTGATCTCCTTGTTGTTGATTAATATAGCTGAAAACTCCACTCAAACTCTTTATATACAAGTCTAGATTGTGCTGCCCGTCAGCATAAATAGCCAAGTCAAGCAGTTCCATTACATTATTCTTGTCAATCCTGCCACCCTCCACTCTTTTCAGTAGTTCCTCCGCATTGGAATAGAGCAGTATCAGTTTAAATAGCATAATACTACATCCTATAAGTAGTACTATGCCAATAGCTTGTATGGTTATCACCAATTGGTTCATCCATCCAGCCTGTAATATGAATGGGGCCAGAACAGCTGCCACCATATTGACAATCATAAGTACTTGAAATGCCTTATAGACCGGCTCCTTAGCAAACCGCCGTGAAAGTAGAGCAGAATTATATTGGTTGAATATTCGTCCAATACTCTGCACTATCAACGGATATCCGACACCATAAAGGGAAGCAAGTATCGAAAGAAGTCCGCTAAATGTATAGTTAGTAAAATCAAATATCATTTCTTCTTCCTTTCTCCATGTTTAGCATTCACAGTTGGTTTTATCATTTTCTTTAGCATAGTTGTTTCTTCCATGAAATGAGCATCCAAACTATCTACCCTTTCTGCAATACCGACAATCGATTGCTCTAATGTACTGACAGATTGTATTACTGTTGTCTCAACCGATTTCTTCTCTTCTCGTTCAGTAGTATCAAAAGCAACTCTACTCATATTGGAAAAAACAGACACAACAACAACTAGAATGACTACGACGCCAATTCCTATGATGGTCAGAATATCATTCTTATACACCTCCCGCCAGTCGTAGTCTTTCAATTTCACTACCACTTCCACAGGTTCTCCTTCTGGCTGCGCCACTATTTCTTCGAATGGATTTTCAACATCTCTCATTTCTGTTTCCTGTGTATAGGTTTTACTACATTTACTTTCTTGCGTCTCTTTACGTCTTACAACTAATATAGCAATAGCTGTAAGAAGTGTCAGAAGCGACAAAATGCCTATGACAAACTTCCTCATAAACAAAGGAGCTTGATAAAATAATCATTGGAACAAAACCATATTTCTTTTCCGACTCTTCTAAGAGCATATCGAAGACACATTCTTTCTTCATGCTCATTCCCTACAACATATTTGCATAATTCATCTTCATTGTCTTTATTAGAGGTGTCCGTTGTAACCACCAGTTTAGCAAGTCGGTTCAACTCAGCTTTCACCTTTAGTTCACGCGAATAGGTCACTCGCATCTGGAGCCAAACTTTAGGATCACCACACATCATTGTGTTGTGCCCCAGAGATATTTCTTTTTTATCCGCTGTCATCATATAACTCTGATTTTCAGTTGCTTTATGACTCCAACTCAAGCCCCGAGTATTCACGAAGCCCACTTTCAGTTGCAAATATACAAACTTTATTTTAATTCTACCACAAAAAGAAAGAAAATTAAACTAAAGTCATTGATTCAACTATATTTTTTAAGGAAAAAAGGCAAATGAGTGCTTTTTCAGCATCCTAATTCGAGAAAACTTTGTTCCTCTCACCACCTGCACCCACTCTTTGCAGAATTTCACCTAAAGGATTCTGCAAGAGATTATCATCTTAGCCGTTGTCATGTTCTAATGTTGACAAGTTGAAAACATCTATAGGGTTTCAACTGGCAACACAATTATTTGGGCAAATGTTTTGTCCTTTGCCTGATTTTCATTACCTTTGCACCCAAAAGCATCAAGAGCAGTCTTCTTCGGATGAACTCGCCAACCGAGTTTTGGAAACCACGGTGGTCAGTACGATGCGGAAGCAACATTTATAAACTTCAAAAACATTCCAAATTATGCAACAGCACATTTATTACATTAAGTTTGCTCTGCGTTTCGCAGATATGCAGATTCCCGAGTTAGTAACTGTTTTCAACGCCCAGGTGCAAAGCCGAGGCTGGTGCTCTTTGCGAGCCTATCACGACCATGCCCTCTTTGACGAGTTCCAGCGTCGCGGCATCGATACTACTGCCGTTACCTATGGAGAAACAATTTCTTTCACCCACCCTGTCAGTTACGACATGACCAGCAATAGGCTTATAGCCAAAGGCTGAACAACCTCCCCTCATACAAAATCCGCCCTTGGCAGTCTGCTCTTTGCCAACGGCGGTTTTATTTTATTCCATCAGCTTAATCCTTGATTCAATGAAAGCGATTTCCTTGTCTGTTATGCCGTATTTTGCATAGAGTTTAGAATCCACCCAACGACAAGTGAAGTCATGAAGAAGGATAGCGACTCATTGCGGAGAATCTGGGCGAGCCATAGATATGCAGTCATTAAGGAAAAGGCACTTGCTCCGTGAATAAATTGCTGTTTTTCAGCAATTATTATTAAAGAAACACAAAATTTTGTGGGATTAAATATCATTTCACAAAAAAATACTTATATTTGCAAATTGAAAACTGAAGAAACAGAAATGTCAACAAGTCTATTTCGGAAAAATATAGAAGATATTCACGTTCCTATCCTTTCAGGACTTGGAGAAAGTGGTATTGTTCTCACAAGCCAAAAGGATACTATTAGCGATGTTCCTTCTATTATGTTTGCTCTTGAAACTGCACGCAACCGATTTGGTGCAAGTGCTGTTTATTTTCGTTACTATTCAGACAGACAGACATATATCCCGCAAATGTATATCTTTGACTTTACTGATAAGTTCGTTTCTGTTAGTAATCGAAAAGAAATACATAAGAAAATGTGGAACGGGTGCCAAGTTCCTGCTTATATGATTGTAGAAAAAACTCAAATCAGCATTTGCAGTTCCCGCTTGACTCCTTCAGACTCGGATAAAACCCTCTCAGATATTTTAAGTATTTCGGCAGAATATTTCAAAGACTTCCCGTCTCAGGAACTTGCGAATGGTGTTTTTTGGGAAACGTTAGAAAATGAGAAAAGTTTTGATTTTGACCAATCTGCGACAAAAGACCTAATAAGAGGGTTGAAGAATGTGTTTCACAAATTCCAATCTGACTCTGGTTTGGATAGGCATGTGGCCCTCCGGCTGCTGATGCAGTGCCTACTCATTAAATACTTAGAAGAACGAGAAGACTCCAGCACAAGTGGCTACTTCTCAAAGCACTATTTCAAGGACAATTTTGGCTGTGAAGACTTCTGCTCTACAATTAAGAAAGGGAACCTCTTGAATCTTCTTGATTTGCTTGCAAAAGATTTCAATGGGAAAATCTTTGAATGGAATACATATTCCCAGGCATCAGCACGAGCTGCCATTCAACAAACGCAGGTAAAAGAACTGGCCAATTATCTTGATGCTAATATAGAAGATAATCAATACCTGCTATGGCGGAAGTATTCTTTCTCTCATTTGCCAGTTGAGGTTATCAGTTCTGTTTACGAAGAATTGCTGACTGATAGCAAGGACATTGTATATACACCAGAGATGATTGTGTCCACGCTTGTTGATGAGTGTATGCCTATTGACAAACCACAAAAAAACTTCAAATTGATTGACGTAAGTTGTGGTTCGGGCATCTTTCTCGTAAAAGCATATAAACGGCTTGTGCAATGGTGGCGATATGAGCAATGGAAACAAACTGGAAAATTGAAGAAACCGTCACTTGACACTCTAAAGAACTTGCTAACGAATTCTGTGTATGGTGTAGATGTTGAAGAAGATGCCATCAATCTCTCCATCTTCAGTTTGGCTTTGGCTATTCTTGATGAGGTAGACCTGAATCCTCCTACATGGGAAAAACTTAAGTTTCCAAATTTGAGTGAGAATATTGCATGCAAAAATTTCTTCGAATATGTCACCTATCAGGAACACCATGGATTGTTTGATTTGGTTATTGGCAATCCGCCATTCAATTTGAAAAAGGAAAACGGGAGAGAACCAAGTAGAAAGGATTATTTTAAAGGAGTAAAAGAACGACATGGGTATCAAAGTCCTATACAGGTTCCTGACGAGAATCCTGCACTTCACTTCTTATGTAGTTCCATGTCCCTGCTAAAGGACGGCTCTATGCTGTGCATGATTCAGCCGTCCGGCCCATTGCTGTATCAAAAAGACGAGCGGTTTAAAGCGTCTCTGTTTGGGGAATACAATCTGTTGCAAGTCATTGATTTCACGAATTTGGATGACAAATTGTGGGGACAGCGGAGAGTTGCTACAGCCGCTGTGTTTATGGAGAAGGCTAAACCAGACGACACAAATGTTTTGCATCTGATTGCTAACCGCGCTTTCTCAAATACCCACAAACTGTTTCTGGAATTCGATCATTATGACTTCCACTTTGTGCGTAAACACGACGCTATTCACAATAGCCATGTGTGGAAAGCCAATTTACTTGGTGGCCATCGGGTAGCACGCATAATTGACATATTTGCATATCAGCGCACAATATTAGATTTTCTGAATTCCAAAAAGGATGCTGGCTGGAGTTCTGGTGAGGGTTTCATAGAAGGAAAAGGCCCAGAACTTGATTACATAACAGGGAAAACATATCTTGATACAAATCTTTTCAAGGGTAAGCATGCTCAAAATGTGCTAGGTACTTGTTCTGTCAAGAATTTTCACCGTTCAACTTCAAAAGATTTATTTGAGTCACCCCATCTGCTCATTAGAAAGATATTAAAAAAAGATGGACTCATCTCTTGCCTATACAATGAGTATGTTACTTTTAGGGATTCCGTTTATTCAATTCATGCGCCAGAAAGAGAAATAAATGAACTACAAGCATTGTCGGATTATTTAGATAATAATGGTCCTTTGCTTCGTTTCCTCATACAGGCTATGAGTAGTCGCATAGGAATTCTAAAGGTTAATTCTTTCAACGATGAAGATATTTTAAATCTGCCATATCCCGAAGGTATACATTCTTTAAAACTTACAGAAGCTGACGCCATCATCATAAATGATGCCATTGAATATTATTCGAACCCAAGAAAGTCGTCTGTACACAAGAAACTCTATCAAGAGGAAATGCCAATTGAGGATATTCCTCTCTTTACAGACTTATTCTGTAAGGGATTTAACACCTATGCCAGTACGAAAGACAAAGTGTTTTCGCTGACGAAAATTATAGACGCAGGAGATTACTTCGCTGTTCAGTTAGAACTTCGGGAAATTGGTTATCGAGGATATACAATAGATAATAACAAGGAAATTGCGAGTTATTTGAAATCCGTATTTCCCGCTCAAGCAAAAAAACTTCCCGTTGCCCATATACAGAAGATCATGAAAGTCTATGGCAAGGGAGTCATCGTCTTAGTAAAACCCAAGCAGAGAAGATTCTGGCTTCAATCCATTGCGTTGAGAGATTCAGATGACATTTTTGCTGATAACATTAAGATGTTGCAAGCCCATGTATAGAGACCTGTCCACAACTTCCTCTACAGGAACGCCTTTGTTTGATACGTGGGAAGACGTCTATCAGACCATTATCCCATTTGTAGACAAGCATATTCACGCCTTTGTTTCGTACTATAATGATCAGGGAAAACCAACTGGGGAAAATCGGATTACTAACCTGTTGATACATCACTTTAACACCCTATATCAAGGGTACTTGCCGTTCTATTTTGATAAAAATCCGACACAACTGATAGGATATAGGGAAACCGATATTGGCGTTTATGCCAAAGATGGGAAAATGAACCCTCTTCTCCCCATTTTCGAATTTGAAGCAAAGAAGTTATCCCCATCCTCTACAAACCATGAGTATGTCTATGGTGAAAGAGGGGGTATGGAGCGCTTTAAAAGAGAGGATCATTCGAAACACCTACCTCATTGTGGCATGCTTGGATATGTCTTATGCAACGATATTAATCATTGGTCGAACCAGATAAACACTTGGATTACTAAACTTGCCAATCAGAGCCCTATTAAAGGACTTGATTGGCAAGGTGATGATGAATTACTTCATTCCATAGGTACGAATGGGACTATAGCTAAATATGTGTCAAAGAACAAGCGGATAACTCTAGCAGATATAACTATTCTGCATTATCTTATAGACTTGCAATAACTTTTTGCATACTTATTCCATTGGCTTAATCATAAACTCGATTAATGCTATTTCTTCATCTGTAAGACCATATTTAGCATAGAGTTCTTCATCTGTCCAAGAACGAGTGAAGTCTTGCATAGGGACAAAAGCAAAACATTCTCGTGTGACATTGACAGACGTGATTGCCAGCCTTAGCAGATAACGGGCAAACTTCGTACAGAGATAGTTCTTGTAGTTTGTTGCTTCGTTCAACGTATCGAATACAGCAGTATCAATATATGTTTCTGTATTAATCTCATCTGTTTTCAGAATTCTAGGTGTAGTGAGGACTCTATATCCTTCACCTGGCTTAACATTTAACCCAAATCGGTCGTTAGGCCCAATTAGTTCGGGTGATGTCAAAGTTTTCAGTTGTTCTCCAGAGTCCAAGGAATGCCTGCCGCTGATTTATGGTTCTCACAAGACGTAAAATATTTTTATCT